>Ga0194120_10001800_pt1 | contig 37862 bp, 27 predicted proteins | sample TA2MahCa65mmetaG_FD_148642 | JGI IMG/M metagenome (GOLD analysis project Ga0194120, IMG submission 148642) | Freshwater microbial communities from Lake Tanganyika, Tanzania - TA2015019 Mahale Deep Cast 65m | ecosystem: Environmental > Aquatic > Freshwater > Lake | place: Tanzania: Lake...
CAACCAGGCCGTCTGCTTCTTGACGAATGTCTATCAGGGCATGGAAGGGGTGGAGCCGGGGACGGTCAAGTGGTTGCGGATCAACGAGGCCCTTCCGCGCTACTGGTCCACGGGCCGGCGCTGGGGACCGGCGCTGAGCAGTTCCAGTTGGAAGGCGGCCCTGTGGCCTCGCGTGCAGTGGGGCGTCGTGCCCGTGGAAGAAGACGGTTCGGCTCACTTCCTGGTGCCTGCCAATCGCAGCATTTTCTTCCAAACGCTGGACAAGGACTTCCGGGAGATCCAGCGTGAACGGACGTACGTGAACTACGCGCCGGGCGAGTCCCGCTCCTGCACGGGCTGCCATGGGCAGTCGAACCGCACCGCTCCGGCGGCCACGACCGCGGCGCCGCTGGCGTTGATGCGAGCCCCGAGCATCCCTCAGCCGCAACCCTGTGATCTCGTCGAAAACGGAGGAAACGGCCTGGCGGGCCAGGTGATCCATTATCCCACCGACATCCAGCCCCTCTTCGACCGCAAGTGCGTCTCGTGCCACGGCTCGAGTGAACCGGCGGGAGGGCTGAGGCTGACCGGAGAAATCACGGAGTACTACAACACGTCGTACGAGGAACTCGCCCGCAAGCAACTGGCGGGTCCGATCATTTCCGAATTCACGTCATTCCTCTCGGGGGACCGGGGCAATTACAACGGCGCGTATCTGTTTCCCAGGCACCTGGGCAGTGCGACCAGCACGCTGATCGACATGCTGACCCATTCCGCGCATCCGAAAAACGCCAAGGACAACCACTGCGGGATGCTGACGGAAATGGAGCTGATGATCCTGAGCCGCTGGGTGGATTCCAACTACCAGTTCTATGGCAGCTACTTCGGCCGCCAGCATCCGCAGTGGGTCAACGCCGATCCGGGAAACCCCGCCTACAATCCGGCCGATTTCCGGCGCAAGGCGACGTTCGAGGAAGCGACGGGGTTCCTGGCTCCCGAATGGCACCGCTAGCGATCGATCGCGACCGGGGACGCTAAGGAGCGACGGGGACGAATGCGGACTGTGAGACACGCGGAATCGGGCGGCCGCCGGCTCGATACGAACGAGTACGCGTGGGACGGCCGCACGCTGTGGCTCGATACGACGCAGCGCGAAGAGACCGTTCTGCGTCTGGCGTTGGAGGACAGACGGGCCCTTTCCACAAGAAGGAGTTCATCCATGAACCGAATTGGCCGACTCATCGCGGTATGCCTGCTCTGTGGGTCGGCGGTGGCCGGCGCCGCCGAGCGCCCCAACATTCTGTTGATCGTCGGCGACGACATGGGCTTTGCCGATGTCGGATTCCACGGCTGCAAGGACATTCCAACGCCGAATCTGGACGCCCTTTCCAGGTCCGGCGCGCGTTTCACGAACGGCTACGTGACCGGCCCGTATTGCTCGCCGACGCGGGCCGGATTGATGACGGGCCGGTATCAACAACGGTTTGGGCACGAGTTCAATCCGGGCGGCGCGACTGCGGGCCTTCCGGTGACCGAGACGACCATCGCCGACCGACTCAAGGCCGCCGGGTACCGAACCGGACTGGTCGGGAAGTGGCATCTGGGTTCTCAGGAGTCCATGCACCCGCGGCGCCGCGGGTTCGACGAGTTCTTCGGGTTTCTGGGAGGCGCGCACAGCTACTTCGATGCCGCCGGCATTCTGAGCGGCGCCGAGCCGATCACGGCGATGGACTACACGACCGACGCCTTCGGTCGCGAGGCGGCCGCATTCATCGAACGGCATGACGGCAAACCGTGGTTCTTGTACCTCGCGTTCAATGCCGTACACACGCCGATGCACGCCACCGACGACCGGCTCGCGAAATTCTCCAACGTCGCCGACAAGCAGCGCCGCACCTACAACGCCATGATGACGGCGATGGACGAGGCGATCGGCGTCGTGATGCGACAGCTCGCCGCGACCGGGCAACAGGACAATACGTTGGTCATGTTCATCAGCGACAATGGAGGCCCGACGATGCCGGGCGTCACGGTGAACGGATCGATCAACGCGCCGCTCCGCGGATCGAAGCGCACGACACTGGAAGGAGGCATCCGCGTGCCGTTCGTCGTGTCGTGGCCTGGCCGAGTGAAGCCGGCCGTCGTCGACTCGCCGGTCATTCAGCTCGATCTCAGCGCGACGGCGTTGGCCGCGGCCGGCGCCGCCGCCAACGACAAGGCCGACGGCGTCGATCTCTTGCCGTACCTCGACGGCGCCCGAACCGGCCCGCCCCACGCCGCGCTTTTCTGGCGATTCGGCCGTCAGATGGCGATCCGCGCCGGCGATTTCAAACTCGTTCGCTACGACACGAACGCCGATACGCTCACCGGCGCGGCAAGTCAACCGGTCAGCGCCGCGAGACTCTACAACCTGGCGAACGACATCGGCGAAACGAACGATCTCGCCGCCGCGATGCCCGACAAGGTGGCCGAACTGCAGTCCCGATGGGACGAATGGAACCGGGCCAACGTCGCACCACTCTGGGGTGGCGGAAGGAAGTCCGGCGACGGCGCCGAACCAGGAAGCCGCGCGAAGAAGAGCAAGAGAACCGCGATACCCTAGGCGTCGGCTGCGCCGCCCGACGAGCAAGCGCCGGCCAACCACGCCGGACCGTTCGAGACGCCGACGCGTCCTGCGTTCATCGTGGGTTCACGACGGACCGCGGAGCGCGGCGTCATGGACGGATGGTGACGACCGCGCGGCGATAGGCGCAGAGCGGCGGGGCACCGCGATCGCTCAGCCGCAAGACGACGTGGACGTCCGCGGCTTGCGCCACGTCCGGCGCGGTGAAGCGGGTCGCCGGGCCTTCAGACGCCTTCAACAAGATCTCGCCCCGGACCATTCCCGCCTCACCGTACACGAACCACGCGTACGTGATTGCGTCTCCGTCCGGATCGTTCGAGCCGCGCGCGTCCAGATCGACCACAACGCCGGGTCGCGTGTCGAGTCGGAGGATCTCCCGCCCACGGCGCCCGTTCAGCACCGCCTCGGGCTGGTGGTTGGCCTTGTCGGGTGGTTCCACGCACCAGTCCATGCGGGCCCGAAAATCGTTCTGCATGTCGGCCGCCCAGCGCGCCACCGTATTGTCGCGGCTCGTCACGCCGCGCCACGTGTCCTCTTGGTTGGCCCAGTAATAGGGTTTGAGGGGATGCTCCTTGTTCGGTCCGTATCGTCCGGCCCACCCACCCCATGTCGGCTCGTTCGGGTCGTTCATCCCGGTAGGCAACAGGTGGAGGAACGCCATGGTGTCGCCTTCCTTCTGAGGCAGACCGGTGTTCGTCGGGTAGAGCGCGCCGAGTGGACCGTGGCCGACGCGTACGTCTCGCTCGATGTCGAACCCGGCGGCCGTCGCGGTCAGCGCGGAGAAGCGGTGGTACCACCGATGTCCGTCCATCGGCGGACGGAACGTGTCGATCCATAGCGGGAAGGGTGGTTCGAGCGTCGAGGTGTGCTCACCGAACGCGTCGTAGGAACTAAGCCGCACCCGGCTCTTGAACTTCGCGTAACCGTCTTGGCCGCGTTCGCGCAGCGCGCGATCGAGGGCCCGTTTGAGACAACTGACGGCGCTGCCCTGGTTGGTCCCCCAATTGCAGAACCAAACGGGACGCGGATCGGAGCGATCGACCGCGCGAATGACCAGGTCCACGCCCTCGTCGGTGTCGTCATAGCCGGCCACCGTGCGCGCGAGCAATTGCTCCGGTTTCGGATACCGCGGGTCATGCCGCGTCAGATTCGCTTGGCATTGGCCATAGGCCATCACCTGAGCGCGGACGATGCCCAATCCGTCGCGGATCGGGTTCGTGTTTTCGCCATCGATCGCGACGGGTCGGTTGGCGATGATGCCCTCGATGTCGAACTCGTTGGCGTAGACCAGCAGCCGGACCAGGGACTGTTCGTCATCCGGGTCGCCCCCGGCATCCGTTTCGATGATCACGCGCGGCCGCGGTTCCTGGGCCACGGCACGGCAATCCGCGGCGCAGACGGCGAGAACCGTCGAAACGAGGCAATGGCAGGCGTGCCAACGCCGAGTGGTCTTGTGCATATTGAGACTGCCCAATCGTCGAGGATCGGTAAACGGCCGTCCGACGCGTCCGACTGTTCTGTTATAGAGGTCGACGGCCAAGAAGCGAAATCCCGACCATACCGGAGAATGGCCGTTCGCGCGCGCCAAGCGACAAGATCAAGGAGCAGGGCCCTTCAGGGAAGCAAGGCGTTTTTCGATTCGCAGGGACGTGGGAGTGACGGCGAGTCCGCCGAGCGACGTGCAGCGGTGCTCGCGCGGCATGCGTTCGGCGACCGCTTTGGCCGCGTCGATGACCTCGTCGAGCGGGATCAGCGGATCGAAGTCGGCCAGGGCCATGTTCGCGCACGCGAACGCGTTGCACGCCGCCATGACGTTCTTGCCCAGGCACGGCGCTTCGACCCGATTGGCAATCGGATCGCAAATCAGCCCGAGCATACTCTGGAGCGCCATCGACGCGGCGGCGACCCCTTGATCGCGTGTTCCGCCGGCGAGAGTAACGAGCGCGGCGGCGGCCATGCAGGACGCGGAACCGCCCTCGGCCTGGCATCCGCCGACCTCCGCCGCGAATGTCGAGCGGGTTGCGATGAAGGCGCCGATCAAACCCGCGGCGAGCATCGCCTTCGCCATTTCGGATTCGTCTCGGCTCATCGCCTCCGCCATGGCGATCACCGCGCCCGGAAGCGCCGCGCAGGCGCCCGCCGTCGGCGCGGCGACGATGACGCCCATGCTGCTCTTCACCTCCATCATGGCCGTCACGTAGAGAATCACGCGGTTGAGTGCGCCGCCGTCGAGCAAGCGGCCCGCGTCCATCATCCCGGCGAAACGCCCGCTCTGATCGTGCAACACGCGATCCGCGTAACGCGTTCCCGCGATTCCGCCGGCAATCGACCTGCGCAGGATGCGCACGATGTCGATCATCTTCGCGAGCACCTCATCCTCGCCGAAGTCGCCACGTGCCCGCTCGTATTCGACGGCGAGTACCCAAAGCGGCGTCTTGCGGGCGCCATCGCGGCTGAGCATCTCGGCGCAGCTTGCGAAGGGAACGCGCACGTCCTTGCGTGATGGGACGGGGAGCACGGGCGCGAGGTTCTTGACCGCGATCGGACGGAACCGGGCCACGCGGTCCGATGGGACGAACGAGGCCGCCTTGACCTGGATGAGCATGGTCTCGCCGAGATCGTGGAGGATGATCTCATCGGCTTCAACGTCGGGAATCGGGCCCTTCGCTGCCCAAATCAGCGTCTCGTGATGGCCTCCGTCCATACGCAGCGGGACATCGTCGATGCCCAGGACGTCGATCATGCCGCCGCCGGTGGAGATCGCGATGATCGAGTGGCATTCCCGCGCGTTCTTCAGAGTCAGCCGATACGTATTCGGATGAGGATCGCCGACATCGACCGTTTCGATGCGGAGTCGAACACCCGCATCGGCGATGGCCCGCGCGGAATCGGGGAGGCGTTCGTCATCGGCGTCCCAGCCAAGCAAGCCGCCGAAAAGGCCCATGTCGCTGCCCTGGCTCTCGTGGGTTGTCGGCAACGAGCCCGAGCGGTCAAACTCGATGAGCACGTCCTCGATCCGGCCGTCCATCAAATCGCGGGCGAGCCGACCGATGCGCAGCGCCGCCGCGCAGTGCGAACTGGACGGCCCCCGCATCACGGGACCGATCACGTCGTTGAAAATGGAGACGATTGTCATGTGAACCACCCGTCCGACCGCTTCGCCCCATCGGCCCCCGTCTCGATCACCTCGACCGGTTCGGAGAGAACATCTTGGAAAATCACGTCCGCCCAGAATGCATCCGATTCCGGGACATTCTCCGGGGCCACAAGTATCGATGCGCGCAACTGCGACAGAAACCGGTCCGACCGACCAGTTGAAAAGGGGCCTCGCTAAGACCCGCGCTAAGATACACTCGATCGGCCGTCTCCGCCAACTTCTTTCATCTATTTGTGTTTTCCGCGCCCCCCGCCCAGGGAGCATGGAACTCGGCCCCGTTCCGCCGCAACCGGGCGGATCGAACGCGTTTCACGATCTGATCGAACGCATCGCGCGCGGTTCCACCGTGGTCTTCCTGTCGCTCGACGTTTTCGCGAACGGCGATCAAGGTCCGGCTTTCGTTCCATTGGCGAAGAAAGGTCCGCTGTCGGGCATGAACAGTTGGTTCTACCACAAGGACGAATGGGCCAAGCCGCACCCGATTTTTGAGGGCCTCCCGACAGGAATTCTCGACTACGCCTCCTACCGCCAGATCATCCCCGATTCCGCGTGGACCGGCCAAGACGCGCCGGCCGAAGCCGTCTGCGGCGCGAACGACGCCTCGATCCATTACGCGAGCGGACTGATGCTCAGCGTTCATGAACTCGGCGCGGGCCGATTTGTCCTGAATTCCCTGCGGATCCGTGAACACTTGGGAACCGACCCCGCCGCCGACCGCCTCCTTGCCAATCTCATTCGCTACGCCGCCAAGGACGGCCGACAGCCGCTCGCCGATCGGCCCATCGATTTCGATGCCCAATTGCAGGCCATCGGATTCCGCTAAGTCGCGGGCGAAGGGCCTCGCGCGGGGCACCGTCCCGGTCGGCGACCGTCTCGCGACACCACGAGCCTCCCCGCACGACACGGACCAGCCCCCTTGGGGGGTGTCGCGTCCCACAGATTTATCATGTCCCCGCTCGGAGAACGACCTAAACTCCCGCGACTCCATCGAGGACGGATCCGCGCCGCGGTCGGTCAGCTCGGTCGGAGTATCGTCGCATGGCCAGTCCAAGGGAGTGGAAGGGCATGGTCCACAAGCGTCTCACTCATCGTGATGGCTCGACCCCGTGCCGGCCGCTTCTGGTCATGGGCACGAGGCCCGAAGCGATCAAGATGGCGCCGGTCGTGCACGCGTGTCGGCGGTCTCGATCGGTCGACGCCATCATCTGTTCCACGGGCCAACACCGGGAGATGCTACGGCAGATCGCCGACTATTTTGGAATCCAACCCGACGTCGACCTCGAGTTGATGCAGGCCAACCAGACGCTCGCGGGCCTCACCGCGCGATGCCTGGAAAAACTCGATGAAACGACGGTTCGGGTCGCGCCCGACTGCGTCGTGGCGCAAGGGGACACGACGACCGTGCTCGCCGCGTCGATGGTGGCCTTTTATCGAAGGCTGCCGTTTGTCCATGTCGAAGCCGGCTTGCGCACGGGTGATCTCCTGTCGCCGTGGCCGGAGGAATTCAATCGCCGAGTCGCCGGTCTGACGACGGCCGTTCACTGCGCCCCCACGCGGCGCGCGGCGGCCAATCTGCTGGCCGAGGGCGTGCCGGAATCGTCGATCCATATCACGGGCAATACGGTCATCGATGCCCTGCTCTGGACGGTCGACCGGGAGCGTCGCGGAGGCGATGTGTGGCAAAACAAATACGCGATGCTCGGCGAACGCAGGCTTGTCTTGATCACGGGGCACCGGCGCGAGAACTTCGGCGGGCCATTCGAGTCGATCTGCCGGGCCGTTTCGACGCTCGCGCGCGCATTCCCCGACGATGTCTTCCTGTATCCGGTTCATTTGAATCCGAACGTCCGCGAGCCGGTCTTTCGATTACTGGGCGGAGCTTCCAACATCCATCTGGTCGAACCGGCCGCGTATCCGGAATTCGTCTGGCTCATGGACCGCGCCACGCTCATCCTCACCGATTCCGGCGGCGTTCAGGAAGAAGCGCCGTCGCTGCGCAAGCCCGTGCTTGTCATGCGAGAGAACACGGAACGCCCCGAGGCGGTCGATGCGGGCGCCGTGCGGCTCGTCGGGACATCGGAATCATCGATCGTGCGGGCCGTCCAGGACCTGCTCACGGATGATCGGCTCTACGCGAGTTGCCTCCTTGACCGGAATCCCTATGGCGACGGGCACGCCGCCGAACGTATTGCCGGGTTGATCGAGGGCCGCGCGTGGGAACAACGGTCAACCACTTCGACGCGCTTGCCACATAAGGCGGCATAGCGTCACGAACCAAGACCTTTTGGAATCGACAGACAGCGATTCATTCACGGGCGCGCGGAATCGCTCGTCCACAATCCAGGATCCACGCTTCGCCCACGGAGGGGCCATGAGTAGGAATACGGCCGATCGTCTTACGGTCTTCTCGGATCGGGAGGAACCGCGTTCACCGCCCCGAGAACAGACCGTCAGCGTCGTCGGGTTGGGATACATCGGCCTCCCGACGGCGGCGATCCTCGCCGACCGCGGGTACCGCGTCCATGGCGTCGACGTGCGGCCCGATGTGGTCGCGACGATCAATGGGGGCGGGATCCACATCCACGAACCGCACCTCGACGCCTTGGTCGCGAAGGTCGTGCGAAGCGGTCGATTGACCGCCTCGACGCGCCCGGGTGAAGCCGATGTCCACTTCCTATGCGTCCCCACGCCGATCAACGCCGACACGTCGGCCGACCTGTCGTATGTGGAAGCGGCCGCCCGTTCGATTCGGCCGCACGTGCGGAGAGGCAACCTGATCATTCTGGAATCGACGAGCCCGCCGGGAACCACGGAGCGTATCGTGGCGCCGCACGCCGTGCCTCCGGAATTCGAGGTGGGTCGGGACGTGTTCGTCTCGCATTGTCCCGAACGCGTATTGCCCGGCCGGATCCTGATCGAGGCCGTGGAAAACGACCGTATTGTCGGAGGCATGACGACCCGGTGCGCCGAGAAGACTCGGCGATTCTACGAGATGTTCGTGACCGGCGGGATTTTCACGACGAGCGCCACGGCGGCGGAAACCGCGAAGCTCGTCGAGAACTCGTTCCGCGACGTCAACATCGCCTTCGCGAACGAGCTCTCCATGATGTGCGATCAACTCGGGATCGATGTCCATGAGATCATCGAACTCGCGAACCGCCATCCGAGAGTCAACATCCTGAGTCCCGGTCCGGGCGTGGGCGGACACTGCATCAGCGTCGATCCATGGTTCCTCGTCCACGCGTGTCCCGAGCAAACCCCGTTGATCCGCCAGGCGCGGGGAGTCAACAACCATAAGCCGCACGTCGTCCTGCGCCGCATCGTCGATGCGGCCCGAGCGCGCGGCGCGCGGACCATCGGTTGCCTCGGCCTCGCCTACAAGGCCGACGTCGACGACCTTCGGGAAAGTCCGAGCCTCGAAATCGTGCGGGAATTGCGGGCGATGGACGAGTTCGAACTGCTGGTGTGCGAACCGTATGTTGTGGCGAACCGATTCACCGAGTTTCCGCTCACCGATCTCGACGATGTGCTGCGCCGAAGCGACGTATTGGCCTTGCTGACGGACCACGCGCCGTTTCGGAATCTCCCGTTCGAGACGCTTCAAGGCAAATCCGTCGTCGATCCCCGCGGAACATGGCGCCGCACGCTTCGCGAAGGAGGGGCGGCGAAGTCCCTGCCGCGGGCCGCGTGACCGGAGTGCGATTCCTCCCGACTCCCACGACGGCACGGCACCTCACAGCACGGCAAACAGAAACGCTTGGGAACGCGCGATGAAAAAAGTCCTTCAGAATGTCCGTGACGGCAAGCTGTCGATCGCGAACATCCCGGCGCCCCTCGTTCAACCGGGTCAGGTTCTGATCCGCAACGAAGCGTCGCTCATCTCGGCCGGAACCGAGAAGATGGTCGTCGATCTTGCGGCGAAGTCGCTGATCGGCAAGGCGCTCGAGCGTCCTGACCGCGTGCGTCAAGTCCTCCAGCGGATCCGAACGCAGGGCCTTCGCGCCACCTGGGAACAGGTTTCGGGAAAACTCAGCGAACCGATTCCGTTGGGTTACTCGTCGGCGGGCGTCGTCGTCGCGTGCGGCGCCGGAGTCCAGCATCTGAAGCCGGGCGACCGCGTCGCGTCGAACGGCCATCACGCGGAATGGGTCGCGGTTCCCGTGCATCTCGTCGCTTCGATTCCCGACAACGTTCCTACTGAACAGGCGGCATTCACCGTGGTCGCGTCGATCGCCATGCAGGGCGTGCGACTCGCGCGTATGGGACTTGGCGAAACGGCGCTCGTCATCGGGCTCGGCCTCATCGGCCAGATCGCCGTTCGGCTCCTGACGTTGCAGGGAGTCCGGGTCATCGGAACCGACTTGGACCGAGGCAAGTGCGAACTCGCCGTGAAAATGGGCGCGATCGCTGCCGAACCGAATCTGACGGCCGATGCGGTGCTCGCGCGAACGCGAGCCATCGGCGCCGACGCCGTACTGATCACGGCCGCCACCAAGTCGGACGGTCCGGTGAATCTCGCGGCCGAATCCGTGCGATCGAAAGGACGTGTCGTCGCGGTCGGCGCGGTCGGACTCAATCTGCCTCGCCAACCGTTCTATTTGAAGGAAGCCGAATTCGTCGTTTCCTGTTCGTACGGGCCGGGTCGGTATGATCCGTCGTACGAGCAACGCGGTCAGGATTATCCGATCGGACATGTACGGTGGACCGAGCAGCGCAACATGCAGGCCGTACTCGATCTCATGGGCACGGGGCAGCTCGACCTCGCGCCTTTGATTTCGCACCGGTATACGATCGACGAGGCCGACCAGGCGTACGACCTGATCCGCGCGGGAGCCGCGCCCTACCTTGGCATCGTCCTCGGCTATCCGACGGGCGCGGCGGCGGAACCACCCGTACGGAATTGGCGACCGGCTCCGACCGGCGAGCGGATCCGAGTGGGGTGCCTCGGCGCCGGAGGTTTCGCGCGGGGCGTGTTGTTGCCCGCGCTCGGCCGCATTTCGGCCTTCGCGCCGCACGCGATCTGTTCGGGAAGCGGCATGACGGCGTCGGCGACCGGTGAGCGGCTGGGATTTCCGAACGTCGCGGCGGACGAATCGTCCGTCATCGGCGACCCGGAGGTCGACGCGGTCTTCGTGCTCACGCGCCATCATCAACACGCGGCCCAGGTGATCGGTTCGCTGCGTTCCGGAAAACACGTATTCGTCGAAAAGCCGCTCGCGATCACACTCGACGAGATCGCCTCGATCGAAGCGACGCTCCGCGATATCCCGGACCGGCGTCCCGCGTTGATGGTCGGCTTCAACCGGCGATTCGCGCCGGCGGCCCGCGCGGTCCGCGCGTGGTTCGGCGCCGATACGGCGCCGCGGACCATTTCGATCCGGTTCAACGCCGGATCGCTCGGCCCGGAACATTGGACGCAGGACGAGGCGATCGGCGGCGGCCGCATCATCGGCGAGGCGTGCCACGCGATCGACCTGGCCACCTACCTCGCCGGTTCGCCGGTCGTGCGCGTCTTCGCCGAATCGGTCGGAGGCCCGGGCGCGCCGCGCGTCACCGATGACCAGTCGTTCATCACGCTCCGGCACGCGAACGGATCGGTATCGAGCGTCGCCTATCTCGCGGGCGGCGATCGCGCGTTTCCCAAGGAGCGGATCGAAGTGATCGGAGGAGGCAAGGTCTCCGTCATCGACGATTTCGCGAGCGCGCGGGCATGGTCATCCGGCCGCCCGCTCACGCTGTGGAAAGGGACGCGGGATAAGGGGCACCAAGGGGAACTCGAAGCGTTCGCCGATGGGCTGACGCGGGGCGAGTCTCCCATTCCGTGGGAAGAGATCCGCGCGGTGTCGATCGCCTCGATCCTCGCCGTGCGGAGTCTGCGGGAAGGTCTTCCATTCGAGGTCCCCACGTCGCTGTCGCTCGAATGGGAACCGGCCGCCGTCGAGGCCGCTTGAGTCCGTGGAGAGATCGGCATGTGCGGGATCGCGGGAACACTCGTATTCTCCGACACGCGCGGGCGTGTTGAGCCGGAACAGCTCGTGCGCATGCGCGACACGATGGTCCATCGGGGCCCCGACGGCGGCGGCGCGTGGATCGCGCCCGATCACCGCGTGGGGTTGGCCCACCGAAGGCTCGCCATCATCGACCTCTCCAACGTCGCCGACCAACCGATGAGCAACGAGGACGGCTCGCTGCGCGTCGTCTTCAACGGCGAGATCTACAACCATGCCGAGATCCGCGCGGAACTCGCGCGGATTGGAGGCCATGTCTGGAAGACCGACCATAGCGACACGGAGGTGATTCTCCACGCGTTCGAGCAATGGGGAATCGAGTGTCTCGAACGCTTCCGCGGCATGTTCGCGATCGGACTTTGGGACGCGCGGCGCAAGGAGCTTTGGCTGATTCGCGATCGTATCGGCGTCAAGCCGCTCTACTACAGCGTCCATCACGGCCGGCTGAACTTCGCATCGGAAATCAAGGCCCTGCTCGCGGATCCCGAGCAACCGCGAGCCGTCAACGAGGAAGGCCTCTACCACTACCTTTCGTTCCTGACGACGCCCGCGCCCCAGACTCTTTTTGAAGGCATTCACAAGCTTCCTCCGGCGACCTGGATGCGCATCGACGCGGACGGGCGCGTCGCGAGCCGAAAATACTGGGACGTTTGGGACCACGTCGATCCGATGGTCGGCCGGACCGACGAGGAAATCGGCGACAGGGTCCTCGATGAACTGCGCACGGCCGTGCGGCTGCGCAAGGTCAGCGACGTGCCGGTCGGCGTTTTTCTTTCCGGCGGAGTCGATTCGAGCACGAACGCGGCCCTCTTCTCCGAGGACGGCGCCGGCCCGGTCAAGACGTTCACGATCGGATACGAAGGCGAATACGATTCATACCGGAATGAACTGCACTATGCGCGGCGCGTCGCCGAACAGGTCGGCGCCGAGCACCACGAGCGGTTGCTGACGGTCGATGATCTGCTCGATTTCCTTCCCCGCATGATCGACCTTCAAGACGAGCCGATCGGCGATCCGGTCTGCGTTCCCGTCTACTACGTCTCGAAGCTCGCGCGCGACAACGGCGTGATCGTGTGCCAGGTGGGTGAAGGCGCCGACGAGCTTTTTTGGGGATATCCGACGTGGCGGCTGAAATGGCGGCTGCAGCGTCTCCATGACGCGGCGCCCATTCCCCGCTTGCTCAAGCGAGCCGGTCTTTGGGGCCTTCGTCTCGCGGGCAAGAACAGGAATCACCCCTACGAGGCGCTGCGCCGGGCCGCGTTGGGACAACCCGTGTTTTGGGGCGGAGTCGACGCTTTCACCGACGCGCAAAAACAACACCTGCTTTCCGACCGCCTTCGGAAACAATTCAAGGGCCGTACGTCCTGGGAAGCCCTTGAACCGCTCCACGCGAATTTCCGCGCCAAAGCGTGGGAGCCTTCGACGCTCAACTGGATGTCATATTGCGATCTCTCCCTGCGGCTTCCCGAGTTGCTCCTGATGCGGGTCGACAAGATGAGCATGGGGGTCAGCCTCGAAGGCCGCGTCCCGTTCCTCGATCACAAGTTCGTGGAATTGGCGATGAGCATTCCCGAACGGGTCAAGACCCGGAACGGCCAGCTCAAGCACATCCTGAAACGCGCGGTGCGCGGCGTGATTCCGGACGACGTCATCGATCGACCGAAACAAGGATTCGGTGTCCCCGTGCACGAGTGGCTCATGGACAAGCTCGGCCCGCGCGTCCGGACGGAACTGCTCGATTTCTGCCGCCAAACCGACTTCCTCGACGAACGCGCGGTGACCGACCTGCTCGCCAATCGGCCCGGTCCGGCGGCCTGGTACCTGCTCAACGTCGCGCTCTGGTGGAAGGCGTTCATCGGCCAATCGGGCGGAGCGCGGAGAATGGCGGCATGACCCTCCCGCTCGTGAGCCGGGTAACGCGGGCCGTCCGCAAACCGCCGAGGGTACTCGCCCGCCGCGCGGCGCAGGAACTGCGGAAGGCCGGCGAACGATGGATGGCCCGCGTACGCACTCCGGGCGCGACGCCTTCGAGTCTCCTCCGCGCGACGAAGTGCCGTTCGGTCGACGCGCTTTGGAACCGAATCGCTGCGCGGCCATGCGTCACCTGGGTTCCCGATCCGCGCGATGCGGCCGACACGCGCGCGGCCCTCGATCAACTTATCCCTCGAGAATCGTCCCGAATCATCGAAGCGGCGCGGCGCGCGATCGATCACCGCGTCGATCTTCTCGGATCGGGACTCGTCGAGCTCGGGCCGACGATCGACTGGCATCGCGACTATCGAACGGGCCATCGCTGGGACCTCGCCTACTCGCCCGACATCGAGTACACGAATCCGGACCGGCCGAGCGACGTGAAGTTTCCTTGGGAACTTTCGCGGATGCAATGGCTGATTCCGACCGCCCAAGCCTACGCACTCACGGCCGACGAACGCTACGCGGCCTTCGCGCGCGACACGATCGCCGATTGGATCCTGCAAAACCCCCCGCTGCGCGGCGTGAACTGGTCGTGCACGATGGAGATCGCCGTCCGGATCCTCTCATGGACCTGGTTCTTCCATGTATTTCACGCGAGCCCGAGTTGGTCGTGCGACGGTTTCCGCGAACGGTTCCTCACGAGTCTCTTTACCCACGCGATTTTCGCCGAACGATTCCTCGAATTCTCCGACATCAACGGCAACCACTGCACGGCGGACGCGGCGGGCATGGCGTGCGCGGGACTCTTCTTTGGTGAGGGCGAGGCGGCCTCGCGGTGGCGCGACGCGGGATGGCGATTGCTGTCCGACGAGCTGCCGCGACAGGTCACGCCGGACGGCGTCGATTTCGAGGCGTCCACTGCGTACCACCGACTCGTGCTCGAGCTGTTCCTGTTACCCGCCCTGTACCGCGAACGGCTCGGATATCCGGTCGACGACGCCTACCGGAATCGCGTGACGGCCATGGCGCGATATGTTCGAGCCTATGCCCGCGACGACGGCACGATTCCGTTGCTTGGCGACGCGGATGACGCGCGGGCCTTGCCGCTAGGAGACCAACCTCGGAACGACCACCGCTATCTGCTCGCGCTGGTCGGAACCGCGTGGCGCGTTTCCGATTTGATCGATGCGTTTTCCGGGTCGCGGGCCGAGGCCTTCTGGTGGTTCGGCCCCGAACGCGGTCGCGCGATCCCTGATCGGCCGCGCCGCCCGTTGCGGAACTCTTGCGAGGCGTTTCCCGACGGCGGCGTGTTCATCCTGGCCAACGATCGGGATCACGTCGTGATCGACTGCGGCCCTGTCGGCCTTGCGGGGCGAGGCGGCCACGGCCACAACGATTGCCTCTCGTTCGAATGCGTGCTCGACGGAACGCACCTTGTCACCGACTGCGGATCGTACGTCTACACCGCGTCGTTCGCGGATCGGCAACGGTTCCGGGGAACGGCGAGCCACAACACGCCGATTCTGGACGGCTTGGAAATCAACCGGTTCACGGGGCCGCGGGACTTGTGGACGTTGCACGATGACGCGAAGCCCGACGTGCGGCGGTGGGAGCCTGGGGGCGGGGTGAGCCGGTTCGAGGGGAGCCACGCGGGATACGCGGGGCGGATCGATTCCTGGCGCCCCGTCCGCCGCATCGAGCTCGACCACGCCGCGCATCGACTCACGATCGACGACCGGTTCGAGTCGTCCCGCAAGGAGGTCGCGCCGCACCACGTCGAGATCCCCCTTCATCTCGCGCCAGGCACCAGCGCCGAACCGGACGGAAATGCACGCTGGCTCCTGCGGGGCGGCGACCGGATATTCCGGCTCGAATGGACCGGCGACGGAAATTGGCGCGTCGAACGCAGGGCCGCGCGGTGTTCGCCGAGCTACGGCGTGGCCGTCCCGATCGTCCGACTGACATGGATTTGTCACTCGATGCTGGACAACGTCTGGCTGCGCGTCGCGATCGAGCCGGACGCGGGGAGCCGAGCCGAACCGGCGCGCGGCGCGGATCGATGACGAACGCGGAACGGAACGCCCCATGGCCAACATCGATCGCGGTATCCTGATCACGTTCGCGTCGCGATGCGTGCTGGTCGCGAACGGCATCGGCACGAGCATCCTGATCTCGCGGCTCCTCGGTCCCACGGGCCGCGGCGCGTTCTTCATGGCGATGACCCTCTCGGCGACACTCGCCCAGTTCCTCAATCTCGGAATCCACTCGGCGAACACCTATCTTGTCGCGGTGGACCGGGACCCCAAGCTCCTGCGCGGACTGCTGTCGAACAGCGTCTGGATCGCGATCGTGCTCGGCGGCGGCGGAGCCGTCGTCGCCGGCGGATTCGTCCGGCGGTGCGCGATCGAGGGGCTTTCCGCGCCCCTGCTTTGGGCGGGGCTCGCCATCGCGCCGCCCATGCTGCTCACGTTGTTCACGGGAAGCCTGCTCCTGGGAATCGGGCGGACGATCACGTTCAATATCCTCCAGACGGCGCAGGCGCTGGCGATGCTCGCGGCGGTCGCGGGGTGCTTTGCCGCGGGCGCGGACGCCGCCACACTGGCCGCCGCGACACTGGCGGTCCACCTTCTTTCGGCGGCGGTCCATGTCGCGGTCGTCGCGGGACCGGCGGGCGGAATCGGGCCGTTTCATCGGCCCCTCTTCATCCAAGGCGTCGAATTCGCGACGCGCGCGTATGTCGTTTGCGCGCTCGGTTTCCTGTTGATGCGGGGTAACGTCTTCCTGCTCGCCCGGTGGTGCGGCCTCGAACAGACCGGATACTATTCGATCGGCGCTCAGATGGCCGACTACCTCTGGCTCTTTCCCACCGCCGCCGCCACGGTGCTCTTCCCCGAACTGGTTCGCGATCGATCGGCGAGGTGGGCTCAGACGAAACGGATCCTCATCCGAACGGCGTGGCTGCTGGCCGCGACGGGAATCGTGTGCGCCGCCGCGACGCCGATGTTCGTGCGGATCGCGTACGGCGCCGAGTTCCTCCCGGCCGTTCCGGCCGTGTGGTGCCTGATGCCGGGCGTCGTGTTTTTCGGACTGAGCTCGGTCGTGTCGCAGTACGTCGCCGCGTCGGGGATTCCGCGCGCGGCCATCCTCGCCTGGCTCGCCACGCTCGCCGTTCTGGGCGCTTGCGGCGCGGCGGCGATCCCCGCGTGGGGCGCGGCCGGCGCGGGCGCGGCGTTCAGCGTCGCGGCCGCCGCGATCTTCGGCATGCTCCTCGCCATCGCCGTCGCGAGTGAACGGGCCGACGCCCGCGCCGCGCCGGAACGATCCTTTGCCGAAACTCACCGCCCGTCGCCGCTGAGCACGAACGCGGCCCAGTAATAGGGCGGTGATCGATCGATCGGCGCTCCACCTTCCCTTGGCTCGCGCTCGACTCCGCGCGTCGGCCCTTCTTTCAACATCCAGAGCTGGGCTTCGCGTAGGGCTTCGAGTTTGCCCAGATCGCGTTCCCAGATATTTCGATAGAAGCGTTCCATCAAGGCGCGCGTGCGTTCGTCATCGACCTTCCAGAGCGTGGCGACGACCGATTGCGCGCCGGCGATCTGAAACGCGCGCTGCAATCCAAGCAGGCCTTCGCCGCTCGCCGAATCCCCGAGCCCCGTTTCGCAAGCGCTCAGCATGACCAGTTCGACGCCTTGAAGGTCGAGCATTTCGACTTCGTCGGCGGTGAGGATTCCGTCATCGCCGTCGGTCGCGAGTCGGCCATTGGCGCCGGCGAGGGCGAGTCCCGATCGAATGCCCGGCGGAACGGCCCGCGTGTCTTGGCCCGGCATCCCATGCTCCGCCTGGTTTCCTTCGGACGCGAAGAACCCGTGCGTCGCGACATGGACATACAAGTGCCTCGGCGCCTCGATCCAAAACCGATTCTCGCTGGCATCCGATTTTCGCAAGGTCGTCAGGCCGTCCGCGCCAAACGTATCCTCGTACATCTTCTCGATGGCCGCGAGCTCGCCGAGCGTTCCGTCGAGCGGATGGAACGAGCGCCGTTCCGATCCCCGCTCGACGGGCCGCCCGAACCGTTTCTTGGGTCGGGATGGGCCGGGTCGGCCCGGATCGGCGTCGTAATCCACACCGCCGATCAACAGGAGATTGCGATCCACCTTCATCGAGTCCCGCGCGGGCGCGGCGGTGACAAGCGCCTGCGCGACCGGCAATACGGATATCAACCGTTCTTCGATCAGGTACGTGCCCGGCGCGGCGCCGGGAAGGGCGGGGAACGGGAATCGGCCGAGCGTTCCGTCGGGCGACACGAAGATCCGATCGACGCCGGCCAGATGCGCATCCAGGGGCGTCCAGATCCGCTCGCGAAGACGATGTCCCGCGCGATGGCTCTCCTCCGATCGCCCGTACGTGCGGCGCCACGTCTCGATATCCTCCGCGATGGTTCCCATGGCCCCAAGGTCCGCCATCACGGGATCGTGTCCGCGTCGGATCACGAACGCGATCAGGCGGCGTTCGGCGTTCGTTGGGGCTTCGGTTCCCGATCCGCGCGCCGCCGGCCGCTCGAATTCCAGGAAATCGACGAGCGCGCCGCCGGGGGGAAGGCTTGACGCGATGTCCGGCGCCGTAATCGGTTTTCGCGCGGCACGGTAGGCCGCGCTGCGACGCGACAATTCGGCCTCGAGACGCTCCTTCTCTCGCATCAGTTCCTCGACGTGCCGGCCCGCCTGCTCGGACTCGTCCTTGGAACCGCCCTGATCCACGCGTCCTTCATCGTCGACGTGGTTGCTTGCGGCGCCGAGCGTCAACGTGGCCAAGCGACGCGTCGTGGAACGGAGTTCACGGTGGATGTCCGCCACCGCGGGGTCTCCGGTGGCCGCCCTCGCCTCGCGCTGCCTCAAGAAGACCTCGCCCTTCCATTGCAGGACCTGTTCGTAGGCGCGCGCGCCGAATTCGGACCCTGATGCCGCGTGGGAAAGATAGTGATCGAGGTACTTCCGGAGCGACGCAACCATGGCGAGTTGCTGCCGCTGGGACTGAACGGACGACGCGAGTTCCAGATTCCAACGGGCGATCTCCATCGCCTCGCGAAGCAACGGCTCCGCTTCCTCCCTTCGGCCCGCCTCGTCGAGCGCGGTCGCCAAGTGATCGAGGCTGAGCGCCGTATCGGGGTGCCGTCCGCCCAGCGCGCCCTTGCGAATTGCGATGGCCTCGCGCAGCAGGGGTTCGGCTCGCGATGGTTCGCCCATCGCCCGATAGAGGCTCGCAAGGTTGTTGAGGCCGGCGGCGTAGCTCGGGTGTTTGGGCCCGAGCGCCTCGCCCAACGCGTCGCGGGCTTGTCGGCCCAGCGGCTCGGCCCGGCCAAAATCGTTCATCGCGCCGTACAGCAAGGCGAGGTTGTTGAGGCTCGCCGCATAGTCGCGATGGCGGTCGCCCAGCACGTCCTTTCGGATCGCCATGGCGCGCAGATAGAGCGGTTCGGCGCGCGGAAGATCGCCCATCAGGTAGTAGAGTACGCCCAGGTTGTTCAGGCTCAGCGCGTAGTCCGGGTGCTTCTCGCCGAGGGTTTCCGCACGGATTTCCATCGCGCGGCGGTAGAGCGGTTCGGCCCGGGTGTAATCGCCCATCGAACGGTAGATTCCCGCGAGATTGTTGAGGCCGGTGGCGAAGGACGGGTGTTTTTCGCCAAGCGTCGCCTGGAGCACGTCCCGTGCCTGTCTGCCGAGCGGTTCCGCTTGCGCGTAATCGGCCATGGCGTCGTAGAGGAGGGCGAGGTTATTGAGGCTCGCCGCGTAGTCGCGATGCCGCTCGCCGAGCGACGCGCGGCGCATCATCATCGCCTGGCGATAGAGCGGTTCGGCTCGGCCGTAGTCGCCCATCAAATAATAGAGGACTCCCAAGTTGTTCACGCTGAGCGCGGTGTCGGGATGCGATTGCCCAAGGACATCCTTGCGGATCGCAAGGGCCTCTTGATAGAGCGATTCCGCGCGGGCGTAGTCGCCCATCGATCGGAAATGGCTCGCAAGGTTGTTCAATCCCGTCGCATAGCTGGGATGGCGATCGCCGAACGTGGCCTTGAGGATATCGAGCGCCTGCAGCGCGAGCGGTTCGGCCCGGCCGTAGTCGCCCATCGCGTCGTAGAGCAGCGCGAGGTTATGGAGGCTGGCGGCGTAGTCGCCGTGCCGGTCGCCAAAAAGCGTCTTGCGGATCTCCATCGAGCGCCGATAGAGCGATTCGGCGTTCGCGAAGTCGGCCTTCGCGTAGTGCAGGTTCGCCAGATCGTTGAGCGTCCTCGCGAATTCGGGATGCCGTTCGCCGAGAATCCGTTCGCGCGCTGCGATCGCATCATGATAGAGGGGTTCGGCCCGCGCGTAGTCTCCGAGCGATTCATGGATGCGGGCCAGGAGATGGATGCCGGCGGCGACGGCCGGATCCCCATCGATGGCGATCCGCGCGTAGGTTTCCCGCGCGGCCGTCGCTTCCTCCAGCGCGTCGCAAAACGCGCCCCGCGCCCGCAACGCGGAGGCGGCCCGCAATCGCCGATCGGCGTCGAGCATCGCGGCGCGACGATGGGGGGCGAGCGCCGCGATCGCGCGCATGCGGGCCACGGCCAACGTCGAGTCGACGGCACGCCAATCCGATTCCCCGTGCGAATCGGCGCGAAGCGAGGCAAGTTCCCCGCGCGCCTCGATCGCGCCTTCAATATCCCCCCGCGACTCGAAAAGCGCGCACAGGATTTCGAGCGAGTCCCCGCGTTCGCTCGCGGTGACCGGACGTGGCGGGAGCCCTCCCATCGCGATCCCGCAGGCCGCGATCGCGGCGACGAGGATCCGCGGATTCGGACCGGCGTTCCGATCGGCGACGGAGCCCATGGATTGCGCTTTCGGATGGAGAACAGGGAGCAACGCGGTCGATCCATCATGAGCGCATTTCTCGCGCCAGGCAAGCTTACTCCACAGAGTGGGGCGAGCATCCTGCTTGCCGCCTCGTCGACGATTCGGCGCTCGGGAACGCAAGCTGGATACCCCGTCGCCGGGCTACCGTCCCTCGTGAAACCCGAAGCCGAGCATCGCGAGCCGCGAGGCTCGCGATGCGGAGGCGAGGGGCGCCGTCCCGCATCGTTCCGCGCCGAGCGCCCGCGCGCGAAGGAAGACCTCGCCTCCGGGCGTCCGCCGTTCGCGCCGCGGACGCCGTCGGCCTCGCGTCTCACGAACCGGGCGACACGATGATCGACTGACATCAATGCGTCACATGCGGAGCGGCATCCGACCGACTCAATGGCCCCGCGCCGTGAGCCCAACCGCCAATGCCGACCGCGGCCGAAAGTCACCTCGGGCGCCAACCGGGGCCAGTACGGCCGTCATACTTCCTTCACGGCGAAAACACGCACGCTGGCCGCGTAGTCGTTGATGTTGTACCGCGTCAGCAATTCCTTGAGCCTCGCATGGAGCGCGTCGTTGTCCGCGGGCGGCGAACAGCAACCGGGCTCCATGACGGCGAGCGGCGATGGGGAGGTGGGCGAGCAGCAGGCGGCTTGATTCTCGACTTTCGCGTAGGCGTTGAGATCCGATTGCGTATCGAGGATCTCGATCGCGGAAAAACCGGATTCGGCCAATTGACGGCGGTAATCCGCGATGCGGATCGCTCCGGCGATGCAGCCGACATAGGCCATGATGTCCCGGCCAATCGCATCGGGGAGCTCACGCTTCAGCGCGATGTCGCTGATCGCGAGCCGGCCGCCCGGTTTCAACACGCGCGCGATTTCACGAAACACGGCCGGCTTGTCGGGCACCAGGTTGATCACGCAGTTGCTGATGACGCAGTCCACCGAACCATCGGCGAGCGGCAGTTGATCGATCATCGCCTGATGGAATGCGACATTCGCGATGGGCCGGCCCTGGTTGCCTTTCGCGGCGTTCCGACGGGCGAGATCGAGCATCTCGGCCGTCATGTCGATTCCAATCGCCATCCCCGTCGGTCCGACCTTGGCGGCGGCGAGGAAGACATCGAGTCCGCCGCCGCACCCGAGATCGACGACAACCTCGCCCGGCCGCAGATTCGCCGTGGCGGTCGGGTTCCCGCACGACAGGCCCATGTTCGCTTCGGCGGGAATCGACGCGAGTTCCTCGGGCGTGTATCCAAACGCCTCGGCCACCGCGCGGACTCCCGCATGCCCCGTCGAAAGGCCGCTCGTCGCGACCGCTCCGTACTTGGACTTGACGGCGCGCTGGAGCGTTTCGGAGTTCTCAACAGGGTTGGATGGGGACATCGTCCGCCTTTCCGTTGCGATCGGTTGGGTGCGGGCCCGCTGTCATGCGTGGCTCTTCGAACGACGCAAGCAATTCTTGAACCTTGGATTCGATGAGGTCGCGGACCTGGCGAAACGCGTCGCTCGGCAATGCGCGAGGGTCGGGAATCGACCAGTCCATGCGTCGAGGCGCCACGATCCCCGGGCATGAATCGCCGCACCCCATCGTGACGACGGCGTCCACGTCCCGGCCCGCGAACAAGTCAACACTCTTCGAGACATGCGTGGACAGGTCGTACCCGACCTCGCGCATCGACTCGACGGCTTTGGGGTTGATTCGACCCGATGGCCGTGAACCGGCACTGTGGGCTTCCACCCGCCCCGCGCCGTGGATCCTTGCGAAGGCCTCGGCCATTTGGCTGCGATTCGAGTTCTCGACGCACACAAAAAGAACGCGTTTCACTCGGCGACCTCGTACCGTGTATTCCCGCCGCGTCATTGTAGCGGTCCCGCGCGTCGCACGCCAAGGACACGTTGGATGGTACATTACTCCGCGTAACGCCGGTATCTCACGGAGCCTTGTGTATGGCCATCGATCCGATTTGCGGCATGACGGTGGATCCCGCAACGGCTCGCTCAGCGGAAAAGGGGGGCCGAACCTACTTTTTCTGTTGCGAGTCGTGCCGGACTCGATTCATGGGTGGGCCATTGGTCCCGCCCGCGACATCGGCGGGCGCGGTCTCCGGCGCGACCTGCTGTTCGGGTAAGTTGTCCCGCGATCACCGGGTACCGGCAAACCGCTCGGCGGGCGCCGTCTCCGGCGCGTACTATTGTCCGATGTGCGAGGGTGTCGTCTCGGATCGGCCGGGAGCGTGCCCCAAATGCGGAATGGACCTCGAACCGGCGAACGCGGGCGCGGCCGGCGATTCGGTGTCCGAGGAGCTGGGGCGGTTGTTGCCGCGATTCCGGATCGCGCTCGCGTGCGCGATTCCCGTCTTCCTGCTGGCGATGGGGCCGATGGCGGGCATCCCGTTCGACGCATGGCTTGGCGCCAAGGTCCACACATGGTCGCAGTTCGTCCTCGCCTCCGTCGTCGTGTTGTGGGCGGGAGGACCCTTCCTCGCGCGCGGATGGCGTTCGATCGCGACGTGGAACCTCAATATGTTCACGCTGATCACGCTTGGAGTCGGAGCCGCCTACGCGCACAGTGTCGTCGCCATGCTTGCGCCGAGCTCGATTCCCGAGTCGTTTCGGCACGACGGCCGTGTCGGGCTGTACTTCGAGGCGGCCGCGGTCATCATCACGCTCGTGTTGCTCGGGCAGGTCCTCGAACTCCGAGCCCGCAGACGGACGGGCGGCGCGATCCGCGAGCTCATGGCCCTCGCGCCTCCGACCGCGTTGCGGCTCGAGGGCGCCGAGGAACGTGAAATCCCGCTCGCCGAAGTGCGGCGAGGCGACCGGCTGCGCGTGCGGCCCGGCGGACGAATCCCCGTGGACGGCCGCGTGATCGATGGTTCGAGCCGCGTCGATGAATCGATGATGACCGGCGAGCCGTTCGCGGTCGCCAAGGGAATCGGCGCGACGGTCCTTGGCGGCACGCTGAATCAATCCGGATCGTTCGTCATGATGGCCGAGCACGTCGGCGGCGAAACGGTCCTGGCGCGGATCGTCGCGCTGGTGGCCGATGCGCAGCGCAGTCGAGCTCCGATCCAAAAGGCGGCGGACCGCGTTGCGTCGTATTTCGTGCCCGCGGTCGTCTTGGCATCGATCGCGACGTTCTCGGTCTGGGCCATCGCGCAACCCCGTCAGCCCGCGCTTGCCTGGGCGATGGTCAATGCGATCGCCGTACTGATCATCGCGTGCCCCTGCGCGCTGGGCCTCGCGACCCCCATGTCGATCATGGTCGGGATCGGGCGCGGCGCGAAGGAAGGCGTCCTGATCCGGGATGCGACCGCGCTCGAATCACTGGCCGCCGTCGATACGCTCGTCGTGGACAAGACGGGGACGCTGACCGAAGGGCGCCCCGAATTGAATGCCGTGCACGCGTCGACCGGCATCACCGAGGCGGAATTGCTGAGGCTTGCCGCGGCGCTCGAGAGCCGAAGCGAACATCCGCTCGCCCACGCGATCGTGCGCGGAGCGCGCGGGCGAGGCATCGGGCAGGCCATCGTGACGCGGTTCGAGTCGTTCGCGGGCGAAGGCATCGCCGGATCGGTCGACGGGCGGGCGCTCCTTATCGGTTCACCCGAGTTCCTGATCGCGCGCGGCGTCCAGGGCGTGGCCGAATCGAACACCGTCGCGTCGGCATGGCGCGAACAGGGACGCACCGTTCTGGCCCTGTCGATCGACGGCCGATCCGCCGGACTGTTCGCCGTTTCCGATCCGATCAAGGCGTCCACGCCCAGCGCGCTGCGATCGCTGCGCGCGATGGGACTCGAAGTCGTGATGCTGACCGGTGACAACGCGGGAACGGCGCGCGTCGTCGCACGGCAACTCGGCATCGACCGCTGGGAGGCCGAGGTGCGTCCCGACGGCAAACATGCCCGAATTCGGTCGCTCCAAGCCGACGGGCATCGCGTCGTCATGGCGGGCGACGGCATCAATGACGGTCCGGCCCTCGCGGCCGCCGATGTCGGCATCGCCATGGGGACCGGCGCGGACGTCGCCATCGCGTCGGCCGGCGCCACGCTCGTTCAGGGCAACCTCGAGGGCATCGTGAAGGCGATTCGACTGAGCCGCCGCACGATGCGCAACATCCGCGAAAACCTCTTCTTCGCGCTCGTCTACAACGGGCTTGGAATTCCGATAGCGGCCGGCGCGCTCTATCCCCTCTCACAACACCTGTTGCTCAACCCGATGCTCGCCGCGGTCGCCATGAGCTTCAGCTCGGTTTCGGTCATCACCAACGCGCTGCGGCTGCGACACGCGCCCCTCGATCGATGATCGGCCCGACGGCTGCGGAGAAGGTCGCGCGGGATTAGGTCCGGATGTGGTGGTTGTTCGGCTTGGCCGTCATCGGCCTCAATTCAATGGCCTGCCGCTCATCTTGACCGTATTGCACTTTGCAATACAATGCAGTCATGGAGACGCGCGATGAGTAAACGCGAAACAACGACGGCGACGCCGAGTCCGCTGATGGTCCGGCTTGATGCAGAAAGTAAACAGGCTCTCACCGCCGCCGCTGCGTTGCGCAGGATCAGTGTCAGCGATTATGTCCGAACGGTAACCGTGGCCCAGGCACGCCGCGAAGTGGCCAGCGCCCGCGAACAGACGATTCTGCTTAGTCCGGTTGAGCAGTTGGCATTCTGGCAAGCGCTTAACGCCCCCTCGAAGCTCACTCCGGCCCAAGAGCGTCTGGGGGCGATCATGCGGGGCGCGAAGTGAGCGGAGTGGTGTTTCCGGCGGGCTTCCCATTCGAATCGCTTCGGCGAAGCCATCCGCGTTCGGCGTTTGACTGCGGCCAAAGCGACGTCAACGATTGGTTGCGAACCAAGGCACTCCAGAATCAGGAAAAGCGGCTCTCCGCGACCAAGGTCCTGCTGGATCAAGAGGGCGACATCGCGGGCTTCTTTACCCTGGCTACCGGTCAGGTCGATTTCGGGGATCTGCCGTCCGAACTTGCTCGCAAGCTGCCGCGGCGAGCGCTGCCCGTGGCGATCCTGGCATGGCTGGGTGCGAGTCATGCGTATCAGGGCCAGAAGCTGGACGATCTGCTGCTCGCTCAGGCGTTGCGGGATTGTCACGAGGCTGGCCAGACCTTTGCTTTTGTCGCCGTCATTCTGGACTGTGTCGATGACCGAGCCAACGCGTTCTACCAGCGTTGGGACTTCGCCGAGTTACCCGGCAATCCCTATCGACGGTTCCTCAGTTCGCGGACCCTGGCCGCCATGATGACGCCACGGTAGTCGTCTTTCTGGTTGCTCGCCCGAATCCCATCGACATCAACGGACGAAAGCGCATCAAGGTACTCGACCTCGTTCGCCGCCGCGCCTTGCGCGTCCTTCTTGCACCGCGCATGAAATCCGCCTATTCGGAAAGGCGCATGGCGATGCGTACCGCCACGCGGCCATCCTCACCGGGCTTTGCCCGCGTCGCCAACATGGACGTGCCCTTGTTGGAACGCTCTTCCGGTGTCGGCGCGTCCGTGGACACGACTTCGAAGACCGCGCCGTCCGGTTCGAGCAGATCGACGATCAATGCGCGGTCGTCAGACCTTGGATGGCGAGGCACGTGTACATGGCTCCGTATTCCCAATACGAACGTCCCTCGGGATAGGCTCCGTCGGGTTGATAGGCGCTGAGCCCGTGCGGGAGGCTGTCGCGCGCCGCGTCGATCACTTGCGATGCGAGCTCCGGTTCGTGCTCGACGATCGCCAGCGCGCCGAGCAACATGCCGCTGTCGCAGACTTCGTTCCAGCTGTTGTCCCGCCGGGTCCACGAACGGCTCTGCCGCACGAGCCCTAGCGGGACGGGGTCGTCTTCCGCGGCCGCGCGGACGGATTGCTCTATGTCGCGCGTGAACAGCAGCCGTGGATGTTCGGAGCGCAACGTCGACAGAACGGCGGGCGGATCCGCCGCGCGAAGGTCAACCTCATGCGATTGGGCAAGGAGAAGTGTCGATGCGAAACCGATCCAGGCCGCCCGAGATCGCGAGCCATCCGTTCGTGTCGAGAAATACCTCGTTGGATCCAGAAGGTCGTTCGCGCCGCGGATCATGCGCCGAACGATACCCGAATCGCGCGCATACGATCAGCGGGGCGACGGGCCCGGCGCGCCGCGCGGCGTGCGCAGCGACGCGAGATACGCAACCAAATCAAATAGCTCGGCTTCCGACATGGTCGATTCAAGCGATTCCGGCATCAGGGACCGATTGAGCTGCCGCCGTTGCTCGATCTGGTCCATGGCGACTCGATCGGCCGTCCCCGTCGGCGACGTGACGACCAGCGCGTCGCCTTCGCGAACGGCTCCTCCCACAAGAACCCGCCCGTCGGTGGTGACCACCAGTTCGAGCATGAATCCGGTCTTGATCGTCTTGCTCGGATACAGGATCGAATCGACGAGGTATTCCACAGGCTGTGTCGCGGCGATTCCGTCGAGCGGTGGGCCGGCGAATTCCGCGGGGCCACCCGATCGGTGGCATCGCGAGCAAACCTGCGCGCGGAAGACGAGTCGCCCGAGCCCCGCATTGCCTTGCGCGTGGCCTTCGAGCAGTTTTGTCCTCAACCGTTCCTTTCGTTCGACGGCCGCCCGGTCCTTCTCCCGCGCGTAGAGCTGCGCCAGGAACTGCTGCGACCCCGGCTGGAGATCGGCCGCGCGTTCGCGAACGTCGAGCGCTCCCTGGAATTCCGGTCCGCGAGCCGACAGCCGTTCGCGGGCCGACGCGATCCGTTTCGCCGCGGCGTCGATCCGCCCATGGTTGCGGAGCGATCGCAATGCGACGAGCGAAACCTCACGGGTTGTCGAATCGAGCAGCTCGGTCCAAAGCGTTTCGTCGAAATCCGACTCCAAGGAGGCGAGGCTGACGATCGCGTCGAGCCTGCATTCGAGGGATGCGGTCGTATCGCGAATGAGGCGGCGACATAGGTCCGCGCGCGGACCGGTCTCGCCGCTCATCGCCGCGAATGTCCGATGGGCTTCGTCGCGGATCTCGACATCGGAATCGCGCAGAATGGGATCTAGGACGGCGAGCGTGTTGGGTTGAACGCGGTCGAGGGCGAGGATCGAAAGAACGCCCTGCTTGTCGGCGGCGGTTGTGACGGCAACTTCTCCCGCCGCCGCGCGCGTCCAAAACCGGTCAAGCTCACCGTCCCATGCGGCGGTTGCCGACGCCGGTTTGAGTTTGCGAAGGATGGCGACGCATTGGACGAGTTCCGATGCGCTCAATTCGCCTCGCATGGCGGTCGCGACGGGCCCTTCCCATGCGGTACGCGGCCATTGGTCGGCGACGGCGAGGAGTCGGTCGAGCTTGACGGCGCCGGGTTCCTCGATGCGTTTCGCCAACGCCTCGCTCGCCGCATCCGCGCGAAGTCCCTCATGAAACGCCTCATCGAGCGCGATCAAACCGCACGTCCGAACATCTTGATTGGTGTCGGCGAGCAGCTGCTCGAAGTGGACAGCGCTGCCGCCTCGCGCGATGGCGAGCGCCCCGCGGTAGCGGAGCCGCGCGTCGCGCGCGGCACCCGCCCGCAACGCGGCGATCACCGCGGAAAGCCGGTCGGTCTCGTTCGCCGCGTTCAAGGACGCCTCCATGCGGACGTCCGGATCGGGATCATCAAGGAGTCTCGCCGCCGCGCCGCCGGCATCGGGCAATTCGCTCCGCAATTGCACGGCCAATCGGCGCACGCGCCAGTCGGCGTGCGTGAATGCCCGTTCGATCTGTTTGACGGACTCCGACCATTCACCGGCCCGCAACACCCAGAGCGCCTCCGCGGCTTCGAGCGATCGCCCCTCGGCCGCCACGCGACCGACCGAATCCGCGTTCGCGGCGCCCGCATTTCGAAGCACGCGCCGTGATGCGTCGCGTACCCAATGGTTGCGGTTCGCCAATCCGGCGAGCGCCGTTTCAAGATCGCCTTCCCTTGCGGCGGGAGGGACCGGGTCCGACGCCGCATCGGCCGATCGCGCCGTGCCGGTATTCGCGTCCCCCGTGTACGAGATCTTGTAGAGCCGGCCCGTCAGATCGTTCTCGTCGTCCATCCCGTACCAGTCGAGCACAAACAGGTTGCCGTCCGGAGCCCGCGCGATTTGCGTTGGACGGAACCGGGGATCGGTCGTCGTCAGGAACGGAGTCGTCTCGAGCCGGTTGCCCCGCTCGTCGACCACATGCCGCAAGATCACGTGGTTCGCCGAGGGAAAACCGTGCACGCCCCAATTGGCCACCAACAGGTTGCCCCAATACTCGGCCGGGAACGCCGACGAATCATAGACCAGCACGGTCGTGTGGGCGCCCGGCGGGTTCTCGTACACGGGCGGCGCCCAGGGATGGCGGCCCGCGAGCCATTCCCAATCGACGGATCGCGTTTGAAAATGGTAGTCGGCGCCCGGAATCGCATGGATGAGGCGATTCGGGTTGCCTTCACCATTCGAGAGAATCCAGATCCGTCCGTACGGATCGATATCGAACGAAAACGGCGCCCGCATTCCCTGCGCGAGGATCTCGATGTCCGATCCGTCGGCTCGGAACCGAAACACGGCTCCCGTCGAACCGCGCACGGCGACCGGATCGGCCGATCCCGACAGCTTTGTCGGATGGTCCCCCACGCACAAATAGAAAAGCCCGTCGGGTCTTTCCGTAATGCGGTACATGCCGAACGGATTCCATGGCGTTTCGGCGTCTCGAACCACCGTACGGCGTTCGCCCGCCTTTCCGTCATCACCGAGGGGCGCGGCGAACACCTGGTTCAGATTCGTGGCCCAAAGTTCGCCGCCTCGGACGGCAAGTCCCATGATCGGATCGGCGAATCCGGACGCCACTTCGACGGCGTGAAATCCCGATCCGTCGGCATTCGGTTCGAGCCGCACGATCGGGTTCGACGGATTGCCGACGGGCGAGCCCTCTTTGCCGTAGCGATAGGTGTGGGCCAGACTGACATAAACATGCCCCTGTTCATCCAATGCCATCGTCATCGGATTGAAAAGGGTCGGTTCGGCCGCTACGACTTCGATGCGGAATCCGGGCGGAAGGCTGAATGTCGCGAGGGCCTCTTGAGGCGGGAGAATCGGATGATCCTTGGCGGCCGGAGGCTCCGATGCGCGCGCGCTCGCGGCGATCGACACGGCGCACAGGGCAATAAGGCGTAAGGGCATTCGACGTCGATCGGCCATCATCGGTGGCTCCAGGTGCCAAGGAACGCGCGGGCCAGGAACGATCCGAAGCTCGGATCACGGATCCGTGCCCGCCGCCCACGCGCATCCGCGCCGGATCAACTCGGCCGCCCCCGGAGCGCGGATCGCGCGGTCGTCGTGTCCGAGCGGCGTATGAAACACACGGCCCTCGCCGTATCGGAACGCGAACGCCATCGGATGATCGCGGCCCGTCACGACCGACCGCGCCGTCGCGAGTACTCGGACATCCCGGTCCCCTTCGAGACCGATATAGAGCTCATCATCCGTTCCGAAATCGCTCATCCCACGCGTGACGGGATGGTCGTTGTCGACGACATGGACCGTGAACGGGCCGCGAGGATCGTGCGTATTCTTGCCGTCCCAGACTCTCCCGACGATCTGTCGGTATTCGGGCCAATCGCCGAACGCTCCGCTCGCGAAGTGCAACACGAACAGACCTCCGCCCCGTTTCACGAACGCGGCGAGGTTCTCTCGGATCGCGGACTCGTCGGCGAGCGGTTTGTCATTGCGGAAATGCAGGAACACCAAGTCGACATCCCAAACGTCCTTCGGCGCGAGGAGAGCCGGATCGCGGAGCACGCGCACCGTGAATCGACCGTCTTTCTCGAGCAGATCGACAAGGACGGGCGTCGACTTGTTCCAGTCGTGCGCCGGATGATCGACGCCCGTCACGAGAAGGACACGGACGGGCTTCGCGCCGGGCTCGGCGGCGGCCGCGGGGTGGCTCACCGACAACACGCCCAACAGGGCCAACACGAGGGTGGGCATGGCTGTTCCTTTCCCGAATCAGGCCAAGAGTCCGCGCAGGAAGTCGATGCTCTGGCGGATGTTCTCATCCGACCCGAAACACTCGACCGACAATACGCCACTCCAACCCGACTCTTTGAGATAGCCGACGCATCCCTTGATATTGTCCGCGTTCACGCCGCCGCCGATCGGAACCTCGCTGCAGGCGATCCCCGTATCCTCGCCGCGTGCGGCGGCGGCAAGTTCGCGGCTGACGTCCTTGACATGCGCGTGCGAAACGTACTTGCGGAAGCGGCGGAGATACTCGACGGGATCCAGTCCGGCGATGAACGTATTTCCCGTATCAAAGTTCATCCGCAGATGGGGCGATTCAAAATGGCGAAAGAGGCGTTCCAGGAAATCGCCGTTGTTCGTGCACGGACCGTGCGTCTCGACGTTGATGACGACGTTGTAGTCCTCGGCCCATTCGAGGCATTGTTTGTAGTTTTCGCATGTGATCCGGAAAATCTCCTCGTCGGAATAGCCTTCGGGCTTCGTCGCGCCGTCGGTGGTGTCGACGATCGGGCATCCGATTTCGGCCGCGAAACGGATCGCCTGCTGGACATACTGCACGCCGAACGTCGATCCGTCGGGTCCCATCATCGGATAGGCGGCGTCGATCTGCGAAACGCTCAGGCCATTCTGATCCAGGTACCGTTTGAGCGCGCGCGGATTCGATTGCAGCGAAACCGACGGTTCATAACCGAGCCCGTGAATGAAATACTGGCCGTGGATGACTCCGAATTCGATGTGCGAGAGCCCGTACTTGACGGCGCTCGCCACGGCCATGCGCAGGTTTCCGCTGAGCACGCGCCAGTTGTCGGTGTGCATTCCGAGTTCGATCATGGAAGGCGTTCCTTTTTTCGGATTCGAACGATCAGGGACGAGTCGCGAGGCGACTACCACTTCGCCCCTTTGGGTTTCGCACCGGGGTTCACGAGCCGGACGCTGTAGAGCGACGTTCGCGCCGTGATGAACAACGTGCGGTAGTCCTCGCCGCCGAAACAGAGGTTGGCGGGGCCCTCGGGCACGTCGATCTGTTCGATCAGCTTGCCCTCGGGGTCGTAGACCTTGACGTCTCCGCTCGATGTGTAGAGGTTTCCCTTTGCGTCGACCTTCATTCCGTCGCTTCCTTCGGCCGTTTGAAAGAGCTCCTTGCCAAGGCCGCCGTCGGGCGCGATTTCAAAGCAATGAACGGCCGCCGCCTTCTTGTGGAACGCGGGATCGGGATGGCGCGCGTTGCCTCCCGTGTCGGCGATGTAGATTCGTGTTTCATCGGGCGAAAAAACGATCCCGTTGGGCATGGCGAGGTCCTTGAGCACGACGTCGACCTTGCCGGTCGCCGGATCCGATCTGAAGACCCAATGCCCGGGGATTTCCCCTTCTTCCTCGAGGCCCCATGGCGGATCGGTGAACCAGAGCGTTCCATCGGACCGCACGGCCACGTCATTCGGGGAATTGAACCGTTTGCCGTCGAATCGGTCGGCGAGCACGGTGATGTGGCCGTCGGATTCGGTGCGGACCACATTGCGGCCCGCGTGCTGGCACGTGATGAGGCGACCTTCGAGATCGAGGATGTTGCCGTTCGATTCCTCGCTCTTGCGGAACTCGGACAATCCGCCCGCCTCGGACCACTGCATGAGGCGGCTGTTGGGAATATCGGAGAACACGACCTTTTTCGCCGAGGGGATCCACACGGGCCCCTCGGTGAACCGCATACCCCCGGCGAGTTTCTTCACCTTCGATCCCGGTTCGACCACCGACGCGGACGGTTCCGAAGCATGGCACGTCACGGGGCCGAAGGCGACGAGAATCCCAATCGGCACTCCAACAATACGAAGAACGGCGGGAATGGCGGCGCAACGGCGTTTCATGATGAATCCCCTGTGCTCCAACTGCACTCCGAGTCGACGACGCCGACCTGGAACCAACGGCATGGAACCGACGTGGTGGATCGTCGCCCCGATCGGCACCGCATGTCAAGTGGCCGCGTGGTGGAATAGGGGAGGAAACGCCGACCGCTTGATTCGCTCCGCGGGAAAACTTGCGGATCGCTCGCCGAAAACGCAAAATGGGAGGTGATCGCGGGAATGCGCCTTGTCCTCGGCGACGCCGTTGTTTGGCGGCGTGATCGCGAGGCGGGGACTTGCGGCGCGCGCCGTCGCATCGGTCGGCGCGGAATCGGCGGACCGTTGATGGGATATTTCGGAGGGCTCGTGATGCGAATACCCGATCTCTCGCCCTACGTGCCGGGCAGCGACGGGCCGTGGGACGCGCGCACGGCCGCCCATCTTCTCTATCGGGCCGGTTTTGGTGCGTCGCCGTCCGAGATCGAGCGGGCCGTGTCCGCCGGGTTGGAACCGACCGTTGACTCGTTTTTTTCCGAATCGCCTGGGGAAGAGGAGCATTTTCAGCGGACGTTCGAGGACATCAGCGCGAGCATGGCCAATTTCGGAGAGCCTTTCGTGCTGCGGGCGTGGTGGATCCACCGCATGGTCCGGACAAGCGTGCCGCTCCGCGAGAAGCTCGCCCTTTTCTGGCACGGCCATTTCGCGACAAGTATCGGCAAGGTCGAGAACACGTACCTCATGCACCGCCAGATCGAGACGATTCGACAGTTGGCGTGGGGTAATTTCCGCGAGCTCGTGCTGGCGATCGCCCGCGATCCGGCCATGCTGGTGTATTTGGACGGCGAGTCGAACACGAAGGAACACCCGAATGAGAACTTCGCCCGCGAATTGATGGAGTTGTTCACATGCGGCATCGGCAATTACTCCGAGAAGGACGTGGCTGAGGCCGCGAGAGCGTTTACCGGTTGGCACCGCGAGGGCTCCGAATTCAGGTTCAACCCGGAGGCTCACGACGACGACGTCAAACGGATCCTCGGTCGCTCGGGACGATTCGACGGCTCCGATGTGGTCGACATCCTGATGCAGCACGCCGCCACGCCGCGATTCATGGCCCGCAAGCTGCTGCGTTTTTTTGCGACGGCCGAACCCGCCGATTCGGCGGTCGACTCGGCGGCCGAGTCGCTTGACCGAGCCCAACTCCACATCAAGTGGTTTCTGCGCGACCTTTTCCTTTCGAAGTACTTTTTCTCCGATGAATGCCGCGGCAAGCGGATCGCGAGCCCGGTCGAGTTCGTCGTGGGCGCGGTGCGGACGCTAGGAGTGCGGATTCCGGCGTTTGAATTGGCCGAGCGCGTCGCCGCGATGGGGCAGGAGCTTCTCGCGCCGCCCAACGTGAAGGGATGGGACGGCGAACAGAAGTGGATCAACTCGAGCACCTGGCCGGCCCGCGTGGCGTTCGCCGAGCAGATCGCGGGTCTGTTTAGCGACAACCCTTTCGGCCCGCATCTCGATCTGCCCACCCTCGTGCCGCCCGACGTGACCGACCCGAACGCGATCGTGGACCGCCTCGCGGGGCTGCTGATGGCGGCTCCGCTCGCCGCCGACACACGACGCGATCTTTCCGAATTCCTGATTACCACCGACGAAGGGAAGCGACCCGATCTGTTTCGCGACGATCCCGACTTCCGCGCCGATCGCACGCGGGCCGTGCTGGGAATGCTGCTGGGGCTGCCGGAGTTTCATAACTGCTGAACGCGAATGAGCGCGATGGAGGCTTTCAATGTTCACGCGGCGCGATTTCATGGGTTGCACGCTCGGAGGCCTATCGTGCCTGTCGCTGAAAGGCGTGGTACCGGCGTTATTCGCCCGGTCCGCCGATGAGGCGCGGGCGGCCGATATGAACGATCACGTACTCGTTGTGGTCGAACTGGCGGGCGGTAACGACGGCCTGAACACGGTCATTCCGTTCGAAAACCCACTCTACTACAAGAACCGTCCGACACTGGGTATTCCCGCCGGCGAAGCGATCAAACTGAACGATCAGGTGGGGCTGCACCCGCGGATGGGTCCGCTCGCCGAGTTGTTCAAAGAGGGAAAGGTGAACGTGGTGCAAGGTGTCGGATACCCGGAGGCCGACCGGTCGCATTTCCGTTCGATGGAGATTTGGCACACGGCCAGCACCGACACGAGGCCGCCGACGTCCGGCTGGCTCGGCAAGTTCCTGGATGCCGGGTCGCCCGCCGGCGTCGACGAGGCCGCGCCGCGCGGCCTCGCGCTCACCGGCGTTCTGCCGCAGGCGTTCCAGGCTGAGAAGACGGTTGTCCCCGTCGTGGCTCAGCTCGATCAGCTCGTCGATGTCGAGGACGGCGCGGCGGCCCTCGGCAAGCTGCGTCGGAAACTCAGCACGGCGCCGGGCGGGGAGGGGGAGGTCGGGTTTCTCCGCCGGCAGGCGGACCTGGTCTATCGCACGGCCGAACGGCTCCGCGAGGCGGCGGCGAAATACGAATCGGAAGCGCAGTACCCCGAGGGCGAATTGGGGCCACAACTTCGCCGCGCGGCCCAGATCATCGCGGCCGATATGGGCGTCCGCGTGCTCTTCGCGTCGCAGGGTGGTTATGACACCCACGCCAATCAGGCCGGCACCCACGGCGAACTGCTCGAACAGCTCGCCGCATCTCTCGCCGCATTCCAAGACGACCTTGAATCGCATACGCGGGCCGACCGAGTGCTCGTCGTGACCTTCAGTGAGTTCGGTCGCCGCGTCGACGAGAACGGCAGCCAGGGAACGGACCACGGAGCCGGTTCGTTCTTGTTTCTCACCGGGTCGAAAGTGAAAGGCGGGCTGAGCGGCGAATACCCAAGTTTGGAGAAACTCGGCGATGGCGACTTGATCCACACGGTCGATTTCCGCTCGGTGTACGCCACCGTGCTGGAACGGTGGCTGGGCTGTCCGGCGGAAGAACTGCTGGGACAGAAGTTCGCTCCGTTGGATGTCCTGTGATCCCAAGCCCGGTGTTGCCGCACCCGTCGATGCCTTATCGGGACAATGGGTCTGGGCGTCGTGCCCAATGCCCGTGGCGCGGAAACGGCTGCGGAGACAACGGGACGCGGCGCCCGGCACAAACCTCGCCTGGACTTGATTCCTCGGCGGCGCGGAGCTTAGACTTCAAGGCCAACGTCTTATGCGATGGGCTATTCCATGGTCGAGCCGCACGCTGCGCCTTCGATGACGATACGCGAACTCCTGCGGGAGCCATACGTCGTGACCGACGGAGCTTGGGGGACGCGGCTTCAAGCGGCCGGGCTCCCGATCGGCGCGTGCCCCGACCCTTGGAACGCCGAGCATCCCGACCGGGTCGAAGAGGTGGCGTCCGCGTACGCCGACGCCGGCAGCCGGATCTTGCTGACGAATACGTTTCGCGCGAACCGCATCGCCATGCAAGGAACCGTTTGGGAATCGTCGATCGACGAATTGAATCGCCGTGGCGTCGCGATTTCGCGGCGGGCGGCCGCGGGACGCGCGTTGGTATTCGGCTCGATCGGGCCGAGCGGCAAGATCCTGATGACGGGTGAGGTTTCGGCCGATGCGCTCGGCGACGCGTTCCGCGAACAAGCCGCCGCGCTGGCGTCCGCCGGCGCGGATGCGCTGGTGATCGAGACGATGTCGGATCTGGATGAAGCGCGGATCGCCGTCGACGCCGCGCGTTCGACGGAGCTTCCTGTCGCGGTCTGCATGGTCTTCGACTCGGGAACGCGCCATGATCGCACGATGATGGGGCGGACTCCAGAACAATGCGCCGAGGCGCTGACGATCGCCGGCGCCGACATCGTCGGCGCGAATTGTGGGCAGGGCATCGAAGGGTTTGTGGAAATCGGCCGACGCCTGCGGTCGGCGACCGATCGGCCGATCTGGATCAAGGCCAACGCGGGATTGCCTGAGACAAACGGCCATGCGATGCGGTATCCCGGCACGCCTCGGCAATTCGCGGACGCCGTGCCGTCGTTGATCGATGCGGGAGTCACCTTCCTGGGCGGGTGCTGTGGGACGACGCCGGAACACATCACGGCGCTGGGGAGATCGCTTGCCGAGTACTTCCGCGCTGCGTGAAGCCGAGACGCGCGGGTGGCGAGCCCGCGAAGTGCCGACTGGAAGTGCAGGACGACGACGTCGTGGATATCGTGGATGGTCGCGCCCGCGGTATTGCCCTGGTGCCGCAGCAGGGTCGTCTCGACGGCGGATTCCACGTATCGGGGTGGGACCCGGCATCGTACGCGGATCGAAACGGCCGACGCGTCTTCGATCACGAAAATCGCGGGACCGACCGGCGAGGCGTTGGCGGGTGTTGAGGCCTTTTTTGGGGAAGGCGCGCAAAAGGCGCCGGGATTCGGATTTGTCGGCCGATCAGCTGGAATCGCTCCTGGCCAACATGTGGCTTTCCCCCATCACGCCCGGCGGACCTCCGCTCCTGATTCGAGTGTATACCTCGTTATGCGTCGATCTTTCTTGACGGCAATTTCATTTCTTTCCACACGATGCGAGCGCACTCTCGGTTGAGCCGCACGAGCTGTCGCCGTCGCGTATCGATTACGACGACCGCTCCCGTGTGGGATTTGACGTAAACGAAAGGCAGACAAACTCCGATCACCCTGTATGGCTGCCCGGCGTCCTCCGACAGGTACCGGACGCGAACCGGCTCTTCCGGCGCCGGCGCAACGGCAGAGCCGTTCCAATAGAACGAAGGGAGTTCGGTGATTTCACTGATTACGGCCACGAAATCACCGCGAGCGATGTCCTCGCCGGCGATCCTCGAGGCCACGGTCATTTCCGAATCTGATTGTGTCACGACTTTCATGTCTTGCTTACAGCGAATGAGTGGAAGCGGCGGGATTCGAGCCCGCAACCAACGGGTTATGGACCATGTACTCCGAACCGGCAGTCGCCGTTTGTTTTCTTGGAAGGCCCAACGAAGTGGTGCCGAGACGTCGTGCCTTTCGGCACACCTTAACATGGTGTTGATGTAGTCCCGACCGTCAGTTGGGCAAGTGTTAAGACCATCCAACGAAGAAATGGTTCAGACGTTTTCATCAATCGACTCGATCAAGGGATTCGATCAAGGACACCCATCTCGGGACTCGATCAAGGACACCCATCTCACATGACTCGATCAAGGACACCCATCTCACATGAAACAGGACACCCATCTCCTCGGCGATTTGAAAATGGGTGTCCCATGGCGAACCATGAAACAGGACACCCATCTCCTCGGCGATTCCTCGGCGATTTGAAAATGGGTGTCCCATGGCGAATTCCATCCCCAATCGGGCGTATCCGCAGTCGCGGCAACGCTCGCCCGAGCGTGCCGGGCGTTCCGAATGGGCGAAGTGAGGCTTGGAACGGCGTTCCGATCGCTCGACGTTCGCTTCCGCCGACACCAAGTGTCCGGCTCGCGCGGCGGCCG
>Ga0194120_10001802_pt1 | contig 37850 bp, 33 predicted proteins | sample TA2MahCa65mmetaG_FD_148642 | JGI IMG/M metagenome (GOLD analysis project Ga0194120, IMG submission 148642) | Freshwater microbial communities from Lake Tanganyika, Tanzania - TA2015019 Mahale Deep Cast 65m | ecosystem: Environmental > Aquatic > Freshwater > Lake | place: Tanzania: Lake...
AATATGCCCGACGAGCGGGGACATTTTGGTCCCTATGGTGGTATTTTTGTGGCAGAAACCCTCATTCCTGCCATTACTGAGTTGAATGAGGCTTATCAGCGCTACATTCAGGACCCTGTGTTTTTAGCTGAACTAGATGCTGATTTACAGCATTATGTCGGACGGCCTTCACCCTTATATCATGCAGAACGCTGGAGTCGTGTCCTGGGTGGTGCGCAAGTTTATCTGAAACGCGAGGACTTAAATCATACTGGTGCGCATAAAGTGAATAATACGATTGGTCAGGCATTGCTGGCTAAGCGTATGGGTAAGACCCGGATTATTGCGGAAACGGGAGCCGGTCAACATGGTGTTGCTACTGCTACGGTCGCGGCTCGTCTGGGCCTGGAGTGTGTGGTTTACATGGGAGCGGTTGACGTTGCCCGTCAGGCTCTAAATGTTTACCGCATGAAATTATTGGGTGCCACCGTAGTTCCCGTTGAATCAGGTTCAAAAACCCTGAAAGATGCACTAAATGAAGCATTGCGTGACTGGGTGACCAATATTGATGATACTTTTTATATCATTGGTACAGTTGCCGGCCCCCATCCATATCCGGCTATGGTGCGTGATTTTCAGGCGATTATCGGTCGAGAAGCCCGTCAACAATGTCTGGATCAGACGGGCAGTCTGCCCGATGCCCTAGTGGCGTGTGTGGGTGGTGGTTCTAACGCGATTGGACTTTTTTATCCTTTTATCGACGATACATCGGTGGCTATGTACGGCGTTGAAGCGGCGGGTGACGGTATTGAAACCGGACGTCATTCAGCACCGTTATCCGCTGGTCGCCCAGGTGTCTTACACGGTAACCGGACTTATCTGATGACGGATGATGATGGTGAAATTATTGAGACGCATTCAATTTCTGCCGGTCTTGATTATCCGGGAGTAGGGCCAGAACATGCTTGGTTAAAAGATATTGGTCGTGCTCAGTATGTCAGCATTACGGATGACGAAGCTATGGCTGGTTTCCATGCCCTGACTCGCATGGAGGGTATTATTCCTGCCCTGGAGTCCAGCCATGCATTGGCGTACACCATGAAATTAGCGCCCACTATGCGTCCGGATCAAAAAATCATTGTCAATTTGTCCGGTCGTGGTGATAAAGATATGCATACCATTATGCAACGCGAAGGTATTAGTTTATGAGTCGTTTAGCTGCAAAATTTGCCGAACTGAAAGCCAGTGGCCGTAAGGCGTTAATTCCTTTCATTACTGCGGGCGATCCCCATCCTCAGTTTACCGTTCCCCTGTTGCATGACATGGTAGCGGCTGGTGCCGATGTGATTGAATTAGGTATTCCGTTCTCTGATCCTATGGCCGATGGTCCTGTTATTCAACGTGCCAGTGAGCGTGCGCTTGCCCATAGAACAGGTTTGAGAAAAGTGCTGGCCATGGCGATGGAGTTTAGAAAAACTGATCAAACAACTCCTTTGGTGTTGATGGGCTACTTGAACCCCATTGAAATCATGGGTTATGAAGATTTTGCCAATGCGGCGCAACGTGCCGACGTGGACGGGGTTTTAACTGTCGATTTGCCTCCCGAAGAAGCCGAGCATTGCGTGGAGTTGCTGCGTGAGCGTGGTATTGATCAGATCTTTTTACTCGCACCTAATACCCATGCAGCGCGGATTCAGGCCATGGATAAGCATGGCAGTGGTTATTTGTATTATGTTTCCTTAAAAGGCGTAACCGGTGCCGGCCATATCGATCTCAACGATGTTGAAGAGAAATTAGCTTTGATTCGTCAATACACTCAACTTCCAGTGGGTGTGGGTTTTGGTGTGAAAGACGCGGAAACGGCTAAAACGGTTGCGTCTGTTGCGGATGGTGTTGTCGTCGGCAGTGCCTTGATTAGTCGCATTGAAGCGAATCTGGAAAACCCGGAAGTTGCCCGTCAGGAAATTATTGATTTATTAAAATCCATGCGTCAGGCAATGGATCACTAGAAAATTCCCGGAGTTTATATCCAATGAGTTGGTTTGAAAAATTAGTACCTTCCATCATTAGAACTGAAAGTACTGAAAAGAAAAATTCGGTCCCGCATGGTCTTTGGAATAAATGTCCAAGCTGTGATGCTATCTTGTTTAATGCTGAGTTAGTTAAAAACAGTAACGTTTGTCCAAAATGTGAACACCATCTGCGTATATCAGCACGTGATCGTCTTGATTTGTTTTTAGATCCTGAAGACCGTTTAGAGATCGGTGGCCATCTTAAACCCAGTGACCCGCTTAAGTTCAAAGACAGCAAGCGTTACAAAGACCGTATCACTCAGGCACAAAAACAAAGTAACGAATCAGATGCCTTGGTTGTCATGAAAGGCAATCTGTTTGGTCGAAGCGTTGTTGCTGCTGCGTTCGAGTTTAGCTATATGGGTGGCTCGATGGGTTCTGTGGTCGGTGAGCGCTTTGTGCGGGGTGTGAATGAGAGTTTACGCTCGCATTCCCCGTTTATCGTCTTTACGGCCAGTGGCGGTGCGCGGATGCAAGAATCTTTGTATTCTCTGTTTCAAATGAGCAAAACCAGCGCCGCACTGACGCGTCTTGCTGCTGAAGGGATTCCGTATATTTCTTGTATGACCGATCCTACGATGGGCGGTGTTTCTGCCAGTTTAGCGATGTTGGGTGATCTTAATGTGGCTGAGCCCAACGCTTTGATTGGTTTCGCCGGTCCGCGTGTGATTGAGCAAACTGTTCGTGAAAAACTGCCCGAAGGTTTTCAGCGCAGCGAGTTTTTACAAGAACACGGCGCGATTGATATGATTATTGATAGACGCGAAATGCGCGAAAAACTTTCCAGTGTCTTAACTATGCTGTATCCCATTCGTGCCTATGCCAATGATTTGGATTATGTTGAAATTGAAGAACACCATGAAGTTCATATTTCCGAAGACGGTGAATAACTAGTCGATGGCGCGCTTTCATTTGCTGACCGATTGGTTGGCATGGCAAGAACAGCTTCATCCCCGCCCCATAGATTTGGGGCTGGACCGAATCAAATCGGTTTACCAGCAACTCAAACCGTCTGCGCCAACATTGCCGACCATTACCGTCGCCGGTACAAATGGCAAAGGCTCTACGATTGCCTATTTGAATGCCATTTATCTTGCTCAAGGCTATCGGGTGGGCGCTTATACGTCACCCCATATACTGCACTACAACGAACGCATTCAAATTAATGGTGTGCCCGTTGCTGATGAGCTGATTTGTGCGGCTTTTGAGCGTATTGATACCGTTAGAGGGAACACGAGTCTTAGTTATTTTGAATTTAGTACTCTGGCTGCCTTATTGATATTTGCCGAAGCCGATTTAGATGTGCAATTGTTGGAAGTTGGTTTAGGCGGGCGTTTAGATGCCGTCAATATCATTGATGCTGATGCCGCCATTGTCACCACGATAGGAATAGACCATACCGAATGGTTGGGTGATAGCTTAGATAAGATTGCCAGAGAAAAGGCCGGGATATTTCGCCATGCTAAGCCCGCCATCATTGCTGACCCAATGGCACCTGATAGCTTAAGTCAATCAGCAGTTGCGATAAATTCAATACTGTATCGATCTTCTATCGAATTTTCTTATCATAAAAACCAAGAAAACTGGATCTGGTTTTCTGAAAATGCAACGCAGTATACGGATCTACCCAGCCCTGCATTTGCGGGAGAACATCAATATCGAAACGCATCTGCGGTTATAATGTGCGTTGAGTGTATGCAATCGATTTTGTCAGTGAGCGTTGAGTCAATTCGTCAGGGTATTGCTCAGGCAAAATTACAAGGGCGTTTTCAGTTTTTCCCCGGCGAAATTCCTGTGTTATTGGATGTGGGGCATAATCCGCAAGCTATCCAAACCTTGTTGGATTATCTGCAGGAACGCCTGCCAGATGTAAAGATTCATGCCATATTTGCCATGATGAAAGATAAAGATATCGCTACGGCAATTCATTTGATGTCAGACAGAATCAGTGATTGGTATTGTGCGCCTTTGAATAATCCAAGAGCCGCCACTGAATCTTTATTAAGGACATATTTTGCAGAACAAAATATCCACGCAGTCCATGGTGGTTATGATTCTGTGGTTGCAACAGTAGAGGATGTTAAAAGTCGTGCTAAACCAGGCGAACTCATTTTGGTTTTTGGTTCGTTTTTTCTGGTGTCTGAATATTTAGCTAAATTTGCTTAGAGAGGATGGAGATGGATCAGGATTTAAGTCAGCGATTGGTCGGGGCATTTGTGATTACTGCCTTGTTAGCGATATTTGTTCCTATGCTGTTTGATGACGATGTCGAGCAGACCGGTAAAAGCATTAACCAGCTCACAATTCCTGAAGTTCCTGCCAAGGCTCAAGACATTGAAATAATGCCTTTACCCGAAAAAGCTGAAGATATTGCGACTGTCATTCCTGTTGAAAAACCCAGTGCAACAAGCCACCAATCTGCTGGACTGAGTGAAGGTGAAGAAGAACCTGGTGTTGCTGGCAGTAAAAGCCCGGCACCCGTTCCGGCTGCTTCGGCAAGTCCTGCTCCTAAAACAACTGCAGCTGCCAAGGCGGGTCCAGGTCAAACCTTCGAAGCGGATGCTGATATGCCCCAGCAAGGTATTATTGCCGAAGATGAATTGCCGCTTAAGCCAACTGGAAAACCGGTTAAAACCCTACCTGCGATTGCGGCTCCTGCACCTGCACCTGCTGCGACAGTGGCCAATATTCAAAATACTCCGGCAAACACCGTAACACCGCCTGTTGTCAAACCGGTTGTGAAGCCGCTCAGTGCTGTGCCGTCGCCAATCGGCAATATTGCTGCGCCTAAGCAAGCGAATGCCACACCTGAAGGTGCGACACGCTGGTATTTAAATGCGGGCAGTTTTACACAACGTGCTAATGCGACTGCCTTGCAGGAAAGTCTGAAACATCAAGGTTTTGCGGCCACTGTGAAAGATGCGCAGGGCGAAAAAGGGCCTATTTATAAAGTAAGAATCGGTCCTATTCAGGATAAGGCGAAGGCTCAGGAAGTTAAGAATCGTTTGTTGCAGATCAATGTCAATACCTTTGTCGCAGCGGATGAGTAACACCCTTAGTGATGCCTGAGAGCCCATGGAACACTTTTTTAATACCGCGCAATGGGTTTGGATAGATTACGCAATTGCGGTGGTAGTGGTGCTTTCAGCTTTGATTGGCTTGGTGCGGGGTTTTATCAAAGAAGCTTTTGCCTTAGTCAGTTGGGGTTTGGCTATCTTTGTTGGTTTTAAATACAACGCTGATTTGGCGGTTTTACTGCAAAATTCGATTACGATTCCCTCGGCACGGATGGCGGCGGCATTTATAATCTTGTTTTTTGCAACTTTGGTGCTGGCATCCATCATCAATTTTTTACTGGGTGAATTGGTCAACCGGACGGGTTTAAGTGGCAGTGATCGTTTAATCGGTTTATTGTTTGGCTTAATTCGAGGTGCAGCGATCATTGTGATATTGATTTTGCTGGCGGGTCTGACCCCTTTGCCTGAAGATCCATGGTGGAAACAATCCCAATTGATTCCACCTTTTCAGACTTTAGCCGTTTGGGCTAAAGCTCAAATTCCGTCAGAACTGGCGGCTTATGTTAATTTTCATTAACCGTTGAGTTAAAACTATGTGTGGTATTGCGGCCATTGTCTCCAATCAGAATGTGAATCAGGATCTGTATGATGCGCTGACGGTGTTACAACATCGTGGGCAGGATGCTGCGGGTATTGTTACCTGTGAGGGGTCTCGTCTCCATCTTCGTAAAGACAATGGCTTGGCTCGGGATGTTTTCTCTAATAGCCAAATGTTGAATTTGATCGGAACTATGGGTATCGCACATGTGCGTTATCCAACCGCTGGTTGTACCAGTTCTGAAGAAGCCCAGCCTTTTTATGTCAATTCACCCTTTGGTTTAACCTTAGCTCACAACGGTAATTTGACCAATACTGAAGAATTGAAAATTCAGGTCTTCGAAGATGATCAGCGTCATATCAATACCGATTCCGACTCTGAAGTCTTATTAAACGTGTTTGCCCATGAGTTACAACAAACTGGGCGTCTGACCCTGACTGTCGACGATGTATTTCGTGCCGTCAGTGTGGTACATAAACGCTGTCGCGGTGCTTATGCCGTGGTAGTCATGATTGCGGGTTTTGGTATTTTAGGTTTTCGAGATCCTAATGGGATTCGACCTATTGTCTTCGGCGAACGCAAAACTGAAGATGGAACAACGGACTACATGATTGCCTCTGAAAGTGTGGCGCTGGATGTTTTAGATTTTCAATTAAGCCGTGATTTAGAACCGGGTGAAGCCGTTTTTATTGAAGCGTCTGGCAAATTACACACTAAGCAATGTGCTGAAAAAACTCTGCATTGCCCCTGTATTTTTGAATATGTTTATTTTGCGCGTCCAGATTCCATCATCGACAATATTTCTGTTTATAAAGCCAGAATGCGTATGGGCAAAAAACTGGCCGACAAAATTATGCGTGAATGGCCTGATCACGATATTGATGTTGTTATTCCCATACCCGATACCAGTCGGACTGCAGCGGCACAAATGGCACATGAACTTGGCGTGAAGTTCCGTGAAGGTTTTATGAAAAACCGTTATATCGGTCGGACCTTCATTATGCCGGGTCAGAAGATGCGCAAGAAATCGGTTAAGCAAAAGTTGAACGCAATTTCTCTGGAGTTCAAAGACAAAAATGTGTTGCTTGTCGACGACTCAGTTGTGCGTGGCACGACGTCTGAACAAATCATACAAATGGCCCGAGATGCGGGTGCGCGTAAAGTCTATTTTGCTTCCGCTGCGCCCCCAGTCCGCTATCCCAATGTGTATGGTATTGATATGCCAGCAGCTCATGAGTTGATTGCTCATGGTCGTAGCGAAGACGAAGTCCGTGATGCGATTGGTGCTGACAAGTTAATTTATCAGGACATTGACGATTTGATCGAAGCTGTTGGTCAAGGTAATCAAAATATCCATCGATTTGATACTTCATGTTTTACCCGTGAATATATTACCGGTGATATTGATGAGGCTTATCTGGCGCGTATTGAGTCACTCCGAAATGATTCTGCTAAAGAATCCCGGCGTGACAATAACTTAGTGGAAGCGTGAGTTGTCTGAGAGTATGAGCAAAGATTTGAAATGGAAAGAGTACCAGATTGAGACCCAGGCTATTCGTGCGGGTCACAAGCGCACACCAGAAAGTGAGCATAGCCTGCCTATCTTTACGACATCCAGTTATGTATTCGATTCTGCCGAACAGGCCTCGTTAAGATTCACTGGCAAAGAGCCGGGTAATATTTATTCCCGCTTTACCAATCCGACTGTGGCTGCTTTTCAAGATCGTTTAGCCCTGATGGAAAGAGGCGAGCGATGTCTAGCTTTTGCCTCCGGTATGGCTGCCATCATGGCGGTGGGCATGGGATTGTTGAAAGCTGGTGACCATGTTCTGTGTTCGCGCAGTGTTTTCGGTAATACGGTCTTGATGTTCCAGAATTACTTTGGCAAGTTTGGTGTAAGCACTGATTTTGTGAATCTGACGGATCTGGAGGCTTGGGAAGCCGCTATCAAGCCCAATACACGGTTTTTATATATCGAAACACCGTCCAATCCTTTGATCGAAATTGCTGATATTGCCGCTTTGGCTGAAATTGCTCACCGCAATGGCAGTTTGTTGGTGGTAGACAATGTATTCTGTACCCCCGTTTTACAACTGCCACTCACTCTGGGAGCCGATATTGTGGTGCATTCTGCCACCAAATACATAGACGGGCAGGGGCGTTGTGTGGGTGGAGCGGTGATTGCCAGTAATGAAATCATCGAAAAAGATATTTATCCGTATTTGCGCACCGGCGGGGCCACCTTAAGTCCATTCAATGCCTGGGTGTTTTTATCAGGATTAGAAACATTGTCATTGCGGATGAGAGCCCATTGTGACAATGCATTTGCGCTTGCTCAATGGTTAGAGCAACAGCCTAATGTCGAGAAAGTTCACTACCCGGGCTTGGCCTCACATGCTCAGCATGAATTAGCCAAACGTCAGCAATGTCAGTTTGGTGCCGTGGTGAGTTTTGAACTGCGCGGCGGTCAGGAACAAGCGTGGAAACTGATTGATTCGACGCGAATGTTGTCTATTACCGCCAATCTTGGGGATGTTAAAACCACGATTACCCACCCGGCTACGACTACGCATGGTCGTCTGACGCCTGAGCAAAGAGCGCAGGCGGGTATCAAAGATAATTTGGTGAGAATTTCGGTAGGTCTAGAAAATCTTGATGATATTAAAAACGATTTGCTAAACGGCCTGTAAAGCTATGACAGACAGTAACAGCGAGGATATTCTGGGTAGCTTGACGACGATACGCGATTACATACGCTGGGGTGCTAGTCGTATTGCGCAATCGGACGTTTTTTTGGGGCACGGTACTGCTACACCTTTAGATGAAGCAGCGGCCTTGGTTTTACATACGCTAAGTATGCCCTATGATCTGTCCGATCATTATCTTAATACTCAGATGACCCGCGCTGAGCGTCAACAAGTTATCGACATTCTGCAACGACGGATCACTGAAAGAAAACCCTCGGCTTATCTAACCGGAGAATCGCTGTTTGCCGGTTTATCTTTTTATGTGGATGAACGGGTACTGGTGCCGCGCTCACCGATTGCCGAACTGATTGCAGAACGCTTTGCACCTTGGATAGATGAATCTGAAGTCTATTCGGTGTTAGATTTATGTACGGGTAGTGCTTGTATTGCAATCGCCTGTGCCTACGCTTTTCCCGAAGCTGAAGTCGATGCAGTCGATTTATCAGCTGATGCCTTGGCAGTTGCTGAAATCAATGTCGAGAAACACGATTTGTCTGAACAGGTGTATCTCTTTCAGTCAGATCTGTTTCAATCTTTGCCGGCTAAGCCTTATGACATTATTGTCAGTAATCCGCCGTATGTCAGTATCGCCGAGTGGGAAAGCTTGCCGGCTGAATTTCATGCTGAACCGGAAATGGGTTTTACCGGTGGCGAATCTGGTCTGGATTTAGTGATACGTATTTTGGTAGAAGCTAAAAACTATCTGGCCGAACAGGGTATCCTTGTGGTTGAAGTTGGATCCAGTGCGCAGACTCTCCAAGACAGCTTTCCTGAAGTCCCGTTCCAGTGGCTGGAATTTGAAAACGGTGGTGACGGTGTGTTTCTGTTAACAGCTGCTCAACTCAATCAATATCATTCTTTATTTGCAAGCGCCCTCTAAAATCTATGTCTGGAAATACCATTGGAAAACTTTTTACGGTGACAACTTTTGGCGAAAGTCACGGTCCTGCCATAGGTGCAATTGTTGATGGTTGTCCTCCAGGCTTGCCATTATCTGAAGCCGATTTACAAATTGATTTGGATCGTCGCAAACCGGGAACCTCAAGACATACGACCCAGCGTCGCGAAGCCGATGAAGTGAAAATTTTGTCCGGTGTATTTGAAGGCAAAACCACTGGGACACCGATTGGATTATTGATTGAAAATACCGATCAACGTTCTAAGGACTACGGCAAAATTGCTGAAAGCTTCCGTCCCGGGCATGCAGATTACACCTATCACCAAAAATACGGTTTTCGTGATTATCGTGGTGGTGGTCGTTCATCGGCACGCGAAACGGCGATGCGTGTCGCTGCTGGTGCGATTGCTAAGAAATATTTGTTATCTAGTCATGGGATTTTGGTTCGTGGCTATTTGTCACAATTAGGCCCTATTAAAATTCAGAATTTTGACTGGAACGAAGTCAACAATAATCCTTTTTTCTCGCCGGATGCCAGTAGCGTTGAAACCATGGCGGCTTATATGGACGCCTTGCGTAAAGAAGGTGAATCTATTGGCGCTAAAATCGAAGTGATTGCAACTCAGGTTCCTGCGGGATTAGGTGAGCCAATCTTTGATCGCCTTGATGCCGATTTAGCTCATGCTCTGATGAGTATTAACGCCGTAAAAGGTGTAGAAATTGGCGATGGCTTCGATTGTATTGAAGCGAAAGGCACACAATTCCGTGACGAAATGACCAAACAAGGTTTTTTAAGTAATCACGCCGGTGGTATTTTAGGTGGCATCTCCAGTGGACAGGATATTGTTGCCCGCATTGCCCTGAAACCCACCTCCAGTTTGCGTCTGCCAGGTCGGAGTATTAATACCCAAGGTGAAGAGGTGGAAGTGGTGACCGAAGGGCGTCACGATCCGTGTGTGGGCATTCGCGCCACACCGATTGCCGAGGCCATGATGGCGATCGTCTTGATGGATCATTTATTAAGACACCGCGCCCAAAATGCTGACGTAAATACAGGCTTACCCAACTACCGCTAAACACTCTTTGCAGGCCTAGAATGACGCTCCCGTACTGGCGACTGTCGGCGTTTTATTTTTGTTATTTTGCTACCCTAGGTTCTTTTTTACCGTTCTGGAGTCTGTATCTTAAATCTCAGGCATTCAGCGCTGATCAAATTGGCGAACTGAGTGCTTGTCTGCTGGTCACCAAAATTATTGCCCCGCAACTTTTCGGTTGGCTGGCTGATCGTAGTCAGATGCGGATGCCATGGATCAGGTTGAGTTGTTTATTATCGCCCCTGATTTTTGTCGGCTTCCTCTATCAAAATCTATACCACTGGTACGCCATAGTGAGTCTGGGGTTTAGTTTTTTTTGGAATGCGACTTTGCCGCAATTTGAAGCCGCCACCCTGTTTCACTTACAGAATCGACTCTCACAGCATTACAGTAGAATCCGATCGTGGGGATCAATCGGCTTTATTATGGCCGTGATGGTGGTAGGACGGGTGGTGGATTATTACGGGCCAGAAATTCTGCCTGTGATTATCTTAGCTATTCTGGTCATGAACTTACTGGTTGCATTAACGATCCCAGAAGCAGGACGACAGCCTGTGACTGACAGCGCAAGAGGTCTGTCGGAGATCGTTTTTCGCAAGCATACCCTGGCATTTTTCGTGGTCTATTTGTTGTTACAAGTCGCCCATGGTCCCTATTATGTGTTCTTCTCTGTTTATCTCAAAACCCATCACTATACGGCCACCGAGACTGCCTGGTTGTGGGCATTAGGTGTTGCAGCAGAGATCATCTTATTTATGTTCGCAGGGGCGCTGCTCAAACGTTTTAGTTTATGGGCACTGCTGTGTACTACCCTGGTTTTCAGTGCGATTCGCTGGTGGATGATTGCCTGTTTAGTAGATGTCAGTCATTTTTTGGTAATCGCGCAACTACTACATGCGGCATCATTTGGGCTTGCCCATGTGGTAGCGATTCAGTTGTTATATGCGTATTTTGGTCACCATCATCAAAGTCAGGGTCAGGCCTTGTACAGTGCGATTAGCTTTGGTGTTGGCGGAATGTTGGGTAGTTTAGGCAGTGGTTATTTCTGGGACAAGTTGGGTGGTGAAGCAGTATTTTTAATGGCTATGTGTGCCAGTATCGGTGCCTGCTTGATTGCCGCTGTATGTATCCCAAAGGGCGTCATGCCTACAGAAAAATAGCTATGTCAGTTATGTTTTTTTAAACACTGTCTTTTGGGTCTTTTCTGAATATTGATAGAGGGCCAGTGCTAATACTATCAATGCGGTACCGCTGATTACTGAAAAAGTAATGGCTTCATTATTCACGGTATTGCCAAGCCATAAGGACAGAACCGGTGTCAGTAAATTGATCATGGCCACCTGAGTGGCGGCTAAACGACTGAGTACAAAAAAGTACCAAGAAAATCCGAATATAGTAGCGATCATGCCGAGATAAACGATACACCAAAGACTGGTGACAGACACTGTCTCTGGGAGTGACCCATCCAACCAATACCAACTCAACCAATAGCCGGGCATAGAAACCAGTAAGCCGCCTGTGAGTAATTCCAATGCCGTAATACTGGCATTTAATTTTTTGACCCAGATTGAGCTAATACACTGGATTAAGGCGGCGAATAAAATTGCGGAGACGCCCCAGATAGCGTGTTGATTCAGATCAACTGCTGATTTAAACATCACGCTCAAGCCTAATAAACCCAGCCCATAGGCCGATAATTTGAGAGGACTGAGGCTTTGCTCATTGAGCCAGACCATGGCTAATATCGCAGTGAAAAAGGGGGTCAGGCCAAATATGACCGACATCCAGCCCGAGGGTATCCATTGACTCGCCCAGTAGGTGATTGCCATGCTGACCAATAATTGCAGACTGGCAGCAAAATAGCTGGCAATGGCGCGTTTATGCCAAGGTAGCCTTTGACCTTTAAGCATCAGCAGCCAAATTAAGAACACCAGGCCTATACTCATTCTGGCGCTCAGGCTGAGGATGAAACTGATTTCTGAATGACTCCATTGGATGGCAAGCGGCGTGGTCGTCCAGATTAATACTACGCCCAGATAGGCGAGCTTAACCGGCATCATTCAGTTGTTTACGGTTTGCTATTAAATCCTCGACAACGCTGGGATCCGCCAAGGTTGAAATATCACCTAATTGCTCAAACTCCAATTCAGCTATTTTGCGTAAGATACGCCGCATGATTTTACCTGAACGTGTTTTGGGCAAGCCTGGGGCCCATTGAATGAAATCCGGCAAGGCGATGGCACTGATTTCATCTCTAACTAATTGTGCGAGGGTTTGACGGAGGGTGTCATCTCCTTCTAGTCCGACTTTTAAAGTGACATAGGCATAAATACCTTGACCCTTGATCGGATGAGGGTAGCCCACCACAGCGGCTTCCGCTACATCAGGATGTAATACTAAAGCGCTTTCAATTTCGGCCGTACCTAAGCGATGGCCTGAAACATTAATGACGTCATCCACACGACCGGTAATCCAGAAATAACCATCTTTATCACGTCGGGCACCATCACCCGCAAAATAATAGCCGGGAAAATGTTTGAAATAGGTATCAACAAAGCGGTCATGATCACCGTAAATTGATCTCGCCTGTCCCGGCCATGGGTATCTAAGTACCAGGATTCCTTCAGCCTCACCCTCCAGAATATGACCATTCTGATCCAGAATTTCAGCTTGTACGCCCAAAAACGGTAAGCTGGCTGAACCCGGTTTCAAATCAGTAGCCCCAGGGAGAGGGGTAATCATAATTCCGCCCGTTTCGGTTTGCCACCAAGTATCAACGATAGGGCACCGTTGTTGACCCACTGCACGGTAATACCATTCCCAGGCTTCAGGATTGATAGGTTCACCCACGCTGCCTAAAATGCGCAAACAAGTACGATCGGTAGTTTCCAACCATTGATCCCCTTGAGCCATTAAGGCGCGGATGGCAGTAGGCGCTGTGTAAAAAATATTAACCTGGTATTTGTCGATGATTTGCCAGAATCGATCCGCATGGGGATAAGTGGGCACGCCCTCAAACATCAGCGTGGTCGCCCCATTACATAAGGGGCCATAGAGAACATAAGAATGACCGGTGATCCAGCCTATATCAGCAGTACACCAATAAATATCACCTTCCTGATAATCAAACACGTACTGATGGGTCATGGCAGCAAATAATAAATACCCCGCTGTCGTGTGCAGAACCCCTTTGGGTTTTCCTGTTGATCCTGATGTGTAGAGAATAAACAGTGGATCTTCGGCTTCCATAACTTCTGCAGGACAATGAGTATCGGCAGTCTGCATGGCTTGGTGGTACCAGATATCGCGATCGGCCTGCCAGGGAATCTCATGGCCGGTATGTTGAATCACAATGATCTTAGCGAGTTCGGGACATTGATCAGCCGCCTTATCAGCATTATGTTTAGAAGGGACGAGTTTGCCGCCACGGTAACTTTGATCCGCACAAATCAATATTCGACAATCAGCATCCAAAATCCGGTCACGCAAGGCGTCAGCTGAAAAACCACCAAAAACGATAGAATGGACTGCGCCGATTCGCGCACAGGCTAAGATAACGACCGCTGACTCTAACAGCATGGGTAAGTAGATACAGACGCGATCGCCTTTTTTGACGTCATTGTCTTTCAGTACATTCGCGAATTTACAGACTTGGCGATGTAATTCTTGGTAAGTAATGCTGGCTTGTTGAGCAGGATCATCTCCTTCCCAGATAATTGCCGTTTGATCGGCGCGTGTCTCCAGATGACGGTCAAGGCAATTCACACAGACATTCAGTTGGCCACCTGTAAACCATGCAATTTGGCCTTTGGCATAGTCATGATTGACCACTGTATGCCAAGTTTGATGCCAGTCTAAAAAGCGAGTGGCCTGTGTTGCCCAAAAAGCCGGTGGATCGCTTATTGAAGCGCTATACAATTTTCCATACTGCTCTCGAGTGATATGGGCAGATGCTGCTATTGACGCTTTAACTGGGTATAGGGCCGAGTCTGACATGGTGCAATTATTATTTTTGTTTTCGTCACCGAATAGTAACATCAAAGCTTACTCTAAGTTCCGACCTGAAATGAAATAAACCATTATTTTTAAGCTCTCCGCCCACGGGTTGACTGATCATGTTAGGATGGTCCTTATCTTGGCAGAGGATAAATGAATGTGGTTGCAAACTCAGTGTACGATTAAGTTTGAGGTGAGTGTCGCAACCCCGTTTATTTTGATGTTACGTCCTCGAAGTGGCGCTAATCAATGGATAGCCAGTGAATCTTACGCCCTTAATCCAGTCGTACCCGTTTTAGAATACAGCGATGCCTATGGCAATCTTTGCCAGCGCTTGGTAGCTGAGCCAGGCTTTTTTACCATTGAAACGCATTCTATCATTCGAACATCCCCGGAAATCGATGTTGCACCTGGCGCGGAGTTCCAAGAAATTCAACATCTGCCTAATCAAGTCATCAGTTATTTATTACCTTCACGTTATTGTGAATCAGATCGCTTTATCGACTTAGCCCATGAGATTGTCCTCGGACTTAAACCCGGATACGATCAGGTGGCGGGTCTCAATTTATGGCTACAAAAGCATATTCGATTTAATCCTGATGCGGGCCATTACCAGTTGTCTGCTACCGAAGTCAATCAGGTAGGTGAAGGGGTTTGTCGAGATCTCGCCCATCTTGGCATCGCTCTCTGTCGTGCTTTATGTATTCCTGCGCGTATGGTGGTGGGCTATTTGCATGGTCTTCAGCCTATGGATTTTCATGCTTGGTTTGAGGCCTATGTTGGAGGTCGTTGGTATACATTCGATCCTACTCAAGCTAAACCGGTCGGTGGTCGCGTCATTATTGCCTATGGGCATGATGCGGCTGATGTCGCAGTGTTTAGTCAGTTCGGTCCCTCTTTGTATCCCTATGAAATGTCGGTTAAAGTCGAACATCTCAAAGATTATTAGGCTACTCACATGCAAAGGCTTCGTATTCAGCATCTGACTGAATATCAATTTTATACTCCCGTTACTCTGCATCCGCATCGTTTGTTGCTTCGTCCACGTGAAGGTCATGATCTCAGAATTGAGTCATCCAAGTTAGACATTAGACCGGCTTACCACATTCATTGGTATCGTGATGTGTATGATAATTCGGTTGCGATGCTGAATTTTTTCGATACTACAACCCAGCTAACAATCTATAGTGAAGTCGTCATTCAGCATTATGCTGATCCCGCCATGACGCAGGAACCAGAACGACTTTTGCAAAAAGCTGCCTTTAAGTACGACAGCCATGAATGTTTGGAACTATCGGCTTTTAAACAATCCGTTTATCGAGAAGAAAACTATTCAATCCAAGCGTGGTTGGCGGCTTGGGGTATCAATTGCCATGTGCAGCATACCCTTGATGTGCTGATTAGACTGAATCAATTAATTCATACGCAGTTCAGATACAGAATCCGCGAAGAAGTGGGGGTTCAGTCACCCGTCACCACCATTCATCTCGGCAGTGGGTCGTGTCGTGACTATGCCACTCTGATGATGGAGGCTAGTCGTCAACTTGGCTTTGCAAGTCGTTTTGTCAGCGGTTACCTGCATGCGCCTGCCACAGAAGCCGGGAATGCAACGACACATGCCTGGGTTGAAATCTATATGCCTGGATTTGGCTGGCAAGGTTTTGATCCTACCAGTGGATGTATGACAGGAAATAAACATATTGCAGTCGCTGTGGCGCGCAATCCTAGCTTGGTATCACCGGTATCCGGTAGTTATCTGGGGCCGGCTAATACGGCCGCCCAGTTGATTGTGAATGTGCAAGTGAATAAATTTTAAGTATAAATTTTTATCCAATCCGTGCTTTGAGGCACTTGGAATAAAAAGAGGACTTTTTAAAGAGAACCAGGGAACTGAGGGAACTATCAATAATAATGAGGGTTGTAGAAGTTCTATACGATTTTGGATTAGGGAGCCGAGAGAAAAATCGCTTTTTAACTTTCACCATCATCAACTATCTGTTCGGCAGAATTCGCAGTAGTATTACTCGCCGCTCTCGTCAGATACTTCAATAACCGATATACCGAACTCGTCCTCCACGATTTTAATGATCTCCGAACCAATATCTGCTTCACATAGCAAAGGAAATTCCTTGCAAAGTTTGTTTGAAATTTTGCCACGTGAATTACAAATCGAACGAATGATGCGATCAATATCGGTGTCTGGGCCATCCAGAATTTCTTTAATACGGTTTCGTGTGACACGAATGCTACGCAAATAGCCTGCTTCTTTGCGCATTTCCTGGTTGATCGTCTGATCGATGATTTGAGCAAGATATTCGCAGTGTGCGGTCAAATCTGGATAGCGCCAAACCAAACAAGCATCGGCGTAGCTATTAAAGTAAAAATTGTAATCAACGCCATCGACACCTTTGCTCGGCGATCCAAAATGGTATTGATCTTGATAATGCCGCATCAATGGTTTTGAAAGCACTTCCAATATTTGATCGTACCCGTATCGGTTTTGGGAAGAACTAATAATGGTTGCTGAGACAGGTAAAATAAAAGGAGCAGGTACTGCCTGATCACGGCGCAAGCTATCGTTGATTAGAAACCTGGAAATACGGCCATTACCATCCGCCATAGGATGGATATACACAAACCCAAATGACAATACTGCCGCTCTGACCAGCGGGGATTTATTGACTGTTCGACCAGCGAACACCGAAAGACCCGATAACATCGATTCGGTGTCATCCCAGTGCGGCGCTATGTAATGAACAATGGTTAAGGCCTGAAAATCATTTTCACCCACAAATACCGGTGACTGCCTGAGACCGTAACGCGTCGCCCTTGAGCCCAGAATTTCGGCCTGTAATTCCGATAAGGACGATAGACCCAGTGGATTTTCAATCTGTCCACAGTACTTTTCCATGACAGCGGCAAAGCGCTTTATCCGATCCGTCTGTTTGTCCTCGTGCTCTATGCTAAAGCTTGCCTGACTCTCCTTGACCGTGAGCCATACAGCGCTGCGCATCAGTAAATCTTGACCATACTCAGCTTCGAGGACGCTCAAGCTTTGTTGGCAATCATAGGATTCGGCGGCTTTTACCTTATCTGTTCGATAAATCACCGGGCAATAGTTGCGGTCACCCGGCAAATTATTACGAACCCGCCACCGCTGATTATTGTCAGGGTTGCTTGCCGTAAAATAAAGCTTGGCATCAATGGCATCGACATAATTGCCAACGCTCACACCCTTGAAATTTAATTGTCGACCGGTCAGCCATTCATAAAAAAAACCGGTTCGCCGTGCATATTGACCACTGGGTTCAGCATTAACCCATTCTTCAATATCGGTAACCGGAACAACTCCAAACAGTCGCGCTAAAAACTCGAGATGAATACCTTCACGCTTGAGGGCAAAAGTCATATGATCGACGAAGGTGTCTTCTGGCTTGAAAGCTGGCGGATAGAATTCATGGATAAATCCATCGACTCGCTCGGTTGAACGTGATTTTACGATTTGGCTATCTATTCGAAACGATTGAACAGGGTTGATGTTGTATCTCTCAGCCAGCCATCGATAGCCCACCCACTGACCTAAAGACATATAACACCGCTCCTGGTAATCATTTTTTGTTTATCATAATGATTTTTTATATAAAATCATAAGTAATTTATCAATATCATATAAAGACTGGCATTCGATGTTGGGTTGGATCTTTAGTTTTAGAACTTTAAATGCCCCTGACGATCAACACCAGATAATAAATAACAACATGTATTGCCGATCTTGGGCAAATCCACGAATATTTCGAAGTACTTTCGCTGGACAATAAAAACCCCACCAAGCCAGTTAGCTTGCGGGTTTTGAACATCTCTGTAAATCTAAATGGCGCCCAGAACTGACTAGAATTAAATATAACCAAATGAAATTTAATGTATTTTTCTGGTAAAAATCAGAAATAAACGATCGTGTACACGATTTTATTTCTTAGGCATCAATTTGCATCTGAATAGACTACTGATTGCAATCCGCTACGGGTTCGATTGGTAAATGACCAATCGAATGCATATGCTTTGATCAGTTTGGAACTGCCATTCGATAACCCATTGCTCGATATCCCTGTTGACGTTTGTCCCACATACGTAATAACGCCGGGTGACCGGTGTCGACAAAATCGATGATCCGAACATCGGTTTTAGTGGCGTGTTCACGGTGTAGGCGTCCCGCGTATTGTTGCAGAGTTCCTTTCCATGAAATCGGCATTGCCAGAACCAAGGTATCCAGTGGCGGGTGATCAAACCCTTCGCCAACCAATTTTCCCGTGGCTAATAAAACTCGAGGCGCATCCGGCGGCAGTCCTTCAAGTTCTGTAATCAAAGTGGCTCGTTGCTTTTTCGACATTCGACCGTGAAGCACAAAAGGCGGCGGTAGCTTGTTGTCCAGCGCTGACAAAATAGCATCCAGATGTTCGGTGCGCTCTGTCAGGACTAGAATTTTTCGACCCAGATCAAAAGCCGCGATGATCTCTTTGGCAATCGCCGCCGTTCGCTCCACGTCGTTGGCAATGTGACGAAATACATCCTGTATAGCGGATTCCTGAGGCAGATCGATAGTCTTGTAATTCATCTGCGGAATAACTTCCAGATCACTTGGCGCGTTATCAGGTTTGGCAGCGGTATGGCGGATTGGTCCGCACTGCATGAAAATGATGGGCTGTTGCCCGTCGCGACGCACAGGGGTTGCTGTCAGCCCCAAAACATATTTCGCTCTAACCCGTTTCAAGATGGCATCAAATGAAACGGCGCCGATGTGATGACATTCATCGACGATCACGTGTCCATAATTCTCTACCAATGGATTGACTTCGCCTTGCCGCGATAATGATTGCATCACCGCAATATCAATTTTTCCTGTTGGTTTGGCTTTACCCCCGCCAATGGTTCCAACCACGCATTTGCCAAGGTCGAGGAAGGATTGCAAACGCTCCTGCCATTGTTTGAGCAGTTCGCTACGATGAACCAAAATAAGGGTATTGACGCCCCGGCGAGCGATCATCGCGGCTGCGGTGACTGTTTTACCAAATGCGGTTGGCGCACAGAGTACACCTGCATGGTGTTGCAACATTTCAGTGACTGCCAATTCTTGATCTGATCGCAGAGTGCCAGCGAATGCAATATCGAATGCTTGTCCATCAAAGCGTTCATCCTTTAATTCATAGCGAATACCGTTTTCTTTCAATAAGTTTAAGGCGGCATCCAGGCAACCGCGCGGTAATGCGATATGGTTTGGATAGTTTTCGGCACAGCCAATGACACGCGGCTTATCCCAAACCGGGAAACGCATCGCTTGTGCTTTATAAAATTCAGGATTTTGAAAGGCTGCGAGGCGGATCAGTCGATTTGCCAGAGGTTGTGGCAACTCGGATTTCTCAAAATAGATCAGGTTAGCCAGAGTAATAGATAGCGATTCTGGCAATGGCCCTGCAAGTTTGGCATTTTTGCTATCAGTCCGCTTCCAGGGTTCTTTGTGATCTTCCTCGTCAATAAAAGTGACATCCAATGGATGTGCATTGCCGGTGGCCCGCAAAATAGTTGGCTCAATGTCCACGACTGTCATAGGCTGTATATTGGCTAAAAAGGCCCACTGATCGGGATAGGGTTGTAAGTGTTTGTCGACAAATACGCTAAATCCATTTTCTCGTGGTTTTTTCTGCAACGGCAATGCGATCAAATTGCCAAAACCACCTTTGGGCATGGTGTCCTGATTGGGAAACAGGCGATCGTAGGAATTCAGTTTCAGTTGTCGAGTCCGGGCACAGGTATGACTGATGATGGCCGTGCCGAGGCGCCTGGCATCACGCGCAGAAACATTGGTTGCGAAGAAAATCCAGGCATGAGCGCCATTACCGGAACGCGAAATTTCCAGTGCCACCGGTATCCCAAGTTCAGAGCAAGATTGGATAAATGCCTGGGCATCTTCCTTCCAATCGGCCTCGTCGAAATCAACCGCCAGAAAATAACAACTGTCGTCAGCCAGCAACGGATAAACGCCAATCGTCTGCTCGCCGGACAGATGGCTATAAATGATCGCATCGGACAAAGTGCTCAGTTGCCGAACACCACAATCGGAGCATTTGACACGAGGCTTGTCGCAAACACCTGGCCGCCATTCATTCGTACAAGCTGGCGCATAGCCAGATTTGCCTGTGGTCTTGCTTTCCCAGCGAACGGGATAAACGTCGGTTCTGCCACGAAACAAGCGGCGAAATAACGCCATTTTTTCGATGGTTGAAAGTGCTGATAATTCTGGCTCAATTGGAACAGGTTTTGGTGACGGCTCAGGCGGTAATTTCCACTCAATGTTATGAGCTTCGAGTAAATCAATCAGCCTTGCGTTTTCAGCTTGGAGATCAGCTAAAAGCGCATTGCTAGTCATTGATGCCATATTCGGCTAACAATATTGCCATATCTTCGCCAACACCCCAGCCGACATTCGAGCCTTGCTGTGCAACTTGCTCGAGTCTGCGTATAAAAGCTGGGCGTTTGGCTTCCGGCAATGCCATGACATATTTCAACGCTTGTTCGAACCTTCGTAATAAGGCATCGAAATACCCTTCATCGTCCATGCCGCAGTAACCCAGGAAAACAAATACTTCTTCGCAATAGAAAATTGACAGTTCAGCCAGTCCTTCAGGTTGACCGACCGCCTTTTTGTAATCGGTAATCGCTTTCTTGGCTTTGGCCACGGAAAAAGGTTGATTGAGCATGACATCTGGGCAAATCCAGCGGGAAATCGTGTCCTTATAGGGTTTAAGAATATCCTCGCCCAACCCGAATCGTGCATGCAGAAAGGTTTGATTATCTTTGTTGGCTGCGTATAGATCTTGTATCAGTCCGATCAGGCCAATGCGATCGATATCAGCCAATTTGGATTTAACATTACTCCAAGTCGTTTTGGATTTTTTCTGTTTGCTAGTCATTTGCTGTCGGTTGGTTTTTTTGGTTTGTTTTTGCAATTACCCTAATTTATATCATCAACATAAAGCGCACACCATCACAGTCAAATAGACTTGACACTGAATTGAGCTATTTTTCCCGAACGGGAACTTCGATGCTTGTTTCTCGTAAATTCTAAATTAAGAGAATGTCCAATAAATTGGCTTTGCTGCAAGTGCCTTTCAACAAGGTTTCCATGTCCACTCCACCCGGACTCTCTTCGTGCAAACGCTTCCAGTTGTTGAAATGCTCGAATTTGCTGGAGAGCGACCCGATTTTGGCATCCACGCCATTGGCCAAAATAATGAAAGCATTGTGATGAAACAGATGCGGCACGGTGGTTTTGTAATCGGCCAGGTTCTGCTCGTAAGCGGCCTTGATGTTCTTATGCAGGTTTTTCAGCTCCAAGAACAGCAACGGAACGCCATTAACAAAGCCCCCAACATCGCGCCCAAATTACGGGTCAGTACCACCTCGCCATCATACGTGCGACCCAGTGTTCCTTCTTTGCCAAACACCTCGTCAATCGTATAAATCGTTCGCCCCTATAAAACATGCCAATGACCTGATTTTTTCGGGCCGATGCGGGTAATCAGACCTTGTTGTTGTAGTAACTTGAGTTGCCGTTCCACTGTGCGGGTGCTGCTGCCGGTTTGTTCCGCCAATTGCGGAATCGTCAAGGTCGGCACCAAACGCAAGGCTTGCAGAATCGTCTCAGCGGTTTTTCCCGACATTTTTACCGGCATTTGTCCCGACACGGTTGTCCGTACAGCGGTTTCGATACCGGCTTGCAAGGCTGCCAGCAAGGCTTGCAACATGAATTCGATGAACACCGTGCAATCGCTTGCTTTGTCCGCTTCGCCCAGCACCCGGTAATAGGCTTCTTGCTCTTCGCGGATGATGCTTTCCACCGGCAAATACGCCATCGCCGACCGCCACTGGCTCAAGATCAGGGTTTGCCACAACCGACCCAAACGGCCGTTGCCGTCGCTGAATGGGTGGATGAATTCCAGTTCGTAATGAAACACGCAACTGGCAATTAACGGATGGCTATCGGTATGGGCCAGCCAGCCCAGCAGATCGCGCATCAAGCGCGGGATTTGATTGGCGGGCGGCGCCATGTGCAGCAACACGTTATCACGAAAAATCCCCACCCCGCCGTCGCGCCATTGGCCGGGCATGTCCACTAAACCCTGCATCAACAAAGCATGGGCGGCCAGCAAATGTTCGCCATTGCTCGCTTGCCAGTTGGGCAATTGTTCGTAGGCGGCAAAGGCGTTGTGCACCTCCTGAATCTCGCGCGGCAAGCCCAGCACCCGTTTACCGTCCAGCACCGCCGTGACTTGCTCCAAAGACAGGCTGTTATGCTCAATCGCCAGCGAAGCCTGAATAGTTCGAATGCGGTTTTCCCGGCGCAGTTGCGGCGATAAGTCACCTTGACCGGCCGACCAGCGTCCCAGCAACTCGCCAATTTCCGCCACGGCATTCAAAATGCTGGCGGTGATGCGGAAAGGCGGTTGGTAGGTGGAGGTCATAAACTGATTGCTCCTTTCAATAGACAGGGAAGAAGCAGGTCGGCAACGCTTTGAATGGATTGCTCCAGTGCTTTGAGTTGTTCCTTGAGTTGCTCCAGGGCTTGCTGGGTGTGGTTGGCAGTGAGTTTGTCTAGATGATCGACGCTTTTCACCCGATCGCGGCTAGTTTCCGCCAGCGGTGCTAGTGCAGTTTCGCATGGTTTGACCGTAGCCAAATTGGAGCCGACACTGAGTGCTGTATAGCTATTCGCCTGTTGCTTGAACTGTTGGGCATCAGTTTGCAATTGCCGCCATAAGCCGCGCAATTCCTTAGTCGCAGCGGTATTGTCATTGAGTTCGTCCAGAGTTCGCAAGCGCCGTTGCAGTTTGACCAGAAACCAGCGCACGCCGCGTTGCTGTAGGCTGGGTCGGTTGACAGGGCTTAAGTGCGTCAGTACGGCATTCACCAACGCCCGCACTAGAAGATTAGTATCAAAAGCGATCATGATTTGTGTCCTGGTCGTTCTCTTCGTCGAGATCGACTGGCTTGCATAAGGCTTCAGTGGACAGCGGCGGGCCGTCGTGCTTGAGCATGCCAATCAAATCTGCCAAATTACGGCCGGTTTTCTTGGGCACTGCTTTCAGTGTAACGCCGGACGCATTGGAAACTAGGGTTAGTTCCGTGCCGGCTTCCCAATGCAATTCGTCGCGGATTTCCTTAGGGATGACAACTTGGCCCTTGCTGCATAGGGTAATCGTGGCGGTAGACACTGGCTACTCCTTTGAGTAAGTCGAAAAGTAAGCCTGATTATCTGCTGGGGATGGCTTGTTGACAAGTTTGGTGTCATTAATCGTGACCATCCCCCCGTTTATAACGGAGAGCCCAATCCACGAGCATTTCGAAGTGCTTTCGCTGGACAATAAAAAACCCGCGAAGCTAGCTAGCTTGCGGGTTTTGAACATCTCTGTAAATCTAAATGGTGCCTCAGACCGGAATCGAACCGGTACGGATGTTACTCCGCGGGATTTTAAGTCCCGTGCGTCTACCTATTTCGCCACCGAGGCTGGGAAACCACTAATTATAAATCAATATTGGCCTGTGTCAATCTGTCAGCGCGCTAATATGTCTAATCCTGCGTCATCAGGCAGTACTGGGGTGGCGTCTAGATCTATTTCACGCTTGAGATTGGCGAAATCAAACAGATTAATGTCAGCCATTTGCGAGGGCGCAATGTTTTGTAAACTAGCAAAAATGGTTTCTACGCGCCCTGGAAATTGTTTGTCCCAGCCTGCCAACATTTGTTTCATGGCCACGCGTTGCAGATTCTCTTGTGAACCGCAAAGGTTACAAGGAATAATAGGAAATTGTTTGAAAGCTGCAAAGCGATTAATGTCTTTTTCTCGACAGTAGGCCAAAGGTCGAATGATGATGTTTTGTTTGTCATCACTCAGTAATTTGGGTGGCATGGCTTTGAGTTTGCCGGCATAGAACATATTTAGAAAAAAAGTTTCAATAATATCGTCACGATGATGTCCCAGAGCAATTTTGGTAATGCCGTGTGCTTTTGCATACCCATACAAACTGCCGCGGCGTAAACGTGAGCATAAACTACAGGTCGTTTTACCTTCAGGAATGATGCGTTTGACGATGCTATAGGTGTCGTTTTCAATGATGTGGTAGGGCACACCAATTGATTCTAGATATTGAGGCAGCACATGTTCAGGAAATCCGGGCTGCTTTTGATCTAAGTTGACGGCAATAATTTCAAACGGTACTGGTGCAGTTTTCTGCAAATTGAGCAGAATATCCAGCATAGTATAAGAATCTTTGCCGCCCGATAGACAGACCATGATCTTGTCATTGGCTTCTATCATATTAAAGTCAGCGATCGCTTCGCCGACACAACGTCGCAAGCGTTTTTGTAACTTATTAAATTGGGTGCGAGATTTTTGCAGAAGATCTTCAGTCATCTGAGAGGGTGGCGATCATAAAAATGATCGCCTTAGTTATTAGTCAGTATAGCGTTGAAATATCAAAGTGGCGTTAGTTCCACCAAAACCGAAGCTGTTGGACATGATGGTATTAAGCGTCACATTTTCCTGATATTCACGAATGACAGGGATATTGCCCACTTCGGGATCCAATTCTGAAATATTAGCAGATGCGCTCAGGAAATTGCCTTCCATCATTAATAAGGAGTAAATGGCTTCATTGACACCGGCTGCCCCGAGTGCGTGACCGGTCAAAGATTTGGTGGAGCTGACTGCAGGTACATTATCGGCACCGAACACTTGTCGCAAGGCTTCGAGCTCACGTGTGTCACCCACTGGTGTGCTGGTGCCATGTGCATTAATGTAATCAATCGGGCTGTTTACTGTGGACATTGCCATTTGCATACAACGAACGGCACCTTCTCCAGAAGGCTGAACCATATCATAGCCGTCTGAGGTTGCGCCGTAGCCAACTAATTCAGCATAAATTTTGGCACCGCGGGCCTTTGCATGCTCAAGTTCTTCGATGACTAAAACACCGCCACCACCGGAAATCACAAAGCCGTCGCGCGTCGCGTCATAGGGACGAGAAGCGGTGTCAGGAGCATCGTTATATTTGGAGGAGAGGGCGCCCATAGCATCAAACAATACTGACATCGTCCAGTGTAATTCTTCGCCCCCCCCCGCAAACACCACGTCTTGTTTGCCCAGTTGTATCAGTTCCATCGCATGCCCAATACAATGTGCGCTCGTGGCACAGGCTGAACTGATGGAATAATTGACACCCTTAATTTTGAATGGTGTAGCAAGACAGGCTGTATTGGTGCTCGACATGGCGCGTGTCACCATGTATGGACCCACTTTTTTAACGCCTTTACTACGCAGAATGTCGGCGGCGTCAACCAGGTTAGAAGTAGAAGGACCGCCTGAACCCATGACCAGTCCGGTGCGAATATTGGAAACCTCATCATCGCTTAAGCCCGAATCAGCAATGGCTTGTTCCATGGCCAGATAGTTATAAGCAGCACCGTCTCCCATAAAGCGTTTCACTTTGCGGTCAATTACTTCGTCCAGATCCAGATTAATCGGACCATGAACGTGGCTTCTGAAACCCATTTCTTCGTAAACAGGGGCATGAACGATACCAGATCGACCATTTCGCAATGAATCAATCACTTCATCACGATTATTGCCTATACTGGAAACGATGCCTAAACCGGTTACGACTGCGCGTTTCATGATCACTACCTTAAAAATCCTGAGTTGATGTAAACAAGCCTACTCTTAAATCAGTGGCTTCATAAATAAGTTTGCCATCAACTTCCATGGTGGCGTCTGCAATGCCCATAACGAGTTTACGCAGAATAACGCGTTTTAAATCCACGCGGTACGTCACTTTTTTTGCGGTTGGTAAGACCTGACCGGTGAATTTTACTTCACCAGCGCCTAATGCACGCCCTTTTCCAGGACCGCCCATCCAGCAAAGATAGAAACCAACCAATTGCCACATAGCATCTAAGCCCAAACAGCCCGGCATAACCGGATCACCCTGGAAATGGCAGTCAAAGAACCAAAGATCTGGCGTAATATCCAGTTCAGCGATAATTTCGCCCTTACCGTATTTACCCCCTTCATCTGAAATATGGACGATACGGTCCATCATCAGCATATTGGGTAGCGGTAATTGGGCATTTTGAGGGCCATAGAGTTCACCGCGACCCGACTTGAGTAACTCTTCGCGCGTGAAACTGTGCTGTTTCTCCATTAAATTTTACCTAGATCATTGAGCCAAAAAACTGCGGCATTATCGTATAGTCGCCCTAAAAAATCAGCACAATTTTATCTAAGCACATAATTAGTTAGGATTCGAGTGGTGTTTTAAGCAGGATTTATTGCAAAATAAGGATGTCCCTCACAAAAAATATGCCGTCCCGGTAAACTACCGAACAATTTTTTTAACGCATATACCATTGAATACCATCGACAACTCTGCTTCTGTTCATTATAGCTGGCGCTTTATTCGGAACATCGCTCTTGAGCATAAGTCAAAACTTCTGGTTGGCAATCTGATTGCTGTATTGGCAACCTTAGCCAACGTGCCGGTGCCTTTGCTGATGCCATTGCTTGTTGATGAGGTGTTGTTACACAACCCAGGGACAGTGCTCAATTTTGTTAATCCATGGTTACCCAGTGAATGGCAGCGACCAGAAGTTTATATTGGCGGCGTACTGTTTGTGAGTTTGCTGTTACGCTTGCTTGGACTGGCCTTAAACGTTATTCAAACCCGACAATTTTCTATTCTCGCTAAAGACGTTGTTTTTCGCATTCGTCAAAATCTTATCCAGCGACTGCAAACGATCTCGATGTCAGAATATGAAACTTTGGGCAGTGGGATAGTCGCTTCACATCTCGTCACAGATCTGGATACTCTCGATACCTTTATTGGCTCGACTATCAGCAAATTATTGGTTGCTTGTCTGACCGTGATAGGGACTGCGATCATTCTGCTGTGGATGGATTGGCAACTCGGCTTATTTATTATTTTTCTGAACCCGGTAGTGATTTATCTTGCGCGCTCGATAGGTTCAAAAATCAAAGATCTTAAGCTTAATGAAAATAAAGCCTATGGCATTTTTCAACAAGCCTTGTCCGAAACTTTGGAGGCGATTAATCAAATTCGTGCCAGCAATCGTGAACAACACTATTGTCAACAGCTAATCAAACGGGCTGAATCAGTTAAAGAGCATTCTGTAACATATGCTTGGAAAAGTGATGCGGCGGTGCGTTTAAGTTTTCTAACCTTTTTGTTTGGATTTGATATTTTTCGCGCCACTGCCATGCTAATGGTGCTGTATTCTGACCTCAGTATCGGTGAAATGCTGGCAGTGTTTGGGTATCTTTGGTTCATGATGGCTCCGGTCCAGGAAATTTTAAGTATCCAACAAGGTTTTTACGCAGCCAAAGGTGCTTTAAAACGGGTTAACCAACTCAGTAGCCTAAAAAGCGAACCACAGTATCCGCACCTCAAAAATCCATTTGCTCAGGTTAAGACCGTCGCCATCAGTGTTGAAGATCTGCATTTTTCGTACAACGACGAACCCGTGTTAAATGGCATACACCTGAGTATTAAAGCAGGTGAGAAAATCGCTTTAGTCGGCGCGAGTGGGGGAGGGAAATCCACCTTGGCTCAGACGCTGATAGGGCTTTACCCTCCTGATGCCGGTATGATTTATTTCGATGGCGTGCCATTAAACGAAATTGGTCTTGATGTGGTGCGCGAACACGTGGCGACAGTCCTACAACATCCAGCGCTTTTAAATGCTAGCATCCGCGATAATTTGAGTTTTGGTCGCTTATGCTCAGACACTGAATTATGGGAGGCACTCGAACTGGCTCAGTTAGGGACTACGGTAAGGGAAATGACACATGGTTTGGATACTATAGTAGGGCGGCAGGGCGTTCGTTTATCGGGCGGTCAACGCCAACGTCTCGCTATTGCTCGGATGATTGTCAGTAAGCCATCTGTCGTAATTTTAGATGAGGCGACCTCTGCCTTAGATACTGAAACAGAATATAACTTGCTTCAGGCCTTGGAAAAATTTCTGGCGGGTCGAACTACTATCATCATTGCCCATCGTTTAAGCGCCGTTAAGCAAGCAGATCATGTTTATGTTTTTGAACAAGGTCGCATCTGTGAACAGGGTAAGCATGAGCAGCTTCTCAATAACAATGGACTCTATGCCAAACTCTATCGGGACTATCAATAAATGACCCTGCGTTATGATCTTCACTGTCATTCGACAGCTTCTGATGGTGCATTAAGTCCGAGAGATTTAGTTAGTCGGGCTTTTGAGCAGGGGGTCAATGTGCTCGCGCTGACTGATCATGATACGGTTGATGGTTTAGGAGAAGCGCGTCTACAAGCACAGCAACTGGGTATACGGTTGATAAATGGTATCGAATTGTCCTGTACGCATTTAAATCAATGTTTGCATATTGTCGGTTTAAATATTGACCCAGATCATCCCGGTTTACGCGAAGGCTTAAGCAAGCAACAGGCGCTCAGAGATGAGCGTGCAAAACGGATTGCTGACAAACTCGCAAAAAAAGGAATTCCAGGTGTTTACGAAGCAGTGCTTGTCAATGCAGGAAAAGGTGAAATTACGCGTACCCATTTCGCAGAGTATTTGTTAAGACAGGCTTATGTCAATTCTATGCAAGAAGCATTCGATCGTTATCTAAATAAAGGACAACCCGCCTATGTCTCAACGACCTGGGCATCACTGGAAGAAGTGGTGAGTTGGATAGTAAACGCAGGCGGGATAGCCGTCTTAGCGCATCCCTTACGTTATAAGTTAAGCAATAAATGGATTAATCGAGCACTTGCAGTGTTCAAAGAGGCTGGCGGCCAAGGGATTGAAGTGGTTAATGGTCGCGGCAGCTTGGAAGAAGTTAGACTTGCACAACAATTTGCCGAGCGTCATCAGTTAGTTGCATCAACAGGCTCGGATTTTCATGCTCCTGACTCTCCATACCTTGAGTTAGGGCGATTAGTTGAACTTCCAGCAACGCTTATTCCAGTTTGGAGTTTGTTTCCAAATTAACATTGAGCTTTTATCCCTTATCGCGCTAAGCGATAAAGTAATCAAGATATATCATTTCCACTGTAACTAGCTGTTCCCTATCATTCCCCCTAAGTTCTAATAAACGGGGAAATTTTAAGGATGTCACACAGCAGGGTTATGCCGGGTTTTAAGCCGACTTTGGCGTTTACATTGGTTTATTTATGCCTGATTGTGCTAATTCCATTGAGCACCTTGGTATTTAAAAGCCTGCAATTAAGTTTAGACGATTACATCAATATCATTACTCATCCCAGAATCATTGCTTCTTTTCGAGTCAGTTTTTTCACCTCGATTGTGGCTGCGTTTGTAGCCGGTTTTTTTGGATTTATTATCGCTTGGGTGATGGTTCGCTATCAGTTTATCGCTAAGCGTTTTCTAGATGCATTAATTGACCTGCCATTTGCACTACCCACAGCCGTAGCCGGTGTAGTGTTGGCTACGATCTATCAGCCCAGTGGTTTTCTTGGAAGTTGGTTAAGCCAAAATTTCGGCGTCAAAGTGGCGTATACCCCTTTAGGTATTGTCTTTGCGCTTATTTTTATTGGCATTCCATTTGTAGTTAGAACGATAGAACCCGTATTACAAGAATTTGATACAACTATGGAAGAAGCTGCCGCCAGTCTGGGAGCGAGCCGTTGGTTGATATTTTGCAAAGTGATTTTCCCCAATATATTTCCTGCTTTGATAACCGGCGTATCACTAGCCTTTGCCCGTGGGGTAGGCGAATATGGTTCGGTAATCTTCATTGCAGGCAATTTGCCATATGTATCAGAAATTGTGCCACTGCTAATTGTCACCAAACTTGAACAATATGATTATGCAGGTGCTACAGCTATCGCTTTGACTATGTTGCTGATCTCTTTTCTGTTATTGCTGCTTATCAATTTATTACAGCTATGGGCCAGACGACGTTCTGGACAGTCATAGGAGTCTTTATGCATAGTATAGCTTCAGCAAAGGGCCAGGCTCACGCCCTGAAAGATGCAACTTGGATTCGTTACACGCTTATCATTCTGGCCATAGGATTTATTGTTTTATTTTTACTAACACCATTGTTGTTGGTTTTGTATCAGGCTTTTTCTAAAGGGTATCAAGCTTATGTATCTACCTTAGTTCAAGATGACACTTTGTCGGCAATCAAGCTAACCCTAACCGTGGCCCTTATCAGCGTGCCCTTAAATACCTTTTTTGGTCTGGTTGCAGCCTGGGCGATTACGCGTTTTGAGTTTCCCGGTAAAAGCATTTTAACCACATTGATTGATCTGCCTTTTTCGGTATCACCGGTTATTTCGGGATTGATCTTTGTGTTGATGTTCGGTGCTCAAGGCTGGTTCGGTGAATGGCTCATTTCGCACGATGTCAAAATCATCTTTGCAGTACCAGGCATCATCCTTGCGACAATTTTCATTACCTTCCCTTTTGTAGTTCGTGAATTAATTCCGTTGATGGAAGAACTTGGAACCGAGGAAGAAGAAGCAGCTATTTCACTTGGCGCTAATGGCTGGCAGACTTTTTTTGCTGTCACTTTACCCAATATTAAATGGGCGCTGCTTTATGGTGTTCTACTCTGCAATGCCAGAGCAATGGGTGAGTTTGGTGCGGTTTCCGTGGTTTCAGGTCACATTCGTGGCTTAACCAATACATTGCCTTTACACATAGAGGTCAGTTACAACGAATATGATGTCATTGCCGCATTTTCTAGTGCATCGGTGTTAGCTGCTCTGGCAATTGTTACTTTGGTATTGAAGTCTTTGTTGGAGTGGAAACAAAGTCGCGAGCCAATTAGTCATTGATTTAAAGGGGTGAATATCTAATGAGTATTTTAGTTTCTAATGTGAGCAAACATTTTGGTCAATTTGCCGCTTTGAACAATGTCACACTTGAAATTCCTGAAGGGGATCTGGTTGCATTATTAGGTCCGTCTGGTTGCGGTAAAACCACCTTATTACGCATCATCGCTGGTTTGGAAACCGCCGATGAAGGCCGTATTATTTTTAATGGACTGGATAAAACCAATCAACATGTTAGCGATCGTGGCATTGGTTTTGTGTTTCAGCATTATGCGCTGTTTAGGCATATGACAGTGTTTGATAACGTTGCTTTTGGGTTGCGGGTTAAACCTCGCAAACTAAGACCTTCTGAAGCTGAAATCAGTAAAAAAGTGAAGTCCTTATTGGATCTAGTGCAGTTGGGTTGGTTGGCAGACCGTTTTCCGGATCAATTGTCCGGTGGACAAAGACAGCGTATTGCCTTAGCAAGAGCCTTAGCTGTTGAACCTAATGTTCTGTTATTGGACGAACCGTTCGGTGCTTTGGATGCCAGTGTTCGTAAAGATTTGCGTCAATGGTTAAGAAGCTTGCATCAAGAATTGCATGTCACCAGTATCTTTGTAACCCATGATCAGGAAGAGGCTATGGAGGTTGCCAGTCAGGTCGTGGTATTGAACCAAGGCCAAATTGAGCAACAAGGCGCCCCATCGGATATTTATGATCATCCAAAAAATGCGTTTGTTTCCAAATTTATTGGTCAAACCAATATCATCCAGGTTCAACATTCGGAACATGATTGGTTAAGTAAAACTGGACTTGAAGGTGAATTAGGCTCTATTGCCCATATCCGGCCACAGCACATTAGTGTTACCAAGACTGATTCACAATCATCACCTGTGATCATATGTGACTGGCAACATTTGGGGGCCATCATACGTATTGAGTTGTTTAATCCATTATTAAATAATCATTCAACTTTGCACGCCGAGATGCCAAGTGAACAATTTAAAGAACTTAATTTAAGCAAAGGCGACCACGTCAACGTCAATATCAGTCATGCCAACTGGTTCTGATGCGATATATGGAATTAATCATAGTTTAAAAGGGAATTATTAATGAACTTAAATCAATTGGAATTGCTTAGGGTTTTAAAAGAAACTCAATATAACCAGTCTAAAGCAGCCCAAAAAATGAATGTGGTGCAATCGGCCGCCAGTCGCCAATTGCAATTATTAGAAGATGAATTAGGTGCACCATTATTCGAACGATACGGTAAAAAACTACTGGGTTTAACTGCGCTCGGTGAACGCATTATGGAGGAGGTGGACAGGATCAATCTCTCCAAAATGAATATACAGTCTATTGCTGAGGATTTTCGGGACAACCGTAATGGTAGTTTGCGAATTGCGACAACCCATACCCAGGCTAAATATCTACTACCAGAACCTATTCGACTATTTCGTGAAAAATATCCGGCATTCAATATTTCCATGGTTCAATCATCGCCTGATAACTTGATCGAAATCCTACATCATCATCATGCTGACATTGCTATTTGTACTGAAAAACTTGATGAAGATGAAAAGTTGGTGGTTAAAAGTTGTTATGAATGGCATCACGTGGCGATAGTCCCTAAAAATCATCCACTAGCCATTGGTGAAATTAATTTGAATAAAATTTCTCAATATCCGATTTTGACCTATTTACCGGGATTTACAGGACGTTCCAACATTGAAAAAGCCTTTAAAAATGCCGGGTTGCCTTTAAACATCACTTTATCAGCTGCTGATTCGGATATTATTAAAACCTATGTCAAGCTCGGTTTAGGCGTAGGCATCATTGCCAGCATGGCTTATGATGCTCAAGTGGATACGGATTTGGTTGAAATCGATTTAACGCATTTAATTAAGCGTTCAGTGACCAAAATCGCTTATCTCAAACAGTTATATTTGCCTGATTATTTGCAATACTTCATCAACGAATTAATCAAACAATCCTCAAACTTACATTGTTAAACTAAAAAAAGCCTGAAAACTTTTCGTTTCCAGGCTTTTTTATTGTCTGTTTTTTTATATCCATTAATTCGATATTCAAATCGAATAATACCGTTTCAAAAACCTATCTCTTGACTTGTATCATTTGTACAACAGTTAGTTGTATTGCTGTTTGCCTGTATCTGGCAGAGACAATTAGGAGGTTAGATGTCCCTTGAGCTAAACAGCCGTGTTTTAAAAAGCGAGGATAGCAAGGAAATTGCTGAAAATATTACCACTATTCTAAAAGAAATTCGTTTTGGTTCGATTGAAATCGTCGTCCATGACGGGCGAATAGTGCAAATTGATAAACGTGAGCGATTTCGTGTTGACTCAAAAACCAGTTAAACAATTAAATATATTGTGCTACCGGTCAACCGGTGACTAAGAATCTGACTAATTAATCAATAACTGACCAGAACACTGGAAGTTATCGTAAACAGGAAAACCTATGAGCCTATTTAAACAATCTGCAATCGTTAGTGGCATCGCCCTTGCGTTGTTATTAACACAAAATGCAAGCGCAGCACCCAATGCTGATGCCTTAGAGCAAAGAATTAAAGAACTGGAAGCACGTTTGGCTAAATTCGAAAAAGCCGCCGCACGTGACCCGGAAATATTAACCACTACCACTACGCAGGCCAATCGTGAAGTGGATAAATTAAAGAACAAAATAAACGTTTTAGAACGTAAATTTGAAGTCGAAAAAGAAGTCAACGAATCGAATGCCTTAAAACTGCCAAAATTTGATACTGGCGCTGATGGTTTCCGTATCACATCTCAAGACGGCAGACACCAAGTTCGAATTCGTGGTGCTGTTCAAGCAGACGGTCGTTTTTTTGCTGAAGACCATGGTGGCGTGCGTACTGCTGGTGTCAATAATTTAGGCACAGGCTCTGTCTCAGGCATACCTGATCAATTTCAGCTTAAACAGGCTCGCGTTTGGTTGGAAGGTAAATTTTTCGATAATATTTTTTTCAAAATCATGCCTGATTTTGCTGCGAATAATATTCTGCCTGATGCCTATCTTGATTACGCATACAAATCGTATGCTGGCCTGAGTGTCGGTAAGCAAAAAACACCGTTAAGCTTGGAAAGATTGCAAGGTGATGCTGATGGTATGTTTTTAGAGCGCGCATATCCGACTTATTTGGCTAATAATCGTGATGTCGGCATCATGCTTCATGGTGAATTCGCAAAACCCGGCTATAAAGCTGAATATGGTGGTCCTGTAGACTTTAAAAATTTCATCAGTTATCAGTTGGGTGTATTTAATGGCGCGGGTGATAACGCAAGTTTAGACAAATCATCTGCTGGCACATTCGATGATAAAGAATTCGATGGTCGTCTCTGGTCACATCCATTTCAACATTCTGGTCATGATTGGTTGGAAGGTTTGGGTTTGGGTGTTGCCGGTAGTTGGTCTAGACCGACTGGATTGGCACTCAACAAACTGACAAGTGCCATCGGTAGTAACTCGATACTTGATTATGGTTTCACCAAAGTTAAAACAGCAACGGTAAAGGCCGGCGCTCTGTCCAGTCCGAGTTATTTAGCTGCACTAACAGGCGAAGGCGATCATATTCGGATTTATCCTCAGGCATACTGGTATGCCGGCCCACTTGGGTTTATGGGGGAATATGTTTTGTCTGAACAAAACTTGAATGCCTATTCACCCTATAAAACATCAGGTAAAGCTGCTCATTTCAAGCAGAAAAATAGTGCCTGGCAAGCACAGCTTTCATACGTCTTAACAGGCGAAGATGCTACTTTCCAAGGTGTTAAGCCCATTCGCATTTTCAATCCAAGTGAAGGAACTTGGGGAGCTCTTCAAGCAGCTGTCAGATTTAGTGACTTGAACATAGATCCTGACACCTTTAATTACCTGGATCCGACACGTAATATTCGTGAAGCTAAATCTTGGGCTGTCGGACTAAACTGGTTCTTAACCCAAAATGCTGTGGTTAGAGCTGATTATGAGGAAACTTATTTCACTGGTGGCGATGGTTCAATTACCGGTACTGGCACTAATACGAGTGGCGATTCTTTCAAATATTCAATTACCGATAGAACCACAGAAAAAGTGTTTGCAACCCGCTTCCAGTTAGCTTTCTAAACCTTTTGTTATGGCAATCAGGAGATTGGGTTAATCGTGCAGGCTAAAAGCGATTAACTAGCGCAAGGATGCGTGTCAAAACAAAAGCAACGACTACTTATTAACATTATTTAGGAATCACAGACCATGAATTTATCCAAAAATTTTTTACTGGCAATGACATTAGTTATATCCAGTTTTTCTCAAGCCGCAGAAATTAATTTATTAAACGTGTCTTATGACCCTACTCGTGAATTCTACAAAGAATACAATGAGTTATTTGCCAAATATTGGAAAGAAAAAACCGGGGATTCAGTAACGGTTAAACAATCCCACGGAGGTGGTGGTAAACAAGCACGTGCAGTATTAGATGGGCTGGAGGCCGATGTGGTTACACTGGCAATCTCTTCTGATATTCACCAGTTATATACTAAACGTAAACTGATTCCAGAAAACTGGCAATCTCAATTACCCAACAATAGTTCACCCTATACCTCAACCATGGTCTTTGTTGTGCGCAAAGGCAATCCAAAACAGATCAAGAACTGGAGTGATCTGATTAAACCTGATGTCAGTATTGTAACGCCTAATCCCAAAACTTCAGGTGGTGCTCGCTGGAACTATGTTGCTGCTTGGGGATATGCTCTAAAACAAAACGGTAATAATGAAGAAGCGGCAAAAGAGTTTTTGAAAAAATTATTCAAAAATGCGCCAGTTCTGGATACCGGAGCGCGAGGGGCTACTACGACTTTTGCTGAAAGAGAAATCGGCGATGTATTAATTACTTGGGAAAATGAAGCCCATTTAGTCATCAAGGAATTCGGTGCAGATAAATTTGAAGTTGTCGTTCCCCCGTTTAGTGTTCTGGCTGAACCACCTGTGACCGTGGTCGAAGATGTTGCCCGTAAGCATGGTACGGAAGAAGTGTCATCAGCATACCTGAAATACCTGTACAGCAAAGAAGGCCAGGAGTTAATAGCTAAACATTTCTACCGTCCAAGTGATAAAGAAGTGGCAGTCAAATATGCCAAACAATTCCCTTCCTTGGAATTAGTCAACATACAACAGTATGGTGGTTGGGATGAGTTTCATTCTAAGCATTTCGCAGATGGCGGTGTGTTTGACAAAATTTATCAACCCTAAATCAATGTTTTGAATTCTAGTTGTTCAAAATACCTGTGCCGGTGGACTTGACAGGGATATGCTCTAAGCTTTAACTTGAAAAGAAAGCCAACCGGACAACCGGAGGCCAGTGACTTCTTCAGAGACACTGGCCTTTTTTTTGGCCTAAAGAAAATGAAAGGACTACATATGGCGAATTGGTTTCCAGATAACTCCCATTCCGTTGGCAATACACCCTTGGTTCGTCTGAACCGTATTACCCAAAATTTGCCGGCGACTGTGTTTGCCAAAATTGAAGGTCGTAATCCAGCCTATTCTGTTAAGTGTCGGATAGGGGCGGCCATGATCAACGATGCACTGGAAAAAGGATTGCTCACGCCAGGTAAAGAGATAGTTGAACCCACCTCGGGTAATACCGGAATTGCACTTGCTTTTGTGGCAGCTGCGCGAGGTATACCGCTGACCTTGACGATGCCGGACACCATGAGTTTAGAGCGTCGAAAATTACTGCTGGCCTATGGTGCGAAATTAGTACTGACTGAAGGTGCCAAAGGCATGAAAGGAGCGGTTGCCAAGGCGGAAGAGATCGTGGCGGCGCAACCTGAACGCTATGTTCTGCTCCAGCAATTTAAGAACCCTGCTAACCCCGCCATTCATGAAGCCACTACGGAGCCTGAAATTTGGCGTGATACCGATGGCAATATCGATATTTTTGTATCGGGTGTAGGCACAGGTGGCACCATTACTGGTGTTTCACGTTATATCAAACACAGCCAAAACAAAAAGATTCTCACCGTTGCTGTGGAGCCGCAATCCAGTCCTGTGCTAACCCAGTTTAGAAATGGCGATGAGATTCAGCCTGCCCCGCATAAGATACAGGGTATCGGCGCCGGATTTGTGCCAGATGTCTTAGATCTGAGTTTGGTTGATGAAATTCAACAAGTTAGTAATGAAGAAGCCATTGAATTCGCACGACGTTTAGCACGGGAAGAAGGTATTTTGGCCGGTATTTCTTGTGGTGCCGCCTTAGCAGCTGCGGTAAGAGTGGCATCAAGAGCTGAAAACAGTGGCAAAACGCTGGTGGTAATTTTGCCTGATTCGGGCGAGCGTTATTTAAGTTCGGCTTTGTTTGAAGGTATTTTTGATCAGCAAGGCCAACCTGTATGAGTAGTCGTTCCGTTTATAACTCTTGGGCGCCTCGAAAAACCCGTCCCCATGAGAAAATAGCGTCACCGCCCACATAGCCTCAAAGTCCCATGATCAAAGAAAGCCTATTTGCCGCAGAAGAACGTGAAGCCAAGTTGGATAAGCTGGGTGA
>Ga0194120_10001803_pt1 | contig 37843 bp, 31 predicted proteins | sample TA2MahCa65mmetaG_FD_148642 | JGI IMG/M metagenome (GOLD analysis project Ga0194120, IMG submission 148642) | Freshwater microbial communities from Lake Tanganyika, Tanzania - TA2015019 Mahale Deep Cast 65m | ecosystem: Environmental > Aquatic > Freshwater > Lake | place: Tanzania: Lake...
GGCCGCCGGTTGCGAAACCAGGGTCGAGTTGGAAGGCGGCGGTGTTCATGGGGCAAATGATAGCGCGAGCCGCAATCGAAATCAATCAATTTGAACATTTATTTTTGGCGACCCTGTTAGAGGGTGTAGCCAAATCTCGTCTGTTGCGAGGTCGAAGAGCATGCCGGCAGATCGCGAGCCCGCCCGCAGCGACCGACCGAGGCGCACTCGCAGTGCGCCGACCGAGGAAGCGAGGACGTAAGCCGCGAGATGCCCAGGATCTTCGGCCGTAGCGGGACGGGGTTTTGGCTACACCCTCTTAGCCGACCGGCAGAGTGACCAGGAAAGTCGAGCCCTTGCCCACGGCACTGTGCACCTGCAATGCGCCGCCCATGCGGCGTACCAGGCCTGCCACGATCGCCAGGCCGAGTCCCGCGCCGCCCACGTGGCGCGCCCGGCCCTTGTCGACCCGGTAGAAGCGCTCAAAGATGCGCGGCTGGTGTTCTTCGGCGATGCCGATGCCACTGTCGGCGACTGCAAGGCGCACGGCCCGCCCGCCCGGTTCGGCCACCGACTCGGCACGCAACTCGACGCGGCCCCCGGTCGGCGTGTATTTGATGGCGTTTTGGAGCAGGTTGCCCACGACGAGGTCCAGCGCCTGCCGGTCGCACAACACCGAGGGCAGCGCTTCGGGCACGGCGACGGTCACGCTCAGGCCCGCAGCCTCCGCGGCCTCGCGCTGCGCGGTCACCTGGGCATGGCACACTGCGGCCAGATCGACGGCGTCGGTCGCCAGGTTCCAGCGCTCGCCGTCGAGCTGGCTGACGTCCAGCAGTTGATCGAGCAGCGTGTGCAGGCGCTTCGCTTGGCGGTGGATAGTGGTGTGCACCGCGCCGAGCTTGCGGGGGTCCTTGGGCGGGGCGTCGACCAACGTCTCGGCCCAGCCCAGGATGCTGGCGACCGGGGTCCGCAACTCATGGCTGGCGTTGGCGATGAACTCCAGTTGCATCCGCTCGGTCTGGCGGCGGTCGGTGACATCGCGCACGACGCCCAGGGCGCGGTGACCCCAGTAGTCGTGGTCGGGCAACGGCACCACTGCGATGTCGAGTAGCCGGGTCACGAACGCCTTGTGGGTCCACTCGATCTGGCGCGGTCCGCTGCCCGCCAAGACCTCGGTGAAGGCGCGCAACAGGCCGTCGTGGTCCACCAGTTGCGCCAACGGCTGACCGAGGCAAGTGGGCGGCAGCACCAGTGTATCGCGCAGCGCCCGGTTGCTGACGACCAGGCGCATGCGGTCGTCGACGACCATCACGCCGTCGGTCATGGCGTCGAGGACGGCGCCGAAAAGATTGGCGCGCACCTGCTGCGGCAGTTGACGGCGGCCGCGCGGCTCGGCGGCAGGTTCGCTCACGGCGCGCTCGGTTTCATCCGATAGCCCAGGCCGCGCACGGTCTCGATGGCGTCGCCAGCCCGGCCGAGCGTTTCGCGCAACCGCTTGACGTGGGTGTCGACGGTGCGGGTCTGCAAGTCGGGGCGCATCTGCCACACCTCTTCGAGCAGCCGCTGCCGGGTGAGCACCACGCCGGGGTGGCAAAGGAAGCGGTGCAGCAACCGAAACTCGAGTGCTGTCAGCTCGATGGGCGCTCCATCGACGCTGGCTGTGTGCGCCTGATCGTCCAGGGCGATGCCGTGCGCTTGCCACCGATGGGCGGCTGTGGCCGCGGGTTGGCGGCGGCGCAGCACGGCGCGACAGCGCAACACCAGTTCGCGCACGCTGAAAGGCTTGACCACGTAGTCGTCGGCCCCGGCCTCCAACCCTGCCACGCGGTCGATTTCCGAGCCACGGGCGGTCAGCAGCAGGATGGCCGTGGCCGACAGCGCTACATCCGCTCGGAGCGTGCGGCACACTTCGATGCCGTTGCCGTCGGGCAACATGATGTCGAGCACGACCAGTTCCGGCACATGGGCGCGCGCCAGGGCCAGCGACTCGCGCACGGAACCCGCCTCCATGACCTGCCAACCGGCCAGGTCGAGGTGGTGCGCGACCAGCGTTCGCAGGTCGGGTTCGTCCTCGACGACCAGCACGCGCTGCTGGGTCATGGACCTTCGGCGGCAGGCGCGGCGCCTTGCATCAGTTCGCGCAGCTTGGCCATCACGACCGGTGGGTTGCCGCCCGCGGACAACTTGGCGTCGAACGTGGCGTTGGCCGGTTCGCCGTCGCCTTCGTGGATGCGGGTGACTTCGCAGCGCACGGTCACGACGTCCTTGGGTCCCGCCTTACCGGGCACGTAGACGGTGATCCGCTCGTACAGGGAGGGCAACGTCGACGTGCGGATTCGGACCTTGCTCTCGGCCAGGCGCAACAGCACGCCGGTGAATTTCTTCTTGCGGGGGCCAGCCTCGAACTGGACCTTCAGCTCCATGCGGTGCGCGAACTCGCCCGCAAACAGCTGCGCTGCCGTGGCGCCGGGCCCCCCGGTCGATCGCGGGGCCGCGCCGTCGCCTGCTGCACCATCTTCCCTACCGCGGCCGAGCAGGCGCGCCATGAAACCAGGCTTGTCGCTGCCCCTGACGTGGACGGGGGCGGCTTGCTGGATGCCGTGTTCGACGGTGGCGACGACGATCTCCTCGGACTCGTCGTGGTCGTCCAGGCCAGGCTGCGGCAGGGTGAGGTCGCGCAGCGACTCAGCGGCGGGGATGGGGCGCTCGACCGATGATTCGGCGCCGAGGTAGCGGCGCGTGGTTTCCGTGTAGCGGTTGGCCGATTGCCCTCCTGTGGCACGTTTGCCCGCCGCGGCCGCAGCCGCATCTTCGAGCGCGCTCAGCAGGTCGTCGGCCGAGAAGGCCGCCCCGCCGGGCAGATCGACACCGAGGCCGTCGTCGGCCGGTTGTGCAAGCCGGGTCGAGGGGGAGGAGGCGACTGCCGAGTGCGGTGCGCTCGGCGCGCGCGCCACAACGGTGGGCGGCGGATCGGGCCTGCCTGTGGCCGGTGCCATCGACGGCACGCCGAAGCCGGGGCGCGGCGTTCCTGCGACCGGTGTCGGTCCCGCGCGCGTCGCAGCCGTGGGCGCCGTCGGACCAAGCGGCACGAAGACCGGCGGGCGCACGGCCGCGGGCGCGGAGACCTCCAGCGGGCCGGGCGTCGGCGAAGTGCGCGGCACCACGGAAGGTTCGGCGGGGACTTCGCTGTCGGGCAGCGCGTACACAAAGCGCTTGAGATCAGGGTTGTCGCGGTTGCGGCCGACCGACACCGTGCCGCCGCGTTCGATGCCGTAGGTCTCGATGAACTCGCGGAGCGTCGCCGCCGAGCTCGTCGTGCCCACGCGCAGCATCACGACTTCGACCTGTTGCTCGCCCCATTCGCTGTCGTCGACCTTGGCGCACTCGCCGTCGATCGCCATCGCATCCTGGCTGTCGCCGTCGCGCTCGACGCGCAGGTACACCGTCGCGCCGACCGGTGGCGCCCTCAACGCCGTCACCACGATGGAACGGCCGCCCAGTTGCATCAGTGTGCCGATGGTGCGGGTCGACTCCCACTCCAACGTGACCGTGGTGTCCAGGGAATCGAGCAGGCTCGGACTGGCCATCGTCGACTACCCCCGCGCCCGCGTCGCCATTGCCGTCGCCAGCGATCGCCGCGGCGTGTCTGGACTCGGCGCGCGTCGCCCGTTCATTCTTCGCAATACCCGTAGCCGCCGCCCAGATCGCTGCACGGCGTGGTGGGATCGTCACAGCCACTGCTGCCCGACTTGCTGCACACCTTGCGGCACAGGCCGGTCGAAGACGCCGTCCCGGCGTTGCCTGTGCACGTATACCCCGGAGCGCAGTCCGAATTGGTCTTGCACGCCTCGCCCTTGGCCGCGGACCCAGCCGCAAGACACACAAAGCCCTGCACGCCCTGCTGGTAGCAGGCCTGGCCCTTGGGACAATTGCCGCCGATCGGCTTGCAGGTCTGATACTTGGCGACGTCGCACACCTTGTATTTCTTGCCGGTGATTTGGTTGCATGACTTCGAGTCGCACTGGGCGTCGACGGTGCAGAACGGCGAACACGCTTGGCTGCCATTTTGGGCCGTGACGCACAGGCCCACCTTGCAACCGGCCCCGTCCGAGCAGTCCTCTGCCACGCCATGGGTGCCGTTGGCGACGCACGCGATGGCGTCGTTGTCGTCGTAGCCACAATGGGTATCCTTGGGGCAGCCCCAGTCGGCCGGCAGATCCCAAGGCTTGCACGGCGCCTTTGCGGCGGTGGCATCGGCCTTGGCCGCGTCGGCATCCGCATCGGTGGTGGCGCTGGTCGCGTCCGTTCCTGCGGCGGTCTCCGTCTTGGCATCGGCGGTGGAGGCCACTTCGCCAGCCGTTGCCGCATCGCCTGAAGTCGCCGCTGGCGCGCCGCCGGAGGCACCGCAGCCCATCGCCCAGGACGGCGCAACTGCCGCGAGGACCATCGCGAACCACAATCGTTTCATGATGTTCAGCCAGCCGGCGCCCGGGGAAAACGGTGCCACCCGCGGCGATTGTCGCACAGGGTTTTGCGTTGCGCCATTGGGGGCGGCATCCCGCCATCGCCGCGGGATCGACCCCGGCGCTCGGTCAGGAAAACGCGATTTCGGCCCTCACCCTGCGCCTTGGTCGCGCCGCCGCAGCGACAGCGCGATCCACACGCCGACCAGGGTTGCCGCCAGCCCGTACCAGGTGGCGCTGTACTCGACGTGTTTGATCGGCAGCGGGCGCACTGGGAATTCATAGCCTTGCACCGGCCACTTCGTCGGGTCCATGAAGGCCCCGGACGATTGGTCGCCCGACTCGATGAGCAGGTCCGGATCCAGGCCCGCGATCCGCGCTGCCATCGCCCTGGGGTTCGGGAACATCCACACCGCGCGCTGGCCGCGCTGGTTGACCTGGGTTTCCTGTGAATTCAACATGTTGACGAATTGCGCGCGACCGCGCACCTGGCGCGGCGGGTCGGCGGCCAACTGCCCCAGCCAGTCGTCGATGTGCGCCTCTGGCACCCAGCCCAAGAGCACCAACACCTTGGCGTGCGGCCCGCTCGCAACCTCGAACGGCGCAACGACCGAGTATCCCCGTTGACCGAACTTGTAGCGCGCCGTCAGCAGTTGCGCTTGGGCGACGTCGACCTTTCCGGCGAGCGTCACGCGGCGAAAGTGCAATGCGGCGTTGCGGTCCCCCTGCACGTCGAGCGATTGTAGCGGCGGCAGTTCGTCGTGCTGCCGGTGGTAGGCCTGCACGCGCGCAGCACTGTCGAGGTAGCGCCGCGCCTGCCAGGTGCCCAGGTACAGCAGCAACGGCAGCATCGCCACCATGGCCAAGGTGGGCACCAACCTGGGCGAGAAGCGCCGCCGGTCGCCGGGATCGCTTTTCCGCACCGTGGGCTACTCCTCTGGCGGGTGGTCGCGCAGCCAGCGCATCGCCGCCGCCAGCTTGCGCAACCCTTGTGGGTCCTTGTCGTAGAGCGCCCGCAAGTGCCCGCGCTGGTCCACCAGTACAAACCGCAGGCTGTGGGCCGTATCCAGCGGTGTCGGCTGGGTCAGGATCGTCGCGTCCTCCGCGCCGGCGACGGGACGATCTGGCCGCAGCAGAGGCTGCAGGAATCCGCGCACCACCACGCGCTCCATCGTCTCGTAGTTGCCCGTCCACAGCGACCACAACCGATGGTCGGCGCCGTGCTTGCGGCCAAACGCCGTCAACACTTCGGGCGTATCGGTCATCGGGTCCACGCTGATGCTGACCAACCGCACCGGCGGGCCATCCTGGGCCCACGGCGCCACCTGTCGTTGCAACTCCGCGGTCGCCGTGGCCAGTGGCGGGCACGCCGTCGGACACGACGTGAACAGAAAGTTCGCCGCCCACACGACGCCGCGCATCGACTGGTCGGTGACGGGTTTTCCGGCCTGGTCCACCAGCGCGAACGGCGGCAGGGGCCCCAAGTCGTCCAACTCCGCTGGCGGGGAGGAACACGCGGCCACCGCCGCGACCGCACCGAGGAATCGTCGCATGGTCGTCACCCTCCCGGCCCGAGCCAGCGTGCATCCGGCAAGGGGCCCGTCAACGTCTGCAAGAAGGCCACGAGGTCGGCTGCGACGACGCTGCCGGGCAGAGGTCGCAGGGTCCACTCGCGGTGGCCGACCTGGGCCCGGCCCGGCAGCGTCTGGTAGAAGCGCACCACCTCTTCCAGGGTCGCAAACTGGCCCGCGTGCATGTACGGGGCCGTGCGCGCGACGTTGCGCAAGCTGGGCGTCTTGAAGGCGCCCAAGAAATCCTCGAAAAGCGGATTGAGGAAGCGCAGCTCCTGGCACGCCGCCGTCGTTGGCGTCGCATCGCTCCACACCGTCCCGCAGCGAAACTCGTCGCGACGCACCTGATCGGCCCCGACCGACCGCCCGCCATCGACGCCCACCACGCCCTGCGCAGCGGGCAGGCCCAGGTTGTGGAACCCCTGATCGCTCAACGCCGGCCCATTGTGGCAGTTGACGCACCCGCCGACGCCGATGAACGCGCGCAGTCCCCGCCGCTCTTGCGCAGAGAGCACCTGCGCCGCCGAGGGGTCGCGCGTGCGCAGCGCCGCCACGTAGCGGTCGAAGCGCCCCGGCAGGGGCACCAGCTTGCGTTCGTAGGCTTCGATCGCCTTGCCCAGGTGGACAAAAACCCGCGTGACCGTGGCCCGTTGCAATTCGGTCATCGCCGCCCATGCGCGCGCCTGGGGGTGCCGGCTATCCAGTGGTCGCGGGCGTGCGTGGGCCGGCAGGGCCGCCAGCTCAGCGGCTGTCGGCATGGGCCCGAACACCGCCTCGTAGCGCGCCCTGTGATGTGCTGCGACGTGGTGCACTGCGGCCGTGCGGTCGAACGCGTGCTCAGCGTCGTTCTCCAGTGGACCGAGTGCCTGGGCCCACAGGCTGTCCTTGCGACCGTCGTGGAAAAGGAAGGGGGCGTTTGGGGCGCCGATGATCGTCGGCGCGTTGCGCGCAGTGTCGGCCACGCCGCGGGCCCGCTGCCGTCCGTCCGTGAAATGGCGGATCGGATCGTGGCAGCTCGCGCAGGCGACCTGGCCATTGCTGCTCAGGCCCTTGTCGAAGAAAAGGTGCCTTCCCAACTGCGCTGCCCGGTCGTCGTCGGCAACGCGGTTTCCAGGGCTCGGCGCAAGCGTCGGCGGTGGCGAAAGCGAGAAGATCACCCGCAGTTCTTGCGGACTCCACGGCGGCTCGTCCGCCTGCGTACAGCCCAGGGCGCCGGTCAGGCACCATCCCAACACGCCCGCCGATCGCAGCGTCGTGCGCGCGGCCTTCACGGCGCAGCGGCCTCGGGCGGCTGCTCGAACGGCAGGTCCAGACGGTCGTAGCCCGCCGGGCCGCGCACGTCGACCGCGAATACCCAGTGGCCTTGCATGTGCAGCTTGAGACCGTCAGCGCGCCACTGACCAGGCCCTACCGCCGCTGTGACCGGTTGGGTCATCATGCCGTGGCGGTGATCGGGCATGGTGGCATCGACGGTGACGGTCGTGCCGTCGGGCAGCGCGGCGCCGCTCGCCAGCGACACGCGGACTTCGGCCGCGAACAACTCGGAAACCTGGGGGACCGTCATCCGCAGCGTCAGTTGGTAGGTCCCGGCTTTGCTGCGACCGCCCAGTTCTAGGGGTGTGCCCGGCAGAGGGGCCGCGGCTGCTGGCGGTGCCGGACCTCCCACCGAAGCGAGCGGCGCTGGTGCAATGTCCTGCACGGCCCCTGCTGACCCCTCCGCGGCCGGTCCCTGACGGCCACAAGCACATGCCATGAGCAGTCCCCACAGGGCCGATGTGTGCCTCATGGGGTCACCTGGACCACCACTGCCGGCTGGTCGTCCGGGGCCAGGTCGGGTGCGCCGAGGTCAGGGGACCGGCCAGCCAACTCGGCTGCAGCCCGACCGCGATCGAGCCGCGCGATGCCGGTCAAGCCCCGCTGCGGTGTCGCCCGGTGAACCCACAGCCAGAACACGCGGCCGACGCCAAACCACATCAGACCGCCGCCCGGCATCCACATGATCATGCCGCCCACCTGCTGATCGCTCAGCACGTCGATGCCGAAGACCCGAGGCGCGGTCACGTAGAACGGGTAGAGGATCACACTGGACATGGTCAAGATGAGGCCGAGCGTCTTCATGGCGGTCATGTTGAGGAAAATGAAGGCCATCCGTTTGGGCAGCGACCGCGCCAGTTGCGGCAGTGGCGCGATCACTACGAACCAGAACACCACCGCAGTGACCATGAAGCACAGGTGCTCGACGATGTGCCACGCGTGCACTTCCAGCGCCAGGGTGTAGAGCCTGGGCAGGTGCCACACCCACATCGCCGCCTGGAACGCCCAGAACGCTGGCCACGGTCGGCTGATGAACCGCGCGAAGGCCCCAGCACCCGGCAACTCGTAGAGCGCCTGCCAGAGCCACGCCGGAACCCCCAAGATGATCAGCGGGGCCCACACCAACTGCAGCAGCATGTGCTGCAGCATGTGCGCCGAGAACAGCAACTCGTCGGCCAGGTGGTGCAGCGGCCCGTCGAGAGACACATACATCACCGCGAGGCCGCCATAGTAGCAGCCCTGCTGTGCCCTGGTCGCCGCGGCGCCCCTGAGCTTGCGTCTCGGGTGCCAGCGGCGCAGCGCCCAGGCATAGGCTGCGGCCAGCACGACCGTGCCGATGGCAATGCTCTCGTGAAAATCCCAGACGAACCACTCGCCCGCGGGCGTCAGGTTGGGCGTCACCCGGCCTTGGATGAGCTTGCCAGGATGTGCCAACGCGCGGGAACCCCAGGCGCACGCACATAGCACTGCCGCGGCCCCAAAGGAGACCGCCGCGCGGCTGACAGTGCGGGGCAAAAGGGTCATGGACCGCGGGCCATCCGGCTACCGCGAACTGCGGCGCGTCAATCCGCCACTTTGTCGCCGACGCAGGGCTGGCCGCCCGGGACGTTGGTGCCCTTGAGGCTGCGGATGTAGTACACGACTTGACGAATTTCTTCGGACTTGAGCGCCCCGGCCTGGGCGGGCATCTTGTTGCCGGCGCGGCCGTCGGCGACGGTGACGTACAGATCCTTGAACGTGCCGCCATACTTGTAGCAGTCGTCGGTCAGGTTGAAGCCCAGCGCCGCCTTGCCCTCGCCCTTGTCGCCGTGGCACGCCTTGCACACCTTGTCGTACGCGGCCTTGCCAGCCTCGAAGTTCTTGGCCTTGGCGTCGGCGAACGCGGCCTTGAACTTGTCCTCGGCCAGCGGCGGCTCGGCACCCGAACTCTTGGTGGGGCGCACGTAGCCGGCCTTGACGTCGATGGCCGTGACCGCGATGCCCTCGCCGAACGGCAGGAACAGCGACACCGTCAGCGCACCCAGCAATAGGAAGATGATGACCGCAATGGCCAGCGGCGACAGGAACAGGAACTGGAAGATGCGGCGGTCGCCGCGCAGGTGCATGAATTCGCCGACGACCGCGCCGAACTTGAACACGGATAGGGCGACGAGCAGCGGCGCCCACACCGGCTCGAAGGGCATCCAGATGTCTGGGTAGGCCTTGAGGAAGGGCAGGCCCAGCTCGATCGCGGTCACGACCGTGAGCAGTACGCCCAGCCGGATGTACGCCTTCTTGTGCGAATGGGGCAGACCGCCCGCGTCGGCGTGGTCGTGATGCGCAGCGCTCATTGGATGAACTCCAACAGGTAGACGAAGGTGAAGATGACGATCCACACGATGTCGACGAAGTGCCAGTACAGGCCAGCCACCTCGACGTTGATCGGCAGTTTCGCGGGGTTGAGCTTGCCCTTGTGGATGAGCAACGCCAGCATCGACAGCCAGATGACGCCGACGGTGACGTGGCCGCCGTGAAAGCCGGTCATCACGTAGAACGTCGACCCAAACAGCGACGTCGACAGCTTGAGCCCCAGGTGCACGAAGTGCGAGAACTCGTAGACCTGGAAGCCGACGAAGGTCGCGCCGAGCAACGCCGTGATGACAAGGAAGTTGCGTGCGGTCGCAGGATTGCGCTGCTTCATCGCGTCCACGGCCAGCGCCATGGTCAGCGAACTCATCAGCAGCAGGAACGTCGAGATCGACGTGATGCCGATGGAAAAAACGTCCTGCGGCAACGGACCGGCCAGCGCCTTTCCGTGGTAGAAGAAATAGGTGCCAATCAGCGAACCGAAGAACATGCACTCCGAGCCCAGGAAGGCCCACATCGCCAGCTTGATGTTGGGCAGGCCCATGAAGTTGTTCTCGACCACGGCGTGGTGACCGTGGTCGCCGTGATCGTGGCCGGCGGCGTCGGCGACCTCGTGCGGATCGGTGGCGGCCAGTTGTGCGCTCATGTGCTTCCTCTTGGCGATTCGGTGCGAGGCGATGTGCGACTGCATCGAGCGAGACGATCGTCCGGCAAACCGGCCGGCAGCGGGCCGCGACTAGACGGGTTCGGTCACCCAGGCATACAAACTGCCGATGATCGAGAGGCCACCGGCGACGCTGATCAGCCAACTGAACGGAATCGTATGCAGCAGCAGAAGTCCCACGAGAATCAGGACAATGCCGCCGGACACCCACATCGGCTTCCACGAATACGACGGCATGTGGATCTCTTCGGCCGCTGCCGGCACCGGGATCGCCATGTCCGCCGTGTGCTTGTGGTCCCAAAGCGGCCGCTCAGAGAACACGATCGGCGTGAAATCGAAGTTGTGCGCCTTGGGTGGCGAGTCAGCGAGCCATTCCAGCGTGCACGCGTCCCACGGGTCGCGGCCAGCCGCCTTGCCGTTCTTGAGGCTGGTCAGGATGTTGTAGACGAAGACCAGGGTGCCCGCGGCCATCAAGAACACGCCCGAGGTGGCCAGCAGGTTGTCGAAGTTCCAGCCCGCGTCGGCCGGATAGGTGTAGATGCGGCGCGGCATGCCGCGGTTGCCGAGATCGTGCATCGGCCAGAAGGTCAGGTTCAGTCCGATGGCGAAAAGCCAGAAGTGCACCTTGCCGAGCGCCTCGTTCATCAGCTTGCCCGTGACCTTGGGCATGTAGAAGTAGAAGCCCGCAAACAGGCCCATCAGTGCGCCGCCGACCAATACGTAGTGGAAGTGCGCGACCACGAAATAGGAATCGTGCTGCTGCAGGTCCAGCGGCGCATTGGCGTGCATGATGCCCGACAGGCCGCCGATGGTGAAAAGCGGAATGAATGAAAGCGCAAAGATCATCGGAGTCGGGTACGTCATCTTGGCGCCCCACAACGTACCGAGCCAGTTGAAGATCTTGACGCCCGTGGGGATGGCGATGATCGCCGTGGTCGAGGCGAACACGGCATCGGCGATCGGGCCCATGCCGGCGGTGAACATGTGGTGGCCCCACACGCCGAAGCCGACGAAGCCGATGAAAATGCCGGAGAAGATCACGGCGTGCTGGCCGAAAAGCGGCCGTCGGGCAAACACGGGCAGGATTTCCGAGACGATGCCCATGGAAGGCAGGATGAGCACATACACCTCGGGATGGCCGAACACCCAGAACAGGTGCTGCCACAGGTGCGGGTCGCCGCCCATGGTGTACTCGTAGAATACCGTGCCGAAGGTGCGATCGAACGACAGCAGGATCAGCCCCACGGCGACCGGGGGGAACGAGAACGCCAGCAGGAACTGGATGACCATCATCATCCACACCAGCACAGGCACCCGCATCAGGGTCATGCCCGGCGCGCGCATATTGAGGATCGTGACCACGAAATTGACGCCTGCGACCATCGACGAGATGGCGAGCATGGTCAGGCCTGCCCACCAGAAATCGATGCCCGCCGAAGGCGACATGGCCTTGGTCGTCAGCGGCGCGTATCCGGTCCAGCCGGCGGCCGGGAACTCTGCGAAAATGAGCGAGGAATTGAGCAGGATCGAGCCGAAGCAGAACGTCCACCAGCTAAAGGCGTTCATGCGCGGGAACGCGACGTCGCGCGCGCCAATCATCAGCGGCACAAAGTAGTTGGAGAACGCGGCGATGAGCGGCATCACGGCCATGAACACCATGGTCGTGGCGTGCATGGTCACCAGGCCATTGAAGGTGTCGCCGACAAAGATGTTCTGGTCTGGCTTGGCGATTTGGATGCGGAAAAGCAGAGCCTCCAGGCCGCCGACCAGCAGGTAGAAAAGGCCGGCCACGCCGTACAGCACGCCGATCTTCTTGTGGTCCACCGTGGTCAGCCAGTCCACCAGGCCGTATTTGACCTCGCGCTCCTGGTGGTAGACGGGCTCTAGGGCCTTGTCGAAAACGCTGAGGGCTGCCATCCGGTTCTCCGTGCGCCCAAAGGCGCGGCGGTGTGCTTGCGTGCGGCGTCGACGCCGTAGCGGCGGTGCGCCTACTTGAGGCTGGTCAGGAAGGCCGCGATCGCCTTGGCCTCGTCTGGGGTCATGGCGATTTTGGTCATCTTTGCGCCTGGCTTGACGGCCTGCGGGTCCAGGATCCACTTGGCCAGGTTGTCTGCCGTATTGGGCAACGTGTTGGCGGCAATGGTCATCCGCGAACCCACGTGCGTCAGGTTGGGACCCGTGGTCATGCTGGGGCTCGCCGACTCTGCGCCTTCCAGACCCTTGACGATGTGGCAGGTCGGGCAGGTCTTGTCCTTGAAGAGCTTGGCGCCGCGCTCCATGTCCGCGCCTGCGGGCGCTGCCGCCGGCGCCAACTGCTCCTTGACCCAGGTCTCGTAGCTGTCGAGCTTGACCTTGGCGCCGTTGTACTCGACCTCGACCTCTTTGGCCGGCGGGTGCACGAAGAGCTTGGTGCCCATCAAGGCGTGGCTGGCGCCGCACAGCTCGGCGCACTGCCCGTCGTAGATGCCCGGCTCGCGTGCGGAGAAATACAGCGGATAGCTGCGGCCCGGGGTCGCATCACGCTTGCCGGTCAGGCGAGGCACCCACCAGGCGTGGATGACATCGCTGGAGGTCATGTTCATCACCACCGCCGTGCCGGCCTGCACGTGCACCTCGTTGGCGGTGTGCAGTCCGTTGGCGGTGCCCGACTTGTACTGGAACTCCCACCACCACTGCTTGCCGGTCACGTCGATCTCGATGGTCTGCTGGTTCTGGTCCGGTCGCTTGGCCAGGCGGAACACGCCGACCAGCATCGGCACGGTGATGGCGATGACGATGACGGTCGGGATGGCGGTCCAGATGAGTTCGAGCTTGGCGTCGCCGTGATTCTGGGCCGGCAGCGTGTCGTCGCCCGTCGCCCGCTTGAAGCGAACCAGCGCGTAGCCCCACGCGGCGATCACGATCGCGCCGATGGCCACGTCGAGCCACAGCAGCATCTGGTAGAAGAACGAACTGATGTCGCCGGACTCGCTGATGGCGTTGTGCGTGTCGCGCGGCGCCGGTTCGTTCGAGCAGCCGCACAGCGCGGCGACGGCGATCCATGCCAGCAGTGTGAGCGCCGGCCACAAGCGTCGAACGGCGCTGCGGTTCGAGGCGGGCAGGGCGCCCGCGACCCCTTCGGGCACGGACGATTGCGATCGCGGCTGGGCAACGTTGGCCATGACGAAATCCTGATGAACTGAATGATTTTGCCGTATTGCGCGAGTTGCCCCGCCCGGTCGCGGCGAATGGTACGCGATTGCGCACACCGGGTCACGCCCCCCGGACCCCGCCCGGCGCGCTTTGGGGCCCGCCCGACGGCGCGGAGCTTACCTCAACGGATCAAAAGGTCCACTGTCATGGCCGCGAAGATCGCGTGCAGGTGCAGCAGCGACGCGGCGAACGCCCTGCGGGCGCGCGCCTCGGAGCCCTCGCGCCACAGTTGGACGCACACCCAGATGAACCACACGCTGACCACCAGCGCAAATGCGCCATAACCCACGGAAAGGTGGCGGGTCAGCGCCGGAAGGATGGCGAACGGCGTCATGCTGATCGCGTACTGTACGATGCGCAGTCGGGTGTGCGCCGATCCGTGCGTCAGCGGCAGCATCGGCAGGCCGGCATTGGCGTAGTCCGCGGCACGGAAAAGAGAAATCGCCCAGAAGTGGGGCGGCGTCCATAGGAACACCAAGACGAACATCGACAGCGATTGCAGCCCGATGGTGCCGTGCAGCGCGGCGTCGACGATCAACGGCGGCGCGGCACCGGCGGCGCCGCCGATGACGATGTTCAGCGGTGTGCGCGGCTTGAGCCAGATGGTGTAGACGAACACATAGAACGCGATCGTCACGGCGCCAGCGGCCAAGCCGGGTCCACCACCCGTGAGCCACAGCGTTGCGCATCCTGCCACCGTCAGCGCCCACGCCCACGTGCACGCCTGCAGCGGCGTGACCAACCCAGTGGGCAGGGGCCGGTTGCGCGTACGTTCCATTTTGGCGTCGAGATCGCGCTCGATCCACGCGTTGAAGACGGAACTGGCCGCCGCGCACAACGCCACGCCGAGCAGGATGGCGGCCGACATGCGCCACGGCGGAAACCGCCCCTCGTCGATGGCCAGGGCCGGCACGCCGGTAAAGAACACCAATCCGACCACGCTCGGCCGGGTCATCGCCAGCAGTCCACGCGCCCGCGTCCGCCAACTCGGTGCTGGGCGCGCTGCCGCCACGGTCTGGTCAGGTACGGCCGCGCTCGGACTCATGGGCCCTCGACGTCGCCGCTAGCCGGCGCGCGCAAAACGGAAAGAGCCACGTTGGGGCAAGGGAACCGCGCACGTCCGACTGGCTTGGGTCACTCCCACCAGCGGCCTTCGCCGTCTTCGTCCGGCGTTTCGTCGGGGTCCACGTCGTCGATGTCGAGATCCTCGTCGTCGAGATCGTCGCCGCCCTTGCGGCGCGCGCCCTCTTCATCGGCGCCGTCCTTGCTGGCGGTGTCGTCGGCCTCTTCTTCCTCGTCTTCGTCCTCGACCGCATAGTCGTCGTCGAAGTTCAATTCGCGCTCGACTTCGTCTTCCTCCTCCTCCTCTTCTTCCTCTTCCTCCTCGTCGGCTTCGTCCGCGAGATCGTCGTCGTCGTAGTCGTCCTCGTCTTCCTCCTCGAATTCGTCGTCGTCGTCGTACGCGGCGAACAAGCCAGGTCCCAGGACGCGGGCGATGCGCGCGGCGGGCGGCCGCGGTGCGCACGATGCGGCGGCAGAGTCGCGCGCGGTGGTCAGGGTAGGGGTGGCGGTGTCGAGGTGCATCGCGGCTCCTTGGCGCGGGTCGCCCGGTGGGCGGGCGGTCGGGGGATTGCGGGCTTCGGCTCAGTCAACGTGTGGTCATTGCAACGGATCGTCGCCAGCGGTCGGGCGGCGGGCAGCCGGAGCCGCGCCGCGTCCGGCCGCGCTTGTGCCCGGTTTTCGTGCGGTGTGCAAGGGGGGATGTGCGAGACCCGGTCCGCGTCGGCCCGTCGCGCGCGGGCCTCGCCTGGCGCCGCCCATGCTGCAATACTGCGCCCAGGAGCACCCGATGGCGACGCCGCGACCCAAGTCAGACGATCCCTGGAAAGCCTTCGATCGCGTCCGCTTGGACCGCGACTGCCCGCAACTGAGGCAGGCGCTCGACGATTGGTGCGATCTGTTGCGCGACTGCGACCTCGACGTGGTGTCCGTGGTCGGCGCGAGCAGCGGTGCGGCCCTGTTGCGAGCGCGGCCCGCGGTGCGCGATTGGTTCGACTCGCACTGGCTGCACGGCGGCGACCTCGAAGCATCAAACCAAGCGATGGGCTTGGACCGTTGGCTTGCACAGGGCGGATCGGCCGCCCAGTGGATCGACCTGTACCTCGTACCGGAATGGCTGCTCGGCATCTCGAGGTTCTCGTTTGCCGGTCATGCGGTGCCCGCGACCGTGCGCCGAGCGTTGGCCGCGGTGACGGCGGTAGAAGCGGTGCGCGGGCTCGTCGATGCCCAGGTGCCGCCGGAGGCCGTGCGTGAACGCGGCTGCTGGCTGCGGCCTGCGATCGTGCACGACGTGATCGCCGGCCGCCACGTGTGCAGCCGCGTCGGAGAAGCCGAAGCGATAGCCGCCCTCGCGGGCCAGGCACCCATTGAAGGCGCGCTTGACGGGGACGATCTGGCGGAGGTGGCTGCGCTCGCCGCTGGACTCCACACGCAGGCCGCGCTGGGCGCCCCGGCGCGAGCCGGACTTGACGAGGTCCAGGCCGTGTGGGTCGAGGACGCCTTGTTGTCGCTGGTGCAGCGGCGCGTGCGATCGGCTGGTGTGGCGCGTCCGGCAGAGATCGCGCCGACCGCCGGACTGCGCGTCGAGTTCGGGACTGCCCGACTGGTCACGGTGGGGCCGCCGCCCACGGTGCTGCAATCCGCCGCCCTCGGGTTCATCGACGGCGATCCGGGGCCAATGCCGCTGCCCGTTGGGCCGTGCCGGGCGGCCGTCGCCACAGGCTGGCAGGCTCTGCACGTTGACATCGCGCACCTGGACGATCTGGACGACCTCGTGTCGGCGTTGCTCGATGGCCTGGACGATCCGCCCTCGGTCGCCGGGGGGCATCTGGACGGGGACGGCTTTTCCCTGCGCTGGCTGCGCTGAGCCCTTGCGGACACCCAGTGCGCGGGCCGAAGCGCGCGATCTCGACCCAAGATGGAGGGCGTAGGTGAGGGCAGCGCCTGCTGCGCGTAACCATGCACTCCGACACGATTTGTTGTCGGCCGGCAAGCTTCCTGCGGTGTAGCTTGCGTCGACGCCGCAGTCGACAGACTGCCTCCGGCCCGCCTGTGGGGCGCCTGACACCCTCGGCCTCGCCTGCCGGACGCCTGATTTCGCTCGCTGCGGCAATCACTGGTTCGCTGGTCGGGTCGACACCCTCTAGGCAGTGCCCCCGTTTTCGGATACGTTCGCCTGCGTCGCGCCCGCGCCCAGACCGCCGCCCCAAGGCTGCGACGGCGTGCGGTCCGCGGTCGTCGTCCATGGGGAGGCCGCCGTGATCGTCCTGCACCGCCGCGCGCCCGGGTCCGTGCAACCGGTCGTGCACGTCAGCGCCGATGTGCCCACCGACGCGGCAGAACTGCTGTGCGGCGCCATCCTGGCCGCAGTGCGGCGCAATGGGCGCTGCCGGCTGGCCCTGAGCGGCGGATCGACGCCCGGTCCGATTTTCGCCTGGTTGCGCGACCACCTGCCCGCCGCGATCTACCCGCAGCTTTGCGTCACGTGGGCCGACGAACGCGTGTTGCCGTGCGCGCCGCGCTCCGCTGGGGACTGGCAGGCGTTCGACCCCGACAGCAACCTGCGCCTGGCCTACGACAGGTGGCTGGCCCACGTGCCGATCGACACCCGGCACGTGTTGCCCATGGCGCTGTCGGATGACGCGCGCGCCGAGACCCTGCGCTTCGGGCGCGCATTCCGCCAGCAATTCGACGGCGCCATCGACGTGGCGCTGCTGGGCGTCGGACCCGATGGGCACGTCGCGTCGCTGTTTCCCGGTCACCCGGGCTGCGACGTCGACGACCTATGCCTTGCGGTGCACGATAGTCCCAAACCGCCCGCCGAGCGCATCACGCTGGCCCTGCCCGTCCTCGACCGCGCACGCGTGGTGGTGGTTGCGGCTACTGGTGCCAACAAGGCGGCGATCCTGGGTGAGGCGTGGACGGGCGCAAGCGGTGGCGATCGGCTGCCTGTGGCGCGCGTGCGCGGCGGCGGTGATCTGCACTGGGTCATCGACCGCGCGGCGGCAACCGGGATCGTGGCCGCGGCCATGGCCCAAACCGAGGGGGAACCATGAGCAAGCTCGCCGACATCGGCGTCATTGGCCTGGGCGTCATGGGCGCCGCGCTGGCCCGCAACTTCCATTCGCGCGGGTTGGTCGTGGCGACGTGGAACCGCGAGACCGACATGGCCGAGGCGTTCACCGCGAAGTACGGCGACGATCGATTCGTGTCGTCGCCCAGCCTGGCGCAGTTCGTGCAGTCGCTTGAGACGCCGCGCCGGATCATCGTCATGGTGACGGCTGGCCGGCCCGTGGATCTCGTGCTCGAGGCGCTCGCTCCGCACCTGGGCAACGAAGACATCGTGGTCGACGGTGGCAACACGTTCTTTCGCGATACCGTGCGCCGCGACCAGTGGTGCCGCGCGCGGGGCTTCCGCTTTGTCGGCATGGGCGTTTCGGGCGGTGAGGAGGGCGCGCTCAAGGGCCCGGCAATGATGCCCGGTGGCGACGTCGAGGCCTGGCAGCGCTTGCGGCCGGTCCTGGAGCTGGCGTGTGCACGTTCCGAGCACGGCCCGTGCGTGGACCATTGCGGCGCGGGCGGTGCGGGCCACTACGTCAAGATGGTGCACAACGGCATCGAATACGCCGACATGCAGATCATCAGCGAGATCTGGACGCTGCTGGCTGGCGGTCTGGGTCGCTCGGGCAAGGCGGCAGCCGACGCGTTTGCCCGGTGGAATGACACGGAACTGCGCTCGTACCTGGTCGAGGTCACCGCCCTGGTGCTGTCGGTGCAGGACCCGCAGACCGGCGGCCCTTTGGTGGACCAGATCCTCGATGCCGCAGGCCAAAAAGGCACCGGGCGCTGGACCGTGGAGCAGGGCTTGGAGCTGGGCATTCCGCTGCCGACGTTGGCGGCAGCCGTCGATGCCCGCGGCATTTCGTCGAACCTCACCGCCCGTCGGCACGGCTCGGCCACGTTTGGCGATCGCGGCCACGCGGCCATCCACGGACTGGAGGTCGACGACCTGCGCCGGGCCTTCTACGCCGCGCGGATCGCGAGCTATTCTCAGGGATTTCAGCTCCTGCAGGCCGCGAGTGTCGCCCATGGATTCGGCGCCAATCTCGCCGCGGTTTCGCGCATCTGGACCGCCGGTTGCATCCTGCGCGCCGCCCTGCTCGACCGCCTGTATGCCGCGCTGGTGCGCAACCCGGCGCTGGAGCTGCTGCACCACGACCCGGATCTCGCACAGACGCTCGCCGAGGCCCTGCCTGCACTGCGCAAGACCGTGGTCAAGGCGACGGAGGCCGGCTACGCCATCCCGTGCCTGTCCTCGGCGCTGGGTTGGCTGGACGGCATGGCGACCGCGCGCGGGTCGGCGGCCCTTATCCAAGCGCAACGCGACTGCTTTGGCGCGCACACGTACAAGCGCGTGGACGCCCCCGACATCGCAGTGCACTCGCTGTGGGCCGAGCTGCCCAAGTTGGCCGGGTAATGGCCAGGATTGCGGCCGGGGCGGCTGCAATCTGTGCGCCATGGCTGCTGTTGGGGTGCGCGGTGACTGCGCCGCCCTCAGCGACCGCCCAGTCGGGTCCTGGTGCCAATTTTGGTTCCCCAGGCGCCGCCGCCGATGCGACTGGAGGTTCCGATGCCAAGAGCTCCGACGGTGCAATCGCCGACGTCGGCGCAGATGCGGGCGGTCCTGCGGCGGACAGCGCGGTGGCGGAATTGCAGCGGGGCGCCGACGCGGAGGTCCATCTCGGGGACGTGCCGGTCGTCGACGACAGCGATCCGGTAGATGTGCCTGCATCGCTCGACGCGACCGGCGAAGTCGCACCCCAACCCGACGTCGTGCTGGCCGACAGCAAACCCGACGCGAAGGTCGACGCCACCAAAGACGCCGCGAGCGACGGGGCCGGGACACCCACCTTTGCCGCGGTCTTCGACGGCGTGATCAAGAAGTACGCTTGCAACTCTCCGTACTGCCACGGCGATCAAATCGGCGCTACCTCGGCCACGGCTTATCCCAAAGTCATGGCCTGGACTGCGGCCAGCAAGGGTTGCAAAGGCAAGCCGGCGGTCGTCGCTGGCAACGCCCAGGCCAGCTTGCTGTGGACCAAGATCGCGCCCGCCGTCGCAACTTGCGACGAGAAGATGCCGCCGGGTGGTGGCGCTGGCGTATCGGCCCAGGATGCGCAGTTGGTCGCGGACTGGATCGCCGCCGGCGCAAAGCCGTGAAAATAATAGACTACTGACAGCGTGGCCCGCCCGGCGCCAGCGCACAGGTCATGCCCTTGGCCTTGCAGTCGTAGGCGGCGGGCTGCTTGGCCTCGCAGAACCACACCTCGCTGCCGTTGCATTTGGCCTTGGCGCTGCACGACCCGCCCTCCGTGCAGACCGCGACGTTGCACCCTTGGCCCTCGGGACAGGATTTCTCGAAGAGCGCGAACTGATTCTCGACCGCGCAGACCAGGCCCGGGCCGCACGGCGTGTGCAGGGTGTCGCCGCCGACACACGTCAGGGCCGCGCCGTCTTTGCAACTGGCGACGAAGTCCTTGGACACGCATGGGTAGTCGGGCGGTCCGGCGCACGCGCCGGAGATCGAGCCTGCGCCTTGCTGGCAGGCGCCGACCACCGTTGCGCAATCGACCTTTTCAGTCCACGACTTGCCGTCTGCCAGGGTCGAGCACTTGGTCGCGACGCCGCCCATGCAGGTCACCGCGCTGGCCGGCGTGCACGGGCCTGCAGCGATGCAGTGGGCCGCGCCGCCGCCAGCGGTGCACGCCATCGCCAGCGCCTTGCAGTGGACGGCGAGCGGCACGCCGGAGAGGCACTGCCACGCCACGTCGCCCGAGCAGCCGGCCGGCGCCGAGGTGCACTTGGGTTGGGCAAAGAAGTACAGGCACTCGCCAAGCGCCGCGCAGGTCGTGGCCGCCGCTGCGCACGACAGGTTCTCGGCGATGCCGGTGAACGCCAAATCAGCGACGGAAAGGGCTTTTCCCTTGGTCAACCCCGCAGCGAAGGGGCCGGGCGCCAGGACACCGCGCACGCACGCCTCGTGGCCGGGCCCGCCAAAGCACTTGGAATAGCGGGCACATGCATCGTTGGCCGCTGCGTGCTTGGCCTTTGGCACACCGCAGGTGGTCGCGACCCCGCCGCCCGGCGACAGGGACGCCGAGCACAGCCCGAAACCGCAGTGCTGCAGCGCCGTCCACGCGCCGTTGTTGCACTCGACCCGGTACTTGCCGTCGGGCGAGCAGGTGACCGCGCCATCCTGGCCGTAACAACCCGAACCCGGCGCACCGCCCAGCGGTGGCGACCACGACCCGGCCGTGCCGTCCTGTGTTTCGGCCTGGGGTTGCCCATCGGAACCGCCGTCGCTGTCCGGTGCCTCGCCACCGAGGTCCAGGTCCGGCGCCGACCCTCCGTCGGCCCCATCGGCGGTCGCGTCCGCCACCGGTGCATCCGGGTCACCGTCCACTGGATCCGGGTCGGCCACATCGGTCCGGTCGGCATCAGGACCGACTGCGGTGTCACTGGCTTGGGACGCTGCGTCGGCCGGCGGGCCGAACTCTGCGCCAGAGCCTTCGGCAACCGTCGCGTCGACGACGTCGGGCGGCGCGGTGGCTGTGTCGGCAAGCGCCGCGTCGAGCGCACCGTCGGGCGTCGCGGGCACGAACTCACCTTTGCCGCTGGCTGCGTCCAAACCAGACAACCCTTGAAAATCCAGGCCGTTCGGAGTTGGCGGAGCTGCCGGAGCCGCACAGCCCAAGACCAAACTGGCCAGGGCGGCGGCGACCTTGCGTTTCGGCATGGAGTTTCGACGGTTCAGAGCGTCAGCAGGTAGGCCACGAGGTCGTCGAGCTGCTGATCATTCAAATGGCTGGTCTTGCCCATTGTGCTCGCCGTTTTCTGCAACGCCTGCTTGAGCGTGGCGGCACTGCCGTCGTGCAGGTAGGGCGCCGAGTACCACAGGCCGCGCAAGCTCGGCGTGTTGTAGAGGATCTTGGTCGGCTTGCCGTTGGCCTGCGCGACCTGGATCTCCACGCTGGTCGCCGTGCCGACGTCGTGCTGTGCGCCATCGGTCAAGTTGCCGGGAACATGGCACTTGGTGCACGCAGTGGCCGGATCCTCGAAGAGCTTCTTGCCGGCCAACTGCTGCTCGGTCAGGCCGTCGGCCTTCTTGTGCGGATTGGGCGGCGCCTTGAGTCCCTCGATCAAGAATTTGACCAGGCCGTCGAGTTCGCCTGGCAGCAGGCCAGATCCGCCCATGCGTCCTGTCGTGCTGACGATGTTGTCGTGCAGCGTGTACTTGCTGCCGAGCCAGTTGAATGGCGCGGTGTCGGCCAAACGCTCCGCGAGCGCTGGCGTCTGCCGCGGTCCCTCGGCCACGAACCACACCTGCTTGTCCTCGGTGCCGTCGATGTGGCAGGTCGCGCATGCAAAGCGGTTCGACGCCGAGAGCCGCGAATTGTTCGCATAGTGGAACACTTTGCGCCCCAACTGCGCTTCGGCTGACAGCGGATCCTTGCCGTACGATGCAGTCTTGCCGGCCTTGAGCAGCATCGGCGCCATCTTGGGCAGCTTGGCCGGATCGGCCTCGACCGCGACCGCCTTGTCTGCCAGTGCAACGAGCGGCGTCAGGTCCACTTCACTGACCGTGAATGCGTGGGCGTTGAGCACGTACAGCAGCTTGCCGTTGCCCGAGATCGCCAGCGCCTTGGGACCGTCGCCCACCTTGATGTCGGCGACCGGCCACTGCATCGGGTCCGGGGCGGCACCGTTGAAGACGGCGACGTTGTTGGTGCCCTTGGCCGCGACGAACACCAGCGATGCTGTGGGCGAGTACACCACGTCGAGCGGTTGGTCGAAGCGCGCCAAGAAGTTGCGCCCGGAGGCCACGTCGAGCACGGATCCGCCGCCGGAGACCGTGGGCTGCAGCGTGTTGTTGGTGCCGATCTTGGAGATCGTCAGTTCATAGGGCCGGACCGGGGTGCCCACGCACGGCGGATCGCCCGGTGGCGGAGGTACCGGCACCTTGCTGCAGGTCGATCCGTAGCCGCCTGAACACTTGACCACGAACTGCTGGGGTGCCTCGGGCGGCTTGATGCCGACCGACGACAACACATCTTGCGCCGAGCCTGAGGCCACCAACACGTGGGGCACCAGCATGCTGCCGGTCTCGGGCTCGAACGCCATGCAGTTGGCGCGGCTCGCGACGCGCACCTTCTTGGTGACCAGATCCTGGCAGGCGGGGACAGGGTTGGCGACGCGCAGGTCGACGGTGGGCGCCTTGGCGTCGAGCTTGTAGGGCTTCTGCATGAACGACGCAGGCGTGGACGCGCTGACCTTGCCATCGCCGTGCACGGAATACACCATGCCGCCCGGCGACATGCCGATGGCCTTGGGCCTTGCGGCCGTGAAGGCGCGCTGCTTCTCCGCACCCGTGGCCGGGTCCAAGGCCGCGATGGCATCTTCTCCGGCGAGGCTGACGTAGAGCGTCGCTTCATCCGCGCTCATCGCCAGCCCCCACGGCTCCAGGCCGACCTTCCACGCGGCGTCGGGCTTTGCCATTGCCCACGGCATGCGGCTGACGGTGCCTGCGTCGCGGGACGCCACATAGACCGTTCCCTTGCTGTCGACCACCAGTGTTTCGGGTCGGCCACCAACTGCGATGGTCGCCTGCACTGCCAACGTCAGCCGGTCCATCACAACCACTGCGCCGTTGTCTGTGTCCACCAAGAACAGCGTGTTGCCATGCAGTTTGAGCGGCTTGCCCTGCAGCCATGGCTGCAGCGCCGGCTTGATCGACGGCCGCGGCGCGCCCGGCAGGATCGTCGGTGAACCCGCAGGCAGCTTGTCGAAGTCGGGCGAGAGCATCGTCACCGGCTTGCAGTCCTTGGCACACGAACTGGGCTCGTCGCCGTCGCACAGGCCGTCGCCGCACACCACCGTCGCCACGGCGCACGCCCCCTGTTTGCAGATCTCCTTGGCGGAGCACGCCGTCACCGCGCTGTGCCCTGTGCCGGTCGCGTTGCACTTGGCCACCGAGTTGCCGTCGCAGAACACCTCGCCGGCCACGCAGGTCACCGCAGCGCAGGCGCCCTCGAGGCACGCCTGGCCCGTCGCGCACGAGGTGATCGTCCAACTGGTACCCACGCCCGCGCAGTGGGCGACGTTGACGCCGTCGCACCCCTTCTGGCCAGGCTCGCACACGTATTGCGCGCACGCGCCGTCGAGGCACGCCTGGCCCTTCGCGGCGCAGTCGGCTTGCACGGCCTCATGCAGTCCTTTGCCGTCGCACAGCACAACCTTGCCGCCCTTGCAGGTCGCCGTACCCGCAGCGCAGACCTGCGGCACGCATGCGGGCTTGCCGCTCTGCACGTCGACGTCGCACGCCTGGTCACTTGCGCATGGCTCTTGTTGCCAGCCCTGACCGTCCGCGGCGCAGGTGGCGAGCACGTTGCCGGCGCACTGCGTCGAGCCGGGTTGGCACGCGAACGGCACGCACTGGCCGCCGACGCAGGCCTCGCTGGCACCGCACACCCCCGCGTGGACGCGCGAAACGCCGCGGGCGCTGCACTGCACGATGGTCTTGCCGTCGCAGCTGCGACTGCCCGGCTGGCAGATGAGGTTGCGGCACTGGCCGTCTTCGCACGCCGCGCCCGGCGCACAAGCCGTGTCCTGCCACGCCGATCCGTCGGTCGCGCAGACCCTGGTGGCAGTCAAGCCGTTGCACGTCGCAAGGTGTGGCGTGCACACGGGGGCGCGATTCGTCGCTCCACCGCCACGGGGTTGCGCCGTGTGGTCGCCGCCCGATGCCGCGAGTTGGCCGTTGCCGGCAAAGCCATGTGGGTTGGGTGCCTTGGTCGCGTCGGCCGCCGGATCGGCCGCACAGCCGGGGAGTGCAGCGCCCGCGAGCGCGCCAGCGAAGGCGAGGCCCCACTGCACTGCACATGGCCGTCGAGTCGAATGGCCGACGCCGCCCGCGCCATTCCGCTTTTGCTTCCCTTGCATGATGCCCCCTGCCAAAGGTGCACGCCCTGCCCGCAGATTGCGCCCGATCCGCGCCGAAGGCAAGGCGAAAATGGCGGCGCGCAGCACTTGGCGGCGTTTGGGGTGTGCGGACCCCAGGTCCAGTGATTTCCCCTACGACTTCAACGCGTCACGGCAGGCCGCTACCGGCGCAGGTGCCAAATGCCGCGCCCTTGATCCAGCCGTACACGGAGCCGCCCACCGGCCACACGCCGTCGAGTGCATGAGCCCCGGCGCCCACGGGCTTGCGGACGACCGACCAACCGCTGCCCGGGATCGGCGTGCCGGCGCCGAGCGCGCTGCCATCGAGGTGTGCCGCGCTTCCTGACCGGAATGCGACGTTGACCCAGGTGCTGCCGTATCCGGCCGGCACTGCAAAGGGCACCAGCGCCGAGTACCGTTGCACTGGAGGCACGATCTGCAGCGTCGGGTCGCCCTGATCGTTGCCCGCGGCCTGCATGGTCTGCGCCGAGGTCATGCTCTGCGCCACCAGCACCGGCTTGGAGGCCACCACCACCACGTCGGCCTTGGTTTCGAAATCGACGTATTGCCCCGCCGCCAAGGTGACTGGCGGCCCGATCTGCGGCACCGTGGCGATCGTGGTCTGGTCCGCGCTGGCCACCACCCGCAGCAAGTCCATCTCCTTGCTGGCCGGATCGCGCAATTGCAGGGCCGGCACCACCACCACCGTCCCCCAACTGTTCAGCGGCGGCACCTGTTCACCGGTGTGGTCGGCGCAGCACACTTGGCCGCAATCCACGTCGGCCAGGCAAGGTGCGCCGGTGACCTTGCACTTGCCCGCGGCGCCAGCCGGCGAAAAGGCAGCAAACTGACACACCGTTGAGACCGGCGCGTGCACGCTGCGGTTGCCGGAGAACACCGCGACCGGCTTGTCGGCTTCGACCAGGGTTCCCGTCAGATCGGCGCCCACCGCAGCCGTCGCCATGTGCAGCACCTGGCCCTGCTCCAGCGCGAACGTCGTTGCCACGCCGGCCTTGATCGCCGCCGTGCCGGGGCCCGCGACGACCTTGTCGGACGGCGTCACGGTGACCTTGGTCAGGCCCTTGGCCGCCGAGACGACGGCAACGAATGCCGGTTCGTCGAGCGCGGTCTGCGGCAAGGTGACGGCGCGGTAGGCGGTACCCAGGCCGTTGGCGGGCAGCAAGGTCGCCGCGCCTGTCGACGGCAGTACGGCGGGGTTGCCCGGCAGGTGCTGGATCACCCCGATCGCCAGGTCGCTTTGCACCGCGATCGCCTTGTGGGCCAGGCCGGAGCCTTCGAGCTTGAGCGCAGTCGGACCCCACTCCGCGGGTGGGATTTGGACCGTCGTCGACGCTTTGGCGCCCACCTCGACGGCCTTGGTCTTGGTTGCGCCGTTCGCATCGGTCCAACTCAGTTGCACCTTTGCGGTTTTGGCTGGCGCCGGGTTGTGCAGCGTCAGCGCGAACTGCAGTTCCTGGGTCGGGTCGGGCGCAGTTGCATTGTCAAGGCTTGCAGCAAAGAACGAGCAGCCCAGATGCGTGGCGTTGGGTTGGTCCGGGTCGCACAGGTCGCGGCATCCGCCGCCGGCGCAGAACTGCCCCTTGGCGGCGCAGTCCTCCAGCACCTGCCAGCCACTGCCGTCGGGCTTGCATTGCAGGGCCTTGGTGCCCTGACAGCGAACGGCGGTGGGCTTGCACGGCAGACAGGCGCCGTTGTCGCACACGCCGTCGTCAGGGCAGACCTGGGTGACCGCCGCCTGATCGCCCGCCGCATTGCAGGTCGCGACCTTGTGGCTGTCGGGTGTGCCCAACGCGGGCGGTGCGCACAGCGTCTGGCCGGGGGCGCAGGCGCACAGTCCCTGCAAGCACGGCAGGTGGACAGCCGCGCACGAATTCGCGGTTGCCCAGTTGCCGCCCTCTGCGGCGCAGGTCAGCAGCACATCGGCCAGGCACGTCTGGGCCTTGGGCGCGCAGACGGCGCACTTGGCCCCTGCGCAGACCAGGCTGCCTGTGCAGACCTCGACCACGCTGGCCTTGCCGCCCGTCGGGTTGCACTTGAGCACCTTGGTCGAGGCGGAACCGTCGGGGCCTGCCGGGCCGCAAAGCAGCGTGTCGGGCAGGCAGAGCATGCAACTGCCCTTGGCGCATGCCGGCGTTGTCTCCGGGCAATCTGCAACCGACCACGACTGGCCGTCGTCGGCGCAGGATTCCAACTGGCCCTTGGTCGTGCAACGCGTTTCGCCGGGGTTGCAGATGCGGCACGCGCCGGAGTAGCACGCCTTTGGAGGTGCGCAGGTTTCCAGGGGTTCGGCGTTGGCGCCAGCGGCGTCGCACTGCAACACGATGGTGCTGGTCACCTGGCCGGGCTCGGGTTCGGCGCAGAAAGGCTGCCCGGGAGGGCACGCAAAGCAGGTCCCTTTGTCGCAGATGGGCTGGTCCGACGGGCACGGATCGGCGACCCAGGCCTTGGCCGCGGCGTCGCACGTCTCGCGCTGACCCTTGGCGCAGCGATGGCTGCCGGGCTTGCACGGGGCACACGCGGCATCAAGGCACAGGCCGCCCGCCGGACAGGTCTCGACCGACACCCATCCCAGGCCGGTGGTCGCGCACTGCTCGACCTTGGTGCTGGCAGACGAACCGGTGGCCGGGGCGGCGCAGCGCTTCTTGCCCGGCAGGCACGTCACGCAGACCCCGTTGAGGCACACGGGGCTCTTGGTTGGGCACGCTGCGACCGTCCAGGCGCCCTTGGTGCACGTTTCGCGTACGTCGCCCGTGCAGCGGCTCGCGCCTTCCGGGCACGACACGGCGTCGGCCACCGCCACGTCGCCGACATCGTTGACGGCGTCGGCCTTGACCTGGCCATCAGCGGCTGCAACCGCGTCGCCCGTTCCCAGCCCGCCGAGGTCGGCAAACCCGCCGCCGCCGCTCGCCGTGTCGTTGCTTGCGGCCGGTTGGGCGCAGGCGTGACCCAAGAGGCCGGCGGCGCCCCAGGTCGTCAGGATGTGCAGAGCTCTTGGCATTGCCGTGAGCAACCCGGCGCCCGCCCCGACGCCCGCGCATTGCCCGCGGCGCTGAGCTTAGGCCCATGGCTATGCGGCGCAAGCCCGTGTGGCCATCGGACTTCGCGTTCCACTGTATTCCCTATGGGACGATCTCGAACCGCAAGGTATCGGTGCCCCACAGCTTCTCAGGGGCGTAGCCAAAGGGTTCGCCGCGCGTCTTGCTGAATACCTCGCCCATCAGCCGCTCCAGCGGGCTCTTGGCGCCGCGGGTCGCTCCCTCGTTGCGCACCTTGAACTCGAGGGCGCGAAAGTCGATGTCGTCCTCGCTGGCGATGACCTTGATGAACTCGGTGCCGGTGGGCGGGGTCATCCGGTACGGGTAGGGCAGGGCGCGCTTCTCGCCGGCCGCCAGCTTGTTGTCGCCCGGCACATTGGGCAGCGGGTAGAGCACGCCGATGTTGCCGTCGGCGCTCAGCTCCAACACAGTGAAGAAGCAGGGCTTGGTGCCGCGGTTCTCTACGGTCAGTTGCAGGATGTGGCCCGCTTTGACCTTGGCGTCGCCGTTGCGCCCGATGGGGCCGTGGTCGGCGGTGATCTTGGGCCGCCGTTGACCGTTCGGCAGCGTTTCGAGCGCGGCGTCGACGCGGTTGGCGCTGACCGCGATGTCCAGCCGGCTGCCGGCGTCGTTGTTGTCGAGCGAAAGCAGCCGTACCCGCCGAAACTGCGCCTCGAGGGCCTGGCTGACACGTGCGGCGAACTGCGGGTCGTCGCTGGCGATGGCGGAGTCCATCTGCTGATTCTTGCCGCGCGGCACCGCAAGCACGGATCCGTCGGCGCGCTGGATGCGGACACTGCCGTCTTCGGCCTTTGCGATGCGCATGTCCCAGGTCGGCACGGCCGCCGACGCCTTGTGGTCGACGACTTCGACGAACCCCAACGCTTGGAGCACCGGCTCCAGGCGGTCGCGCGCGACGTCGATGGCGACCCGCAGGCGGTTGGCCTGCACTTGTGTCAACACCTCCTGGGCTTGCGCGCCCTTGTCGAAGGCCTTGGCGTCCAGCTTGGCTCCTTCCTTGGCGGCCACGGCGTAGCTCACGCCGAGGTCGACGCGCACGATCTTGACCCGGGCCAACACCTGTCTGCCTTCGCCATCGGCGCGGGCGCCCACCGGCAGCACGTCGAGTTCTGAACCCACGGCAACGCCGTGCAGCGAGCCCGCCTCGATCGGCAACTCGCCCTCGGCATTGAGCGGCCGCACCCGAAAGAACTTGGACGGCGCCGACCACTCGCCCGAGAACAGACGCTTGTCGGCGTCGCCTTCAATCTGCGGATTCTGGTCGCTGACGCGCACCACGATCTGGGCGCCAATGCGTTCCACCAGGTCGCGGTAGGTGGTCTTGGGCCCGGCGTCGTGCAGCGCCTGCACCAAGAGCAGCGAATACGCGCCCATCGGCGATCCGCTGGCAGGGTCGCGGTCTTCGTTGGCCTCCTGGTCGGCGCGCACTGCGGAGATGAACACGTAGCCAGCGCCTTGGGCCTCGCCCGCGGGCACCCAACTGGCCGTGCCGTCGGCCGCGGAGCCGCGCTCTGTCGCGGGCGGGTGCATCGGCCGACTGCCGCGGGTGCGCAGCTTCTTGGGGTCCCCCGGCGCGCCGCGGGTGGCGGTGCCCGAGTGACACGAATCGAACGAGACGACGATGTTCTGGGTCTTCTGAGCCGCCTTGGCCAGCAGCGCCCCAATCTCGTCGTCGCGGATGTGGTTGCCGTAGTCCTTGGTGCCCTTGTTGTCGTAGGGAACCAGCGCCTCGTCATAGCCATCGGCCTCGTCAGGCTTGCCGTTGTCGTCCGGGATCTGCTGGCCATGGCCGGAGTAGTGGAAGAACACCACGTCGTCGCGACCCTTTTCGAGCTTGTCGACCAGTTGGGCCTGGAACGCATCGACGATGCCCTTGTGGGTCGCCTGTTCGTTGGTCAGGACCTTGACGTCGAACCCGCGCCGCTCCAACGCCTGACGCAGCAGGCGCACGTCGTTGCCGGTGCCGTCGAGCGACGACCACTGTTCGTGGGCCGCGACGTCCTTGGTGTATTGGATGCCGTAGTGGTCGATGCCAACGAGCAGCGCGAGCTTGCGCGGCGGATCGCCAGCCCGGGCCGGCCGCGGGCCCAAGGTCCACTGTGCGACGAAGCCGAGAAGCAGTAGTGTGATCAAGCACTTGTTTCGCATGGCGGTGAAACGGGCGGTCGCTGCCGCGCAGGTCGGGAGGATGCTACGACGTTTGCCCGTCCGGCGCGATCTGGCGCGGGATGGCCGCCGGCCTTGACACCCTGCGACCCCATCCTAGCTTTGCCGCGCCGTGGGGTCCGCCGCGCGCACCGTGCCGGACACCGCAGCGAAAAGGTCAATCGCCGGGCGCAATTGCGATGTGCCCCCTCGGGCATGCCGGGGTGGCGCAACCGGCGGTGGGGCGCGCGCCCCCGGCAGCGGGGTCGGCACCTGGGCCTTGGCAATGCATCGAAGACCAATTCCGCCGCGGGCGGCATACGCAGGAGCAACACGACCATGGCAATCACACCGCTTTTCGACCGCATCGTGGTCAAACGCCTCGAAGGCGAAGAGAAGACGGCGGGCGGCATCTTCCTGCCCGATGCGGCGCAGGAGAAGCGTCAGGAAGGTACCGTCATCGCCGCTGGCGGCGGCCGGCTCACCGACGACGGCACCGTGCTGCCGCTCGAGCTCAAGGGCGGCGAGCGCGTGCTTTTCGGCAAATACGCCGGCAGCGAGGTCAAGCTGCACGGAGAAACCTACCTCGTGATGCGCGAGGACGAGATCCTGGCCGTCATCGAGGGCTAGCGGGGCCAACTGACCACGCGCCCTTCCCACTTGCGCGCCCTTCCACCTGCTGGAACAGTCGCGAACCACCTGACAACACGGAGTTTCCAATGGCAGCGAAAGACATCATCTACGGCTCGGAAGCCAAGGACAAGATCCTTGCCGGCGTCAACGCCCTGGCCAACGCGGTCAAGGTCACCCTCGGTCCCAAGGGCCGCAACGTCGTCATCGAGAAGAGCTTCGGCACCCCGACCGTCACCAAGGACGGCGTCACGGTCGCCAAGGAAGTCGAGCTCGGCGACAAGTTCATGAACATGGGCGCGCAGATGGTGCGCGAGGTGGCCTCCAAGACCAGCGACGTCGCTGGCGATGGCACCACGACCGCGACGGTGCTCGCCCAGGCCCTGTACCGCGAAGGCCGCAAGCTCATTGAGGCTGGCGCCAACCCGATGGACCTCAAGCGCGGTATCGACCTCGCCGTCGGCGAAGTCGTGCAGGCGCTTGGCCAGCAGTCGCGCGGCGTCGAGGGCAAGAAGGAGATCGCCCAGGTCGCGACGATTTCGGCCAACGGCGACCAGGCAATTGGCGACATCATCGCCGAGGCGATGGAAAAGGTCGGCAAGGAGGGCGTCATCACCGTCGAGGAAGCGCGCTCGATCGAGACTACGCTCGACGTCGTCGACGGCATGCAGTTCGACCGCGGCTACATCTCGCCGTACTTCGTGACCAACGCCGAGACCATGGAGTGCGAGTTCAAGGACCCGTACATCCTCATCTACGAGAAGAAAATCTCCAGCGCCAAGGACATCCTGCCGATCCTGGAGCAGACCGCCCGGGAGCAGCGGCCGATCGTGCTCATCGCCGAAGACGTGGACGGCGAGGCCCTGCCGGTGCTGGTGCTCAACAAGCTGCGCGGTGCGCTGCAGGTCGCGGCGGTCAAGGCGCCGGGCTTTGGCGACCGCCGCAAGGCCATGCTCGAAGACATCGCCACCCTGACCGGCGGCACGTTCATCAGCGAGGAACTCGGCTACAAGCTGGAGAGCGTCACGGTGGACCTGCTCGGCCGCGCCAAGCGCGTCGTCATCGAAAAGGAGAACACCACCGTCGTCGACGGCGAAGGTTCGGCTGAGCAGCTGAGCGCGCGCAAGGCGCAAATCAAGCAGCAGATCGCCGACACCACCAGCGACTACGACCGTGAGAAGCTCGAAGAACGCCTGGCCAAGCTGTCGGGCGGCGTGGCGATCATCCGCGTCGGCGCTGCGACCGAAGTCGAGATGAAGGAGAAGAAGGCCCGCGTCGAAGACGCCCTGCACGCCACCCGCGCTGCGGTCGAGGCCGGCATCGTCGCCGGAGGTGGGGTGGCTCTGCTGCGGGCCCAGCGCGCCATCGACGGGCTGACCGCGGAAGGCGATCGCCAGTTCGGCATCAACGCGGTCAAGCGCGCGCTCGAAGAGCCGATGCGCCAGATCGCGGCCAACGCCGGCTGGGAGGGCTCGATCGTGGTCAACAAGGTCAAGGGCGGCGACGGCGCGTTCGGATTCAACGCGGCCACCGAGACCTTCGGCGACCTGATGGTCCAGGGCGTCATCGACCCGACCAAGGTCGTGCGCTCGGCCCTGGTCAACGCCGCGTCGGTCACGAGCCTGATGCTCACCACCGACGCGATGATCACCGAGAAGCCCAAGAAAGAAGAGAAGGGCGGCGGCGGTCACGGCCACGACCACGGCGGCGGCATGGGCGGCATGGGCGGCATGGACTTCTAGTCCGACCCGCCTCGCACGCGATCGCGATGCAGCGGCCCGACGCCCGAGGGCTGTTCGCCCTGTACCATCTGGGACTTGACGGCAGTGGAGTGTACAAGTTCCGCAACCTTGCGGAATGTGCGCGCCACTGCCAGGTCCCGGTGGGCCAGTTGCACACCTGGCTGCAGGCCGAGCGCATCGACGCCGACGCGGTCAAGCGCGTGCCTTTCAATCTGACCAAGTACCACGTCGACGCTCAGTTCGTTGCACCCGACCAGGCCCAGGCGCTCATCGCCGAAGCCTACCGCGGGTTTCGCGATGCCCAACGGCACGCGCGCGGTCGGTCCGACGCCGGATTCGTGCACGACGTCGACTACGACGATATCTGGGGCGACGGCCACCGCGGTCCAGATTGACTCAACAATTGCAGCGAAGGTGCACCGTGGCCCGCACGCCGATTTTTCCCCCCAACGCACCCCGGCCCATCGCACCCTACTCGCCCGGCATCGCCGTTGGGCCAGGAGCCACGGTCTATGTCAGCGGGCAGATTGCCATCGACCCGGCCACCCAGCAGTTCGCGGGCGGCGACGTGGCGGCCCAAACCCATCTGGCCATGCGCAACCTCGGCGCGGTGCTTGAGGCCGCGGGTGCCGGGTACGGCGACGTGGTCAAGACCACCATCTACTTGCGGGACATGGCGGATTTCCCTGCCGTTAACGACGCGTATGCGGGTTATTTCGCCGAGCCCTACCCGGCGCGCGCGACAGTCCAGGTCGCCCGCCTGCCGCGCGACGCGGCCGTCGAGATCGACGCCATTGCCGTGGTGGCAGGGTAGCTCCGCGGACTGCCGCAGCCCGCAATCATGCCAGCGGTCCCGGCGCCACCTCGCGCAATAGCTGCGCGCACTTTGCAATCACCGCACCGGGAATCTCGTGGCCGCCGCCAAAGCTGACGAACTGGCCACGCCAGCCAGCGTCGTTGAGCAGATGATGAAGTCGCTGGGCGACCGCGTGGCTGAGCAAGGGATCATCGCGCCCGTGGCTCTGCACGAAACGTAGACCGCTGTGGCGCGGCGCAAGGTTTCGCCACGAGGCCTCGTCCAACAGCGTGCCCGACAGGATGGCGAGGCCGGCCGGTGCGACCGGCGACTCCAGGGCCAGCGAGGTCGCGACCATCGCGCCCTGAGAAAACCCCATCAACACCGTCCGTTCGAGGGGGGCGCCGGCAGCGTGCAGCATCGCCGCTACCAGCGACCGGGAGCGCGCCAGTTCCGGCGGACTCGACCGGCTCATGTCCGGCGCGCGGCCAGAGAGCATCGCCAACTGCAAGGCCACGAGATCGATCGGGAACCACGCGCGACCCATGGTGTGTGGGCCAATCTCGACTTGGAGCGGCGCGTGGGGGAACAGCCAGGTGGTGCCGGCCGGGGCATCGATCTCGCGGCACAACGGCAACAGGTCGAAGGCATCGGCTCCATAGCCGTGCAGGACTGCGACGTTCAAGCCGCTGGCGGCACCGGCCACGACCAGAGTTTGCAGGCCGCCCAATTCTGCTTGTGTGTAGCCCGGACCCATCGCTGCCTCCACGTCGGCGCGGCGGTATAGGAGATGGGCGAATGACGGTCAAGGTGGGCGGGGTGCAAGGGTGCAAGTGCAAGGGGGTGCAGGGGTTCAGGCACCTGCCCGCGCCCGAGCAACCGTTACAGACCCAACTACAGCCGCAGCGCCACGTCGACGGCCGCCAGCGCGACCGGCCCTCGGTCCCGCAATCCGAACCTCGCGCAGCCATTCCTTCCAGCGCTGCCCGCGTGCACGTGCCGGTCGGGGCCGCGGTCAACCGTGGGCGCCACCCTGTGCCTCACGTCCATCGAGGTGCTCGCCCCGCGCACAATGCACGCGGTCACTGGACAGCCTCGCGCCTTGGCCCCGATTTGACGCCCCCCGCGGCCCGCCCTACCTTCGCCCCGAATCGCAGACACGGTGCGCGCGTCTGCGCCGCGGGAGGCCGAATCGCCATGCACACGCCCAACGCCACCAAGCCCTGGACCCGGGTCGCACTGGCCGTCGCCGTCGCCGCTCTCGCGCTGTGGAGCGCCGCCGCCTCCGCCCTCAGCAAGACCGAGGTATTCGACAAGTGCGCCCCGGCGACTCTGCTCATCGTGCTGTCGACGCCGCAAGGTGCCGAGGTCGGCTCGGGCGTGCTGGTCGACCCCAAGGGCCTGGTCATCACCAACTACCATGTCGTGGCCGATGCGCCGCGCGCGCGCCTTTTTGCCGCGTTCCTGTTCGACCCCAAGGAGCGCATTGTCGAAGAAGACCTGCGCGATTACCTCAAGTCTCATGAATCCAAGGCGTTGCAGCCGAAGATCGTGCGGGTGGACCCCGAGAACGACCTGGCGCTGTTGCAACTGCCCGAGCGCAAGGGCGGCTACCCTGCGGTCGCTTGGGGCGACAGCGACGCGGTCAAGATTGGCCAAGACGTCATCGCCATCGGCAACCCGCAGGGCCTGGCGTGGACGCTGACATCGGGGTCGATCTCGGCCATCCGCAAGAACGCGCTGCAGACCGAGACCGCCATCAACCCTGGCAACTCGGGCGGGCCGCTGCTCGACATGGAGGGGCGGCTCATCGGCATCAACACCTACATCCGCAGGCACGCCCAGTCGCTGGCGTTTGCGCGACCGGTCAACCTCGTGCGCGGATTCGTCGAGCAAAAGGGCGACCTCGGCCACACCCTGGCCGGCGTGCAACCCAGCGGCAAGGCCGAGTCGCCGGTGCCACTGCCGTCGGGCGCGCATATGTCGGTGCTGGTCAAGCGCCTGTTTGCGGACATCGAAAAGCGCTTTCCGGGCGAGGCCGGCAAGCGGGTGCTGTGCGCCCTGTTCTCGGCGATGACCTATGGCGGCCGCACGGTGGTGAGCGGTGTCGGCGACGTGGCGTGGCTGAACGACTCGCTGGCCGCAGCGCTCGACAGCCTGCCCAAGGCCGAGCGCGCCAAGGCTGCCCAGTATGTTGAACAGAACCTGCCACTGCTGGCGATCTCGTCCGCGGGCCGGCTGTGGTTGCGCAGCGGCACCAAGTACTTCGACGTCGGTCCGGCGGTCGCCATGGACGTCGACGACCAGAGCGGGCAAATCTACGCCACCGATCAAGAGGGCAATGTCGTCGCCTACGACCGCAAGAGCGGCGGGTGGCAGCAGACCGGCATCGGCGGTGCGCGCGACATCGAGGCCAGCGAAGGCGTGCTCTACGTCCTGGACAAGGGCGGCATCGTCCACGCGGTGACGGGCAGCAAGAAGGCGCCGCTGTCGCAGCGACCGGTGCAGGGGTCGCTATTGGCTACGCGCGGGATGCTCTACGTGCTGGATCACCGCGAGGGCGCACTCTTCCGCTACCGCGCCGGCAAGTGGGACAAGGAGGGCGAGCCGATTGCCAAGGGGGTGCGCGAAGTGAGGGCCCATGGCGCAACCTGGTACGGCCTGGACCGCAATGGCGGCGTGTACTCCGGGTCGCTCGGCAACTACATCGACCGCGAAGGCGACCTGGTCGGCATCTGGCTCATCGGCGAGGACCTGCTCGGCTTGGACCGCGAAGGCATCTTGCACCACTGGCACAACCACGCGCAGAAGTGGCACGCGCTGACGCCGTAGACACCCGTGTAGTTGCCCAACCGTTTCGCGGATTGACCGGAAGCCTCGCGGGCCTGCGGCCTGCGTCGCGAGCTGACGACCTGCCAAGCAGGCAAGTAGTCCTTCGAAATGATTGATCAAATCATCCGAGAGCCCCTAGGCGTCATCGGCGATTTGCTGCATCAGCGTCACCAGGTCCACCTCCGCCTCGGGCAGTTCGGCGACATGCAGCGCCTGGCCGGCGTCCATCTGCGTCATGCGCACCATGGCGACGTTGTGCCAGAGGCCAAGGATGGCCCGAGCGTCGCGGTCAATCCAGGCCAAATGCACGAGCGCCATCTGCACCTTGCGCGGCAGGAGCGGCGCCAACAGCAACACCAGCCATGCGGGCGTCGAGGTGTTGCGCGCCGCCGCCTCGCACACCCGATCGTTGCCGAGCCAGCGCGGTTGCAGCAGCAGCGCCTGCAGCGCCCACGGGTGCTGTGGGCGCATGCTGGCGATCTGCACGGCGTGGGGTTCGAGCGTCTTGGGGTTCTCGGCCAGGATCTGCACCACCGCGGGCGTCGAGTCGAGCAGCAAGTAGGCCTGGTGGGCGGTCTCTGCCGCGCGCGCCCGTTCGCGGCGCCAGCCGAGCGACCACTTCTCGACGCTCGGGTGCAGTTGCAGAAGGCGCGCCTCATCGGGGGCGATGCGCGCAAAGGCGTCGCGCAGCACCAGCGAGGTCCACGGCAGGCGCAAATCGACCGCTGCCTCAATGGTTTCGGCGATGTGGGTGCCGCCCGGCGCCAGTTCGTCGTCGGAGACCGGCCAGTGACCCACGGGAAAGCGCGGCCGCGGTCGTGCGTGCAACAGCCAGTGCGCCAGCGCGACCCACACCTGGCGCCAGCCACCTTCGATGCTGCGGCGGGCCGCTGTTTCGAAAAGGCAAGCCAGGGTCGCAGGTTCCGTTTCGCGCACGAACCGCGCAACGCGCCGCAGACGCAGGCTGGAATCCAGGGTCGCGGTCAGCGCGTCGTCCAGGGCCTTGAGGCGATCGTGAGCCGCCCCGTACGGGTCGATCAACTCGGCCGCCAGCCCCTGCCCGGTCCCATCGGAAGGCCCCGGCGCGTTCGCGTCGTGCGGACCTGCCTGCGCAGTCACGGCAGCGTCAACTCCACCGACGTGGTCTGCCCGGCGTGGACCTTGACGCGCGTTTCCTTCTTGAGGCCAAGCCGCTTGTTTTCCAGGGTCACCGTGTGCGAGCCCGCAGACACTGTCCAGGTCAGGACCGGCGTCGATTCGCCGATGGGCACGCCGTCGATGTGGACCTCGGCGCTCGGTACGCTGTCGATGAAGAGGTAGCCCTGGGTGCCCGCCGCCCCGGTCGGCGGCTGGTAGGCGATGTCACCGGTTGCGGCCAGTGCGACCTGGCGCAGCACGCGTATCAACGTCGCATGGCGCCGATCGGCCTGGCTCAGCGGGTCGGCGACCAGCACGGTGCGCTCCCTGCCACCCAAGCGAAACGACAAGTCGAACACGGGCACGGGCGAATGGGCCGGCCCGAGGTGCGGGTTGTTGGGGTCGAACAACGCTACCGGCGGCGTCACCTTGCCCTTGCGGACCGGTTCCGCAGTGGCCGTGGGCGGCTGTGGCATGTCGAGCACGCCTTGATCGCGCAGCCAACCGAAAAGACGCCGGACGTCATGCTTGCGCAGCAGATCGGTCTTGCTGACCACGTCGCCGCGCCCCATGAAACCGCGCACGTGCGACACCACGCCTGCCTGGCCGCGCATCGTCACCTCGTAGGCCAGGTAGTGGTAGGGCCCCGGGTTGGCGCGCAGGGCCACGCGCGCCCACGACTCCTGCAACTCCGCGTCGTTCGGCAGGTGGGCGCTGGTCACGTCGTCGGGCAGCGGCGTCCGCTCCGTTGCACGAGCCGGGCCACACAACCCCGCCAGCAGGGCGAATGCGAGGCCCGTCGGTGCGCGAAGGCTAGGTCCGTGGCGCACCGGGCTCTCCTGCCGTGCTTTCGGACTTGCCTGCCGTGGCATCGTCGGCCAGGGCGGCGCGTTCGAC
>Ga0194120_10001804_pt1 | contig 37838 bp, 37 predicted proteins | sample TA2MahCa65mmetaG_FD_148642 | JGI IMG/M metagenome (GOLD analysis project Ga0194120, IMG submission 148642) | Freshwater microbial communities from Lake Tanganyika, Tanzania - TA2015019 Mahale Deep Cast 65m | ecosystem: Environmental > Aquatic > Freshwater > Lake | place: Tanzania: Lake...
CATCGGCGGCCTGGCTGATGAACTCCTCCACGGAGGTGGAGAACAGATCAAAGGGGTGGTGCAGCAGCACATCACCGCGGCGCAGCACCGAGAAGATGCTTTCGAATTCTTCGGCCTTGATGGAGCCATCCTCCAGCAGGCTCTTCTGCGCCCGGGCCAGGGCGGCGGCGGTGCGGCCCCGGTGCGGTTTGTCCTTGAGCTTGGGCAGGGGCACTGCCATCAGGCTCATCAGGTCGTCGAGGCCGAGGGGCCCCTGGATGCGGTAGAGGTCTTCCGCCTCCACGCCCGTGCCCTCCAGCAGCAGGTCCACCACCGCATCGGGCATCTCGTTGGCCACCTCCAGGCGCACCACCTCACCGCCCATGCGGCGTTTGCGCAGGCCCTGCTGCAGGGCCTCCATCAGGTCATCGGCCTCCAGGTCGCGGAGTTCGAGGTCGGCGTCGCGGGTGACGCGGAAGAAGTAGTGCCCCTCCACCTCCATGCCGGGGAACAGATGCTGCAGGTTGAAGGCCACCACCTGCTCCAGGGGCACGGCGGTGTACACCGGCCTGGGGTCGTGGTCGCTGAGGTCTACCGGCAGTTCCACGAAGCGCGGCAGATTTTTCTGCGGCACCTTCACCCGGGCGAACTGCTGCTGGCCGCTGTCGGGGTCGCGGATCAGGGCGGCGATGTTGAGGCTGAGGTTGCTGATGAAGGGGAAGGGGTGGGCCGGATCCACCGCCAGGGGGGTGAGCACCGGGAAGATGGCGTTCTGGAAGTAGGTGTTGACCCACTGCTTCTGTTTCTTGTTGAGGCGGGCGTAATCGATCAGCTGGACGCCCACCTCCGCCAGTTGGTGTTTGAGGTAGAGGCGGTAGTGGGCCTGCTGCTGCTCCAGCAGCGGGTGCAGGGCTTCGCGCACCCGGGCCAGCTGTTGGGTGGGGGTGAGGCCGTCGTCGCTGAGGGTCTGGACGCCCGCCTCCACCTGTGACTTCAGCGAAGCCACCCGCACCATGAAAAATTCATCGAGGTTGTTGCTGAAGATGGCGCTGAACTTGGCCTGCTCCAGCAGCGGTGTGTGCTCACTGAGGGCCTGCGCCAGCACCCGCTGATTGAAGGCAGCCCAGCTCAGCTCCCGGTTGATGTAGAGCTCAGGAGCAACAACCGGATCCGCCATGTATCGCCAACCTTGTGTTGGCAACGTAGCAATCAGATCGTGCCGGATTCGGTGTTCTGGCTGCCACTGCCGAGTCCACCGGCCACCAGCATCGCCACGCCGCTGAGCACCACGATCCCCAGCCAGAAGGGGCTGCGCTGGCCCAGCAGGTCGTAGGCCAGGCCCGCCAGGGGCGGGCCGATGAAGCTACCGAGGCTCTGCAGGCCCTGCAGGCTGCCCAGGGCCGCCCCCTGGCCGTCGCCGTCGAGCCGGCGCGACACCAGGGCCCGCAGGCAGGGGGTCACCAAGCCTGTGCCCAGGGCCAGGATCGCCACGGCGCTGAACACCACCCGTGGGGCGTTATCCGCGGTGGCCAGGGGGATCAGCAGGCAGCCGACGATCACGAAGCCCAGGCCCGCCAGGGTGAGGCGCCATTCGCCGAAGCGCTGCACCAGCGGACCGATCAGGCCCCCCTGCACCACCGTGGCCACCACCCCCACCACCAGGAAGGCGGTGGTGGCCAGCCCCGGGCCCCAGTTGAAGGCCTGCTTGAAATAGAGCACCAGCACGGCGGTGAAGCCGTTGAAGGCCAGGAAAAAGAGGAAGAAGGCCGCGCACAGGCGGCGCACCTGGGGGTTGGTGAACACCCGCTGCAGGGCGCTGAGGGGGTTGAGATCCCGCTTGCGGGGCAGGGCTCGGCGCGCCTCGGGCGGATGGGTTTCCGGCAGCAGCCCCAACACCAGCAGCAGGTTGAGCAGGGCAAAGCCCGTGGCGGCCCACACCGGCAGGGTCACGTTGATGCTGGCCAGCAGGCCGCCGAAGGCGGGGCCGAGGATGAAGCCCAATCCGAAGGCCACGCCGATCAGCCCGAAGGCCTTGGCGCGGTTGTCCGGGGTGGAGATGTCCGCCAGCACGGCACCGGCGGTGGCGGCGGTGCCACCGCTGACGCCATCGATCAGGCGGGCGGCAAACAGCAGCACCAGCGGCAGGGTGCCCCCGGCGGCCCAGGGCACGGCCGGCCAATCGATGCTCACGGTGATGGCGAACAGCCCCAGCCCCAGCACCGACCCGGCCACGCAGGCGGCGATCACCGGCCGGCGGCCGTAGCGGTCGCTGAGGGCGCCGATCAGGGGTGTGAATGCGAACTGGGCGATGGCATAGCTGCCCGCCAGTAACCCCAGGGTGCGGCCGTTGCTGGTGAAGCTGGCCAGCAGGTAAGGCAGCAGCGGAAACACGATGCTCTCCCCCAGCCGATCGTTCAGCAGGGTGACGAAGGCGCAGAGGGGGGTGGAGGGGCGCGAAAGGCGCACGGCGCACAGCCCGGTGATTGCGTCACGATCCCACGGGGGCTGGCCAGGATGGGGGCCCTTGCCTTGCGACCGCCATGGCTCCGGACACCCCAGCGCTGTCCCACCTCAACGGCCGCGGTGAGGTGCACATGGTCGAGGTGGGCGATCGTCCCCTCACCCGCCGTGAGGCCCGGGCAGAAGGCACCATCCGCATGGCGCCGGAGGTGCTGGCCCTGGTGCTGGAGGGGAAGGCCCCCAAAGGCGATGTGCTCGCCGTGGCGCGTGTCGCCGCCATCCAGGGGGCCAAACGCACCTCTGAGTTGATTCCCCTCTGCCATCCGATCGCCCTCAGCGGTGTGGAGGTGGAGATCGGCCCCACCGCCGATGGGGCTGGTCTGCGGCTTGAGGCCTGTGCCCGCACCACCGGCAGCACCGGCGTGGAAATGGAAGCGCTCACCGCCGTGCAGGTGGGCCTGCTCACCCTCTACGACATGCTCAAATCCGCCGACCCCGCCATGACGATTGAGGCTGTTCGCCTGCTGAGCAAGAGCGGCGGGCGCCATGGCACCTGGCAGCGCGCGGCAGAGGCGTGATGGCGGAGCCCTACGGCCGAGAAGGGCTGCCGCTGGAGCAAGCCCGCACTCAGATCCTGGAGGCCCTGGTGCCGCTCGGGCGTACGGACACCCTGCCGCTCAGCCAGGCCCTGGGCCGCACCACTGCGGCCGCGGTGTTGGCTACGGCGGCGGTGCCCGGATTCCGGGCCTCGATCATGGATGGCTACGCCATCGCCGGTGATGCGCAGCCGCAGCCGGGCGCGCAGTGGGCCCTGGTGGGCTGTTCCGCGGCGGGTGCCCCCTACGGCGCAGCCCTGGAGCCGGGTCAGGCGGTGCGCATCCTTACCGGTGCAGTGGTGCCTCAGGGGAGTGGGCGGGTGCTGCCCCAGGAGTTGGTGGCGGTGGCGGGCACGCGGCTTGAGCTGGTGCAGCCCTGCGGGGCTAACCCCTGGATCCGTCAGCCCACGGAGGAGGCGGAGCCGGGCCAGCAGCTGGTGCCCGCGGGGCAGCGTTTGGGGGTGGCCGATCTGGGCCGTCTAGCGGGCTGTGGGGTGCAAACGCTGTCGCTCACGCGCCGGCCACGGCTGGGGTTGTTGATCAGTGGCGATGAATTGCTGCCGCCGGGTCAGCCCCGCGGCCCCGGGCAGATCTGGGAGAGCAACGCCACCCTGCTGACGGCCTTGCTGGGCCAACTGGGCTATGGGGTTGCCGATCAGCGGGTGGTGGCCGACCAACCGGAGCCGTTGCGCCTGGCCCTGCGCGAACTGGCGGAGTCGTGCGATGTGGTGGTGAGCACGGGCGGCGTTTCCGCCGGCGATAGCGATTGGATCCGGCCCCTAGTGGCGGAGCTGGGGGAGGTGTGCTTCTGGAAGCTGTTCCTCAAGCCGGGGCGACCCTTCGCCTGGGGGCAGGTGGCGGGCACGCCATTTTTTGGTTTGCCCGGCAATCCTGTGGCTGCCGCCATCACGGCGCTGCAGCTGCTCTGGCCGGCGCTGCAGCGGCTGGAGGGTGCTGAGATTCAGCTGCTGCCACGGCTCAAGGTGCGTCTAGATACGCCCCTGAAGCGGGGCTCCGGACGTCCGGAGCTCGCCCGGGCCCGGATGCAGGTGGGCCCGGATGGTGCGGTCTTGGCCCGGGTGGAGGGCAGTCAGGCTTCAGCCCGGATTGGATCGCTGCAGGGGGCTGATCTGCTGCTGGAGATCCCGGCCGACCAGGGCGACCTGGAGACCGGTGCGGAGCTGTGGGCGCAGCTGCTGCGGTTGCCGCTGTTCTGAGGGGGATCGATCCCCTCACCAGGGGGTGTTGCCGGTGATCCATTGGCCGTTGCCATCGGCCCGCCATTCCCGCTTCCAGAACGGCGCCTCATGTTTCAGGGCCTCGAGCAGCTCCTGGCAGCAGCGCTGGGCGGGGCCGCGGCGGTCGGCGGCGATGGCTACCAGCACGATCGCTTCGCCGGGCAGCACGCGGCCGATGCGGTGCAGGATCAGGCAGCGCTCGACCCCATGGCGCTGGCTGCAGGCGGTGGCGAGGGCGTTCAGTTGCCGCTCGGTCATGCCCGGGTAGTGCTCGAGCTCGAGGGCGGTGAGCGCTGCCCCATCACTGGCCTGGGCGCGCACGCGCCCGATGAACAGGGCTTCCGCAGCGGCGGTCCCGGGCTCAGCGTTGCTGTGCTGTTGCTGCCATTGCTCCAGCCGCTTCAGGGGCTCGAAACGCTTGCTCAGCAGCTCAATCTGGAGGTGCGGGGGGTGCTGCATCAGCCGCCGCTGATCGGAGGCAGAAACGCCAATTCGTCCCCGGCCTGGAGGGGTTGATCCGCCGCTGCGAAGGTGTGGTTGATCGCGATGCGCACGGTCAGCAGATCCCCCCCAAGCCGCAGCTGCTGCCACACCGCCTCGGGGCTGCGGGCCTGCTCGATCGACCACTCCTGTTCACCCCAGCCGGCCGCTTCCCGCAGCCCGGCAAACAGGCGCACGCGGATCGTGGCGGAATCAGGCCCTGTCATGGCAGCAACGCTAACCAGCAGGAGCGCAGCTGTTTTGAGAGCATGCCTAGACGCCGTTGTCCTGGAGGCGCCCGCCTTGGCCCTCAGCATCGCCCTGCTGACTGTGTCCGACACCCGGACCCTGGCGGAGGACCGCTCCGGGGATGCCCTCCAGCTCCGGCTGGAGGCCGCTGGACACCGGCTGGCGGAGCGTGGTCTCGTGCCCGACAACCGCTATCGAATCCGGGCCGAGCTCAGCCGCTGGATCGCCGACCCCGCTGTGCAGGTGGTGATCAGCAGCGGCGGCACCGGCCTCACCGGCCGAGACGGAACGCCGGAAGCGGTGGCGCCTCTGTTGGATAAGACGATCGACGGTTTTGGGGAGCTGTTTCGGGTGCTCTCCTTTGACACCATCGGCACCAGCACCCTGCAGAGTCGCTGCCTGGCGGGGGTGGCCAACGGCACGGTGATTTTTGTGCTGCCGGGCTCCCTGGATGCGGTGGAAACCGCCTGGGATCGCTTGATTGCTGCCCAGTTGGACGTCAACACCCGCCCCTGCAACCTGGTGCAGCTGCTGCCGCGGCTGACGGAGCCGGCGGGATGAGCCCGGTGCGGCGCCTGCATCAGCTGGTCCGACGTGAACGGCGCCGCGGTCGCCGTTATCAGCCGCGCTTTGCGCTGTCGCAAATTGCCGTGACCAGCCTCGGGGCGTTGTGCGCCGTGGTGCTGCTGGCCCTGTTCAGTCTCTGGAGCCAACACCCGTTGATCGTGGCGCCCCTGGGGGCCTCCTGCGTCTTGCTGTTTGGTTACCCCGCCAGCCCCCTGGCCCAGCCCCGCAATCTCCTGCTCGGCAATGGTCTGGGGGCTTTGGTCGGCATGGCCCTGCTGGCCTGGATCGGCCAGGGGCCTCTGTCATTGGCCCTGGCTGTTGCCATCACCATTCTTCTGGGCCAACAGCTGCGCTGCCTGCATCCACCGGCTGGGGGTTTGGCGTTTTTGGTGGTGTATCTGGGGGTGCCCTGGGGATTTTTGGTGTTTCCGGTGCTGAGCGGCTCGCTGCTGCTCGTGCTGCTGGCCTGGGGCTTCAGCCGTTGGGTGCCGGGGGCGGCCACCTACCCACGCCATTGGTTGTGATGGCGTTGTTGCCGTTGGCCATGGCCTGTGTGGCCTTTCTGTATGCCTCGGTGGGCCATGCCGGCGCTTCGGGCTACATCGCGGTGTTGGCGTTGGCGGGCTGGTCGCCGGCCCTGATCAAGCCGGCGGCGCTGGTGCTGAATGCTTTGGTGGCCAGCCTGGGTTGTTGGAATTTTCTGCGGGCTGGCCACTTCCCCGCGCGCCGGTTTGTGGCCGTGTATGCCCTGGCGGTGCCTTTGGCCTTTGTCGGGGGTTGGCTCCAGATTCCCGGACCCTGGTTTGAACGGTTGGTGGGGCTGGTGTTGTGGGGATCCGCCTGGCGATTGGGCCAGACCCCCCACGATCCCCCCAACCTGCGCCCCGCCTCGGTGCCGGCGTTGCTGAGTGTCGGCGGTGGTTTGGGTCTGCTGGCCGGGCTGACCGGCACCGGCGGTGGTGTCTTCCTCACGCCTTGGTTGCTGACGGCGCGGTGGTGCACCACCCGCCAGGCGGCGGCGGTGTCTGTTCTGTTCATCCTGCTGAATTCCTTGGCCGGGCTGGCCGGTCTGCTGTGGGCACGGCCCAGGGCCCTTGATCCGCTGTCGGGCGAGCCGTTGCTGCTGTGGATCGCCCCAGCCGTGTTGGTGGCTGGTGCCCTGGGATCGCGGCTGGGGAGTCGCCATTGGCCCGTGGCTTGGATTCGCCGAGCCTTGGCGCTGGTGTTGTTGTTGGCTGGCGGCAAGTTGCTGGGGCTGCACCCACTGCGCTGAGGCTGGGTTCCCGTCCTCAGCCCCCGAGGTAGGCCATCTCCGCATGGCTGGGGCGCTCACGCTCCAGCTGGGCTTGGCTTCTGTCCTCGCTGTAGCGGTCGTGTCGCCGTTGCCAGAGCGCGGCGAGGCCCTGGGTCAGGTGTGTCTGGGTGCCGGCTGCGGCCAGCCAAGGTTTGAGGTCGATGCCGCTGCCCGGATGGGCAAACAGGCAGGTGTAGGCGATGCCATCAGCGGTGACCCGCAGGCGGTTGCAATCTCCGCAGAACGGCTCGCTGACGGAGGCCACCATCGCCAGCAGGCCGCCTCCATCCCCGTAACGCCATCGGCGGGCGGTGCCACCGGTGGCCCGGCCCAGGGGCTGCAGGGGCCAGCGGTCACCGATGCGCTGCAGCAGTTCCGCTGCGGGCACCACCGCCTCCGGCCGCCAACCATTGCGGTTGCCCACATCCATGTATTCGATCAGCCTCAGCTCCAGGCCCCGTTCACGGGTCAGCTCCGCCAGCGGCAGGAGTTGATCGTCGTTGAGGCCCCGTTGGATGACGGCATTGAGTTTCAGCTCGCCCGCCGCTGGATCAAAGCCGGCCTCGCTGGCGTGGTCGATGGCCGCCAGCACCGACGCCAGGGCCCGCTCGCCGGCGTTGGCATCGGCCAGGCCAGCCATGCGGGCCACGCTGGGGCCATCGGCGCCGTCGAGACTGAGGGTGATCCGATCGAGGCCGGCTTGGCGCAGGGCTCGGGCTCGGGTGGCGGTGAGCAGGGTGCCGTTGCTGGTGAGGGCGACCTCCCGCAGGCCCCGCTTCCGCAGGGGCTGAACCGCCTTCACCAGGGCTTCCAGCTCGGGGTGGAGCAGTGGTTCGCCCCCCGTGAGCCGCAGGCTGCGAACGCCGAGCTCCACCGCCGCTGCCACCACCTGCAGCCGCTGCGGGAGGCTCAGCAGATCCGCCGGCTCCTGCCCATCCGGCAGGCAATAGGGGCAGGCCAGGTTGCAGCGGGCCGTCAGCGAGAGCCGCAGCACGCCGAGGGGTCGCTGAAGCTGGTCGCGGGGGTGTTCGACAGCCGGCGAAGTCGCAGACCCCAGTCTGCTGTTGCCGCAACACGGGGGCTCAGAGCTGGTCAGGTCGGTTGATGTTGTGCAAGAGATCCGCCGTGAAGGGCACGTCGCTGCACGGGATGTTGTCCAGCCAGGATTGAAGCCGCCGCTCCCCTCGCTGGATGCAGCTGGCCAGGGAGTCCGCCAGCCCGGCCAGGCTCGGGTAGACCCCCAGCAGGGGTTGGCGTCGCTGCCCGTCATGGGCCACATGGATTTGCTTCGGCTCCTCCGCGGCCGCGGCCACAAGCCCGTTCAGAACGACGGGCTGCAGGTGTGGCATGTCCACCGGGCACACCAACAGCCGTTGCTGCGGATGACGTTCCATCAGCCGATGCAGGGCCAGCAGTGGCCCCTCCCAAGGGGGTGGCTCGGTGAGGATTTCCAGCGCCGGCAAGTTCATCGCCTGGGCGAGCCTTCCATGCTCCGGCCAGCGGCTGAGCAGGGTGATGGGCTGCCGTTGTGCCGCCAGCAGCCGCAGGGTGCGTTCCAGCCACGTGCCCCCCTCGCGGTGGGGCAACAGCGCCTTGTCGGATCCCATGCGGAGGCTGGCACCACCACTGAGCAGGCAGCACCGCAGGGGGGCGCTGGGCTGTTGTTCAGGCACGGGCAGCCGGTAGCAACGGATGCCCATGGGGCCGCCTTGTATCCATAGGGTCCCGCCCACGTTGCAGCCCTGCCCGAAGGCTCATGACCCTTTCCCCCCTGGCTTCCACTCTGCTTGCGGCCAAGCGTCGCATGGGCCTCAGCTTTGCGGAGTTGGGATCTCGTCTCGGGGTGGATGAGGTGTGGGTGGCCAGCTTGATCCATGGGCAGGCCACGGCCACCGCCGCAGAGGCCTCCAGCTTGCTGGAGGCCCTGGCCATTCCTGCTGCGGAGCAGCCCCCCCTGCTGCACCAACTCAGCACCTATCCCGTGAAGGGAGCGCTGGATCCGGTGATTCCCACCGACCCGCTCCTCTATCGCTTCTACGAGATCCTCCAGGTGTATGGCTTGCCCTTAAAGGATGTGATTCAGGAGAAGTTCGGCGACGGCATCATGTCTGCCATCGATTTCACCCTCACCGTGGATCGCCAGGAGGATGCCAAGGGCGACCGGGTTGTGGTGACGATGAATGGCAAGTTTTTGCCCTATCGCAAATGGTGAAGGCGCCACAGCTGCCCTCGCTACGGTGATGTGGTCGACCTGCTGAGGCGTTTCCTTGGCTGCCCCAGACGTAGAGAGTGCCAAGGCCCAGTGCCCCTATTGCGGGGTGGGCTGTGGCCTGGAGCTGAAGCCACCGGCGGATCCCGCCGATCCCCAGTGGTCGGTGCGTGGTGATCGGGATCACCCTTCCTCCTTGGGGCAGGTGTGCATCAAGGGGGCCACCGTTGGGGAAACCCTGCACCACAACCGGCTCACCACGCCGCAATGGCGCCCGAGTCTGGATCAACCCTTCGAGGCGATCAGCTGGGACCGTGCCTTCGAGCTGTTGGTGGCCCAGATCCGCACCACCCTGGAGCAGCGCGGGCCGCAGGGGCTGGCCATCTATGGATCGGGCCAGTTCCTCAGCGAGGACTACTACGTTGCCAACAAGCTGCTCAAGGGGGCGCTGGGCAGCAACAACTTCGATGCCAACTCACGGCTGTGCATGAGTTCGGCGGTGGCCGGCTATGCCCGCAGCCTTGGCTCCGATGGCCCCCCCTGCTGCTACGACGACCTGGATCTCGCTGATCTGGTGCTGCTGATCGGCACCAATACGGCCGATTGCCATCCGGTGTTGTTTCAGCGGCTGATCAAGCGCAAGCGCAAGCAGCCGGAAGGGCTGCGGCTGGTGGTGGCCGATCCCCGGGCCACCGCCACCGCGGATGCGGCCGATCTGCACCTGGCGATCCGCCCCGGCACCGATCTGGTGCTGTTGCATGGCCTGGGCCATCTGCTGTTGGAGCAGCAGGCGCTGAATCAGCCCTACATCGCCGCCCATACCGAGGGATATGCCGAGCTGGAGGCGCTCTGGCGGCTGTGGACGCCGCAGCGGGTGTGTGATCTTTGCGGCATCGCCGAGGCGGATCTCCGCCAGTTGGCCCAGTGGTGGGCTGAGGCGGCGGGGGTGCTCAGCCTTTGGTCGATGGGGGTGAACCAGAGCCGCGAAGGCACTGCCACGGTGAGCGGCATCATCAACGTGCATCTGGCCACCGGCCAGATCGGCCGCCCTGGCGCCGGACCGTTTTCGCTCACCGGACAACCCAATGCCATGGGGGGCCGTGAGGTGGGTGGCCTGGCCCAGCTGCTGCCGGGCTATCGCTTTGTGGCGGATCCCGAGCACCGCGCTGCGGTGGAACGCCACTGGGGCTTGGCCCCGGGATCGATTTCCGCTGAGAAGGGGCTGGCCGTGTGGGAGCAGATCGAGGCGATGGAGCGCGGCGAGCTGGGGCTGTGGTGGGTGGCGGCCACCAACCCGCTGGTGAGCATGCCCTGGCTGGATCGCGTACGGGCGGCGGCGGCCCACTGCCCCTTCGTGGTGCTCAGTGAGGCCTACGCCGGTACGGAAACCGCGGCCCTGGCCCATCTTGTGCTGCCAGCGGCGCAATGGAGTGAAAAGGCCGGCGTGATGACCAATTCCGAGCGGCGGGTCACCCTCTGTCCCGCGTTCCGTAATCCCCCCGGTGAGGCGCGCGCCGATTGGGCGATCTTCGCCGAGCTGGGGCGTCGCCTTGGGTTCGTGGAGCAGTTCAGCTATGGCTCCGCCGCCGAGGTGTATGCGGAGCTGGTGGGGCTCACCGCCGGCCGGGTGTGTGATCTCAGCGGGCTCAGCCATGCGCTGTTGGCGCAGCACGGCCCCCAGCAGTGGCCCTTCCCCGCCGGCACTGCACCCGGTGGAGGGGCGCCGCGGCTTTACGGCGACCACCACTACCCCACCCCCAGCGGTCGGGCCCGCTTGCTGGCGGATGCTCCGATGGGCCTGGCGGAACCCCCCGATGACGCCTACCCCCTGGTGCTCACCGTGGGTCGGTATCTCGGCCACTGGCACACCATGACCCGCACCGTGCATGTGGCCCGGGTGCTCAAGCAGTTCCCGGAGGCGTTGCTCGAGGTGAACCCCGCAGATGCCGAGCGCCATGGCTTGGTGGACGGCACCTTGGCGGAGGTCACTTCTCGGCGCGGCAGCCTGCGGGCGCGGGTGCAGGTGAGCGACCGCATCCGCTGCGGCACCGTGTTTCTGCCCATGCACTGGGGGGCCAGCCAGCCCCAACCCTGTGAGGCCAATCGGCTGATGCATGAGCAGGCGGATGCCATCTCCAAACAGCCCGAGCTGAAGGCGGCAGCGGTGCGCCTGGCCCCTCTGCCCGCCTGAGCGGCAGCTCAGGCCTCCACCAGTTCCGGTGCGATGCGCAGGCAACGGCCGGGCCCCGCATCCTGCTCAATCAGGCGCTGCTCCCGCAGGCGGGAGAGCTGGCGGGTCACGGTGACGCGGGTGTGGCCGCTGAGTTCGGCCAGTTCGGCGTGGGTGAGCCGCACCGGCAGCTCGTACCACTCGCCGCTACGGCGACCCAGTCGCTCCACCAGCAGTTGCAGCAGGGCCTGAATCCGCTGCTCGGCTTCACCGAGATGGCGCAGCAACAGCAGGTCGAGAGTCCAGTCGTGCAGGCTGTTGGATCCCACCGGCGGTAGGGCGGAGGTGTCACCCACCAAACGCGTGGGGGTCAGGGCCTGCAGATGCAGCCGCGAGTTGCGCAGCAGATCCAGGGGCAGATGGTCTCCCGCCTGCAGGAACCCCAGGGTCACCAGCTGGGCCTGGAGGGCCTCCTGGTCGGGGTTGGAGATGGCCACGCGAAGCAGGCCCGCCTCCACACTGAGGTAGTGGGTGCGCTGCAGCAAATCCTCGTCCAGCAGCATCGTGTGGCCCGCGCGGATTGACAGCATCGTCGCGGCGTCAGTCGTCGTCATGGGCGTAGCGGCGGTAGAGGAAGTCGAGGGCGTGGTTGCGCAGCTGGCCGTAGCGCGGATCCTCCTGGATGCGTTCGAAGTCGCGGGGGCGCTCAAAGGGCACCTCCATGATTTCGCCGATGGTGGCGGAGGGGCCGTTGGTCATCATCACGATGCGGTCGGCCAGGAACAGGGCCTCGTCGATGTCGTGGGTGATCATCAACACGGTGGGCTTGTGTTCCCTCCAGATGGCCAGCAGCTCCTCCTGGAGCTCCTCCTTGGTGATCGCATCGAGGGCGCCGAAGGGCTCATCCAGCACGAGCACTTCCGGTTGCACCGCCAGGGCCCGAGCGATGGCCACCCGCTGGCGCATGCCGCCGGAGATTTCACCCGGCCGTTTGTGGCGGGCCTCCAGCAGCCCCACCATCTCCAGGTGGTGATCCACCACGGCGACCTGGGCCGCCGCATCGAGCTGCGGGCGGGCCGCCTTCACGGCGAGGGCCACGTTCTGCTCCACGGTTTTCCAGGGCAGCAGGGAGTAGTTCTGGAACACCACCATGCGGTCGGGGCCGGGCCCTTCGATCGCCTGGTTTTCCAGGGTGACGCGGCCGCTGCTGGGGGTCAGAAAGCCCGACACCATGTTCAGCAGGGTGCTCTTGCCACAGCCGGAGTGGCCGACCACGCAGATGAATTCACCCTGGGCCACCTGCAGGTTGATGTCCCGCAGGGCTTCGAAGGGGCCGTTCTTGGTGTTGAACACCTGGCCGACACCGTCGAACACCAGGTAGTGGGGGTTGCGGCTCAGGTCGCGCTCAAAGGTGCCGGCGCTGGCGGGGGGACGGGTCATGGCGCTGGTCATCTCACGAAACGGCGGTGGCGGTGGTGCGGCTGAAGGGCAGCTGCTCCAGGTAGCGGAGCGGATCGTCCTGATCGAAGGGCAGGCCGCAGGCCAGCGGGATCGGTTGCCGTTCCGGCCGCAGGGCCGGCAGGCCGGCCTGTTCGAGGGCGGCGCTGCAGAGGTCGTTGCGGTACACCTGCCCCAACAGCTCCAGCCGATTGCCGGGGAAGGGGCACCAACCCCAGCGGCTGAATTGGGTGAGGATCCAGGCCCCCTCCGCGGGGTTGGCCACATGGGCCCGATCGCCGTGGTAGCGGTTCAGGGGCAGTCGACGACCGCTGGCCTCCCCTGGCCCCAGGTCGAATTGCCGTTGCAGCGCCAGGGCTGAATCGGTGCCGAGCCATTGGGGTCGGCTCAGCAAGCCCACCAGGTTGTCGTGTTGGCCGCCGTCTTCGCAGATTTGGCCGCCGCGGATCAGGCCGCTGCAGAGGTCGAGCAGCAGGGCCTCGTTGTTGGCAGCCCAGCCTTCATGGCAGGTGAGCACCTTTTCGGGGTGGTTGCTCCAGATGTCGAGGTCGGTGGCCACCACGTAGGCCAGCCCGGATTCCACCGCTTTGGCCACCCGGTAGCGGCCGGCGATGAAGCCGTCGATCTCGCCCGCCAGCAGGGCCGCCTGCATCGCCATCGGCGAGAGAACCTTGAACTCCACATCGCGATCGGGATCGATGCCTCCGCTGGCGAGCCAGTGGCGCAGCAGCAGTTCCTGCATGCTGCCCTGCTGGCCGATGGCCAGCCGCAGCGGCCACTCCCGCCCCTTGAGCCGCTCCGCCAGGGCGCTTAGCCCGTCGATCTGGAGGTCGCGGAAACGGCGGGCCAGGCAGATGGCATTGCCGTTGCGGGTCACGGTCATCGGGGTGATGGCCGGCCATGCCCCTTGCCCCTGCAGGCCGAGGTTGAGGGCCAGCGGCGCGCTCGCGGAGGTGATCGCCACGTCCAGCTCTCCGGAGCGCAGCTGCTCCTCCATCTGCTGCCAGCGGTGGAACACCACCGGAATGATCTGGGTGTCGCGTTCAGCAAAGAAGCCCCGCTCCAGGCCCACCGCCAGCGGCGCCACATCGAGGCCGGGCAGATAGCCCAGGCGCACTTTGCGGGGCGTCAATCCCGCGGCCTTGGCGGTGGAGCTTGGGGCGGCACCGGCCACCGTCGGGGTGGTGAGGGTTTGGCGGTGCTGCTTGAGCCGGCGCTGCTGCTGCAGGAAGTTGATCAATTCACTGCGCAGCTTGTAGTAGTCCGGGTGCTCCATCACCTCCAGCCGCTGGCGCGGCCGCGGCAGGGTCACGGGCACGATCTGGCCGATGCCGGCGGCCGGGCCGTTGGTGAGGCACACCACCCGGTCGGAGAGGAGCAGGGCCTCATCCACCGAATGGGTCACCATCACGGTGGTGACGCCGGCCTGCTGGCAGATCTGCATCAGTTGCTGTTGCAGGTTGCCGCGGGTGAGGGCGTCGAGGGCCCCGAAGGGTTCATCCAGCAGCAGCAGCTTGGGGCGGATCGCCAGGGCGCGCGCGATCGCCACCCGCTGCTTCATGCCGCCGGAGAGTTCACCCGGGTGCTTGTCGGCCGCATGGCCCAGGCCCACCAGGGCGATGCTGGCTTCAATGCGCTCGCGGCGCTCCGCCTCGCCGGCTTCACGCATCACGTTGTTCACCGCCAGGGCGATGTTCTGCCGCACGGTTTGCCAGGGCAGCAGTGAGTAGTTCTGGAACACCACCATCCGATCCGGGCCGGGATCGGTCACCTGGCGGTTCTCCATCAGGATGCCGCCGGTGTTGGCCTGATCCAACCCCGCCATCAGGTTGAGCAGGGTGGATTTGCCGCAGCCGGAGTGGCCGATCAGGGAGATGAATTCCCCCTCGGCAATCTGCAGATCGATGTCCTTGAGGGCCACATAGCTCCCGCCTTTCGGCAGTGGGAAGCTGCGGGTGACGTCGTCGACGGTGAGGAAGGCTTTGGCCATCACTTGCCCCCCTTGGCCACCAGATCTCCGACGCTGCCCACCAGGCGATCGAGGGCCAGACCCACCAGGCCGATCACCACGATCGCCAGAATGATCTGGCTGGTGCTGCTGTCGCCACCGGCGTTGTAGGCATCCCAGATGAAGAAGCCGATGCCGCCATCGGCCTTGAGCATTTCGGCGGCCACGATCGCCAGCCACGCCAGGCCGATGGCGATGCGCAGGCCCGTGAACACATAGGGCGCCGTGGCGGGCATCAGGATGTCGCGCAGGTAACTGCGCTTCCGCAGCCGCAGCACCCGCGCCACGTTGGTGTAGTCCTGTGGGATCTCATTGATGCCCACGGCGGTGTTGATGATGATCGGCCAGATGGCGGTGATGAAGATCACGAAGATGGCCGCCGTATCCGCCTGCTGAAACAGCAGCAGGGAGATGGGCAACCAGGCCAGGGGCGGCACGGTGCGCAGCACCTGGATCAGCGGGTCGAAGCCGCGGCGCAGGAAGCGGTTGAGGCCGATGGCCAAACCCGCTGCGATCCCCACCACCGCCGCCAGGGTGTAGCCCACCGCCACCCGCTGCAGGGAGATCAGCAGCTGCAGGCCCAGGCCCTTGGCGGTGCCGCCGTCATCGAAGAAGGGGTTCACGATGTAGGGGTCCCAGGTCTGGGCAATCACCGTGATCGGGCCGGGAAACCCCTCGCTGCTGAACAGCGACAGGAATTGCCACAGGGCCAGGGTGAGGCCGATGCAGACCACCGGGGCCTTGATCTGACTGACGAGGGGGGAGCGCAGCCATTGGGCTGAACCCCTGCGCTGGCGGCGGGTGGTGGTGGAAAGACTGGTCATCGCAACGTGGCCGCACGGGGGCGGCACCGGGAGGGCAAAGGAATCAATCGGGGCAGGCGCCGGAGCCCTACACGGGCCACCGGCGCCCGTTGGCTCACTTCAGGGCCTTGATCTTCAGGCCGTTGAGGTAAGCCTGGGGGTTGTTGGCGTCGAATTTGACGCCGTCGAAGAACACCTCAACCCCACGAGAATCGCCGGCGGGACCATTGCCGTAGCCATTGGCCTTGGCGGCGGCACGCCACAGGTCGCTGCGGTTCACCTTGTTCACCAGGGCCTTGATGTTGGTGCCCTTGGGCAGATAGCCCCAGCGGATGTCCTCGGTGATGAACCAGGTGTCGTGGCTCTTGTAGGGGAAGGAGGCGTTGTCGGCCCAGAACTTCATCGAGATGTTCTTCATGTTGGCCACCTTGCCGGTGCCGAAATCGATGGTGCCCCGCAGGCGGGGCAGCAGGTCATCGGCGTTGGCCTTCACATACTTGTCCTTGGCCAGCATCTTGGAGAGCTCCACGGTGTTGGCGGGGTTGTCGGCCCACTTCTGGGCCTGTTGCACTGCCATCAGCAGCCGCAGGGTGGCGTTGGGGTTTTTCTTCACCCAGTCGGCCCGCATGGCGAAGGCCTTCTCCGGGTGATCTTTCCAGAGCTGGCCGGTGATCAAGGCGGTGTAGCCCTGTTTCTTGTTCACCAGGCGCTCGTTCCAGGGTTCACCCACGCAGAACACATCCATGGTTCCCGACTGCATGTTGGCCACCATCTGCGGCGGCGGAATCACCACCAGGTCGGCCTGCTTGTTGGGGTCCACGCCATTGGCGGCGAGCCAGTAGCGCATCCAGAGGTCGTGGGTGCCGCCGGGGAAGGTCACGGCCGCCTTGAACTTGTCGCCGGTTTTGTTCTTTTCGGCGATGGCCTTGGCGATCGTGGGGGTCTGGGTGCGGAATTTGTACTTCTTGAAGTCGTTGGAGGCGGAGATGGCCTGTCCGTTGGTGTTCAGCCGAGCCAGGATGAACATCGGCACGGGCTTTTTGCTCTTGCTGATGGCGCCGGTGGTGAGCAGATAAGGCATCGGCGACAGGATGTGGGCGCCGTCGATGCCGCCGCGGGCACCGCCCAGCTCGAGGTTGTCGCGGGTCACGGCCCAGGAGGTCTGCTTCTTGAGCTTCACGCCGCTCATGCCCTGCTTGGCGAAGAAGCCCTTCTCCTGGGCCACGATCAGGGGAGCGGCGTCGGTGAGGGCAATGAAGCCCAGCTCCACGCTCGTGGTTTCCGGTTTGCCGGGGGCGGCCTGGGCGGGGCTCGCACTCAGCAGGCTGGCCACGCCGCCGAAGTGAACAACCACGCCGGTGGCGGTGGCCAAGCCGGAGAGCAGTGCGTTGCGTCGGGTGATGGATGACATGACAAATCGACCCTGTGGGGCCGTGCGATCAGGGGAAAACACCTGCGGCCATGGGCTGCACAGGGGCCAGAGCCTGACCGGCCTCACAACAACGGGCCGCCGTCAGAGCGAATTCAGTGGTTGGCGCACAAGCTGACCAACGGAGATCAAGAGACCACGCGGTCGGCACCTGCTCCCGTCGCCGTTGTTACGGAATACCGGGTTGCCGCCCCAAACGGTGGCGGGGCGAACCTATCGGCCATGGGTTGGCACCACCTCAGCGAAGGCCGCCTCGAGGTTGTGGTGGTCATGGCCGGGGCGGGCCAGCTTGCACAGGGCAAAGCGATCCAGCTCCCCCATGCGGCTCCAACGCGATCCGTCGAGGGGCACCCCCCGCTGCTGGGCGGCCCGTGCCACCTCCGCGGGGAGCTGGCTGGGGTTTTGCCAGGGTTCCCCCTCAGCGGCCGGCAGGGGCTTGGCCTGGCCATCGGCCATGGCGGCGGTGCAGGCCAAGAGGTGTCGGCGCAACGCCTGCAGCGCCTCTGGGTCATCGGCCCAGTCCACCAAGGCCTGGCGTTGCGGCTGTGTGAGGGCCAGCCAGTGGTTGAGCTTCAGCTTCAGGCCGATCAGATCCAGCTTGCGGCGTACGCACAGGGGGATGCAGCGCCAGGAGCCCACGAAATCCTGTTCGAAGGCGAAGCAGTGGTGGGCATCGGAGGCGCGGGAGGGCATGGCCAGTCAGACGCAGTGCTGGGCCAGGCGCTGGAGGTGGCGCAGGCTGGTGCCGCTCTCCAGCAGCTGGCGGCAAGCCTGCAGACCCGCTTCGTGGGACTCGCTGTGCTCCGCCTGCCACAGATAGGTGCCGGCATTCCAGATCAGGGCGGTGGCGAGGGGCCCCTGTCCCCCCAGGGCCGCCAGGGCCTGGGGGGTCCAGGTGTCCAGGTTGCTCCAGCGGGGATCCTCCCCGTAGCAGCCGTGGTCGCGGGGGTGCAGGATCAGCCGCCCATCGCCGCCGGGCCCCGGCCGCCCGGTGACGCAGGCGCGGCTGATCGGTAGATCGGTGCTGCCCTCCAGCCCCTTCACGGTGAGCACGTTGGTTTCGCCGGCCAGCGCCAGGGCGTGCCAGGCGCGGGTTTCCGTGGGGGGGTGCACAAAGCCACTCACCAGCAGGTGCTCGCCGTGGTGGGGGGTCCAGAGCAGTTCCAGGCTGGCCAACGGCGGGCGTTTGCCGATGTCTTCACGGATGGGGATCAGCACTTCAGCGGCCGCGAAGTGGTCGGGCTGATGCACCAGCGCCAGGTGGCAGTGATCCAGGCAGGACTGCACCCAGGCGAGGCTGCGGCCAGCGAGCCCCAAACCCAGGCTGGTGAACAGCTCCATGGCGGTGACGCCATATTTCACCGGCATGCGTCGCCCCCCCTGGAGCACCACCGGAATGCCGGCGCTGGCCAGCACCAGCGCGGTGAGGGGATAAATGGGAGCCGTGCGGCTGCGTCCGTCGAAGGGAATGCCAAAGCAGACGGCGCGGCTGCCGCTGCGCAGCTGGGGCCCCTGCCCGCGGTACACATCGAGCATGCCGGTGAGCTCCTGGGGCTCGGGCCGGCGGATGCGATGGGCGATCAGGAAGGCGCCGATCTGCGCCGGGCTTGCCTCGCCGCTCAGCATCAGCGTGAGGGCGTCGGCGGCCTCCTCGCGGCTGAGGCCACTGCTGGTGTGCTCTCCGCTCCCCACCTTGCCCAGGTAGGTGCGGAAGCGGTCACGGCCGCAGGGTGTTGCCGCCGGAGGCTGGGGGGGCGCTGTTGGGGCCTGCGCAACCATGCGGCCAGGGGCACGGCAAGACCCTTGATTCTCCTGCATCGACCCTGCGGCCAGTTCAGTGGACCCGTGGCTGGAGGTACGCCGTGTACAGCACTTTGGTAGCGAAGGTGACACTTCTGTGGTGGGTCGGTTGCGCACCCTGGAGCCCCTTGGCCCGTGGTCGCGATGGCACCTGCCCTCAGCAAAATCGAACAGGCCAAGGCTGAGCGTTGTGGCCTGGAGCTGGAGCCCCAGCTGGCCCAGCTGGCGGCCCAGGGCTGGGACACCCTGGATGAAGCCACCCTCACCATTCGGCTCAAGTGGCTGGGGATTTTCTTCCGCCCCGTCACACCGGGGCGCTTCATGGTGCGGCTGCGCCTGCCCAATGGTGTGATTCATGCCGACCAGTTGGAGGTGCTGGCCGACGCGGTGGATCGCTGCGGCGAATGGGGCTCGGCCGACATCACCACCCGCCAAAACATTCAGCTGCGCGGCCTGCTGCTGGAGGACATGGCGCCGCTGTTGAGCGCCATGCAGGCGGTGGGCCTCACCAGCCGCCAATCGGGGCACGACAACCCACGCAACATCACCGGGAACCCCTTCGCCGGCATCGACCCGGAGGAGCTGGTGGACACCCGCCCCCTGGTGGACGCGATTCAGGCCCGGCTGCTGGCGGATGACGCCCCGCGCAACCTGCCCCGCAAGTTCAACATCGCCGTGGGCGGCGCCCCCGACAGCTTCCTGCTGCATAACGATCTGGCCTTCCTGCCCGCCGATCGCGATGGCGAGCTGGGCTTCACCGTGATGGTGGGTGGCTTCTTTTCCGCCCAGCGCAACGAACTGGCCATCCCCCTGGGGCTGTGGCTGCGGGGAGATCAGCTGCCGGGCTTCAGCCTGGCGGTGCTGCGCCATTTCGAGCGCTGCGGCAACCGTCAGGCCCGCAACAAGAGCCGTTTGATGTACCTGGTGGATGAGCTAGGGCTAGAGGCCTATCGAGAGGCGGTGCTGGCGGAGTTCTCTGGGCTCGGCGGGTTGGCCGATCCCCACGATGGCCAGCATCGGGTGACCCGTGCCCCGCGCTCCGGCCTAGGGGTGCAGCCTCAGAGACAGGCCGGCCTGCATTGGGTGGGGCTGAGTGTGCCCGTCGGCCGCCTGGACGCGGAGGCCATGGCCGAGCTGGCCGCCGTGGCCCGCCGCCATGGCAGTGGCGAACTGCGGCTCACGGAGGCCCAGAACGTGTTGATCGTCAACGTGCCGGAGGAGGGCCTGCAGGCACTGTTGGCGGAGCCGCTGCTGCAACGCTTCAGCCCCACCCCCGGTCCGCTGATGGCGGAGGCGGTGAGCTGCACGGGCAATCGCTACTGCAGCTTTGCCCTGATTCCCACCAAAACCACGGCCCAGGCGGTGGTGGAGGAGCTTGAGAGGCGGCTGGAGCTGCCCCATGCCGTGCGCACCCATTGGACCGGGTGCCCCAATGCCTGCGGCCAGCCCTACATGGGCGAGATCGGCCTGATGGGGGCCAAGGCCCGCCACGACGGCCAGATGGTGGAGGCGGTGAAGATCTTTTTGGGCGGTGACATGGGGGTTGATCCGAAGTTGGCTGAATTGCATGACAAGGGGGTGCCCCTGGTGCAACTGGTGCCCGTACTGGAAAACCTGCTGATCGAGCGTTACGGCGCCCGCCGGCGTCCGGCGGCTAGCTGAGGTGTCGATGCGGTTGCCTGTCAGGGTGGAGACGGCCGCAACACGCTGGACCGTGGAGGGGGATCCCGAGCACTGGGCTCAGCTGCAGGCCCTGCGCAGGGGCCGGTTGCCACTGCAGCCTTGGCTCGAGGGCTTGAGTTCCGGCGCGCTGCAGCCTGAGCCGGAGTTGCTGGCGGCCCTGTGGGCGCAGCTCAAGCGTCCGGAGGTGGAACGCCTCCTGGCCAGTGGGGCGGCGGCGGACGCCGGTCCTTGGTTGGTGGCGGCGCGCCAGGAGTTGCCGGCTCTGGTGGCCACGCCCGCCGTGGTGGAGGCCTGGTTGGAGCCTTTGCTGGAGCATCAGGTCCAGTGCCCGGCCCGGCAGGCTCGGCAATGGTTGGAGGTGCTGGCGGCGTTCCAGGATCCACGGGTGGCCCAGCGCCTTCGCCGGGTGGTGCTGGAGGCCAGCCGCCTGGCGATTGAGCCCGGCGCCAGCGACGGGGATCTGCAGGAGCTTTTGCCTCTGCTGCCGCTGTTGGGGCGTCAGCGGCAACGGCAGGATGCGCCGCTGCTGCTCGGTTGCGCTCTGGATCCGGGCCCCCTGGCCTGGCGCCGCGCGGCCCTGGAGGGGGTGGCGCTGGGGCTCTCGACCTGGCCGTTGCCCCTCCTGGTGCCCGCACTTCAGCGGTTGGCGGAGGATCTCTCCAGTGCCCTCGCCGCGGAGGCTCTGGACCTGCTGGCGCGGTTGCCGCAGGGGCAGCGGGCGTTGCGGGCCTTGCGCACGCGTCCCCTCGATCCCGCCGTGGCGGAGCGGTTGCAGCGGCGTCTGCAAAACAGTCCCTTGGTGCTGGTGGTGCACGGCCGCCAGGGGGGGGTGATCCCTGCCCTCTACTGCGACCTCGCCCAGCAGCTGAGCCGTCGCCGCGGGGCCCCCGTGCTGGTGCAGGCCCTCACGGCGGAGGCCCCGGCGGCGGATGCTGCGTTCTGGTTGGCCGCCCAACGGGCTGGGTCGATCACTGTGGTGCCCCTGCTGTTGCTGCCCGGCGAGCATGTGCGGCGCGACCTGCCGGCTCTGGTGGCCGGCTGGCGTGCGGCTACCGCCGGCGCCCTGCCCGAGGGCGCCGGCCCAAGCGTGGGTTGGCGGCCGTTTCTGGGGTCCTGGCCCGCGTGGCAGTCGTTGCTTGGGGATGTGGTGCGCGAGGCTGCTGCCGGTCGCCCCTTCGCCTGGCTGCACCACCCCTTGCAGGGGCAGCTAGCCCAACGCTTTCTCCACCATCTGGCCCGGGTGTGGGGCCAGGAGGGTGTGCCGGCGGTCGAGCCCGGGCCGGCGCTGCGCCTGGCCTTGGACCCGGAAGGACCGGCGCTGCTGGTGCCCTACGGCCTGGCGCCCAGTCGCACCGCCGAATCCCTCAACATGGAGGGCGTGGTTCCCCCGTCCTGGGAGGTGCTGCCCCCCTTGCTTGAGCTGCCCTCCGTGCGCACCTTTCTGTTGGATCGCCTGGAGGCTTTGCCATGAGCGGCGCCGCTCGGGGCACGGTGTATCTGGTGGGCGCGGGGCCGGGGGATCCGGATCTGCTCACCGTGAAGGCTCAGCGCCTGTTGCAACAGTGCGATGCCCTGGTGTACGACTCGCTGGTGCCCCGCGAAGTGCTGGCCCTGGTGCCGGCAACTGCGGAGCGGCACTTTGTGGGCAAGCGCCGCGGCCATCATTCCGTTCCCCAGCCCTCCACCAATGCGGTGCTGGTGGAGCTGGCGGCGCGGCACGCGTGCATCGTGCGCTTGAAGGGTGGTGATCCCTTTCTGTTTGGCCGCGGCGGCGAAGAGGCCGCCCACCTGGAGCGTCACGGTGTGGCCGTGCAGGTGGTGCCGGGCGTGACCTCCGGCATCGCAGCCCCTGCCTACCTGGGCATCCCGGTGACCCATCGCCGCGCCGGCAGTTCGGTGACCTTCGTCACCGGCCACGAAGAGATCGACAAGCGCCGGCCCAGCGTCGATTGGCGCGGCCTGGCCCGCAGCACCGATGGCCTGGTGATCTACATGGGGCTGCACAATCTCGCCCACATCTGCGGGGAGCTGATGGCCGGTGGCCTGGATCCCTCCACCCCCGCCGCGGCGGTGCAGCAGGGAACGGTGCGCGGTCAGCAGTCGGTGATTGGTGTCTTGGCGGACCTGGCTGAAGCCGTTCAGCGGGCGGGGCTGGCTTCGCCGGCCATTGTGGTGATCGGGGAGGTGGTGAACCAGCGGGTGCCCACCTGCGCTCCGGTGCCGGCGCCGGTGGAGATGCCGATTCCGATTCCGCTGGCGGCGGCGACTACGCCCGGTTGAGCTGGCGCTGCGGCAGGCGTGGTCGGCCCAGGTGAAGCGTCTGCAGGCTCCAGCCCCGATGGGGCCGCGGGCCTTGCTGGTTCAGCCAGGCGTCATCCTCGTGCCGTAGGGCCTCCCGGTCGTCGACGTCATGGCCGCTGTACAGCAGCGCGGTGATCCGTTCTGGGTCGATGTCGAGGGCGGCCACCTCCTGCCAGAGCCGTTCGCTGCCACGGGCATCGGCGCGGCGGATCTGGGCATCCGCCAGTTGTTGGGTGAGCAGCAGCACCAGGGCCTGCTGGGTGCTGGCAGTGAAGCGATCGCGGCTGCTGCAGCTTTGGGTGGGTGCGGGCATGGCCCCTGGCCGATCGCATCGGCGTTGGTTGTGTCATCAACGCTACCGATCTCCAAGCCACTTGAATCACTGGCCTGTGGAAAGGTTGTTTGCGTAGTGGTGCGAACCGTGGCGGGCATGCCGTTGCGGTTCATTGGCCCATTCCCCGGCCGCCGGCCACCCCTTCGCCATGTCCGCCCTTCCCATCCAGCAGGACGCCCTGCAGCACGAAAGCCGATCCCAGGGGCCCGATGGTCGGGCTCCGATGTTTGAGCTGATTCCCTACGAGAAGTTCCGCGATACCCCTGCCGTTCGGTTCTTTGACATCACCGTTGCCGCGTCGAACGCCCGCGACCTCGTGATCCACGCAGGCCCCGCCGTCAGCCCCCCCGACGAGGAGAAGACCGGCGCCTGGCAGTTCTATTTGCACCCCCACCAGGAGGACAACCTGCTGGCCCTGCACGGCGGCCGCACCTTTTACCTGGTGAATTTCGGTTGGAATTACCCGTATCACATTGTTCGGTTGGAAACCGGCGGCGACATCCTGCGCATCCCGCCAGGCACCTTCCACCGCTCTGTCTCCGATCCCGACGGCTCCGTGGTGCTCAACCAGGCGGTGCGTGAGGAGGGCGCCAGTGTGGTGCGCGAGTTTCGCGTGTACAACAGCCGGCTGATCCCGCGGCTGTTCGCCACCACCTTCAAGACGGCGCCCCTACCCAAGCTGCACGGGGTGAGCTGGTAGGCCTCAAGCCTCTTGGCGCCAGCGGGGCAGGGCCATCGATTCCCGCTGGTTGAAGCGTTCGCACACGGCATAGGCCGCGGGCAGGTTGGCCACCCGCTCCCAGGCCCCTTCGGCCTGCTCGTGGTTCACCACGTAGCCCCCGCCGCCGTCCCGGGCGATCCGGCATCCATCCCCTGTGATGCCTACCAGATGAAGCTGACCGCCCATGGACTTCGCTCCGAACTGCATTGGTTCTACGCCCGCTGCCGGGGCCCTGGCCTGTGTGGCTTTGGCCACGCAAACAATCTTGAGCCTGTTGAAGCAATGCTGAATCGGGCTACCGGATTGCTTCTGATTTGAGCCCGCTCAGAGGCGCAGATCCACTGTGCTGCAATGCTCCCCGAGGGTTTGGGGCGCGCCGGTAGCGGTTGCGACCGAGGCCCGTGCAGTGGCGCCCTGCGTGAGCGCTTCAAAACCTGTGGACTCGCTCACCAGCCGCCAGGCGGCCACCACCTGACCCCCCTCCAGCAGCTCCAGATCCAGGGGCACGTGCACCGGCAGGCAGGGGTGCAGGCAGGGGAAGAGGGCCTCCTGGCGGAAGCGCACCGCCAGCGGTTGTGTGGGATCCACCGGCCAGGGCAACTGCCGCCCCTGCAGCCGCAGGCCGTAGCGCTGGCGCAGCGCCGTCGAGGCGATCAGCTCGAAGCGCCGCAGGGAGCTGTCCACAAAGCGGCTGGTGCTGCCCCCCTCCACCGGCGTGTCGCACAGCAGTGGCCAGGGCTCCAGCGCCTGGCGGATGCTCAGCTCCGCCTCCCCCTGGCGCCAGTGCAGCAGCTCCGGGAAGCGCCAGCCCCAGATGGCCCGGAAGGGCTCCGGATCCAGGTGCAGCCCGGCCGCCGCCAGGTCGGCCAGCACCTGCTCGAGATCCGCCCACAGCTGGCTCGGCAGCAGGGCCCGGTCGTGCAGTTGATCCCCCCAGGGCCGCAGCCCCGTGGGGCGCTGCGGTTCCTCCAGTAGCCGCACCACCAGGGCGCGGAACAGCAGCGCCACGGCACTGCTCCAGCGGTGATCCGGCATCGATTCCAGCGCCCGGAACTCCAGCAGCCCCTGGCAGCCGGCGGTCCAGGCGGGGTTCCAGAACTTGTCGAGGCTGATCTCGCTGCGGTGCGTGTTGCCGCTGCGGTCGGCATGCAAGTGCCGCAGGGTTTCGCCGATGGCCACCCGCTGATCCCCCGGCGGCAGCTGGGCCAGGGTGCGGTGCGCCAGCTCTAGATCGAGGGCCGCGGCGCTGCCCTCATCGGGCCGCGGCGCCTGGGAGGCCGGGCCCACGCTGCGGCCGCTGAACAGATACGCCAGGCAGGGGTGGTGCTGCCAGTAGCGCAGCACCGCCACCAGCCAGGCGGGCCGGCTGAAGAAGGGATGCTGCTCCAGGTTGGGGCCCCCCAGCAGCAGGTGGTTGCCGCCGCCGGTGCCCTCGCTGCGCTCCCCCTGCTGTTTCCAGCTGCGCAGTCCCACCGCTGCGCCCGCCTGCTCCAGCAGCTCCATCCAGTCGGCGTACTCCCGCCAGCTGTGGCACACCGGCAGGTTGATCTCCAGCACGCCCGGGTCGGCCGTGAGCCCCAACACCCGCCAGTGCTCGCCCGTATCCACCGGCAGCAGGCCGCTCAGCTCCGGCGGCCGCCACCCCTGGCCGTGCCCGGCGATCAGCCCCAGCAGCTGCTCCAGGGGCAGCCGCTCCAGGGGCGGCAGGAACAGCCCCCAGCCTTCGGGATCCAGCTCCAGGGTGAGCACCTGCCGCAGGGCGCCTGCGGGGAAGTGCTCCAGGGGCAGCCGCAGCCCCGCCGGCCCGGGGGCACCGCTCAGCTGCCGCAGCTCCTCCTCCAGGGGCCAGGGCACCGATTGCCAGCTCCCCTGTTCGCAGCTCAGTGGCAGGGCCCAAACCCGTTTCTCGGGGGAGAGGGGATCCCGCAGGGGCAGGGGCTGCACCGGGCAGCCCAGGCCCTGGCCGAGGGCCTCCAGCAGCCTGAGGGCCTCGGTAGCGCTGGGGCAGGGGGCCCCGCCGTTCTGGGGCCAGGGCACCAGGGGCTGACCCTCCCGGCCGGTGATCAGCCGCAGGGCCCAGCGGGGATTCACCTCGCCGTCGTAGCGCTTGCCGGGGCAGAAGAGCAGCAGGCTGCCGGGCCAGGCTCGCCGTTGGAGCTCCGCCGCCAGGGCCCTGGCGTAGCGCAGCTTGGTGGGGCCATCGGCCGCCACGCTCCACTCCGCCCCCTGGGGATCCACGGGCACCAGGGTGGGTTCGCCCCCCATGGTGAGCTGGATGCCGGCCCGCTGCAGCCGCTCCTCCACCGCCGCGGCCGTGCTCTCGAAGGCGGCGGGCAGGTGGGGCATCGCTAGAGCCGTGCCGAGTTGCTGGAGCCGCTCAGGATCTCGGCGCTGATCGCCCAATCCAGCTCGCTCTCCACCCCGGGCGGCCCGGAAAAGGTGCCGCTCACCGCAGCGGTGAGATCGGAGCGGGAGGAGGTGGCCACGGGGATGTAGCGGTCGTCCACCGCCCCCTTGCCGCTGGGGTCGAAGCCCCGCCAGCCGGCCCCCTGCAGGTACACCTCGGCCCAGGCGTGCAGGTCATAGCGCTCCGGGGCGGGATCCACCAGGTGGTAACCGCTCACGAAGCGCGCCGGCAGCCCCAGGCTGCGGCAGCACTCGATCATCAGCATCGCCAGATCGCGGCAGGAGCCCACCCGTTCCTTGAGGGTGCGGCCGGCGGGCCACGCGGGCCCCACGTGGCGCTGGGTGTACTTCACCCGGTCCTGGATGATTTCGATCAGCTGTTGCAGGAAATTGAGGCTGCGGCCATCGCTGCCGATCAGGGCCTCCTGGGCCAGATCGGCGGCGGCGGCATCGTGCTGGCCGTTGGGCAGCCAGCCCTGCAGGTTGCTGAGCAGGTCGGGGTTGAGCTTGCCGATGGCTACGGGCAGCTGCGCCATCTGCTCATCCAGGCAGGCCTCAATCAGCGGAGGGGTGAAGGTTTCCACCTCACTGGTGGCCACCACCGTGAAGCGCTCGGTGTCCCCCAGGAAGCGCGCCCGGGTGATGGTGTCGCCACCGGCGGCCATCAGCTCATAGAGCTGGCTGGGGTCGGGGCTGATCTCCAGACGGAAATCGAGCAGGCGCTGGAAGCCATGGGGCCGCGGCCGCAGGCAGATGCGATGCGGCCCCAGCTGCACCGGCTTGCTGTAGCGGTAGTCGAAGCGGTGAATTAGGCGGGCGCGCATGCCAGGTCGGGACTGGAAACAGAAACGGGCTCGGCCAGGCCCGGCAACACGAAGTAGCGGGCGTGGATCAGACCATGCAGGTTATTGAGATCGCTCTGCAGCGCGTCGATCGCTTCATGAAGCCCACCGCTGATCAGCTCATCAATGCCGGTGTAGCTCCAGCGGGCCAGGGTGAGGCCGCTGAGGCATTCGAGCTCATCCGGGGCGCCGGGCACTGAACTGCCGGCCACCAGCCGCAGGGTTTCATGGATCCGCTCCATGCAGTACCGCACCGAGCGGGGGAAGGCGGGATCGAGCAGCAGGAAGGCGGCCACCGCCTTCGGCGTGATCACCCCCAGCTGCGACTGGCGGAACATCTGATAAGCGCCGGCACTGCGCAGCAGGGAGATCCACTGCAGTTCATCCAGCACGCCGCCCACCTCCTCGGGGCTGGGGAGCAGCAGGAAGTACTTCACATCGAGGATGCGGGTGGTCTTGTCGGCCCGCTCGATCAGCCGCCCCAGCCGGCTGAACTGCCAGGAGAGGTCGCGGCTGAGGGTGGCGTCGGTGACCCCATAGAACAGCTGGCAGCCGCGGCGGATCTCCCGCAGCTGCTCCTGGGGGGGTTGATCCCAGAAGCTGTCGCTCTCCAGCAGGGTCCAGTAGAGGCTGTTGATCTGCTCCCACATCTCGGTGGTGATCACATCGCGGATCTGGCGCGCGTTCTCCCGGGCCAGGGCGATGCAGTTGACGATGCTGTTGGGGTTGGCCTCCGCCTTCACCAGGCACTCCACCACCTGCTTGGCGCCGCCGCCGGGGTAGAGGCGGTCGAACAGCTCGCGGTCGCCGCTGGCATCGATCAGCGGTTGCCAGGGCTCGGCGCTGCCGGGGGGGCAGTCGAGCGCCATGGCCTCGCTGACTTCCACAAAGCGAGAGATGTTCTCCGCCCGCTCCACATAACGGTTGATCCAGTAGAGGGAATCGGCGACGCGGCTCAGCATGGGGCTACCTCCTGGGCACCCTCTTCCACGATCCAGGTGTCCTTGCAGCCGCCCCCCTGGGAGGAGTTCACCACCAGGGAGCCCCGTTTGAGGGCCACGCGGGTGAGGCCGCCGGGGGTCACCCAGGCCCCCTGGCCCCGCAGCACATAGGGGCGCAGATCCACGTGGCAGGGGTAGAGCTCCCCCTCGCTGAGGGAGGGCACCGTGGAGAGCTCCAGGGTGGGCTGGGCGATGAAGTTGCGCGGATTGGCGCGGATCTTGTCGGCGAATTCGAGGATCTCCGCCTCGCTGGCGTGGGGGCCGATCAACATGCCGTAGCCCCCGGCCTCCGACACCGCCTTCACCACCAGCTCGCCCAGGTGGGCCAGCACGTAGGCCTGGTCGTCGGGTCGGGAGCAGAGGTAGGTGGGCACGTTTTCGATGATCGGCTCCTCACCGAGGTAGTACCGCACCATTTCCGGCACGTAGGCGTAGATCAGCTTGTCGTCGGCCACGCCGGTGCCCGGGGCGTTGGCGATGGCCACCCGGCCCCGCGCGTACACCTCCATCAGGCCGCGCACCCCCAGCATCGAGTCGGCGCGGAACACGGCCGGGTCGAGGAAGTCGTCGTCGATGCGGCGGTAGATCACATCCACCGGCTCCAGGCCGCTGGTGCTGCGCATCCAGACGCGGCCGTCCTGGCAGGCCAGGTCGCGGCCCTCCACCAGGGGGATGCCCATCTGTTGGGCCAGGTAGCTGTGCTCGAAGTAGGCGCTGTTGAACACCCCCGGGGTGAGCAGCACCACCCGCGGCGCTTCGGTCCAGGGGGCCAGCTCCCGCAGGGTCTGCAGCAGCTGGGAGGGGTAGCTGTCGATCGGCTGCACGGTGCGGCCGGCGAACAGGCTGGGGAACATGCGCTTCATCACGCGCCGGTTCTCCAGGAAGTAGGCCACCCCCGAGGGGCAGCGCAGGTTGTCCTCCAGCACTCGCCAGGTGCCCTGGCCGTCGCGGATCAGGTCGAGGCCGGAGATCTGGCACCACTTGCCCAGGGGCGGGTGGAAGCCCTGCATCTGCGGCCGCCAGCCCTGGGAACTCTCCACGTCTTCCCGGGGGATCACCCCATCCCGCAGGATCCGCTGCTCCCCGTACACATCCGCCAGAAACAGATCGATGGCCTCCAGCCGTTGGATCAGGCCCCGCTCCAGGCGCCGCCAATCGGCGTGGTCGATCAGCCGGGGCAGGGGATCAAAGGGCAGGATCCGCTCACCGCCGCGGTTGCCGGAATCGTTGAGCCGGAAGGTGGCCCCCAGGCGCTTGAGCAGCATGCCGGCGGCGGCATGGTTGCGGTTGAGCTCCTCCAGCCCCAGGGCCCCCAGGGAGGAGAGCAGCGGTTGCAGGGCCCGTCGCGGCTGCTCGCTGGCGCTGAAATACTCGTCGTACCCCTTGCTGGGGCGGTACTCGGTGAACATCGCCGACCTGCGGTGGCGTGATCATGCAGAGCGGCCTGGGCCTTCCGGGTGCGGGTTGCTACCGAACGGATCGTTGGAGCTGGGCCCTCAGAGCAGGAAGTAGCGCTGGGCCATGGGCAGCACCGTTGCCGGTTCGCAGGTGAGCAGCTCCCCGTCGGCGAACACCTCGTAGGTCTGCGGGTCCACCTCCACCCGGGGCAGGGCGGTGTTGTTCTTCATGGCGGCCTTACCGATGCCGCCGCGGGTGTTGAGCACGGGCACGCAGGTGCGGCTGAGGCCGAGCTGGCGGGGGAGGTCGCACTCCAGGGCAGCCTGGCTCACGAAGGTGAGGCAGCTGGGGGCCAGGGCTTTGCCGAAGCTGGCGAACATCGGCCGGCCGTGCACCGGGCCGGGGGTGGGGATCGAGGCGTTGGCATCGCCCATCTGGGCCCACACGATCGAGCCCCCCTTGAGCACCAGCTCGGGCTTCACCCCGAAGAACCCCGGTTTCCAGAGCACCAGGTCGGCGAGTTTGCCCACCTCCACCGAGCCCACCTGGTGGTCGATGCCGTGGGCGATGGCGGGGTTGATGGTGGTTTTGGCGATGTAGCGCTTGAGGCGGGTGTTGTCGTTGCGGGCGCTGTCCTCCGGCAGGGCGCCGCGCTGCACCTTCATCTTGTGGGCGGTCTGGAAGGTGCGGGTGATCACCTCCCCCACCCGGCCCATGGCCTGGGAGTCGCTGGCGATGATCGAGAAGGCGCCGATGTCGTGCAGGATGTCCTCGGCGGCGATGGTTTCGCGGCGGATGCGCGATTCGGCAAAGGCCACGTCCTCCGGGATGCGCGGATCCAGGTGGTGGCACACCATCAACATGTCGAGGTGCTCCTCGAGCGTGTTCACCGTGTAGGGGCGGGTGGGGTTGGTGCTGCTGGGCAACACGTTGGCTTCGCCGCAGATCTTGATGATGTCCGGGGCATGGCCACCGCCGGCCCCCTCAGTGTGGAAGGTGTGGATGGTGCGGCCGCCGATGGCACGGATCGTGTCCTCCACGAAACCCGCCTCATTGAGGGTGTCGCTGTGGATGCACACCTGCACATCGAACTGATCCGCCACCGTCAGGCAGCAATCGATCGCCGCCGGTGTGGTGCCCCAGTCCTCGTGGAGCTTGAGGCCGCAGGCGCCGGCCCGGATCTGCTCTTCGATCGCCTCCGGCGTGCTGGCGTTGCCTTTGCCGTAGAAGCCCAGGTTCACCGGCAGCCCTTCGGCGGCCTGCAGCATGCGGGCCAGGTGGAAGGCGCCCGGGGTGCAGGTGGTGGCGTTGGTGCCGGTGGCTGGGCCGGTGCCGCCCCCCATCAGGGTGGTGACCCCGCTGGCCAGGGCGGTTTCGATCTGCTGCGGGCAGATGAAGTGCACGTGGGTGTCGATGGAGCCCGCGGTGAGGATGTGGCCCTCGCCGGCGATCGCTTCGGTGCCGGGGCCCACCACGATGTCCACCCCTGCCTGGGTGTCGGGGTTGCCCGCCTTGCCGATGGCCACGATGCGGCCATCCCGCAACCCCACATCGGCCTTCACGATCCCCCACCAGTCGAGGATCAGGGCGTTGGTGATCACCGTGTCCACCGCCCCGGCGGCGCGGGTGGTCTGGGCCTGGCCCATGCCATCGCGGATCACCTTGCCGCCGCCGAACTTCACCTCATCGCCGTAGACCGTGAAGTCGCGCTCCACCTCCAGGATTAGATCGGTGTCCGCCAGGCGCAGCCGATCACCGGTGGTGGGGCCGTAGGTCTCGGCGTAGGCGCGGCGGGAGATGCGGTAGGGCATGGGGGGTCAGTCGAGGGGGCCGTTCACCAGGCCGTTGAAGCCGAACACCCTGCGGTCTCCGGCGAAGGGCACCAGCTGCACCTCGCGGCTGTCGCCCGGTTCAAAGCGGATGGCGGTGCCGGCGGGGATGTCGAGCCGTTGGCCGCGGCAGGCCTCCCGGTCAAACAGCAGCGCCCCATTGGCCTCAAAAAAATGAAAGTGCGAGCCCACCTGCACGGGGCGGTCGCCGTTGTTGGCCACCAGCACGGTGGTCACCGGCCGGCCGGCGTTGAGCTCCAGCTCACCGGGTTCGGGGATCAGTTCGCCGGGAATCAGGGGGGCCATGGCTTGGAGATGGGATCAGCGGATGGGGTCGTGCAGGGTGACGAGCTTGGTGCCATCGGGGAACACCGCCTCGATCTGCACCTCGTGCACCAGTTCCGGCACCCCCTCCATCACCTGCTCGCGGCTGAGCCAGGTGGTGCCCTCCTGCATCAGCGCCGCCACGGTCTTGCCGTCGCGGGCCCCCTCCAGCACCTGGAAGCTGAGCCAGGCCACCGCCTCCGGATGGTTGAGCCGCAGGCCGCGGTTGAGGCGCCGCTCCGCCAGCAGGGCCGCAGTCACGATCAGGAGCTTGTCCTTCTCCTGAGGGGTCAGGTGCATGGCAGGCGCAAGGGGGGCGCAGGGGAGGCGCAGACCAACTGCGCTGTGGGCTCACTCTGACTGGCCTGGCAACGGCCGACCGGTTCAGGCTGAACAGTTCGGCGCCGCCAGCGCCGCCAAGGGCTGCTCCTGAAATGGCCACACCCTTGGCAGCTCCGGCGCCGCCTGGCCCCGCTCCGCCCGGATCAGGGCCCAGAGCCGGCTGAACCAGAAGCGGGCCGCCTGGCTGGAGCCGCCGCGGTAGCGGGCCACAAGCCCCTGCTCCAGGGCCCCGCAGGCCATGGCGCCCTCGAGGCCGCGGCGGGCATCCCGGGCCGCCGCCAGCAGCGCCGCCAACGCTTCGGCCGCCAGTGGTTGCGGCGCCGCCCACACCAAAGAGCCAAACACCGGCTCCCCCGCCAGGCCGTGCTCCCCCTCCAGGGCGGCACCCCCCAGCTCCAGCCGATCCACCAGTTCAAATCGGGGCCCGCTGGGCCCCTGGCGGCGAATCTCCAGGCTGGAGCGCCAGCAGCCCTGCTCCAGCCCCTCACCGGCGGCGGTACGCCCCAGCCGCACCACCTCCGCCGCCAGAAAACTGGCGTCCGTCGCCAGCTCCACCGTGGCCTGCTGGTCATACAGCGCACTGGCGTAGAGCACCAGCTCCTGGGGCAGCCACTCCAGGTCGCTGCCGGAGTCCAGGGCAAACACCAGCTGCTGCTGTGCCCAGCGGCCGGCCGGATGGCTGCGGAAGCGTCCGATGCTGCCGTACACCTTCTGGGCCGCCACGCTGGTGAGCAGGGCGCGGCTGCCGGCCCCGAGGCTCGCCTCAATGCGCAGCTGATCGCCACCCACCAGCCCACCGGCGGTGTGCAGCAGCGGCAGTTCGCAGTGGCCGCTGGCCTGGGCAAAGGCCCGCTGCAGCTTCAAGGGGGAGCGGGCACCCCCCTGGTGGCGGGTCTGGCCCCGGTGCTGTTCAAAGCGCAGGCTGGCGCTGCCCCGCCAGGGGGCTGGGGCCGGGGCTGACTCTGTGGCGGCGTGCATCAGCCCATGCTCCGCGGCCATGGCCCGTTGTTTGGTAGTTCTGGTGACACAACTCTGCGCCGCCGCTGGCGAGGCTGCGCCCTGTGATCGATCGGCCATGCAGCAGAGCGGCGCGGTGACCCTGGTGGAGCGGTTGGCCCCCTCCGATCAGCGGCCGCTGCCGCTGCTGCAGTTGCCCCTCGATGCCGACCAGCGCACCAGCCTGCGCGGCCACCGCCGCAGCGCCTGCGGCCGCGATCTGGTGTTGCAGTTGCCCCGCGGTGCCGCCCTGCAACCCGGAGAACGGCTGCTCAGCGCCGATGGCGCCCTGCAGGTGCTGGTGCTGGCGGCACCGGAGCCGGTGATGGAGGTGCGCAGCGCCGACCCCTTGGCCCTGCTGCAGGCCGCTTATCACCTCGGCAACCGCCATGTGGCCATGGAGCTCCATGCCGACCGCCTGGTGCTCCTGCACGACAGCGTGCTGGCGGACCTGCTTCAGCGGCGGGGGCTGCAGGTGGACTGCCGCCTGGCGCCGTTTGCGCCGGAGGCCGGCGCCTATGCGGGACCTGAGCATCATTCCCACGGCCATGGCCACTGAGGCGGCCCGGCTGCGGTTGTTCCAGCTGGTGAGCCCGGCCCTGCCCGTGGGGGCGTTCAGCTACTCGGAGGGGCTGGAGGTGCTGGTGCAGCGGGGTGCTCTGTCGGACGCGGCGGCCGTTGAGGTCTGGCTGCAGGCGGAGCTGCAGCGGGGTGCCGTGGCGGTGGAGGCGGCGGCGCTGCAGCCCCTGCAACGGGCCCTGGCCACCGCGGATCGGGCCGCGGCCACCGCCTTGGATGGATGGTTGCTGGCCCAGCGGGAGGCGGCGGAACTGCGGGCCCAGCAGCGCCAGATGGGCCAATCGCTGCTGCAGCTGCTGGCGGATCTGGGCTGGCCTTTGCCACCGGTGCTGGCGGCTGCCGGCCTGGCCTGGCCCGCCGCCTTCGCCTGGGCCGCCCACTGCCTGGAGCTCGATTCCCCCGCCGTTGAGGAGGCCTATGTCTATGGCTGGGTTGCCAACCAGCTCAGCGCGGCGGTGCGGCTCGTGCCGTTGGGCCCCACCCAGGCCCAGCGGCTGCAGCTGCAGCTGGCGGAGCTGATCGCCGAGCGGGCCGCCGCCCTGGCCGTCGCGGACCCCCACAGCCTCTGGAGCGGTGGGGTGGGGGCTGGCTTGGCCCAGCTCCAGCATGCCGAGCTTTATTCGCGCCTGTTCCGCAGCTGAGCAGCGCCGCGGGAATCCCCCCACAATGCGCCCATGCTTGCCATCTGGATCGGCGCCATCGACCAGGGCCTGGCCTACGCCGGCCTGGCCCTGGGGGTGTACCTCACCCTGCGGGTGCTCAACTTCGCCGACATCACCGTGGACGGCTCCTTCGCCCTCGGAGGTGGCAGTGCGGCCCTGTTGCTGAGCCAGCAGGTGGCGCCCCCGCTGGCCCTGCTGGTGGCGGTGGCGCTCGGAGCCCTGGCGGGCACCGCCACCGGCCTGATCCACACCCGTCTGGGGGTGAATGACCTGTTCGCCGGCATCCTCACCACCACCGGCCTCTACTCGATCACCCTGCGGCTGATGGGCCGCTCCAACATCCCGCTCACCGATCTGCACCTGGCCTTGGATCAGCTGCCGGATCTGGGGCTGGGCTCCGATGGCCGTTGGCTACTGGCCCTGCTGCTGGTGATGGTCGGCCTGATCGCCCTGCTGGCGCTGCTGCTGGCCACCGACCTGGGGCTGGCGCTGCGGGCCATCGGCAACAACGCGGTGATGGCCCGCTCCAACGCCATCAGCACACGCCGCGGCCTCACCCTCGGCATCGCCGCCGGCAATGGTCTGGTGGCCCTGGCCGGTGCCTTGGTGGCCATGTACCAGGGCTTCGCCGACGTGACCATGGGCATCGGCTCCCTGATCCTCGGCCTGGGGGCGGTGATCGTGGGCGAATCGGTGCTGCGCCCCCGCACGGTGCCCCAGGCCCTGCTGGCGGTGGTGCTGGGCTCGGTGCTGTTCCGGGCCATGATCGCCCTGGCCCTGCAGCTGGGCATGGAGCCGGTGGACCTCAAGCTGGCCACGGCCCTGCTGCTGCTGGCGGCCCTGGGGCTGGGCCGTCTGCGCATTCCCGGGGTGTCGGATCCGGGAGGTGGCCGGTGAGCCTGGAGATTCAGGATCTGGCCTGGGGCCATCCGCAGCCCGGTGGCGGTTGGCGGCAGCTGTTCGAGGGCTTCCAGCTCAGCTGCACCACGGGTCAGTTTGTGGTGGTGATCGGCAGCAACGGCTCCGGCAAGTCGACGTTGCTCAATCTGGTGGCGGGCACCCTGCGGGCCAGTGGCGGCTCGGTGCGGCTGGAGGGCCGTGAACTGCTGCGGCTCCCGGAGCACCGCCGCGCCCGGGCCATCGGCCGGGTGATGCAGAACCCCCTGGATGGCACCGCCCCGGGGCTCACCATCGCCGAAAACCTGCGGCTGGCGGAATGCCGCCGCCGCCCCCTGTTCAGCCCCCGCGCCCTGCTGGGGCTGCACCCCTCCCGCGCTGACCGTCGCCGCTACGGCGAGCTGTTGGAGACGTTGGGGCTGCCCCTGGCAGATCGTCTGGATACCCCGGTGGGTCAGCTCTCCGGCGGTCAGCGCCAAACCATCAGCCTGGTGATGGCCAGCCTCGGGGAGCCGCGGCTGCTGCTGCTGGATGAGCACACCGCCGCCCTCGACCCCCGCGCCGAAGCCACCGTGATGGCGCTCACCGATCGGCTGGTGGCGCGGCTGGGCACCACCGCCCTGATGGTGACCCACAGCCTGGAGCAGGCCCTGCGCCATGGCGATCGGCTGTTGATGCTCCAGGAGGGCCGCCTGATCGGCGACTGGAACGCCACCGAGCGGCAACAGTTGAGCCCGGCGTCGTTGCGGGAGCTCTACGGCAACGCCACAGTGCAGGTGGACCCCCCATCCCTCGGATGAGCCCGCGATGAGCCTGCGCCGCCGTCAGTTCCTGACTCTCTCCGCCGCCGGCTTGGGCAGCTCCCTGGCCCTGGCCGCCTGCGGGCGCTTCGGTGGCGGCCAACCCCGCAAGGGGCCCCTGATCGGCATGCTGCAGATGGTGGATGCTCCGCCCCCCAACTTCACCCGCAAGGGCTTTGAGGAGGCGTTGGCGGCGGCGGGCTTCCGCAACGGCGAAACGGTGACCTTCCTGCAGAAGGACGCCGCCGGCGAGCTGCCCAACACGACCCTGGTGATGCAGCAGTTTCTGGCGGAACCGGTGGACATGGTTCTGGCGGTGGGCACGCCCCCCCTGCAGGCGGCCATGAAGGTGATGCCCGCCTCGGTGCCGGTGATCTTCTGCTACTGCTCCAACCCCTGGGGTGCGGGCGCCGGTACGCCCCCCGGTGGTGTGGGCCAGCACCGCCCCAACGTGGTGGGCACCATTGGCACCAACCCTGTGGCCGAAGAGCTCGACCTGGCCCGCCAGGTGAACCCCGCCCTCAAGACCGTGGGCCTGATCTTCAACCCCGGGGAGCCCAACTCCGAATACGAGGCCAAGATCCTCGGTCAGGCCGCCCAGGCGCGGGGCATCACCGTGGTGCAGCAGGCGGTGGCCAATTCCGGTGAGGTGCTGCAGGCGGCCCAGGCCCTGGCGGAAAAGAAGGTGGAGGCCTACGTGAAGATCGGCGATTACGCCACCATCCAGGCCTTCGCCTCCATCTGCAAGGTGGGCCTGGAGAATCGCATTCCGGTGTACTCCGTGGACCCGCCCGACATCGAACTGCCGGGTTGCCTGGCGGTGATCGGCTGGAACTACCGCGACGACGGCATGGCCGCCGGCCGCCTGGCGGTGCGGGTGCTGAAGGGGGAATCGCCGGCCAAGATGGCTTTTGAGTCCCTCACCAAGACCGACCTGCTGGTGAGTGAGGCCACTGCCCGGGCCATCGGCGTCAGCCTGCCGGCGGCTTTGGTGGCGAAGGCCAACCAGGTGGTGCGTTAGGGGCGGCCGGGCCGTGTCCCTGAGCCGTCGCTCCAGCCTGCGGCTGTTGGCCGCAGCCGCGGGCACCGCTGCCCTGGCGCCCCTGGTGGCCTGCCAACAGGGCCGCCGCCGCAGGGGTGGCGTGGGCCCCTGGCGGGTGGGGATCCTGCAGTACGTGCAGGTGCGCGCGGTGGATGTCACCCGTGAGGGGGTGTTGCAGGGGCTGGCCCGCCATGGTTTTCATCCCGGGCAGAACCTGCAGGTGCTGCTGCGGCAGGCCGACGGCAGCCCCGCCCGCTGCCGCAGCTTGGCCCGGGAGCTGGTGACCGCCGACGTCGACCTGCTGGTGGCGATCGGAACCCCGGCGTTGCAGGCGGCCATCGCTGCGGCATCGGGCCAGCTGCCGATCGTGTTCTGCTATTGCGCCAATCCCTGGGGCGCCGGTGCCGGCGGCAGTGCCACCCAGCATCAGGCCCAGGTCACCGGCACCGTCACCACCACCGCCGTGGAGGAGCTGCTGCGGGTGGCACAGCAGCTGGTGCCCAACCTTCAGCAGGTGGGGTTGCTCTACAACCCCGCGGAACCCAACTCGAGCTTTGAGGCCGAACTGCTGGCCCAGGCCGTTGCGGCGCAGCAGTTGCAGTTGGTGCGCGAGGCGGTCACCAGCGTTGCCGATCTGCCGGAGGCGTTTGCCCAGTTGCAGCGCCAGGGCCTGCAGGCCTTGATCAAGGTGGAGGATTACGTGGTGCTCCAGGGGTTTCGGCAACTGGCGGCCCTGGCGCTGCGGGCGCGGTTGCCGCTGCTGGCGGAGGAACCGGATGACGCCGGCGTGCCCGGCTGCCTGGCGGTGGTGGGCTGGAGCTCCATGCAGGATGGGGAGCGGGCCGGAGCCATGGCCGGCGAGATCCTGCGGGGCGCCTCTCCGGCGAGCCTCCCCATTCAGCCCCCCGGCGCTCCTGGCCTGTGGCTCAATCGCGGCACGG
>Ga0194120_10001807_pt1 | contig 37816 bp, 33 predicted proteins | sample TA2MahCa65mmetaG_FD_148642 | JGI IMG/M metagenome (GOLD analysis project Ga0194120, IMG submission 148642) | Freshwater microbial communities from Lake Tanganyika, Tanzania - TA2015019 Mahale Deep Cast 65m | ecosystem: Environmental > Aquatic > Freshwater > Lake | place: Tanzania: Lake...
CGCGTCGACCACCGGGGTGGCCACGCCCAGCTTCGGCGCGGCCAGTGACATCGATAACAACAGGGCGAGCATCACGACGCCGCTAACTCACGGCCACGGCCACGACGGTGGTCGGGCCCACCCGGGCTCGCCGCCGTGGTGCAGCCCCGGCTCGTCGACGTAGGGACCGATGCGGCTGCGCTCGAGCCGCGAGAGGTGCGCCACCGTGCCGAGCCTAGCCGCCACGTCGCGGGCGAGAGCACGCACGTAGAAGCCACCCCCGCAGACAATCTCCAGTCGCGACCATGTATCACCATGTATCAGCCACCGCGCCGCGTGCAGGTACACCCGAGACGGCGGCAGCTCCACCGCCTCGCCCCGGTGTACGCGCGCGTAGGCCCGCTCCCCGCCCACGCGCTTGGCGGAGGTGGCCGGCGGTACCTGCTCGGTGAAGCCGACGAAGGCAGACAGCGCCTCGTCGAGCCCCGCCCGCGGCACCGTCCCCTCGCGCACCACGGCGCCGGTGGGATCGAGGTTGTCGGTCTCGATCCCCCAGCGCACGTCGGCCACGTAGGTCTTGGGCAGGCGATGGAGGGCTTCGAAGCTGTGTACAGCGTCGCCCACCAGCACCAGCAACAGCCCCTCGGCGAAAGGGTCGAGGGTGCCCCCGTGGCAGGCCCGGAGGCGGCTGCCGGCCCGCACCTCGAGCTCGCTCACCACCTCCTTGAAGCGCTCGAAGCTCGTGACGCCCGGCGGCTTGTGGACTCGCCAGGTGCCATCCACCGGCGAAACTCTCGCGCGCGGCCTGCCCCGCTTCAGCCGATCACCTTCTGGAACACCATCAGCGCCAGGGTGGCAAACCACAGCGCGTGGAAAGCCGGGCCGAGCCAGCGCAGGCGCCCGAGCGCCACCGGGTCGGTGCTGTTGGCGAGCAGCGCGTCGAGGGTGCGGAAGTAGGTGGCCTGTACCCCCACGAGCACCAGGGTGTTGAACAAGCCCACGTGTACCGCCACCGGCACGCTGCCAAGACCGCCCAGGGCGTAGACCAGGTAGAACCCTGTGAGTAACACCACGACCGAGGCGATCCGCGCCGCCCGCGCCACGCGACGTGCCCGGTCGGCGAGCCCGAGGAAGTCACCGAGGCGAGCCACGGTATAGCGAGTGTCGCCGGTGATGAACATCATCGCGCCAAACCACGCGGCGATGGCGGCGAGGTGCAACAGGCGGGCGAGGTAGTAGTCCACGGCTTGCGACCCGTATCAGGTCGGCTCGACATCGAGCACGGTGTGTACCGTCTCCGCCGTGCCCGGGTCGGTGGTGAAGAGCCGCCCGCGCCGCATCCTTCCTTGCAGCATCTCCATCCCCGGCGCCTCGGGACGGCCCGCGCGCACCGGCACGAAGCGCCACCACGCGCGCGACCCCGAGTGTACCCGCGCGCCGATCGCCAGTGATACACGCCCCATCGTCCAGCGAGGGTTCACCTCGACGATCGGGTCGATGACCAGCTGATCGTCGTGTTGATACACCAGTGTATCAACGCCCACCGGGCCCTCCACGCCGAGCGCGGCGAGGCGGCCGCCGAGGAACTCGCCCACGGCCACCACCAGCCGCTGGAGCCAGCGAGGGTCGCCCCCCTCGCCCCCGAGCCAGCGGCGCACCGCGCCGGGCTCCTGCTCCAGCCAGCGACTGGGCCGCGTGCCGGTGAACTGTCCCCGGGCGTCGGTGTCGAAGCGCACCACGCCGCGCGGATGGGCGCGCCCCCCGGCCACGTCGTAGTGAAAGCTCAGGTCGAGCACCCGCTCCACCCAGGGCTCGGCGCGCAGCCGGCCGTGCAGGGCCAGTTGTTTCTCCACCCAGGCCTCCACCGCCGGCGAGATCACCCCCCGCGCGCGGCCCCGTCCCGCCGTGGAGAAGGGGGCCTTTACCACCCATCCCCGGGCCAGCGCGGCCCCGGCCTCGGCCACCGTGGTCACCGCCTCACCGCTGATACATCGAACGTGTGTATCATGTATCAGACTTGAAAAGTCGTGCTTCCACATCATGTGTTGCACCTTGTCTGCTGCCACGCGCAAGCCGGGCTGGTAACGCCGCCCGTCGCGCACCAGCAGCAGGCCGTCGGCGGTGGTCCCAGGGCCCCAGCCCCAGGGTTCCAGCCGCCCGAGCTTGCGTGTCCCGAGCACGTCGAGACTGGCGACCGTCTCGGGCAGCGGGCAGCCGGCCGCCGCCATCTCGCCAGCCCAGCTCTCGGTCGGCTCGCGGGGCATCACCACCACGTCGTCGGGCGCGGCGAGGAAGCTGAGCAGGGGCGCTAGATCCGCGGCCAGAGATCGCGCGGCCCCGGTCGGCGCGTGCCCCGGCTTGCCGCGGGCCAGCTCGTCTTCTACCGAGGGGTTGAAGACCCACGCGGCAGGGGGCCGTCCCTTGGACGCCTGGTATCGCGACAGTCGCTCGATGAACTCCTCGCCGAGCCCCGCCTTACGACGGCCCTCCACGTCGAAGCTCGGCCCCTTGGCTCTCGCGAGACCAAGCGGAGGGGAGAGCGCCGTGGAAAGCACCTCCCAATCGCTGCGCGATGGATCTTTCCAACGGTGAAACCAGGACAACCCGAAACGAACGTGACCCACCTCGTCGTCGTGTACCTGCCGCAGCACCCCGGCGGTTTCCCCGTCGCCGACCTCGCGGAACAGGTGCTCGAAGTGCAGCGCGTAGTCGAGGTTGGCCTGCTCGAACACCAGCGCCATGCGCATCACGTAGTCGAGCGGCGAGCTCATCCCCTGGAGCGCACGCCAGAAGAAGTCGTTGAGCGGCAGCTCCCCAAGCTCGACGCCGAGCGCGGCCATGCGTCCGAGGTACAGCCGAAGGTGAACCTGCTCCTCCACCAGCGTGGTGGCGATCCCGGCACGGAAAGCCCGGGGCGCCTCGGGAAAGGCGAGCAGGGTGGCGGCCATCGCCTCCAGGGCGAGCAGCTCGTGGTTGGCGAAGCGGTGCAACAGCCGGCCGCGCGCGGCCTCGTCGTCGAGCCGACCCGGGAGATCCGCGCGCTCGCGGGCGAAGGCCAGGCCCGGGGGACGCGAGGGCTGGTCGACGCGGGTGGACGCGCCCGGCGCGTGGTCGGTCCACGCCGGTGGCGCCCAGAGCTTGCCGTCGAGCGTGGTGGCCCCGAGGATCGACTCCGCCCAGGCCCGCAGCTCCATGCCGGTCGCGTAGCCCCCCAGCCCGCGGGATAGCAACCCGGCCCCGAGGGTTCGCCGTGCTGCTCGCCGCCAACGAGATCGAGAAGGCCTGGGGGGATCGCATGATCCTCCACGGGGTAGATCTCGTGGTGCAACCTGGCGAGATCGTGGGCCTGGTTGGGCCCAACGGCTGCGGCAAGTCCACGCTGCTCTCGATCCTCGCGGGCACCGAGGCCCCCGACCACGGCACCGTCGACCGCCGCGCCGCCGTGGGGCACCTCGCCCAGGACCCGGTGTTGCCCCCGGGCACGGTACGGCAGGCCGCCGAGGCCGCCCTCGGCTGGCACGCCGAGCTCCTGGCGGAGTGGGAAAGAGCGATGCACGCGGGCAACGAGGCCGACGCCGCCCGCCTGCAATCGCGACTCGACACGGTGGGCTGGGACCTCGGCCACCAGGTCGACGCCGTGCTCTCGCGCCTGCGCTGCCCCCCGCCCGGGCAAGACGTGGCCCAGCTCTCCGGCGGCGAGCGGCGCCGGGTGGCGCTCGCCCGGGCGCTCCTCGCCTCGCCCGACCTGCTCCTGCTCGACGAGCCCACCAACCACCTCGACGCCGAGACGGTGGAGTGGCTGGAGGGGTTCCTCGGCAGCTTCGAAGGCGGCGCGGTGCTGGTGACACACGATCGATACATGCTCGAACGTGTCGCGACGCGGATCGTCGAGGTGGAGGACGGCGTCGCCATCTCCTACCCGGGGAGCTACGCCGACTACCTCGTGGCTCGCGCCGAGCGGCAGCTCGCGATGGAGCGCGCCGACGACGCCCGGCTCAACCTCATCGCGCGCGAGGCGGAGTGGGCCAGCCGCTCCCCGGGCGCGCAGATGAAGAAGCAGAAGGCGCGGCTCGACCGGCTGGCGGCGCTCCAGGCCCAGCCGGCCATGCGTCGAGAGGAGAACATGCAGTTCTCGCTCAGCACCGGCGGCGTGAAGCTCGGGCGCACGCTGATCGACGCGCGCGGCCTCCGCAAGAAGTTCGGTGACCGGCGCATCCTCTGGGACCTGGACCTCGACATCGGGCCCGGCGAGCGCATCGGCGTGGTGGGCCCCAACGGCGCCGGCAAGTCCACGCTCCTCGGCATGCTCACGGGACAGGTCGCGCCCGACTCGGGCAGCATCCACCGCGCGCCGCGCCTGAAGGCCGCCGTGCTCGACCAGGCCCGCACCGGGCTGCGGCTCGACGACACCGTGTGGGAGGCCGCCGGGGGTGGCAACGACAGCGTGACCGTGGGCGAGCGCCCGGTTCACGTGGCCGGCTTCCTGCGGCGATTCTTGTTCCCCCGCGAGATGTTGTCGCAGAGGGTGGCCGGCCTCTCCGGCGGCGAGCGTGCGCGCTTGTTGCTGGCGAAGCTCATGCTCCAGGGCGCCAACTTCATCCTGCTCGACGAGCCCACCAACGACCTCGACCTCACCACGCTCGCGGTGCTCGAAGAGGCGCTCATCGACTACGACGGCGCCGTGATCGTCGTCACCCACGACCGGGCATTCCTCGACCGGGTGTGTACCGGCCTCCTCGCCTTCCACGGCAACGGCCGGGTGGTGCGCTATGCCAGCCGGCAGCAGTGGCTCGCGGCGATGGCGGCCGAGGTCCCGGCCTCGCCCGAGATGCCCCGCGCGCCCGCAGCGGCGCCCGCGCCCCCGCGCCCCAGGCTCACGTGGAAGGAGTCGCAGGAACTGGCGCGGCTGCCCACCGAGATCGAGAAGCTCGAGGCCGAGAAGTCCGATCTCGAGTCCCTCGTCTCCGATCCCGCCTCCTGGAAGGGCGGACAAGGCGCATCGCTGTCGCGACAGCTCGCTGATCTCGGGGCACGGATCGAGGGGGCATACGCGCGCTGGTCGGATCTAGAGTCGCGACAGTAGGACTACGCCGCCGACCAGGGCGTCGTGGGCCAGAGATCGCCGAGGAACTCGAGGCAGGCGCGCACGCGCGCGGGCAGGTGGGAGCGGTGTGGCCTCACCGCCCAGAAGTGTAGCGCGAGCGGCTCGTGCGACTTCAGCACCGCGCGCAGGCGACCGCTGGCGAGGTGTTCGTGTACCTCGAAGTCCGGGAGGTAGGCCACGCCAAGCCCGGCGAGCGCACAGTCGAGGATCGCGTCGGTGGAGTTGGAGGTCACCGGCCCGTTGACGTTGACCACCGTCTCCTCCTTGCCCCGCTTGAAGCGCCACGCGCGCGGGTTCGCCATGCCCGAGTAGAGCAAGCAGCGGTGCCTCGACAAGTCGGCAGGTCGATTGATGGCATTGGCGTTGTCGAGGTACTCGGGGGCACCCACCGCCACGACCCGAAAGGGCCACAGGCGCTTGGCCACGAGCGAGTTGTTCTCCACCGCGCCTCCTCGCACGGCGAGGTCGTAGCCCTCGGCCACGAGGTCGACCTTGCGGTCGGTGAGGTCGACCAGCACGCTCAACTCGGGGAAACGCTTCTGGAAGGCCGCGAGTTGTGCCGAGAGGTAGCGCCGCCCGAAGGACACCGGGAGCGATACTCGCAGCGTGCCCACCACCTCGTCGCGCTCGGCGCTGGCGCGGGCCTCGGCGTGCTTCATCGACTCCAGGAGGGGGGAGGCCGCCTCGTAGAAGGTGAGCCCGGTGTGGGTGGTGGAGATGCGACGCGTGGACCGGTGGAGCAGCCGGACACCCAGTCGAGTTTCAAGCTGTGTTATCAACCTGCTCGCGTGGCTCCGCGAGATGCCCATGTGCTTCGACGCAGCCGCGTAGCTGCCCATCTCGACCACCCGTACGAACACCTCGACGTCTGTGAACTGCTTCAGCGACATGGAGCGAGCCTCGGCGGGAGCGAGCTAGGGGGAGTTCGGTGCGCGGCGGCACCATGCGACGTATTGTCGCATGCATCGAGAGTGAGCCGCCACCACAATGTACGCGGAGATGTCGCCGTGGACCAGACGCCATCGAGCCCTGACAAGAGCGCCCTCCGCCGCCGGCTGCGCGCCGAACTCGCCGGGCTCGCGCCAGGCGCGGTGGCCCGGCGGTCGGAGGCGGTGCTGGCGGCCCTGGTCCCGGAGATCGCGCGCGGCACCGTGCTCGCCTATGCGCCCTTGCCGCGCGAGGTGCAACTGGATCCCGTGCTCGTGACCCTGGCCACCGAAGGGCGACTGGTGCTCCCCCGCGTGGTGGGCGAGGAGCTCTCGCTGCACCGCGTGGCCGACATCGCCGGCCTGCGCCGGGGATCCCTCGGTATCCGCGAGCCGGGCGCCGACTGCCCCCGGGTGGAGCCCGGCGACATCGAAGTGGTGCTGGTTCCCGGCCTCGCCTTCGGGCGCGACGGCACCCGCCTCGGGCGGGGCGGCGGCTATTTCGACCGGCTCTTGCCCCGGCTGCGGGCGCGGCGCGTGGGGGCGTGCTTCGCCCTGCAGCTCTTCGACACCGTTCCCACCGAGCCCCATGACGCGCGCGTGGATGCCGTCGTCACCGAGGAAGGCTGCTTGCGAGTGGGATAGCGGCGCGCATGTCCCAGCCCGCCGCTCTCCCCGTTCCCATCGTGATCTTCGCCGCGATCTTGATGTCGCAGCTCGTCCTCGTGGCGGTGTCCTTCGCGGTCCCGCCCGGAGGAAGCAACCCGTCGATTGGCCCCTTCCTGGTGCTGCCGGCGGCGGCCACGGCCGGCCTGTCGCTGGTGGCGCCGCACCTGTTCGGCCCCAAGTTCGACCGTCTCACCCTCCACATCCTGCGATGGGCTCTCGCCGAGTCCGCCACGATCCTCGGCTTCGTCGCGGCGTTCATGGGCGCGCCGCGGCTGTTCCAGGCCGCCTGCACGGCGATGGGCCTGGTGGCGATGTTCGCGGCCTTCCCGCCGCGCGATCTGGCCGGCCCGCCACGCCGCTAGGGACGGCAGCCACCAGCGCGCGGGTTAGCGCCGGGCCGTGCTGTTCACTTTCGCCCTCGCCCTCGCCCAGCCCCCGGCCTTCCCCTCGCTCACTGCCGACGAGAAGGCAAAGTTCGACGCGGGCGAACTCGTCATCCGGGCCGACACCAGCTCCCCCACCACGGTATCGACCGGCATCGTGAAGGTGAAGGCCCCGCCCGAGCTGCTCTGGACGGAAACCCTCGACTTCCCCGCGCGCCTGCCCGAGAACCCCACGCTCAAGAGCATCGAGGAGTACGGCCGCATCTCGCCCGACAACTGGTACGTGCGCTTCGAGATGTCGATCTTCGGCATCCACGTGACCATCCACGACCACTGGACCTGCTTCCCCGCCGAGTCCTACTGCACCTGGGTGCAAGATCCCGACGCCAAGAGCGACGTGCGCGAGGAGAAGGGCTGGCTCCTGGTGGTGCCGCATCCCGAGGGAAGCGCCATCGCCTTCCACAGCGAGTTCATCTCCGAGGTGTGGGCGCCCTCGTGGATTCGCAAGTGGCTGGCCAACGACAGCATGGTCAACGTGCTCGACAAGCTCCGCGTCCGCACCGAGCGCAAGGCGAAGTAGGCTCAGGGCAGGCAGGGAATCGGCTTGCCGTCGCCCCCGAGCTGGGGCGTGCAGCCCGCGCCGTAGCGAGCCGCCACGTCGGCCGCGTGTACCTCCACCCCGCGCATGAAGCTCGCCATCGAGGCGCGGGTGTAGGCCTCGGCGGCCTCCGCGGGGATGTTCCCCCCGAGGTCGACCCGCACCTGATACACCGCCAGCGTATCGGCTGTATCAAGTGATACAAGCAACCATGAACCTGTGTTATCGGCCATGGTGATGGCGCCGTCGAAGGCGGCCGGGTCGGTACGCTCGCGTGACTCCGCCAGCCGGGCGTTGTCGATGCGCCACGCCCGCTCCCACACGCCGGTCGACAGGGCCAGGGCGGTGTTGTTGCGCAGCCGCAGCACCCAGTGACGGTCTTGCACCGGCCAGGGCATGTCGAGCCGCTGGTAGAGCAGCTTGGGTGACGACCAGCGCCCTTCCAGCGCGATCTCGGTGAGCCCCTCCACGTCTTCGCTCAGGCGATCGTCGGTGAGCGACAGCCACACCAGCGCCTGGGGCACGCGCATCAGGCCCACGCCCACGGCACTGTCGGCGCTGCTGATCCGTCCCACGCGACCGGCCGCCGCGTCGTCGAACACGGCGCGAGGCAAGCTCGGCGGCGGGTTCTCCGCCATCTGCCCCACCTGGGCCGCCACCTCCGCCCAGCTGGCGGCGAGGGCGGCCGCGTCCATCGCCTAGTTGAACACGAAGGGGTGCGAGGTCACGACGGTACCGCCGCTCGGCGCGGGGAACTTCAGGCGTTTCACGCCCGCCACCACGCAGTCCTCGAGCATCGGGTTCTTGAGGTTCGACTCCGCCGTCTTGGCGTTGGCCACGGCGCCGGTGCTGGTGATCTCCCAGGACACCACCATCCGGCCCTGGGCGGCCGAGCCGCCGTAGCGCGTGACGCAGTCCTGCACGGTCCAGCTCCCCTTCTTGATCACGGCGGAGATCTGGCTGGGGAGCAGCTCGCCCTGGCCCTCGTCCATGTCGCGACCCTCGTCCATGTCGGCGGCGGCGGCGGCGGGCTCGGCAGCGGCCGAGGGCGGCGGCGCGTCCATGTCGAACTCGGCCTCGTCCTTGGCGAGCGCGGTCACGAAGAGGGCCATGAGCATCGGTCACCCCGGGGCGGCGGAATCCTAGCGCAATACGCGCGGCAGGAGAAGCATGATCGACCCCTACGCGAAGATCGCCCGCTGGTACGACGCCGAGTTCGAGGGTGCGAGCGCCGACATCCGTAGCTTCGTGGCTAGGAACGCGGGCCCTCGTGTGCTCGTCCTCGGCTGCGGGACCGGCCGGGTGTGCCGGGGTTTCCCCGCTGATCGGAACGTGGTGGGCCTCGACTTGAGTGCCCCGATGATCGAGGCGGCGCGGGCCCGGGGCGGCGAGTACCACGTGGGCGACATGCGGGCCTTCGACCTCGGCAGCTTCGACGAGGTGATCATCCCCAATGGCAGCTTCGCCTTCCTTCGGAGCCGGGCCGACCGCGCCGCCTGCCTCGCCGCCTGCGCCCGCGCGGCGCCCGTGCTCACCATCGACGTGCCCATGCCCGACTTCGCGCTCCTGGGACAGCCCCACACGCCCGAGCGACCGGCATGGTCGGGGCTCGTGGACGGCGTGGCGGTCGAGCGCACCCGCGAGGTGTTCCGCGAGCCGGTGGCCCAGCGCCTGCGCCTGGTGGACCGCTACCGCGCCGGCGGCGAGCCCATCGTGAGCGAGCTGGTGCTCCACCTCTTCACCCGCGACGAGATGGAGTGGATGCTCGAGGCCAGCGGCTTCTACGTCGACGAGGCCTGGGGCGACCACGCCGGCGGGCCGGTGCGGGAGGGGTGCGACCGGCTGGTGGTGCGGGCCCTGCGGCTCTAGCGGATCGTCCCCACGATCCCCGTCCAGGACTGGTTGGTGCAGTCCACGCAGGCACGACCGGCGCCGGTGAAGGTGGCGGTGAAGGTGGCGGTGAAGGTGCCGTCGCCGGTGAACTCGCCTTCCAGCGTGTAGGCCTCCTCGCAGCTGCCCGCGAGCACGCGCTCCACCGAGAACTCGGTGGTGCTGCTCCAGTAGCCGCTCATCGTGCCCGGCTGGGAGCCGGTGCCCACCGAGGTGATGTCGATCGCCGGGTAGCTGTCGAGGATGGACACCTGGTCGAAGTCGATCATCACGTAGGTGTAGGCGCAGTCGTACTCGATGGTGGTGTCGAGGTCGTAGGTGCCGTCCACCGAGCACTCGTCGTCGCGACCGCTGCAGTCGTTGTCGATGCCGTCGTCGCACACTTCCTCGAGGTTCGGCGAGCGGGTGGCGTCGTTGTCGTCGCAGTCGGCGTCGCAGGCGGAAACGCCGTCGAGGTCGGCATCGGTCTCGTCGAGGGTGGCCGCGTCGCAGTCGTCGTCGATGCCGTTGCAGGCGGTTTCCAGCGCGCCGGGGCTCACCGTGGGCGAGAGGTCGGCGCAGTCCTCGCACTCGGTGTAGCCGTCGGCGTCGTGGTCGAGGCCGTCGGGGGTCTCGTCGTCGCAGTCGTTGTCGACCGAGTCGCAGCTCACCTCCGACGCGGTGGGGCTGATCAGCGCGTCGCTGTCGTTGCAGTCGGCGTCGTTCTCCACGAAGCCCTCGCCCAGCTCGCAGGCGCTGCCGGGGTTGTAGGGGTCGCCGAAACCGTCGCCATCGACATCCGCGAAGTAGGTGCTGCCGCCGCTGCCGTCGACGCTGTCGTCGGCGTCGTCGACGAGGTCGTCGCAGTCGTCGTCCACCTCGTTGCACACCTCCTGGCCGCCCGGGTTGATGGCCTCGTCGGCGTCGTTGCAGTCGAGCTTCTCGGCGGGGTACGTCGCCACGCAGTCGTCGTTGTCGCCGTCGAAGTAGCCGTCGCCGTCGCGATCGAAGGGGCCATCCACGTCTTTGCCCTCGGCGCCCTGGAGCACGCCGTCGCAGCGGGCGGTCTCGGTGACGGACACGTCGTTGGCGCAGCCCATGACGAACAGTAGAGCGAGGTGCCGCATGGAGTCTCCGTGGCTAGGATAGCGTAGCGCAGGCCCTTGTAGCTCAGCTGGACAGAGCCGGGGATTTCTAATCCCCAGGTCGCAGGTTCGATCCCTGCCAAGGGCGCCACCTCGCCCGCCGTGGTTTAGAATCGCGGCATGTGGAAAGTCGTCGCCGCCGTGGTTGCGCTGCTGGTCCTCGCCTGCGCGGGCGCGCTCGTGCTGGGTGGCTACGGGGGCTTCGAGTACTTCCGGCTGGAGAAGGTGGAGGCCGAGCAGGAGGCGGTGGCCGCGCGCATCGAGGCCGCCGACGAGGCCGCCGGTGGCCGCCAGGCGGCAGCCTGCGAGCTAGGCGAGGTGGCCTACGCGGCCCGCGATTTCGGCCGGGCCATCACCCACCTCGACGAGTGCCTCGAGCAAGCGCCCGGCAACGCTGCCGCCCTGTTGATGCGCGGCAAGAGCTACGCCCAGCTCGAGCGCTACGAGCGGGCGGAGATCGACATCGCCCTCGCCGCCGAGATCGACGGCACCAGCGTGGAGGCGTGGAGGACCCTCGCGTGGACGCGCGTGCGCACCGGCGACGACCGGGGCGCGATCGAGGCCATCGACCGCTGGCTGGCGCTGGTGCCCGGGGCGGCCGAGGCCCTGCACATGCGCGCCGACTGCGCCTACCGCCTGGGCTCGATGCAGGAGGCCCTCCGCGACGCGGCGCGGGCCTGCGATCTGGGCGCCCAGGAGGGTTGCGCGTTGCAGGAACGGATCAGGAGTGCGGGGCGGAGATGACGGACCGCCCGTGCGACGCGGCCTAGTCCTGCTGGTGGCCTGCGCCGACGCTCGACCGGGGTCCGCGTCGGCAGCGGTCGCTGCTCGAATGCACAGCGTCGTGAGCAGTCGCTGCTTGAGTGCACACCGCGCGGCGGTCGCCTTCCCAGAGGCGCGCACCGGGTACGGGCGAATCTGCGTTTTCGCCAAGGCGAAGGAAGCGCGCCCCCCGGGGAAAGCGGCCGCGAGGCCTCTGCGTGTGCACTCAAGTGTTATCCGCTTACGACGATGTGCACTCAAGTGTCATCCGCTTACGACGACCCCCCGGGGGCCGTCGGCGGCTCCCCCTTCGATGGCGCGGTCTGACTCCACCGCCGTGCTGTGCGGGCCAGGATCCAGCACCAGGTGACCCTGTCCCGAGCTGCGGCCCGCTCCACGCCACCGTGTCCCATCGCGACGGCATCGCGAGTGCAACCACGGTGAGGATCGCGAACAGCCCGAGGATCGCGCCCAGCCCGGTCAAGAGTCGCCGTTTCATGGCTGCCCCCTGCCCGCCCGAGAGGCTAGGCTGCCGCCCGATGTGGTTTGCCCTCCTCCTCGCCTGCACCGGCTGCACCCCCACCGACGACTACACCCGGCTCTACCACACCGAGTCGGTGGCGCCGTCGCTCAGCGCCGACGCGGTGGCGGCGCTTGAGCACATGGGGCCCACCATCATCGACCGCGGCGTCAACTTCGCGGCCTACACCCAGGCCGCCGAGCGCGTGGAGCTGTTGCTGTTCGACGACCCCGACGCCGCCGAGCCGATCCAGCGTTTCGAGATGGACCGCTTCGGCGACGTGTGGAACCTCTACGTGGAAGGCGTGGGCGAGGGACAACTCTACGGGCTGGTGGCCTGGGGGCCGAACTGGAGCTTCAGCGACGACTGGTACTGCGGCGGCCAGGACGGTTTCGTGTCGGATGTCGATAGCCAGGGCAACCGCTTCAACCCCAACAAGTTGCTCACCGACCCCTGGGGCCGGGCGCTCACCCGCGACCACGACTGGGGCGCGGGCTCCGCCGGGAGCGGCGAGTCGCGACGCAACCAGTGTACCTGGGGCGCGGCGGCGAAGTCGATCGTGGTGGAGAGTGACTACGCCTGGAGCGACAACGAGGCGTCCTGGCGAGCCGGTCGCGCCGACAACACCCTCGACCACCACGACTGGACCGACCTCATCCTCTACGAGGTACACCCCAAGGGCTTCACCGCCAACGGGGTCACCGGCGTGGATCACCCCGGCACCTACCGGGGTATCGCCGAGCACGCGGGCTACCTCGCCGACCTCGGGGTCACCGCCGTGGAGCTGCTCCCGGTACACGAGAAGCCGGCCGACGGGGGCTACTGGGGCTACAACAACATCAGCTTCTTCGCCCCGGAGCTCACCTACTCGGCCGACTACGAGTACGGGGCCGTGTACGCCGCCGTGCTCGACGAGTTCAAGTTCATGGTCGACGCGCTCCACCAGGAGGGCATCGAGGTGGTGGTCGACGTGGTGTACAACCACACCGGCGAGGGCGGCCTCTGGCGCGACAAGGTGTACACCGACGACTTCCTCACCGACGAGGAGGCGATGGTCGACGCCTACAACCTCGACACCACCGAGGCCGCCACCATCTACAACATGCGCGGGCTCGACAACAACGCCTACTACGCCCTGTCGGAAGACAAGACCGGCTACTGGAACAACACCGGCGTGGGCAACCAGACCCGCCCCAACTACACCCCCGTGCGCCGCCTCATCATGGACAGCCTGCACTTCATGGTGGAGGAGCTGCACGTCGACGGCTTCCGTTTCGACCTCGCCGGCATCCTCGGCGAGAAAGACGGCGACTACAACAACTGGGACGACCCGGCGAACACGGTGCTGCAAGAGATCGTCGACGACGAGGTGCTGCTCGCGCACAACACCCGGATCATCGCCGAGCCCTGGACGGCGGGCGGCTACTACAGCTCCATCGGCGCCTTCCCGGCTTCGACGGTCGACAGCGCCGTGGGCTGGGGGGAATGGAACGCGAGCTTCCGCGACTGGTGGCGCGACATCGTCAACAACGACGACTGGACGCTCAACAGCGCCGAGAACAGCATCGACGGCGGCGGGGTGATCACCGGATCCGAGCTGCGCTATGGCTGGAACCGGCGCCCGTACCACAGCACCAACTTCGTCACCTGTCACGACGGCTTCACCATGTACGACCTGTTGTCGTACGACGAGAAGCAAAACTTCTGCGGCCCGCTCAACCCCACCTGTTGCGACGATCCCACGTCGAGCTGGTGCGAGACCGACAGCGGCGAGAGCAACAATCGTTCGCGCGACTGGGGGCAGGACGCCGAGGAGTTCAAGCGCCAGTTGATGCGCAACTTCTACGTGGCGATGATGGTTTCGCAGGGCACGCCGATGCTCTACGGCGGCGACGAGTGGCTGCGCACGCAGTATGGCAACAACAACGCCTACAGTACCGCTGCCGACAACGAGTGGAACTGGTTCCGCTGGGGCGAGTGGCAGAGCCACGACGAGCGCTGGCGCATGATGGACTTCGTGTCGAAGATGACGCGCTTCCGCCTCGATCGTACCTATGCCTTCTCCCCCAGCGAGTACGGCGGCGCCATGCCCCTGGCCTGGAAGAACGCGACCAACGACGGCGATCCGGACTGGGGTGGGCGTCACCTGATGGTACACTGGCACGACGATGGCTCGGTCGGAAAGCCCGAGCTCCTGATGTTACTCAACATGGAACGCGGGGATGTCAGCTACACGCTCCCCGAGGGACGCGCCTGGGCCCGGGTGATCGACACCCAGCAATACTTCGACACTGACGAGTACGTGGCCACCGAGGGCCTCGACAGCCGCGCCAGCGCCAACTACTTCAACCCGGCCACGGCGATCACCGGCGGCAGCTACACCGTGCCCTCCACCAGCATCGTGATCCTCGAGGAAGCCGAATGATCCTGCTGGCGAGCGCGGCGCTGGCCGCCGACGTGGGTGGCTACCTGCGGGTGATGACCCGCCCGGACTTCGAGGGCGGCGACGGGCGCCTCGGCTACTGGAACCTCTACGGGCGCCTGCTCAACGAGGGGCCCTACGCGGCGCTGGAGCTGCGCCAGTCGGTGCTCGACCCGGTGCCCGGGAGCACCCAGCCCTGGACCGATCTCCACGCGAAGATCGAGGGCGGCACCGTCCAGAACGCCGACAGCGGGGGCGGCTCGCTGGCCTACCTTCGCCTGTCGCAGCTCTACGTGCAGGCCGGCAACGTGGGCCTGCGCGACACCACCTGGCGCCTCGGCACGCTGGAGTCGAACTTCGGCGACCTCGGCCTCTACGACATGCGGCCGGCGCAGGTGCTCTTCGACACGGTGGGCGCCCAGGCCCGCTACCAGACGCGCGCGCTGGAGCTCACCGCCGGCGCGGGCGACGCCGGCTTCAACCTCAAGGGCAGCGAGTACAACACCGTGCTCTCGGCCGGGGCCACGGCCCGGGTGAACATCGCGGGCAAGCTCGAGCTCGGCGTGGGCGGGCAGGGCTACTACGAGCCCGAGGTGGTGGGCAATCGTTACGCGCCCCACGACACGCCGGGTGTCAGCTACGAGGACTACCTCCGGGGCGAGGTGGTGCAGGCCTACCTCGACGAGAACCCGGGGCAGCTGGCCGACTTCCCCTCGCCGGCCGCCACCGACGCTTCCTCGTGGAAGATGGTGGGCTACCTTGGCTTCGGCAAGCTCGGTCCCCTGCGGTGGAACAGCCTCTACGCCAGCTACGCCCAGCTCCACCCGGACAACTTCACCAGCGAGACGGTCGACGGCGAGACGGTCGACATCTACATCACCTCGCTCACCGACGAGCGCACGGCGCTCCTGGTGGGCGACGAGATGCAGTGGCAGCTCGTCCCCGGGCGCTACGACGTGGTGCTCGCCGGGCTGTACGGCGTCCACCAGGACGGCGACAACGACCTCGCCCCCTCCGACCACGACCGCACCTACATGTCGGCCGTGCTCCGCAACCAGGTGTACCTCTCGCCGGTGGTGCACCTCCTCGTGGAGGGCAGCGTGGCACAGGAGGTGTCGCACAACGGCAACGCCTACCGCAACCACGTCGATAGCCTCTTCGAGAACACCGGGGGCAAGGCCGACAGCGAGGGCCTGGAGTACGGCGACAGCGACACTCGCTTCACCTGGCAGGCCAAGGGCGGCGTGGTGCTCAACCCGCTCGGTCCGGGCATCTACACCCGTCCCTCGCTTCGATTGTTGTACGGGCTCCAGTACAGCACCCAGAACAACGCCTTCGGCAACAGCTTCGTCGAGTCGCTCGACGAGTACAACGACTTCGGCAACGTGGAGCGGCACTACCACAGCGTGCTGGCCCTGGAGACGGAAGCATGGTTCTAGGGCTATTGTTCGCGTGTATCAAGCCGACTCCGACGGCCACCGCCGAGGCGGTGCCGGTGGCGGTGGCCACCTTGATGCTCCCGGTGTCGGGCGAGGCGAGCGCGGCGCCGCCGGACTTCGAGATGGGCCTCGCCCCGGTGCTCAACGCTCACGGCACCATCCCCACCTTCAGCACCAGCGCCGTGGAAGCGGGGCGCCTCGCCGCCCGGGGCGACACCGCCCAGCGCATGGCGGTGCTTCGCGAGGTGTACCCGGGCGCCATCCTCCTGGTGGAGACGGAGCCCAGCTACTACTCCGAGATGAACGGGCAGTACCGCTGGACCGTGGGGGTGACGCTCACGATCACCGAGGGCAACGCGCCGCCGGTCGCGGCCGAGTTCGACGTGCCGGTCTTCCTCGCCTACCACCACGAGCGCGAGGCCGAGGCGGTGGCCGCCGCGACGCCGGTAGTGTCGCGACGCGTGGGACAGTTGCTCGACACGTGGATCGCCGGGCGAGAGTAACTACACCCGGCCAAACAACCGCGTGATGTCGATCTCCACCGCGTGGAACGGCGGTAGCGGGGCCAGCTCGCCGTCGCCGGCCGCGCCCTGGGCCACCCAGAGACCGTCGCGATTGACGAAGGACTCCACGACGCGCGCCTCCGGATCGGCGGCCCAGAACCAGCCCACGCCGTGCTGGGCGTAGAGTGGGCGCTTGCGGAGCACGTCGTGACTCGCGGTGGAGGCCGAGCGAATCTCGCACACCCAGTCGGGCACGAGGTCGACCGGGCGGTCTTCGGGCAACTGCCGCATGCGTTCCCGCCGCCAGCCCACCACGTCCGGCCGGACCGTGTCGTGCATTGAGAAGCGGACGTCGGTATCGACGAGGATCCACCAGCCACCGGGCTCGTCGTCCTGGTCGAACGGGCCGCCCACGTAGCGACCGAAGGCGGCCTGCACCCGCTGGTGGCGCGGCCGGGGGCTGGCGTGTTCGTAGAGCACGCCGGCGATCACCTCCGCCCGCGCGTCGGGCGGCAACCGGAGGATGTCGTCGTAGGTGGCGAGCTTGCGAGGGGGCTGGGCCACGCCGCGATCATACCCGCCACGCTCGCCGCGCTACAAGGCAAGCCCGTGATCTACTTCCTCCTCGTCGATCGCTTCGCCAACGGCAACCCCGCCAACGATGGCGCCATCGACCTCGCCGACCCGCAGGCCTTCCACGGGGGCGACCTCGCGGGACTGACCGCGAAGCTCGACTACCTGCGCGACCTGGGGGTGGACACCCTCTGGCTCGGGCCGATCACCCAGATGCGAACCGAGAAGTTCTTCCAGTGGGGCGCCTACCACGGCTACTGGCTCGACGACCCGGTGGCGCTGGAGCCCCGGTTCGGCACGCTCGACGAGCTGGCGACGCTGCGCCGTGAGGCCGAGGCGCGTGGCATCGGGCTGGTGCTCGACACCGTGTACAACCACGTGGCACCCGATCACGGGCTCGTGGCCCAGCATCCCGAGTGGTTTCACGCGCCGGGCAAGATCACCGACTGGAACGACCCCGGCCAGTTGCAGCGGGGCTGGGTACACGGGCTCCCCGACCTCGACCAGGACAACCCCGAGGTACGCGGCTGGCTGGAAGCCGCCACCGACCTGTGGATCGAGCGCGCGGGCCCCGTGGCCCTGCGCCTCGACGCCGTGCGTCACATGGCGCCCGAGTTCGTGCGCGCCATGGGCGACCGGGCGCGGGCGCGCGGCGTGCAGACCTGGGGCGAGGTGTTCGACGGCAACGTGGCCGCCGTGCTCGACACCCGCGAGAAGGCCGGGCTCGACCGGGTGTTCGACTACCCGCTCTTCTACGCGCTCCGCGACGTGGCCTGCGGCGACGCGCCGCCTGCCGTGCTCGCCGCCGCCCTCGACCGGAGCAACGGCGTGCCCGGCGACACATGGCTCAGCTTCGTGGACAATCACGACACGCCGCGCATCCAGAGCGCCTGCAACGGCGACGCCTGGGCCGCCGAGGCCGCGATCCAGCTCCTGTTCAGTTTGCGGGGCCAGCCCGTCATCACCTGGGGCACCGAGTACCTGCCACTGGGCGCCGAGGAACCCGGCAATCGCGCCGACATGCGCTGGGACTCGCTCGATCGCGAGCGGGTGGCGTGGCTCGGCACGCTGGCCCGCGGGCGGCGCGAGAGCGAGGCCCTGTCGCGCGGCGACAGCCGAGTCATCGCCGTGGGCCAGGACTTCGTCGCCTGGGAGCGAGTGGCGGGTCGCGACCGCCGCTGGGTGGTCTACAACGAGGGGCCGGCGCCGGTGGAGATCGGGGGTGTCAGCTTCGACGGGCGCTCGGTCACCGCGTGGAACCCCGGGACCCACCGGGCGCCCCGAGTGCCCGCTGGCACCACCCGCTTCCGATCGGGCACCACGCTTCCCCCGGGCGACCGGCTAGTGGTGGTGGGCGACGCGCCGGAGCTGGGGAGCTGGGACCCGTCCCGGGGCGTGCCGGTGCCGGGCAAGGTGGCACTGGAAGCCGAGGTTTACCTCTACAAGACCGTGGTGATCCACGCCGACGGGCGCCCGCCCACCTGGAGCGAAGGGGACAACCGGTGGCTGGTGGGGGGAGGCGGGATGGTGAGGTTGTAGGGGGTGGGTTCAGCCAGAGGTTCTACACGCCGACCGAGGGCGCGCCGGGTTGGATCAAGATCAAGCTTGATTGTGCATCACCGTCGACGTGCGCGGCGCTCGATTCGACGACGGTGGCCTGTTTCGCTGCTCCCGTACCGACGTGTGCTGGGGGGCTCGCCGTCACCGAGCGCCGACTGCGAGTCCTTGCCACGATCTGCACACGCGAGTATGCTCTTTGTATGAACGCCAAGCGCCGACTCTCCGCTTCCGTGGATGCCGATCTGCTCCGGGCTGCCGAGGCTGCCGTTTCTGGGGGCGATGCCGACAGCGTGAGCGCCTGGGTGAACGCGGCGCTCCGTCTCAAGCTCACGCACGACGCCCGGCTGGCCGCGCTATCAAGCTTCATTCGCGAGTACGAGGCGGAGAATGGTGAGATCACCGCCGAGGAGATTCGGCAGGCCGGACGGCGCGCGAGCGCCACCGCGATCCCGGTTCGCGGGCCGAGCGCGACGAGCGGCTCCCGGAGCGTCCCCCGTTGAGCCTGGTGCTCGACGCTGGCGCCCTCGTCGCGATTGAGCGTGCGGATCGCGGCGTACTCGCCTTGCTGAAGCGGGAGTTGCTCGCCGGGCGAGCCCCGGTGACGCACGGCGGTGTGGTTGGGCAGGTGTGGCGGAGCGGGAGCGGTCGGCAGGCCAACCTCGCGAGGCTGCTGCGAGGCGTCGAAGTCCGCGCGCTCGATGGCCCGCTCGGGTGCCGAGCGGGCGAACTCCTCGGCATCGCCGGAGAGGACGACGTGATCGATGCGGCGGTGGCGTTGCTCGCGCTCGACGGGGACATGATCCTCACTTCCGATCCAGGCGATCTCGCCGCGCTCGTGGCCGCCGCTGGAACGCACGCGGACATCGTCCCGGTATAATCAGGCCTTGGCCCGCGCCTCGGGTGCACCGGTTTGTCCTTCACCTCCGCCGCTTGGCAGGGATCGTAACCGTTACGCAAAGCGAAACTATTTCACGAGTTCTACAGGCCTACCGTACCTCCTGGTCACCGACCGCGTTCGGGACGAGCGCGCCGATCGCGGCTATGCTCATGGCATGACCGCGTCGCCGCTCGCCCAGAAGGTCCTCTCCCTCCCGTACGACGAGCGGGAGCGTCTGCTCGCCGAACTAATCGACAGCCTCCACGACGGGAACACGGGGGAGGTCGTCCAGGGCGACGCCTGGGATCGTTCGTGGGCCGCCGAGTTGGACGCCCGCCTGAGCGGCGTCGAGGATGGGACCGTGGCGACCGTGCCCGCCGACCAGGTGCTCGCGGAGATGCGGGCGGGCATCCTGCCTGCTCGCCGTTGAGTTCCACCCCGAGGCCCGCACGGAGCTCCTCCACGAACGGGGATGGTACCGCGAACGGAGTGAGCAGGTTGCGCTCGGGTTCGACACTACCGTGGCCGCCGCCGTCTCGCTGATCGCGGAGACGCCGGAGGTCGCGCCGGTCTGGCCCCCGATGGCCCACCGGAGGGTTCGCAAGTGGGCGCTGCGGCGGTACCCGTTCTGCCTATTCTATGTCGTTCTAGACGCACGCCTGGTCATTCTGGCCGTTGCCCATGCTCGGCGTCGCCCGGGGTACTGGCGGAGCAGGTTGGGGACGTAGCCCGGGGCGCTCCGCCGCCTCGACCTGGAAACGCCTCCAGGGCCCGTCCAGCCCACTTGAAGTACACCCCCGCCGCCGCCTCCACGCGGCGATCCCCAGCAACAGGACGCCCGCCGCCCCGGAGTCGCTGGCGTCCTCGCAGGAACAGGCCGGGGTGTAGACCGCCTCGATGGGGGTGTCAAAAACCGGGTCGACCGGCTCGGGACAGAAAGCGCTGTTGGCGGCCCGCTCCTGCATCGCGAGCACGTAGAGCCCCGCGCCGAAGCCCACCATCGGCACGGGGCCGGCGTACTCGCCCGTTTCCGGAATGAACAGCTCCGGGATCTGCCGGCCATTGAGCATCGCCTGCCCGGTGATCCAGTCCTCGAGTTCCTCGGCGCGGGCGGTGGCGCAGGCACGTCGCATGGCGGTAGCTACCCGGAGGTCGGCGAAGGCCCACTCCGCATTGTCATAATCGCTGCCGTCGTCGTTGCGGGCGTAGCCCACGCCGGACTCCACCCGGAGCACCTCGTCCCAGGCCGCGAGCGTGGGGCCGAAGGAGCTGCCCAGGGGGTCGAGCACGTCGAAGTTATAGGCCTCTACCGCAGAGATATCGAGATAGTCGTCACCCGAGTTGAGCTGGCCCTTGCTCGCGGCGAGCACCCCGTTCTCGTCGACCAGCTCCAGCGCCACCGCCGCGGCGATGCCCTCCGCCGACTGGAGGTAGCCGGTGGCGCGCGGGTCGCCGAGTTGCAGCGCGATCTCCGCGGCGGCGCGCAGGCCCGCCACCGCCATCACCGAGGTGTAGGTGTACTGGTCTTGCTGGCCCGACCAGTGGCGTTCCCAGATGGAGCTGTCGACCGCGATGAGGCCGTTGCTGGCCACGATCATCGCCTGGAGCGGGTCGGCCACCTCGTCGAGGGCGCGCGCGCCCACATCGCCGAGCAGGCCGGTCTCGTCGCCCTGGGCCAGAATCTCAGCCAGCGCCCAGAGGAACAGCCCCCAGTTGTCAAGTTCCACGTTGGGACCGGTGCCGTCGTCGTCCGACCACTCGGTGCCGTCGCCGTAGAGGCGACACACGCTCACGCCGTAGTCCTGCCCGTTGACATACGCCGAGTAGCCGCCCGCCTTGCCCTCCTGGAACAGGAACCGGAGCGCGTTGGCCGCCTCCTCGCCGTAGCCCGCGCGCGCCAGGGCCACGATGCTGTAGGCCGAGTCGCGCACCCAGGTGATGTTCCAGTAGTGCGGGAAGTCGTCCTGCGGGGCGGCCACCGGGAAGCTCGCGACGATCTGGCCAAAGGCGGCACCGGGCTCGCGCACCTGGGCCATCTTCAGGTAGGCCAACTGCTGGCGGAAGACCGCCGTCTCGTCGCTGCCGAGGTCGGCCGGTACCGAGGCCTCGGACTGGAACGCCGCCCAGCCCTGCAACTCGGCCACCAGCCAGTCGCGAGCGCCCGCCTCGAGCGGCGACCAGTCCGGCGTGGGATCGGTGGTGGTGAACACCCCGTGCCACGCCTCCTCGCCTGGCCCCAGCGAGGGCACGCTCCAGCCGAAGCCCGGGACGATGCTCGACGCGTAGAAAGCGCAGTCACCAGCGAGCTTCCGCCCGGCGAGCACCGTGTCGTACACCTGCTCGCAGGTGTTGTCTGCGGCACCCGGCGCGTGGAACCAGAGCGCAATGTCGCTCGCCTCCTCCACCACGAGGTCGGCGGCGTAGGTGGCCACGGTCTCGCTGCCGCCTGCCTGCCAGTTGTGCAGCGAGGCCAGCTGGAAGGCCGGCACCCGCGCGCTGGCGCTCGGGTTGCGCACGCGCACCACCTGGGCCACGCCGAAGCCCTCGTAGGCCATCGGCATGAAGGCCCACTGGGTGAACTCCAGGTTGCCCGCCACCTGCTTGCTGCCAATCACGCCCGTGCCGTCCTCGGTCCACACCGACTCGGGGTCGCTCAGCCAGTTGCCGGTGCCGTCGAGGTCGGTGTAGCCAAAGTAGGTGTCGTACAGGATGTCGTCGGTGTACTCGTAGGCGTCGTACTGGGAATAGGTGTGGTTCCAGGCCTGTGTGAGGCGGTCGCCGTCGTAGACGATCACCCCGAAGCCATTCCCGGCCGCGCGCGTGTAGAGCGACGTGAAGGGCTCCACCGCGAGCGCAGACAGGACGAGGAGCGTCACTCGGGCACCAGGACGCGGCTGTCGAGGGCACCCACGTACACCGAGAGGCTGTCGCCGTCGGGCTCGAAACGCTCGCCGGTGAAGATGTCGACGTAGCTGGCACTCGGCAGGCCGGCGAAACTGAGCCCGTTGCTCAGCGTGCGCGCATCGCCGCGGTTGAGGATCACCAGCACGGCGTCGCTGCCGTTCACCCGCGCGTAGGCCCAGGTGTCGGCCTCGTTTTCCCACCAGTCCACGCGCGTGCCCGTCGACATCGCCGGGTGCTCGCGACGGGCTTGCCCGAGCGCCTGGACGTGGGCCAGGACGCGCGACTCGTCGGCACTGAGATCGCTGCCGAAGCGCATCTGCTGCCGGTTGTCGGGGTCGGCGTAGCCGGGCAGGCCGATCTCGTCGCCGTAGTAGATGAGCGGGAGTCCCTCGGAGCTGAGCAGGAAGGTCCAGGCCAGGCTCAGGCGATCGTAGGGCTCCGACCAGCCCGGGGCGGCGGCCGGGTCGCGCAGGCTGCCGTCGTCGCCGCACGCGCCCACCGATCCCTCTCCCGAGGCCGCCGCGATGAACCGCGACACGTCGTGATTGCCGAGGAAGGGCGACATCAGCGCCCCCCCGTAGGCCGCCTGCGACGCGGCCCAGGACGCCTGGAGCGAGCCGTCGCCGTTGCTCAGCCCGGCGCTCCCCTCGGCGAAGGCGGCGATGATGCTGTAGTACAGCGGGAAGTCGAACTGGGCGTCGAGCTTGCCGTCGCCGATGTACTCCGCGATCTTGGTGTAGCCGTCGAATGTCTCGCCAATGGTACGGAAGTCCTCGGTGCCACCCACGCCCGAGTGTTCGATTTCCCGGGCGATGCGGGCCTGGCTGTTGACCACCACCGACATCGGCATGTGTTTCACCGCGTCGATGCGGTAGCCGTCGAGGTCGTAGTCCCTGGCGAAGTCGATCGCCGCGTCGACCGAGCGGACGAGGGGGTCGTCCTGGGTGTAGTCGATGTCGGGCAGGTACTCAGCGAACCAGCAGGTTTCCGTGCGCTGGTCCCAGTTGAGCTCGCCGTCGCCGTCGTCGTCTTCCTCGCAGATGAAGCGGTCGTTGAACCACTCGGGACGGGTGGTGTACCAGTCGTGGGTCTCGTGCACGTGGTTGGCCACCCAGTCGACCATCACCCGCATGCCGCGCGCGTGGGCCTCGTCGACGAGGAGGCGGAGGTCGTCGGCGCTGCCGAAGTGCTCCTCGGGATCGTCGCCCGACGGCCAGTAGCCGTGGTAGCCGGCGTAGCTGGCGTTGCACTGCCCGTCCCAGGGGCCCTCGGCGTTGTCTTGCGGGGCCGTCAACCAGAGCGCAGTGACGCCCAGGTCGTCGAGGTAGTCCAGCTTGGCCACCACCCCGGCCCAGTCGCCGCCCTGGTAGTCGACGTCGGCGCCCTCCGACTCGTTGAGCGCCGCGTCGCCATCGAAGAAGCGGTCGACGAACACGAAGTAGAGGAGTCCGCTCTCCCAGTCGCGCTCGTCGAGCCAGAAGGGCACGTAGAGATCCTCGGCTCCGTCGGCGCCGACGCGGATGACATGCCGCCCGCTGTCGAGACCGGACGTGGCGAAGTAGAAGGTCTGGTCGGTCCACCCGTCGATCGGCTCGCCATCGAGCGTGGCCCAGGCGCCCGTCACCTCGCGATCCGCCCGCGCGCCCACCTCGATGCCGCGCGTGTCGCGGTCGATCTTCACCCTCGTGGTTTCCAGCAGCGGATCGTCGCAGTCGTTGACCACGACGAGCGAGTTGCAGCCGTTGCCCCCGGGGGAGCACTCCGCGTCGTAGCTCTGGCCCTCGTCGCAGTGGATGAAGTCGGCCTCCGCGTCGCAGCGCCAGTCGCTTCCGTTCTCGACGTACTTGTACGCGTAGCTGCCCGGCGAGAGCACCAGCGTGGTGCTCCAGCTCCCGTCGGTGCCCTCTTCCAGCACGTCGGCCGTGGTCGACCAGCCGTTGAAGTCGCCCGCGATGGCCACGCTCTGGGCACCCGGCGCCTCGGTGGAGAAGATCATCGGGCAGCCGGAGATCGAGCCCGGCAGAACCTCCACGCTGAGGTTGGTCTCGGCATCCTGCCCGCAGGCGTCGGTGGCCACCAGTTGCACCGAGGCGTAGCCCACGTCGCTGCCGTTGCCGGTGAGGTGGAGCTTGGTGCCCCGCATCTCGGCGTTGACCTTGCCATCGGACACGGCGGTGAAGCTGAGCGACTTGCCCTCGGCATAGTCGGCGAGGTCGAGGGGCACATCCACCCCCTCGGTGACGGTGACGGGCTCGAGCTCCGACCAGGCAGGCGGCGCCTCGCAGCAGGCCCCGAGGAGCAGCACGAGCAGGAGGCTCGACTTCATGCGCCCTTCACCGGCACGACCTCGCCGTCGGCGATGGTGGCGGGGCCCTGCACGGGGCGTGGCCAGCGGCGAGCGAGGTCGGCCGCAGGGGCAACGAGGAGGGCGTCGTTCGGCACGGCCATACCGTAGCCGAGCCGCACGCCCGCGCCGACCCTCGCGCGGTGGCCGACGCAACTGCCGAGGAAGTGTGTGCCCGAGGACGCGCGCTCCTGGCCGACATCGACACGGATCGGGCCGCCGAAGGACAGGTCGAGCGTCGTCACGCCCTGGGCGATGAAGCTGTCGCGACCAAACACGCAGGCCTGGTGGCCCCAGCCCTGGCTCACCAGCGCGCCCTCCGCGAGCACCGAGAGCGCCAGGTGCGCGCCGCGGCCCACCTGCGCGCGCGCCCCCACGCTGGAGGCCACCACGTGGGCCTGCGCGTCGATGCTGGCGCCCTCGCCCACCACCGAGCCACGCACCACCGCCAGCGGCCCGATCACCGCGCCCGCGCCCACCTCGCTCACCTCGACCACCGCCGAGGGGTGGATCTTCGCGCCTTTCCCGATGCGACAGACGGCCCGGTGGATACGCGCCTCGCTGGGCCATCCCGCCGCCCAGAGCACCTGCGCGACGCGCCCGAGTTTCCACCACCAGGGCGCGGTGTTGAAGTGCTCGGTGATCTCGGCCGCCTTGGCGGTGAGCCCCAGCAGGTTCACCCGGACGAGGTGGATCCAGTGCTCGATGTCGTGGGCGATGGCCGGGCCGGTGACCATGCCGCCCTCGGCCACCACGTGCGCGAAGGCCGGGTGGACCGTGGGCGGCGGCGTTGCCTGCAAGTTCAAGTCGAACTCGAGGTCGCCGAGACCGTCGAGGGTCGCGGGCTCGCCCTTGTTGACGAACCCGATACGCGGTCGCGACGGGTCGGCACAGAGGGGTGCCGCCATCCGCAGCCAGCCCTCGTCGCGGATGCGCAGTCGACCGGTCTGCCCGTTCTTGCGCAGTTTTCGCAGCAGCGAGGCGGTGAAGTAGGTACCCTCGCCGAACACGAGACGCGGTCGCGACAGGTCGTCGCCGAGGGTGAATCCCGCGGCGGCGAGGGCCTCGTCCTGCACGGCGCGGAGGGTACGCCCGAGCACGGGGAGCGAGCCCGGGCTCTCGCCGAAGGGCGCGATGGAACCGGCGCCCTGGACGCGAACGGCGAGCACGGCGGAGTCTAGCCCGTTAGCCGCCCCACCGATGCCCAGCGCCAAGCCGCCCGCGCTGCCTACCCTGGCCCCGGGGGCCCTGGAAACGCTCCTCGATCGCTCCGGCGCGCTCATCTACTCGGTGGGCGCCGGCGGGAAGATCCTCTCGATCAACCGCGCCCTCGTCGACCGGCTCGACCTCGACCCGGCGGCCCTGCCCGACCTTCGCGCCTGGACCCGATCGCTGATCGCCGAGCCCGCCCTGCGCGACGGCATCATCGCCACCCACGAGCGTGCGCTGGCCGGGGAGAAGGTGCGCGAGGCCGAGTGGGTCCACACCAGCCGCGGCGGCGACGCGCGGCAAGTGCGCTGGCAGTTCGTGCCGCAGGGCGAGGGCGCGAGCCGGATGGTGGTGGTGGTCGGGGAAGACGTGACCGACCGTCGCAAGCTCGAGCACTGGGTGCGCTTGCAGGGGGGCTTGCTGGAGAGCGTGCCCGAGGCGGTGATCCTCGCCGACACCGAGGGACGCATCCTGCACTGGTCGGGCGGAGCCGAGCGCCTGCTCGGCTACTCGCCGCGGAGCGCGCTGGAGCGGCCGCTGTCCAACATCCTCGCCGCCGAGTCGCCGCGGGCGATGGTGCTCGCGTGGATCGACCGCGCCCGCACCGAGGGCAGCTTCCGTGAAACCCTGCCGCTGCGCCGCGAGCGTGGCGACAGCGTGGAGTGCGACGTGCAGGTGGCGCGCGTGGTGAACGACCGGGGCCAGTTGCAGGCGATCGCGCTCATCGCGGCGCCCCCTCACGCCGCCGTGGCCACGGTCCCGGTGGCCAACGCCGAGGGCGACAAGGCGGTGCGCGAACTCGACCGCGCCGTGGGCTCGATCATCTCGGTGCCGGCCGTCGTGACCGCGCCCGACGGCACCGTGCGCGCCTGGAGCCGGGGCGCCGAGCGGCTCGGCGGCCTGTCCTCGGTCAAGGCGCGCGGGCAGAAGGTGCTCGACGAGGTGCTCGTCGTCCCCGAGCTGGGCTGGGACGGCCTGCTCACGCGCCTGGTGGCGCGCGGCAAGCACAGCCAGACGGTCGAGGTGCGCCGGCCCAACGGCACCCGCTCGCGCGCCGAGCTCGACGCGGTGGCCCTCAAGGCTCCCGACGGCACCATCGACACCGTGCTCATGCTCTTCGTGGATCGCGCCGAGGCCGACGCGGTGATCGCCGAGTCGCGGCGAACCAAGGCGAGGGCGCTCGAGAGCGTGTTTGCCGAGGGCATGGTGAGCCGCCTGCTCGACGCGTTCGCGTACTTCGAACCCGACCACCGGGTGGTGCTGTCGCGACTGGCCGACCTGCGGACGATCGCGCGGCTGGTGTCGAGCGGGGCGAGCCTGCGCGAGTTCGACCAGGTCACGCGGCGCGCCCAGCTCGCCGACAAGGAGAAAGAACTCGACCTCGTGATCGACCGCCTGGGCGACGGCCTGTCGCGACTGCGCACGCTGGCGCACGACGTGCGCTCCTTCGCCGAGGCCGACCACGGCGCCCCGGAGCCGGTGCGCCTGTCCCGCGAGCTCGAGGCGGCGCGCGACCTGCTCGCGCACACCTTCGACAATCGTCACGCGGTGGAATTCGTCGTGGAAGACCTGCCCGCCGCGCGGGCGGTCCGCGGCCCGCTCCTGCGCGGGCTCACGCTCTTGTTGCTCGCCTCCATCGAGAGCTTCGGCCCCGAGGAGGAGGGCCGGATCCACGTGGAAGGCAAGGTCCAGGGCGGCTGGATCTGGCTGGAACTGCGCGACAACGGGCAGGGCTACTCGTCGGAAGTGCAGACGCGCATCACCGACCCGGACTTCCTCGCCTCCTGCGGCGGCTACGCGCCGTTGTTCCTCGGCATGGCGCGCGAGGCGATCCGCGAGGCCGGGGGCACGCTCGACCTGGGCAGCGCCATCGGCACCGGCGCCAGGGTGCGCGTGAGCTTCCCCATCGCCGAGCAGGCGGCCGGCATCCGGCCGCTGGAGTCGCCGCGCCCGCCGATGGCGTCGCGGGGCAAGATCCTTCTCGTGGAGGAAGACGCGCTCCTGCGCCGGGCGCTGGAGCGCCACCTCGGCGAGATCTTCGAGGTGGTGGCCACGCCCACCGTGGCCGACGCCATCGCCGAGATCGGCAAGCAGCCCTTCGAGGTGGCCGTGGTGAGCTTCCCGCGCCCGGAGAGCTTCGGGCTGCGGCTCGTCACCCGGCTGGCAGAGGCCGCGCCCGACCTCGGCCGCAACATGATCGTCGTGGTACCCCCCGGGGTGCGCCACGCCACCCGCGAGCGCCTCGTCTTCCAGGGCGCCATCGTGCTCACCCGCCCCGCCGACTTCACCAGCATCCGCTCCATCTGCGAGCGCCTGGTGCCCGGCGAGATGGTGGTGGTCGAGGCGGAGGAGCTGGGGGAGGTGTAGCGGGTTGGGCTGGCCTACGGGTACTTCGTCTCGCCCAGGTCCGACATGTCAACCACGTTGCCCGGGATGACACCCCACTCGCACTCGCCCACGCTGCCCTCGTCGCAGCCCCAGCAACTGATCTTGCCCGCAGTGGAGAGGGCGCAGAAGAAGCCGCCTCCGGCGCCAAGCGATCGGAAGGTGCCCGCGGGAGGCGAGAGCGAGGGCGTGTCCGATCCCCAACATTGCAGCGTGTCGTCTGACCGCAGCGCGCAGGCCGCGCCGCTCGCGACGGCGAGGGACTTGACACGCGCGAGCGCCGGGGGGAGGTTCACCGCTTCGTGGGCGCCCCAGCAACTTGGCTGCCCACCGGGATCGAGCACGCAGGCAGCCCCGCCTCCTCCCGACACCATCACCCACGGCCCGGCGAGCGGCACAGTTGGCGGGTACGCGGCGTTGAATGCGCCGCTGCATGCCAGGAGGCCGCTGGGGTCGATTGTGCAGGTGTCGTTGGTGTACACCGCCAGCGTGGTAAACGGACCTTCGCCCGGCCGCGTCTCCCCGGCGTGGTCCGTCCCCCAGCACGTCACCTCGCCCTGCTCGTCCAGACCGCACCCGTGGTGCTCGCCGAGACCCACCTGCGTGAACTTCGTGCTGGGCGCGTCGGTCGCTCCGAACGCGGTGTTGCCCCAGCAGTACGGGACGCCCGCCGTCAGCGCGCAGGTGACGTAGGCGCTCAGCACCAGCGAGTCGAAGCCCTGCTCGGCAGGCAAGCCCAGCTGGGCGTAGTCCACGCCCGCGCGGAGGAACTGGCACTCGTAGCGGGGACCGTCGCGGGCGCAGGCGCCATAGCCGCCCACGTACAACGCGTCGTAGCCGCCGGAATCCGCCGGCTCCGCCGTCTCGCCCTCGCCATCGCAGGCGAGCAGGGGCACGAGGAGGAGGAACACGCCTACTCCGCCGGGATGCTGTAGGTCCCGGGCTGGCAGAGCTCCTCGCTGTCGAGTGTCAGCGCGTCGAGGCGGAGCGTCAAGGTGTCAGCCGATTGCGCGGTGATTGCGCCCCGCAGCTCGAGCGGCCCTCGCACCCACTCGAAGGTCTCCACGCCCTGCGCGGGCACCATGCTCGCCGACACGGCGAGCGCGGGCGCGCCGACAGGCTCGATCGTCAGGCGGTCGAGGCCGGGTTCCGGCCGCAGGACCACTTGCTGGATGGCATCGCACCCGAGCGCCGCGAGACTCACGCGATAGCCCGGCGGCGCGGGGAACACCGGCCCGCTCGCGTCGCAGGTCCAGTCCATCTCCACGCGGATGTAGGGAAAGAACGCCGGGTCGACCTCCTCGATCACGAAGGGCGACATGCCCTTCGGGCGACCGGAACCGAACCGCACCGTGCCGGTGATGGCCGTGGAGACGGCGCTGGCCTGGGCCACCGAGTCGGCGTGGGTGTAGGAGAAGGGCGACGTGCTGGTGATCACCCGCAACACGTTCGGCTCGGTCGACGCGCGGGTAACACGCGACACCCGCCCCCGGCGCGTGAGCACCCCGGAGCCCGAGAGCAACACCGGGGCCAGCGAGAAGGTGGCCTTGCCGTCATGGTCGCGATCCCGGCCGTAGGTGGGCACCAGCACGAACTCGCCCGTGCCCGGCGTGCACGTGGAGCTCTGCTCCACCGCGAGGCCGTCGGCGTTCTGCTTGTCGACGAGGTCGAGGCGCGTCGCCATGGGAACGAACTCGAAACAATCGTTCTCGGCGTTCTCGATGTGCGCGAGGTACTGCCCCGAGCAGGCCCCGGCGCTGCCGTAGCCGCAGTCGGTGCCCTGGTCGGTGTTGCACTGGTAGAGGCCGCACCACGACGTGCCCCCGCACTCGGCGAAGCCGTTCTTCCAGGCCACGTTGCCCGAGGGCGCGTCGATCCAGCCCGACAGCGCGTGCTCCGTGACCGGGCAGGCACCGGTGCGCGACATGTACGCGTCGACGCCGCTGCCGACCGGCACCTGAGCCTCGCCCGCCTCGTTGCGGAGGCCGAGCAACTCGCCGCCCACGACCTGGTTGCCCGAGAGGTCGGCGGAGCTGACGGTCGCGAACAGGCAGTTCCCGAAACTGCCCCCGTCGTCGTACATCGAGATCATCTCGCTGGCGTCCACGCTGTAGGCCACGCCGCCGGAACCGCTCGGTGCGCAGGCGGTGTCGTGACAGTCTCGACCGCCCTTCGCGAAGTCGGGCGGGTCAACGGGGCAGCCCGCCCCCAGGAAGCCAGCGCCGAGCGAGAGTGCGGCTAGCGAGAGCGCGAGAACGCGAGAGCGCGAGAGCCATGATTACCTCCGGTATGGATGACCTATCGCAGCGCGTCGCATCGCGCAACCACGCCTCACGCCCAGCTGACCGATGCCACCCGCCCCGAGCCTGGCACCCTACCCGAGCTCACCCGGCCAGACCCGCGCGAGCTCATCCTCCACCCCCAACACTGCGGCCCGCCGCGCGAGTCACGCGCCGTCGAGCGCCGGGCCCTGGACGGCGACGATGCCCGCCGCGTCGCGGGGCTGGCGCTCGGACCCGGTGGACTTGGCCCACTCCAGCTTGGCGAGCAGCACGTCCTCGGGCGACGCCACCCATACCTCGACGCCATCCACGACCGCCCGGCGCCGACGCTCGAACTCGGCGCGGCTGAACTCGCGACCTTTCCGGAGGATAACGTCGACGTTCCACCCGGTTTCGAGCTCGATGAGGTTGAACATAGATTGCCGCCGGGCAGCGTCGATGACCATGTCGATGTCGGCGTACCAACGCTCGGCGGGCAGCGCGCGACACAGACTCACCTGCGACATCCGGGAGGCCACGATGTCGATGTCCTGCGTGGAGCGCACCTCGCCCCAGGTCGAACTCGCCGCCGAGCCCGCGAGCATCCACGGGATCTCGAGGCTGTCGAGGGCGGTGCCCACCTGCTCCAGCGCCCGGCCGAGGCTCACGGCGTCGGATCCCTCTGGCACACCCTGTCCGCGGTCTCGTCGCCATGAAGGCGCCGAATCAGCGCGAGGGCGACCTGCCACGGGGTCCAGCCAGGGTACGCGGCGGCAATCTGGTCGCAATCGTGCGCATCAGCGACTCGGACAGTGCCGCCGCGGCGCGACTCCGGCCCTCGGGGCCCATGCGCCGCCACGCCACCGCCTGCACGCGGGCGGCGCGGGGATCGGTGCCGGCAGGGTCCATCCGCCCAGTCTAGCTTGGGGCGCTCGGACCCCCGGGGTCGCGTCCACCGCGCGGGAGCGCGGCTGCCATCGCCAGCGACGGCGGCTCCAGCGCTGGCCCGGTGTACCTGTTCCTCGCCGGCGGCGGGGAGCGGCGCTACATCGGCCGGATGACCGTCACCCCCGCCGACTTCAAGCAGACCCTCGGCCGCTTCCTCAGCGGCGTCACCGTGGTGAGCGTGGAGGTCGACGGCGAGGTTCACGGGATGACCGCCAGCGCCTTCCTGAGCGTGTCGCTCGACCCGCCGCTGGTGCTCGTCTCGGTGGCGCGCACCGCCCGGATGCACGCGCTCCTGGCGGCCGCCAGCCGCTTCGGCGTCACCCTGCTCTCCTCGGCCCAGCAAGACCTCTCCAACCACTTCGCCGGCTACGGCGCCGCGATGCCGGTGTGGGATCGCTCGGTCGCGCCCCCGGTGCTCGCCAACGGCCTCGGCTGGCTCAGTTGTGTGACACACGCCGCCCACGAGGCCGGCGACCACACGCTCTACCTCGGGCGGGTGGAGGCGCTGGGCTACGGCGACGGGGAGCCGCTGGCGTATTACCGGGGGAAGTACCGGGGGCTGGTGCCGGTCTAGGCGAGGGCGGCGAGAAACGCTTCCGGCTCCCGCGGCGAAACCACGTAGATCCGTCCCCCGGGATCGTACACGCGCACCGCCCGGGACGAGTCGGTCACGAAGGCCCGCTGCCGCTGGCGGCTCTTCCAGAACCAGCCATACCAGCCGTAGCCGCCGTTGATGGCGAACTTCGGGCCGAACAGGCCGCCGTGCCAGAGGGGCTCGGCGCGCAGGGCCTCGCTCACCTCCACCCGCACGGTTCGTACCCGGGTGACGATGTGCAGCGTGCGGCCATCCAGCCGGAGCACGGTGGGCTGGTCGACCATCACCCAGAGCAGGGCGAGCAGCACGGTGTTGACGAAGCCGGCCGCGATCCACGGCGGGCGTCCCTCGGCGAGGTCTTTCACCAGCGACTTCATCGCGGCGAGGCCCACCAGGAGCGCGAAGCTGCCGAGCGCCCAGGCGGGTGCAGGCAGGGGGGCAACGGGGAAGTCACGGCGCACGGCGAGTGGGGTATCCATGCCCCACCCCTGGGGCATCCATGCCCAGTACCGGGTTGGCGCCCGGTGGTGTAGGGTGCCGGCCATGCGACTCGTTCCCATCGGCCTCCTGGCCCTCGGCTGCTCCGACTACAACCTCTCGTCGCCCGCCAACCTCGACGAGGGGAAGGACGGCGACACCGCCTTCGACCCCGGCGACGACACCGAGGACTACGGCGCCTGCGGCAACGCCGACAAGGACCCGCGCGAGGTGTCGCTGGCGGAGGACTGCGAGGCCGAGGCCATCACCGGCACCTTCACGCCCGAGATCAAGTGGCAACAGACGTCCGTGGGCGACACCTACACCACACCCGTGGTCGGCCACCTGACCGACGACAATGGCAATGGCATGCTCGACGGCGGCGACACCCCGGACATCGTGGTGTCGAACGTGGCCGGTGTCACCTTCGCCCTGTCCGGCGCCGACGGCGCCATCCTCTGGCAGGGCGGCAACCTCGGCAGCGAGCCGATGACGCCCGCCATCGGCGACCTCGACGGCGACGGGTGGAACGATGTGGTGGGCGGCGGCGCCAGCGCCACCATCGCCCTCGACGGGCGCACCGGCACCCAGCTCTGGCGCATCTCCGCCTACGCGGGTGGCCACACGCCGCAGTGCGGCGCGGTGGGCATCTACGACCTCGACGGCGACGGCGCCGCCGAGGTGGTGATCGGCCGCGACATCTACGAGGGGAGCACCGGGGCGCTGGCGGGTCGAGGGTCGTACGGCGACGGCGCCGGCCACGAGTGGGCGGCCCCGATGGGCGTGGCGGCCGACATCGACCGCGACGGCGAGCTCGAAGTGGTGGTGGGGAACGCGCTGTACGACAAGCGCGGCACCACCAAGTGGTACAACAACAAGTCCGACGGATTCGTGGCGGTGGGCAACTTCGACGCCGACGACTACGGCGAGATCGTGGTCACCAGCACCGGCGACATGCGCCTGCAAGATCACGACGGGACGGTGATCTGGTCGAAGTCACGGGTCACCGGCGACACCATCGGCCCGCCCACCGTCGCCGACTTCGACGGCGATGGCGAGCCCGAGATCGGCGTGGCGGGCCACGACGTGTACGTGGTGGTCGAGACCAACGGCTCGGTGAAGTGGAGCCGCAGCACCAACGACTACAGCTCGGGCTTCACCGGCTCCTCCGTGTTCGACTTCGAGGGCGACGGCAAGGCCGAGGTGGTGTACGCCGACGAGAACGACGTGTTCGTGTACGACGGGGCCACCGGCGCCATCAAGATGCAGGAAACACGACACAGCTCCGCCACCTGCTCCGAGTACCCCTCGATCGCCGACGTCGACAACGACGGGCACGCCGACATCATCTACAGCTCCGGGGCCTACAGCGGCCGCGAGACGGGCGTGACGGTGATCAAGGACCAGGACGACAGCTGGATGCCGGCCCGCGCCGTGTGGAACCAGCACGGCTACGCGATCACCAACGTCAACGACGACGGCAGCATCCCCGCCTCGCCGAGTGTCAACTGGGACACCTACAACAACTTCCGCTCCGGCGACCTGTCCGCCGCCACCGGAGGCGCGCTGACCGACGCGGTGCCGGTGCTCCACGACGTGTGCAACGAGGAGTGCGACGCCGACATGCTCCGGGTGACGGTGTCGGTGGGCAACCAGGGCCTCGTCGACATGCCGGCCGGGGTGCCCATCTCCCTGTGGTCGAAGAAGGCGTGGCTGGCCACGGAGTACACCACCGAGGACATCGCCCCGGGGGAGACGAGCGAGGGCATGGTGTTCAAGCTCGACCCGGACGACGTGGGCAGCAGCATCATCGTGCGGGCCGACGACGACAACGGCACCACGGTGGTGTCGGAGTGCGACGAGGACAACAACGAGATCGAGATCGAGAAGGGCCTCTGCGAGTAATTCCGGGCCGGGGCTAGTACTTGTAGAAGCCCTCGCCGCTCTTCTGGCCGAGCTTGCCCTCGGCCACCATCTTCCGCATCAGCGCGGGCGGCTCGAAGGCCGGGTTGCCCAGCTCTCGCGCCAGGTACTCGCCGATGGCCATGCGCACGTCGAGCCCCACCATGTCGGTGAGCTTGAGCGGCCCCACCGGGTGGCGGTAGCCGAGCACCATCGCCTTGTCGATGTCGTCTGCGCTCGCGACGCCCTGCTCCACCATGCGGATGGCCTCCATGCCGAGGCAAACACCGAGCCGAGAGGTGGCGAACCCGGGGAAGTCCTGCACGGTGATGCACTCCTTGCCGATCGCCACACCCCAGGCGCGCACGCGATCGAGCGTCGTGGCGCCGGTGGCGCCGTGTACGACGATCTCCAGCAGCGTCATGATGTGGACGGGGTTGAAGAAGTGGGTGCCGATCACCCGGCTGCCGTCGGCCACGGCCTGGGCGATGCGCGCCACCGACAACGACGAGGTGTTGGTGGCGAGCACGCAGTCTGCGCCCACGATGGGCTCGAGCTGGCGGAAGAGGTCTTGCTTCAGCTCGAGCCGCTCGGGCACCGCCTCCACCACCACGTCGCAGCCGCCGAGATCGCCGAGCGCCGTGGTCACCGCGATGCGCGCGATGCTCGCGTCGCGCTGGGCCGGGCTCAGCTTGCCCTTCTCCACGCCCTTGTCGAGGTTGGCGGCGATCTTGCGCAGGCCAGCTTCCACGCGGGCGTTATCCACGTCGAAGAGCACCACGCTCTGGCCGGCCAGGGCGCAGGCGTGCGCGATGCCGTGGCCCATGGTGCCGGCGCCCACGACGCCGACGGTGCGGAAGGACATGCGGTCTCCGGGAAGCGGCCCCCGGCTAACCCAGCCGGCGCGTTGCGCAGCGGCGCCAGGAGACGGTAAACTGGCCCAACATGCGGAGCATACTGTCGCTCGCGACGCTGGGGCTGCTCGCCTGCCAGGGCGAAGCGCCAGGGGCGAGTGTGCGGCGACCGGACTACCACGGGGTCGTCCGGCCGCCTCCGGTCGACACCGGCACCGGCACCGGCGACAGCGCCGACACCGGCACCGACACCGGCGTGTTGCCGCCGCCGCCGTGGCTGCGTGTCGACGAGCTGCCCACCGAGATCTACGCCGACGGTCGCTCCTCGGGGCGCCTTCTCGTCTCGGCCTTCGACGGACTCGGCAACCCCCTCCCCGACGGCGCTCGCCTCCCGGCAAGCATCAGCCTCGGCCGGGTGACGCTCCACCCGGTGCAAGGCGGCGTGGCCGAGGGCCGGGTGACGGCGGGCACCTGGGCCGGGGAGGCCGAGCTCCAGTTCGGCGCCTTCGTCATCGAGGGGCCCAGCACCATCGCCTTCCGGCGCGCCCCTCCGGTGAGCGCCCAGCTCCACATCCACGGCTCGTTCTCCGAGGGCACCGCCTCGATGCAGAGCCACGCCACCCAGGCCGACGCCCTGGGCCTCGACGTGGTGTGGTGGACCGACCACGAGCTGTCCTACTACCCGAGGGCCTACCTCGAGCTTCCCGGCTTCGACTTCGAGAACGGGAGCCTCCAGCACGCGCTCGAGGCCAGCTGGCACACCGACGGCGAGGTGGTGGCCGAGTGGCGTGCCTACGTGGGGAGCTTCGACGAGGCCAGCGCCACCGCCACGGCGGCCGCGGCGCGGCACGGCGACTACGGCCTCCGCCTCAGCGGCGACCGGATCGCGAGGCTCGACGGCCTCCAGCAGGTGTTCGGGGTCAGCGTCGTCAGCCAGCCGCGGGTGCAGACGCACCAGCTCATGGCCGGCGTCCACCTCGGCTTCAGCTACCGCCCGGTGGCCACCAGCAGCGACTCCGCCCTCCTCGTGGAGATCCCCATCGGCCTCGACGCCGAGGAGACAAGCAGCGTGAATCACGGCTATCGCGTGGTTCTCTACCACCCCGCCGACACCAGCCTCGCAGAGGACGATGGCCGCACCGCCTGGGTTCCCCTCGCGGGCGACACCGGCCGGTGGAGCGAGGTGTCGGTCAACCTCTCCGACGTGGTGCAGGACGCCTTCCCGGAACTCGCGCTCGACGCGCACGTCGACCTCGCGCGCGCCGAGATCCGCACCTTGCACCGAGGCACCGTCACCTACGATCTCGACGACTTCGTGTTCTCCCAGGATGTCCGGGGGACCGACCTCCTCGCCGTCCAGCAGGCCTACCTCGACGGCCTCGGCACCACCGCGCGGCACCACGTGGGGCTCGAGTGGAGCTGGCTCCACGACGGGCACCTCACCGTGTTCGGGGAGAGCTGGAGCTTCATCCCCTTCTGGGACGGCGACGACCACGACCTGTACGAGGGTGTCGACCAGGCGCACGGCGAGGGCTCGATCGTGGCGCTGGCGCACATGTTCGGCTCGTCCGCTCGCGTGCTCGACGAGGCGGAACGCCGGTCGACGGTGATGCAGACGATGGCGGAGTTACTGACCGCCGAGGCCTACGGCTGCGACCTGCTGGAAGTGGGCTACCGCGAGCGGGGGGGCACGCTCGACGACCACCTCGCGGTGTGGGACACGCTCACCGAGCACGGTATCTACCTCACCGGCACCGGCGTGAGCGACAACCACCAGGACGCGGAGTGGTCGCTGTTCCCCAACAACCTCGTCACCTGGGTGTCCTCGCCGTCCGACTCCCGCGACGACCTCGTGTGGAACCTCCGCCGCGGCGTCGCCTGGTTTGGCGACCCGAACTACTTTCCCGGCGCCGAGGCGGAGATGACCCTGTCGGCCCCCGACCTGCGCGCCGACATGGGACAGGTGGTGGTGGGCGCGTCCGGTCCCACGCCCCTGACGTTTTCCTTCTCCCCTTCCAACGCCGCGTGGAGCGTTCGCCTCGTGCGCGACGGCGAGGTGTACGGCGAGTGGCCCGCCAGCCACGGCAGCACCTGGGAGATGGTGGTGATCGACGCCGGCGAGCCGGCCGCCTACCGGGTGGAGGTGCTCGACGACACCGGCACCCCCATCCTTCTCTCCAACTGGATCGCGTTCGCGGCCGACGACGGCGGCCAGTCGGTGCCCGGCTGGCGCGTGCCCGAGCCCTGAATCCTCACAGCCGGTAGTGCATCGTGTAGCGCGCGATGAGCGCGTCGCGATCGGCACGGACGGCGCGTACCTCGAGTCCGGTGTGGTCGCGCACCGCCGCCATCGCGCCCTCCTTCGCCGGGTCGTCGATCGCCACCACCAGCGAGTTGCCCTCCTTCCGGAGCGGGATCACGAGGTACTGGCGCACCATCCAGGTGGGCAGGAGGTTGAGGATCTCCTCCGCGATCCGGACGCGCAGCAGGTCGATGTCGGGCGGCGGCTCGTCGTACTCCTCGGGCGGCACCGGCTCGTCCTCGAACACCGAGCCCTTCTCGCCGGTGCTCGGCTTGTCGACCGCGGAGGGCGCCGGCTTGACGGCCA
>Ga0194120_10001810_pt1 | contig 37803 bp, 31 predicted proteins | sample TA2MahCa65mmetaG_FD_148642 | JGI IMG/M metagenome (GOLD analysis project Ga0194120, IMG submission 148642) | Freshwater microbial communities from Lake Tanganyika, Tanzania - TA2015019 Mahale Deep Cast 65m | ecosystem: Environmental > Aquatic > Freshwater > Lake | place: Tanzania: Lake...
GAGCCCGCCGAGCCCGCCGCCGTGATCGCTGCCGAGACCGCGGTCGCCGCTGCTTTGCCGAAGCCCGCCGGCATTCCGCCGCCGGGCGTCGTGCCGCAGAGCGCCCGCCTGACGGCGCTCGTCCGTTACCTCGAAGAGCTTCTGCCCTCGCAGGACGATGCGCTCGTCGCCACCGTCGAACGGACCGACGGCGCCGTCGTCGTCGCGGTCGCGGACGGCTTCGCCTCGGGAAGTGCCGAGCCGTCGCCTGCGATGCGCCCTCTCCTCGCGGAAATCGGCACGCTCGCCGGCGCCTCGCCGGACGTCTCCATCGAGGTCGCGGGGCATACCGACGACCGACCCATCCACACGACGGCGTACGCGTCGAACCTCGAGCTGTCCCTCGCGCGCGCCTCGCGCATCGCTCGCGACCTCGTGGCGGCGGAGCCGGGGATCGCGGAGCGCGTGTTCGCTTCCGGCTACGGCGAGCAGCGACCGGTCGCCGCGAACGACGAAGCTCGAGGCCGCGCGCGCAACCGCCGCATCGAGATCCGCCTCTCGCCCCTCTCCTGAGGGAGCTCGTGCTCCCCGAGCTTCAGGCGGCTCGACCGGGCGCGGAGCAGAGTCCGGCCCGCGTGGTCGGCCGCTGGCGTGCGACGTCGAACGCCGCGACGCGGTACGCCTCCGCGAGGGTCGGGAAGTTGAAGATGTTCTCGATGAAGGCGTCGACCTCGAGCCCCGAGAGGATCGCGAGCTGCGCGACGTGGATCAGCTCCGTCGCACCCTCGCCGACGATCTGCGCCCCGAGGAGCTTCCTTCCGCTCGGGTCGGAGACGAGCTTCAGCAAGCCGTCGGTGATGCCGCCGATCTGTCCGCGCGCGACCTCGTCGAAGCGCGACCGGCCGATCAGGACCGATCCGTACCGCTTGGTCGCGTCGCCCTCGCTCAAGCCGACCGTCGCGATCTCCGGGATCGTGTAGATCCCGATCGGCGAGAGCTCCGGAGGATGTCCGGGCTCGAGACCGAGGGCGTGGCAGACCGCGCGACGGCCCTGCTCCATCGAAGTCGCCGCGAGCGCGGGAGGCCCGATCACGTCCCCCACCGCGTAGATGTTCGGTCGTGCGGTGCGGCAGTTCTCGTCGACGGCCATCACGCCTCTATCGTTCAGCTGGAGCCCGGCCGCTTCGAGGCCGAGGTCCTCGACGTTCGCGACGCGCCCGAGAGCCACGAGCATCTTCTCGCTCGCGATCTCGGTGCCGTTCGCGAGCCTCGTTCGTGCCGAGGCCAGCCCGTCCCAGCGGACCGACTCGATGCGCTGCCCGCCGATGTAGCGCCCGCCGTGCATGGCGAAGCCCGCGACGAAGCGCTCGACGATCTCCTCGTCGACGAATCGGAGAGGACGCGGTGACGAGTCGATCATCGTCACCTGCACGCCGAGACGTGCGAAGATCGAAGCGTACTCGCTCGCGATGACGCCGCCGCCGAGGACGGTCAGCGAGCGCGGCAGGTAGATCATCGACAGGATCGAGTCGCTGTCCAGGATGTTCTCGTGGTCGACCGGAATGTCCGACGGCGCGCGCGGCCGGGAGCCCGTCGCGATCACGAAGAACTCGGCGCAGAGCGATCTTCGTTTGCCGTCGCGGAACTGGATCTCGACCCGCTCCGGCGACGTGAAGCGCACCTTGCCCTGGATCCACTGGATGCCGTTCCGTTGGATCTGCCGCTCCATGTAGACGGCGTGCGCGCGGACGACCTGATCGAGCCGTCCGGTGAGGCTTCCGACCTCGACGTCGGCGGCGATGCGGTCGCCGTCGCCGGCCCAATCGATCGTCGTGTGAAGCGCCGAGTCCCGCAGGGTCTTGCTCGGGATCGTACCGCGGCGGACGCAGGCACCTCCGACGAAGGCCTCGCGCTCCACGAGCGCAACCGTGCGGCCTGCCTTCGCCGCCTGGATCGCGGCCTTCTGGCCCGCCGGACCGCTCCCGATGACGACCAGATCGAAACGTTCGCTCGTGCTCATAGGACCATCGTCCGTAACGCCGCGGAAACGGCCTCGTGCTTCGCGAGCACGGCTTCGGCGTCGTCGGGATAGAGGTTCAAGTCCGCCCAGCCGCGGTGACTCCGCACGAGGTCGTCGTCCAGCGTTTCCGAGAGAAGGTGACGGGCGAGATGATCGGCGAGGCCCGTGATCACGGGCTCCTGCGCAAGGATCTCGTGAGAGTCGTACGTCGCGTACGACTCGATGCAGCTCCGAACCGCGGCCGTAAGAGACCACTTCTCCGCGAGAAGACCTCCTGCCGTCACGTGGAACTCCTCGAGCAGCGAAGCGAGCTCGTCGTCTCGAAGGGGAGCGCGCAGGCTCGCTTCGAGGTCGACGGCGGCCTGCAGCACGAGCGGCTTTCCGATCGTGTGGAGAAGCCCGCACAAGAACGCGCTCTCGACGTTGCAGCGCAGCGCCCGCGCGATCTCGCGACCGAACGCCGCGGATGCGAGCGCGTGGCGCCAGATCGCGCGCAGCTCCACCCGACGACCGCGCACGTCGAAGACTCCGCTCTGCAGCGAAGCGATCAAAGCGATCTCTCCCAGCAAGCGGACCCCGAGCCGGGTGATCGCCTGCTGCAGGGAAACGATCGGGGACCGGGGCATGTAGGCAGGCGAGTTCGCGATGCGCAGCACGTGTCCCGCGAGAGCCGGATCTTGCTGGAGCAGGCGTGCGATACTGTTCGCGCCCTGCTCCTCGTCGCGCGCGAGCGTGAAGACCTCCGTCGCGACCCGCGGCAAGAGCGGGAGCTCGACCTCGCCCCCGGCGAACCGTGCGGAGAGCGCTTCACCCACGAGGGCGAGCGGCTCCTTCGCGGTCGGTCGGGTGGCCTGTGAGGAGACCGCTTCGCTCGTGTTCACCCGGTGACCCCCGTTCCGTTCGCTTCCCGCGGTGTCGCGGCGACGGGGATCTCGTCCCTGGGAAGCACGATCGGGCCTTCCTGCTTCTCTCCGCTCGAGCCCGCCTTGGCCCCCTCTGTCCGCTCGGCGAGGATCGACAGACGGCGATTCTCGTGGGCGAGCGGCGCGCCGGGATCGAGCGGCTCGCTGTCGGCGTACGAGAGCACGCGCTTCACCTGCTTCGGACGGAGCCCGCTCGTCTCGAGAACGAGACGAGCGTTGTCGGCGCGCTCGAACGAGAGCTCCCAGTTCGTCTTGCCGGAAGCCGCCGGATACGGGCGAGAGTCGGTGTGGCCGCCGACCTGGACCGGATTCGGAAGCTCGCCCAGAACGCCCGCGACCTTTTTCAAGAGCGAGACGAGAGGCGGCTTCAGGTCGGACGACGAGAGATCGAAGAGCAGCGTCGGGTCGCGCGCCTGGTCGATCACCTGGATGCTGAGCCCGGAGTCGCGGACCTCGATGATGACCTGGTCGCGCAGCTTCTCGAGCGAAGGATCCTTCGCACCGGCCCGCTGGATCGCGTCCTCGAGCGCCTTGGCATGGCTCTCGAGAGCCTCTTGCTCTTGCGAAGCCTTGGAATCGGCGGACTCCTGCTTCTTGGGCACGCCCGTCCGGACGAGGACCATGTCGTTCTCGATCAGGCTTTGCTCGAGCCGGTGCGCTGCGCTCTTCTCGTCGCTGACCACGCTGCCGCCCGGCAGGATCCCGGGATCGCGGAAGTACTGCGCGATCTGCGAGCGGAGCTTCACGTCGGCCTGCGTCAGCAGCCAGAGCACCATGAAGAGCGCCATCATCGCCGTCACGAAGTCGGCGTAGGCGACCTTCCACGCTCCGCCGTGGTGAGCCGCATGAGCGGCCTTCTTCTTGATGACGATCCGGACGGTCTCGGCTTCCTTCGGCATCCTCTCAGCTCCCGCCCGCCTTGACCTCGCGACAAGCCGCGTCCGTCTCCTCGCTCGTCGGACGGTTCGCCGAGAAGATCGATTTTCGCGCGAACTCGATGGCAACGATCGGCGCGGCTCCGCGGAGGGAAGCGACGACGCCTTCCTTGATGCAACGCAGGTAACGGGTGGCCATGTTCGTCTGGACCTCGATCGTCGTCGCGAGCGGCGACAGGAGCCCGTACGAGAGCAGAATGCCGAGGAACGTTCCGACGAGCGCGGCCGCGACGTGGTGTCCGATCACCTCCGGGCCGCCGTCGAGGTGCCCCATCGTGACGATGATGCCGAGCACCGCGGCGACGATGCCGAGACCGGGAAGAGCGTCGCTGGTCGTGCGGATGAGGCTGATCGGAACGTGCGCTTCTTCGTGATGCGTCTCGATCTCGTTGTCGAGCAGAATGTTCAGCTCTTCCGGAGACGCGGTGCCGTTGACGATCTGCTTCAGCGCGTCGCGAAAGAATTCCACGGCATGGTGGTTCTTGAGGAAGCTCGGATACTTCGAGAAGATCGAGCTCTTCTCCATGTCGTTCACGTGCTCGTCGAGCGCGACGGCGCCGCTCTTCCGGATGAACGAGTAGAGCTCGTATTGCAGCTTGAGAAGCTGCACGTAGTCTTCCTTCGACGGCATCGTGGCCGAGAACGCCGCGCCGAAGGCCCGGAAGACTTGACCTCGGATCTGACCGGGCGCGGAGACGATCAGCGCCCCGAGTGCGGCTCCGCCGATGACGACGAGCTCGCTCGGCTGAATCAGGATGGCGAAGTTGCCACCGACCATGGCGAACCCGCCCATGACCGACGCAAAGACCACTACGAGGCCGATCGCGGTGAACATGACCACCCGCTAGTCGGCTCCGACTTCGCCGGTGTTGAGAGGCGAATGTCGAAAAAATGCCTCCTGCGAGAGGGAGGCTCGCGACCGGGAGGGCGCTAGAGCGTCGGCGTTGGCGCCGGCCGCTCAGCCGCAGACGGGAAGGACCTGCGCGAGCGGAACGAAGGTCGAAGTCGTCGCCGGAGTCGTCGGCGGGATCGCCGGCGCGAGCTGACCGGCGAGGCAGCGCGCCGTCTCGCGGGCGTGCCGGCCGACGGCGCTCACGAGCGCGTCCTCCCACGCCGGACCGTCGACGTCGAGCTCGACGGTACGAGACACCTGCACCGCCTCGAGCGAAGAGGTCTCCTCGGCGAGCAGCAGAATTCTGACGACCATGCGCCAGACGGAATGCAACCGTGATGCCGAGCGGGCGGCGAGAAACCGAGCCGCGGCGAGAGGTTCAAAGAGAACGAGCCTTGCAAAGCTGAGAGACGGCCCGCTCGTCGCGCGAACCGTTGCGCCGTTGCGCGAATCTGCCGTGCGAAGTGGAGGCGCGCGCGCTCAGCGCCCGCCCGCTTCGACGACCGGTGCGGGGCCCGGTGCGGCGCCCGCCCCCGGTCCCGCCCCGGGCCCCATCGGGGCCGAAGGGAAGACGTACGGATAGATGTTCATCGGGTACGCGGCGGCGCCGGTCCCCGGCACGCTCGGATCGAAGACGTCCCTGCTCGGGTTCGCCGCGCCCGTCGAGAGCACGGTTCGTCCGTCGCTCGTGTTCCAGGTGCCGATGTTGTCGTTGGCGAACTTCTGCTCCTGCTGTGCCGCCGTCGCGCCGTCGTTCTTGTCCTGCTGCTCCTGCTCGAGACGGTCGTTCTCGAGCATCTGCTGTATGGTCGCGTCGCTCACACCCGCCTTCTTGAGCTTCAGCACCTCGTCGGCGGTCAGAGCCTGCGCGACGGAGCTGCCGATGAAGGTGGCGCACAGCGCGCCGAGGATCGCGCTCTTCACCCGGATCTCGCGCCTTCCGCAAAGCGCACGCCCGAGCATCGGTGCTCCGTTGCTGTCGCTTCCGTTCGCACGATCGTTCACGACCAGACCCTCCGTTCGCTCGCGGCCCGCAAGCCTTCCCGTGCGCGGCCGGCGTAGTGCATCACGCGGTCGACGTATTGCTGCGTGATCTTCGGTAAGAACGCGCGAATGCTTTCGTATCGCGTCGGGTCGCTTCGCAGCCGCTCTGCTCGTTCCTGTGCTGCCGCGACGCGTCCCTCGCCGGCGTTGTATGCGGCGACGGCGAATCGGATTCGCTCGGCCGGGTCGTCGACGGCGACCGTGCGGAGCGAGCGCCCCAGGGATGCGTCGCGCTCGAACAGGTCGTCGAGGTAGCGAAGGTGCGCGACGCCGATCGCCACGTCGTCGGTTCCCGGCGGCCGGACGAGCTCCCCTCGCGCGAAGCGACGGCGGACGTCCGCCTCCGTCGGCTCGGTGACCTGAAACGTACCCGTGCTGAGCCCGTCGGAGCTGCGCGCGGTCGGATCGAGGCTCGACTCGGCGACCGCGACCGCCAGCGAGAGATCCGGCTCGAGCCCGGCGTGGTTCGATGCGCGTGTGATCTCGGCCGCGAGCGCGCGGCGGGACGGGGTCCGGAGCCAGGGGGACAGACGCTCCGAGGCGTCCGCGCTCGGGACTTCGTCGGGCGCACTCTTCGTTTCGTCGCTGCGCCGAGGCTCCGTCGCCCGGCGAGCGCGCGAGGCGTCGAGCTGCGCGAAGAACGCGGATACGTCACGGCGCCACGGCAGCGGGCGCAGACGATGCGCGGGCTCGCTCGCGGAAGACGGGCGCAGGATCTGCACCTGGACGATGCGCGGCACCATCGCGCCTTCGCTCACGCAAGCGGGATGCCGCGAGGAGACACCGAGCGGCGGGGCTTTCTCTCTCGCGTGCGGGGAACGAAGATCCGGCCCCGGCAGAAGTTGCCGGGGCGAGAAGAGAAGAGGGGCGGCTCGCCTCCCGTCGACTAATTGGTCGTGACGAGCATGAGGTCGTCGTGACGCACTTCGCGCAGCCGCTTCGTGCGCAGGACTCGTGCGAGCGCTTCCTCCCAGGGGCGCTCGAAGACCTGGACCGAGACGCGCCCGACGACGTCGGGAGTGAAGATGGCCCGGTATCCACCCGCGCTTGCGAGGAGATCGATCACCGTGCGCACGTCGGTGTTCGCGAAGTCGACCGAGACGCGCTTGTCGCGCGCCTCGTTCGCGGGAGCGGGCGACGGTTCCTCCGGCACGGGCGCGACCTCCTCGGGAGCGGGAATCGACCTGGCGATGACCGGCAGGACGGCCGATCCCGGCGTGACGGTGCCCTCCGCACCTCCCAATGCCGCGAGCGCCTGCGTGGCTTCGGCGGGGGACGAAGGCGCGATCGTCGAGGCTTCCGTCGCCGTCGCGAGCGAAGGCTCGGTACTCGTGGGCGCCGATGCGGTCGGCGCCGGACGCAAACCGAAAGTCGCTGCCGCGAGCTCCCGCTTGGCGGCGGTTCTCGACCTCGCGCGAGACGTCTTCGGCGACGTACGACCCGTTCCCGACGAAGCGTGCACGACCTTGGGCATCACCGCCTCGGCCTTCTGCGCCGGCACCGCGAGAGCGACCTCCTCCGGCACCGGAGGCGACGTCGTCTCGGGTGCGGCGTCGGCCGCGTTCGCGAGCCCGACGATCACGCGGTCGCCTTCGCTGCGGATCGTGAAGTCGACGCGGCGGCGAAGCTCGAGGACGAGCCTCGTCTCACGATCGGGCTGCGCGGAGGCGCAGGTTCGGACGCGCTCGAGAACCGCATCTTCGGTCTCGGTCTCGATCTCGATCTCGTCCTGCTCCGCCGCGCACGCGGCGCCCGGGAGATCCAGGATCAAGAGCCGGTTCGCCCACAGCGAGACTTCGGGATCGGCGAATCCGTCGAGCTGGACCACGACGCGCGTCGCGTCGGCTCCGGGCTCGATGGTGACGTCCTCGACGCGCGTCGCGGGAGGAAGGTTCTTCGCCGCGGTCACGGCGACTTCCTGCGCCTCAGACGGGGTCGTCGACGGCTCGTTCGAAGCCGTCTCCGCAACCTCGGGAGCGTGCATCGAAGCGACCCCGGGGATCGCGTCTCCGACGAGATTCCCGGCCGATGCCATCCAGCCGCAGCCGACGAGCATCGAGGCGGACGCGATCGCGCAAGCGCGCGTCGCCGCCGTCCGGATCGGGTGTGACGGCCTCTCGGCTGCGCTCACGTTCAACTCCCTCTCGCCGGGCCTTCGCCGGCGCTTTCAGCAGTCGAAGGCGATCTCCGCCCGCGTCTCCGCGAGCTCGGTGCGCAGCCGGGCCATCGCCTGGCTGTGGAGCTGCGAGATGCGTCCCTCGGTGAGGTGCATCGCGTCCGCCATCTCCCGCATCGTCAGACCCTCGTAGTAGTAGAAGGAGACGACGATCCGCTCCTTCTCCGGCAGCGCCTCGATGGCGCGCGCGAGGATCTCGACACGCTCCTTCTGGAGCACGTTCTTCATCGGACCGCGGTCGCCCGCGTCCGAGTACTCGTGGTCCTCGGTCAGGATCTCTTCCCCGCGGCCGCACGCGAGGTCCGCCGTCGGGACCATCGACTGGGCGCCGAGCGCCGCGACGGTGCGCGCGTACTCGTCCAGCGAAAGATTCATCTCCTTCGCGACTTCGTCGTCCGCGGGCGGGCGGCCGAAGCGGCGCTCGAGCCGGATCGTCGCCTCCTCCACGTCGTGCGACTTCTGGCGGATGCTGCGTGGCAGCCAGTCGCAGCGGCGCAGGTAATCGAGGATCGAGCCGCGGATGCGGTACTGCGCGTAGGTCGCGAACGACGCTTCGCGCGTCGAGTCGTACTTCCGCATCGCGTCGAGCAGGCCGACGGTGCCCCAGCTGATCAGGTCTTCGGTCGGGATCTCGGGCGGCTTGCGCGGCATCATGCGCTGGACAACCTGCCGAACGAGGGCGAGATGGGTCTTGACATCCGCGTCCTGGAAGCCGCGCGAGCGTCGCTGCCCCGAAGCGCCTGCCGGGCCGAACCGCTTCGTGCCGGGCACCCGCTGCGGCGCCGTCGGCACGGGGCGCACGCGGCGCGCCGCACCGGATCCCGAGACCTCCCCTTCGTTGACCGTAGCCCGCATCGTCCCCCCCCTTACGGCCGCCGAAGCGACCGCGGGGGCGACGGGGAGCGAGTTCCGTTCCAATCCGGAGAGGGACGATTCCCCCTGGATTCACTAAAAAATTCTGCGAGCGACGGCTCGGCGAGTCAGGAAGCCGCGCCGCCCTCCCCTGTCGGAATTTTGCCACAGGTCGGGTGCTCTGACCAAAGGGGGTCCGGTTCGTTCGGGCGCATCTGCACCCAGGCTGCGAATGAGGCTGGGTGCAGATGCAGCCGAACGAACCGGACCCCGTTAGGGGTGGGCGAGCTTCGAGTGGCGGCGGCCGTAGACGAAGTAGATCGCGAGGCCGATCCCGAGCCACACCGCGAGACGGAGCCAGTTCTCCCAGCCGAGCGAGAGCATCATCGCGAGGTTCACGACGATGCCGCCGATCGGCACCCACGGCATGAGCGGCGTGCGGAAGGGGCGATGCAGGTCCGGGTGCGTGCGCCGCATCACCATCACCGCGCCGCACACCACCACGAACGCCATCAGCGTCCCGATGTTCACGAGGTCGGCGAGGAGCTTCAAAGGGAGGAGCGCTCCGGCGAGGCCGACGAGGATGCCGGTCAGGATCGTCGCCTTGTGCGGCGTGCGAAAACGCGGATGCACCGCGCCGAAGAAGCTCCGCGAGATGAGCCCGTCTCGTGCGAGCGCGAGAAGGATTCTCGCCTGGCTCAGCAGCAGCACCAGAAGGACGCTCGTGATTCCGACGACGGCTCCCGCCGCGACGAGGAGCTGGGCCGCCGCGAGTCCGCGCGCGCCGAAGGCCTCCGCGACCGGGGCGTCGAGATGGATCGACTTGTAGGGAACCATTCCCGTCAGCACCGCCGCCACGAGGATGTACAAGATCGTGCAGAGGAGCAGCGAGACGATGATTCCGATCGGTACGTCGCGCTGCGGGTTCTTCGCCTCCTCCGCGTGCGTCGAGACCGAGTCGAACCCGATGTACGCGAAGAAGATGTAGGCGGCTCCCTTGAGGACACCCGAGAAGCCGTACGGCATGTACGGATCCCAGTTTGCCGTGTCGACGTAGCCCGCGCCGACGACGATGACGAAGAGCACGACGGCAACCTTGAGGATCACCATCGCCGCATTGAACCGCGCGCTCTCGCGAATCCCGAGGACGAGGATCGCCGTGACGAGCATCACGACGAGAAACGCCGGGAGGTTCATGATCGCTCCCGTCGCGACCCAGCTCCCCGTCGCGGGGTCGTAGTCGAACGGGTTCCCGACCCACATGTGCGGCAGCTCGATGCCGAAGATGCCGAGGAACAAAACGAAGTAGTGCGACCAGCCGTGCGCCACCGTGCTCGAGGCGACCGCGTACTCGAGCACGAGGTCCCACCCGATGATCCACGCGAGGAGCTCGCCGAGCGTCGCGTAGGCGTAGGTGTAGGCGCTCCCGGCGACGGGCACCGTCGAAGCGAACTCCGCGTAGCAGAGCGCCGCGAGCGTACAGCCGAGCCCCGCGACGACGAACGAGAGCGTCAGCGCCGGTCCGGCGTACTGGTTCGCCGCGAGCCCGGTCAGGACGAAGATGCCGGCGCCGATGATGCAGCCGACACCGAGCGCCGTCAGGGCGACGGGGCCGAGGACCTTGCGAAGTCCGTGCTCGCCCTCCGTCTCGGCGAGGAGCACCTCGATCGACTTTCGCGCGAAAAGCTGCTCGCTGAGCTTCATCGTTTGCGCAAAGGACGAAGCCTGATCCTAGCTCGCGGGCCGCTTCTTCTTGCCGGAAGAGGCCGCGGCGATCGCCTCCTTCTTGCGAAGCTTGAGCCGCTTCTCGCGGCGACGACGCCGCCGGTCGAGCTCCTTTCGTCTCTCCGATGCCATGATTCCGCTCCTCGCTGGGGCCGGCGAAGGGACGCCGGCGATTCGAACCGCTCCGCCGGGGCGGCGGAGACCCGGTGCTGATACCACGGCCCTCCGCGGAACGCTCAACGGTCGGCGGCGAGGAGACGGCGTCCGAGGACCACGGCCCCGACGAAGAGGAGCCCGATCAGAGCCGCCGGGATCAAGACGTTCGGCCGGAGCCAGTCGCCCGTCTCCATCGCCCTGGCGATCGCGCCCCCGAAGTAGGCGAACAAGGCGACGCTCGGGATCACACCGACCGCGGTGCCCGCGACGTAGCTCGGAAGCGGAATGCTCATCGCGCCGACGGCCCAGTTCAGCGGCGGCGCAAGGCCCATCACGACACGCAGCACGATCATCCAGCGGAACCCGTCCTGCGCGAAGCGCTCGTCGACGCGCCGGAAGCGCGCCGAGCGGCCTCCTACGATCCGCTGCACGTAGTCGTGCGCGAGGTAGCGAACGATCAGGAAGGTGAGCGTCGTGCCGACGACTGCTCCGATCCAGCCGTAGAAGAAGGCCGCCCACCCGCCGAACAAAGCGCCGCCGAACGCGATGAGGACGCTCTCCGGCAGCGTCAGCAGGATTCCCGCGATGCAGAGCGCGACGTAGACGACGGGACCGTAATCGCCCCAGGACGAGACCATCTGCCGCATGCCCTCGAGCGTCAGAGCTTGATCGAGCCCGGTGAGACGTGCGCCGAAGAGAACCGCGGCGATCACGGCCACGATGAGGCCGAGTCGGACGACCCGGCTCATCACTCTCGGCGGCTCCTCGTCGGGGATCGCGTCCACGCGCTTCCGCCGTCGCTCAGGCGCTGCCGAGCACGTCGAGAAGATCGTCGAAGATCCGACCGACGACCTCGCGCCCGGGCGCGGGAAGCATCGCGAGACCCGGCGCCACCTCGCTCAGGAGGTGACGCCGCGCGCCCGCCTGGTCGCGTCGCGCCAGCAGGACGTCGCACTGCCAGACGCGATTCGCGAGCGCCTCCGGGGAAAGCTCCGCCGCTCCGCCCGGAGGGAGCCGCAGCAGCGTCTCGCGGAGCACGAAGACCAGGTCGTGCGGCTGCCAGTAGAGCTTGGAGCGCTCGTGGAAGCCGAAGCCCGAGACCGAGCGTCCCGCCATCTCGCCGATCAGGCGGACCGGCCCGTTCCAGTACTCGACGGGCATGAGATGCGCGGGCGCCGAGACGTATGGCTCGGCGGTGACGGAAAGCCCGAGGCTCCGCACGCGGAGATGGAAGCGGTCCGTCAAGTAGGCGAGCTTCGGAGCGAGAGGCTTCTCGGGAAGGACGCAGCGAGGATCGCGCACGAAAGAGAGCCGCTCGATCTGGAAGTCCGTCGTCGTGCGGACCTCGCCGTCGGGGGCCTGCGCCGTCACGCCGCTGAACGGGATCGGCCGATCGCCGCGCTGAGCGTCGTACTGCGACCACACGCTCAGGTCCCAGCCGTTGTCGAGGTGCAGGACGCGCCACTCGTGGCGGTTTCGCGTGTTGAGCCGGTCGGTGTACGCGCCGAAGTGCTCGTGCGCGTACTGTCGGTCGATCCAGCCGCAGTCGCCTTCGACGTCGTCCTCGAAGTCCCCCCACCCGAGACGGCCGCGCGCCGTGAGCCCGGTCTGGAAGTACGAGAACGTGCCGAGCTGCGCGCAGCAGGTCTTCACGCCGTGCAGCTCGTCGCCCCCGACCGGAGCGGGCGGCTTCTGCGAGACGACGTCGAGGGAGAGATGCATCGGGCGCTGCTCGCGATCGCGGCCGCGCAGATCGAGCGCGTACGAGAACGGCACCGGTGCTCCCGCGGCGTCGCGTCGTGACGACCACCGCGCCTGCCCCTCGCTGCCTTGAAAGCGGACGTCGAGCAGACCACGCGAGACGGAGAGTCGATGCTGCCTGCGGATGCGCGGGGGACGCGGCAGATCGAACTCCGTCATCGTGCCGTACGTTCCATTCGAAAGATCGAAGAACGAGAGGATGAAGAAGCTCGCCTGGATCGGCGGAAGCGGCCCGATCGGGACGCGCATCGCCGCGAAGATCACGAGGAAGGCGAGCTCCCGTCCGCTCTTGACGCCACGTAGGCGCGTCTCGAGGAAGTACGTGTTCGCGCCCATCCCGAGGTCGCCCTCCGCCGCGGGAAGGGTGAACCAACGCTCGTCGCAGCCCGGGATGACGTAGGGGTATCGGTTCCAGTCCCGCGCGGGACCGGCGGCGGCGGCGCTGCTCATTGCGACGTTCTCGGCTTGGCTCCGGTGCCGACACACCGGTGGAAGAGCGAGTGGAGGCAGAGTATGGACGAATCGAAGCCCGCATGCGAGCCGCGATTCTGAGCGAAGGCCGCTTCTCCGTGGAGACGGTTCCCGACCCCACACCCGCGCCCGACGGGGTCGTGCTCGCGGTGTCGGCGTGCGGACTCTGCGGGACGGATCACAGCATCTATCGGAGCCGCCTCCTGCCGGACGGCGCCATTCTCGGACACGAGTTCGCCGGAACGGTCGTCGAGGTCGGCGCGCACGTGCGCGAGTGGGAAGTCGGTGATCGCGCGGCGGTTCTCCCGATCCCGTACTGCGGACGCTGCGAGCTCTGCGCCGCGGGACGACAGAACCTCTGCATCGCGGGCCTCGGCGAGATGATGGGCTGCGGAGGAGCGCCCGGCGCTCTCGCCGAGCTCGTCGCGGCGCCGCTCTCGTCGCTGCGTCGTTTGCCGAGCTCTCTCGAGCCGCATCTGGGCGCGCTCGTCGAGCCGCTCGCCGTCGCTTGGCGTGCCGTCAATCTCGGCGACGTCTCGCCGGGAACGCGCGTGGGCGTGATCGGCCTCGGACCGCTCGGGCTCTTCGCGGGCCTGATCGCGCGCCAGAAGGGAGCTCTGGTCTTCGGCACCGACATCCGCCCGAAGCGCGTCGCGTGGGCGCATCGTCTCGGGCTCGGCGCGTTTCTCGCAGACGATCAGCCGGACGTGCGCATTCGCGATCTCACGGGCGGTGGGCCGGAGGTGGTGTTCGAAGCGAGCGGCCGTCCGGAGGCGATCGAGCGCGCGGCGAATCTCTCGCGCGTCGGCGGGCGCGTCGTGCTCGTCGCTTCGTACCACACGCCCGCGCAGATGACGCCGGGAAGCTGGTTCAATCGCGGCGTCTCGCTCTTGCCGTCGATTGCGTACACGCCCGGAGAGTTCGAGGAAGCGCTGGACTCGATCGCGAGCCGCCGCATCGACGTCGCGCCGCTGATCACGAGCGTGCATCCGCTCGCCGAGGTGGGAGCCGTCTTCGAGCGGTTCGCGACGCAGAGCGAAGACGTCAAGCTACTGATCGACCCCGCTCGCTGAAACGCTCAGCCTGCGGCCGCGTCGCCGCTTCCCGCGGAGATGTAGAGAACCATGCCGCGTCGCCCGTCCGGGTACTCCGCCTCGGACGTCGTGACGCTCGGCAGCGTCGGACCGAGTCGGTGCAGGAGAAGCGGCAGCGACCGGGTCATCTCTCCGGCCTCGTCCTGCACGACCTCGACGCGGCACGTCTCGGTGCGACACTCGAGGCTCACGACTTCGATCCTGCTGCCCGCGTCGCTCTCGAGCGCGTCGAGAACGGCCGAGGACGCCTCCTTCGACCACGGCGTGTCGGCCGGCTCCTTCCAGAAGGCCGACTCGGTCTCCGCCACGACCGCGCGGCGCTCGCTCTCGGCGCTCGCCAGCGCTTCGGCGTCGTACGGGGATGCCGGCTCTTCGGCGGGCTCGGTTCGGGCGATTCGAACGTCTTGAAGGGAGGCGATCTCCCGACGGAGATCGTCCCGGATGGAGCCGCTCGCCGCGGCCAGAGCGGAGACCTGCTCCTTCAGCGATGCGAGCTCCGCCCGAAGATCCGCGAGCTCGCCGGAAGCGGGCGGCCCGGTCTCGACCACCTCGCCACGCGGGCTCGCCGGGTGCCCCCGCCCCCGCCGGAGGCGGCGCGTCGCCGCTCCAAACGCGGGTCCAGGTACCGATCGCATGGCCGAGCGCCAGGGAAAGGCCGCTCAGCACGACGATCCTGAGAAGCGGGCTTAACGGCGAGCGCATCGGAAACGTCCTTCCGTCGTGCGGAACGACCGGCTCACTTCTCGTCGAGGTTGATCGAGACGATGCTCGCGTCCGCGGCGAGCGAGCAGAAGACCATATAGCTGCTGCACGCGTTGCTCTTGCCGGAACCCGCGAGGCCGATCTTGAGGGACTGGTTCCCCGCGCCGGACACGCCGCCGTAGCCGGAGGCCAGCATGAAGGGCCTTCCGGCGTTCAGCTCGCTCGTGCAGTTGTTGCTGTAGCCGTTGCAGCCCGTCGTGCCCGCCCCGCCGCCCGCGCTCACCTCGACGAGAATATCGGCGCCACGGGGGGCAACGGTCTTCCGGACGACCGGGCAAACGACCAGCTTCGCGGCGCTCGCGTCGTTGTACAGACCCGCCGGGCCCGCGAGGAGATACGGTGCGTCCGAGGCCGCGTACTCCTTGCAGACGCTGCCCGAGTGCAGGCTCCACGTGCCGGCCGAGGCCATGGAGGCCGCTGCAAGAGAGCCGACGAGAGCCGAGAGAGTGGCGAATCGCGCCGAACGGCGCGTGCTGACGATGATGTTCCGCTTGTTCATGATCATTCCTCTCCGGCGGGCTTTGCCCGCGTGTTTCGTCTCGGCCGGTTTGCAAGAGCCCGGCCAGCGAGGAACGACCCGAGGGTCGCGGAACGTCGGTGGTTGACGCTCAGTGATGAGGACGCGGGCGCGGCTGCAACCGCTCTGCGGCGGCGATCAGATCCGCTCCGATCTGCGTGATCTCGTCGCGAAGGGCCGCAGGCTCGTTGGAGAACGCCATCAGGATCACCTGATCGACGCCGGCTTCCGCGTACCTCTCGAGCGCCGCGACGTCGCGCGCGGGCTTCAAGTACGGGGAGACGCTGACCTCGATCGAGTCGGGGCGTCGGCCGCGCCGCGAAAGCACGGCGTTCAGCTGCTCGATCTTCTCCGCGGCTTCGTCGGGCAGCAAGCTGAAGCCGAACCAGCCCTGGCCGAGGTCCGCGACGCGGCGGAGCGCGTTCATGCTCTCGCCGCCGAAGAGGATCGGCGGATGCGGCTTCTGGATCGGCTTCGGATTCATGCGCACGGGCGGGATCTCGAGAAGGTTCCCGCGATGGGACGAGACGTCCTCCGTCCACAGAGAGACCATCGCCGCGAGATACTCCCGGCAAAGATGCGCACGCTCGTCGAAGTCCGCGCCCAGAGCCTCGAATTCCTCGCGGAGCCAGCCGATCCCGACGCCGAAATCGAGTCTGCCGCCCGACAGCACGTCGCAGTCGGCCACCTGCTTCGCCGTGTAGATCGGCGGGCGCTGCGGCACGAGACAGATCCCCGTGCCGAGCCGGATTCTCTTCGTCACCATCGCCGCCGCGGCGATCGCAACGAACGGCTCGAGCATGCCGTTCTCGGGCCCGAGCGGGAGGTTTCCGTCCTGTGAGTACGGATACTTCGAGCGCGGGTTGTCCACGAGGACGACGTGCTCGGGGAACCAGAGCGAATGGAAGCCCGCTTCCTCGGCGGCGGTCGCGCCCGCGACCAAGAGCTCGCGAAGCTTCGCCGCGTCGCCGATCATCGGAAGGAAGATGCCGAGCTTCATTCCCGTCTCCCGAGTTCACCGGACGTCCCCGAGACGCCCGAGAGTCGCGATGTAGCCGACACCTCCCCCGACAGGCAAGCGAGCCCTCCATCCGCCGAGGATTCGCCGTCAGATGACGCCGACGCGCGCAAGGACGCGGCGGATGAAGTGAGGGATCAGAGCGCCGACGTCAATGGCGAAACGGCCGACGCCAATGAAGAGATGGCCGACGTCGGCAAGACGCAAGCGGACGGCGCCTACGAGGTCGCGACGGCGAAGGCCGCCGGCGAGCACGAGATCGCCACGCAGCAGTTCGAAGCGATGAGCGGCGACGCGCGGGAGGCGTGCAAAGAGCGTGCGGACGCGAATTACGACTCTGCGAAGGCGGCGCCGATAGCCCGGATGACACCGACAACCCTGTCGCTTCCACGATCGGCCGACGCCACTGCCGAGAGCCCGTCACCGGCCGCGCGTGCCTTCGCCCGCGAATTTCTGCACTATACGTGCCCGGATGGGGAGCGAGTGGACCTGGCGGCCGGATCCCGAGCGCGTCGCGGCGACTCGGCTCGGACGCTTCCTCCGCCGCTGCGGCTTCGAGGTCTCGACCGGCGGCTATGCCGAGATGCACCGGTGGTCGGTCGAGGATCCCGAGCGGTTCTGGCGCGCGGCGATCCAGGAGCTCGGGATCGAGTTCCAAACTCCGTTCTCGCGCGTTCTCGACGCGAGCCGGGGTCCGGCCTGGCCGCGCTGGTTCGAGGGCGGGCGCATCAACGCCGCGCACAACTGCATCGACCGCTGGCGAGCAGGGCGGGCACCCGCCGTCGTCCTCGTCTGGGAGGGCGACGACGGCGAGCAGCGCACCTGGACGCTCGACGAGCTCGCGAGCGAGGTCGAGCGCGCGGCGGCCGCGCTCGCGGAGTGCGGCGTCGAAGCGGGCGATCGCGTCGCGCTCTACCTGCCGATGCTGCCCGAGACGGCTGCGGCGCTCGTCGCGACGCTTCGTCTCGGCGCGGTCGCCGTTCCGTGCTTCTCCGGCTACGGCGCGGAGGCGGTCGCGACGCGGCTCGCGGATTCGGAAGCGAAGGTGGTGATCACCGCCGACGGCTTCCGGCGTCGAGGCAGCGCCGTCCCGATGAAGGAGACCGCGGACCGTGCGATCGAGATCGGCGGCGCTTCGGTGCGCCACGTCCTCGTCGTGCGACGGCTCGGACGCGAGCCCGGAGACCTCGGCTGGATCGAAGGTCGCGATGTCTTCTGGCCTGCTCCGGACGCGTCCGGCAGCGCTTCCGCAGCGCCGGAGATCGCCGACACCGCGGCCTCCGATCCCGCGCTCCTCATGTACACGTCCGGCACGACCGGTCGTCCGAAGGGCGTCGTCGCGACGCAGGCCGGCTTCCCTCTCAAGATCGCGACGGACATGGCGTACTGCTTCGACGTCGAAGCCGGCGACCGCGTCCTCTGGGTGACCGACATCGGCTGGGTGATGGGACCATGGGAAGTTCTCGGCACGCTGACGCTCGGCGCTTCGATGGTGCTCCTCGAAGGCGCACCCGACTACCCCGGTCCGGACCGGCTCTGGCAGATGGTCGAGCGTCACCGCGTGACCCATCTCGGCGTCTCGCCGACGCTCGTGCGCGCGCTCCTCGAGCACGGCGACACGTGGGTCGTGAAGCACGACCGCTCGAGCCTCCGCGTCCTCGGCTCGACGGGCGAGCCGTGGAATCCCGATCCCTACCTCTGGTTCTCGCGCGTCGTCGGCGGCGGCCGCTGTCCGATCATCAACTACAGCGGCGGGACCGAGATCGGCGGCGGCATCCTCGGCTGCACCCTGCTCCACCCGCTCGCGCCGTGCACGTTCTCCGTGCCCATCCTCGGCGTCGACGCCGACGTGTGGGACGAGAGCGGCAAGCCGGTGCGCGGCGCGGTCGGCGAGCTCGTCGTGAAGCGTCCCTGGCCCGGCATGACCGACGGATTCTGGCGCGACCCGAAGCGCTACGAGGAGACCTACTGGTCGCGCTGGCCGAACACCTGGGTCCATGGAGATTGGGCGCGAGTTGCCGATAACGGGCTCTGGGTGATCGAGGGACGCTCGGATGACACGATCAAGATCGCAGGGAAGCGCCTCGGCCCGGCCGAAGCCGAATCTCTCCTCGTCGCGCACCCCGACGTCATCGAGGCCGCCGCGATCGAGGTCCCGCACGAGAAGAAGGGCGGCGCGCTCGTCTGCTACGTCGTGCTCCAGAAGTCGCGCGTTCCGGACGAGACGCTGCGGAACGAGCTCAAAGCTCTCGTCGCGGACGGCCTCGGCAAGGCGATGAGGCCGGAGGCGGTCCGCTTTGCGCGAGAGCTCCCGAAGACCCGCAACGCCAAGATCATGCGCCGCCTCGTCCGCGCCGTGCACCTCGAGGCCGCGGGAGGAGCGGCCGGGCAAGGTCCGGCGAGCGCGCTCGGCGACATCTCGTCCCTCGAGAACCCCTCGGCTCTTGACGCCATCCGCGAAGCGCGCTGAAGAGTGCCGGATGGGAAGGAGGGGTGGTGCATGGGCGGCGGCCGGCGTCGGCCTGCTGCTCGGCGGCTGCATGATCGGGCCGAGCTTCCAGTTGCCGCAGGCGCCGCTCGCGCAACGCTGGTCGGAGGCGGTCGGCGACTCCGTCGACACGACGCGGCAGGACTACCGCGAATGGTGGGATGTCTTCGGCGATCGGGTGCTGAGCCGCCTCGTCGAGACCGCGTACCAGCAGAACCTGACGCTGCAGATGGCCGGCGTCCGCGTGCTCGAGGCGCGTGCGCAGCTCGGCCTCGCGATCGGCGAGCTCTATCCGCAAGAGCAGCAGATCAGCGGCGAGGTGAGCTACAACCGCATCCCCGTCTCGATTCCCTACAACATCATCAACAGCAACTACTGGCAGGGCCTCGTCGGCGCGCAGGCCGCGTGGGAGATCGACCTCTGGGGGAAGATCCGCCGCGAGGTGCAATCCGCCGACTACGCGTTCCTCGCTTCCGTCGCGGACTACGACGACGTGCTCGTCACGCTGACGGCCGACGTCGCGAGCGCCTACGTGCAGCTCCGCACGCTCGAGAAGCGGCTCGCGATCGCGCGCGAGAACGTCGAGCGGCAGAAGTTCGCCGTGCGCATCGCCGACTCGCGCTTCCGCGGCGGCGTCGTCTCGAAGCTCGACGTCTATCAGGCAGAGAACGTCCTCGGTGCGACGGAGGCGGCGATCCCCGCTCTGACGATCGAGCTCGAGGAGACGAAGAACGGGCTCGCGGTGCTGCTCGGCATCCCGCCCGACCAGATCGAAGCGCACCTGACGGTCTCGGCGGACATCCCCGAAGCGCCGCCGCAGGTCGCGGTCGGGATTCCGGCCGAGCTCCTGCGCCGTCGCCCGGACATCCGCGCCGCGGAGCTCGACGCCGCGGCGCAGTGCTCGCAGATCGGCGTCGCGAAGGCGGACCTGCTGCCGGCGTTCACGCTCCTCGGGAACGTCGGCACGCTCGCGACGGACGTCGGCCGTGGCGATCTCGGCGACCTCTTCTCGGCGAAGAGCCTGAGCTACTCCGCCGGGCCGGCCGTGCAGTGGAACATCCTCAACTACGGACAGATCACGAACAACGTCCGCATCCAGGACGCGCGCTTCCAGGAGCTCCTCGCGAGCTACCAGAACACCGTCCTCGCGGCGCAGGAAGAAGTCGAGAACGGCATCACCGTGTTCTCGCAGTCGCGCATCCAGGCGGACCGCCTCGCCTACAGCGCGAAAGCGGCCGCCGGCGCGGTCCGGATCGCAATGAACCAGTACAAGGAAGGCACGGCCGACTTCACGACCGTCCTCACCGCCGAGGAGAACCTCTACACGGCGCAGGACAACCTCGCGGTGGCTCGCGGCAACATCCCGCTCGGCTTGATCGCGACGTACCGCGCTCTCGGCGGCGGCTGGCAGATCCGCGAAGGAAACGACTTCGTTCCGGCCGCGACGCGCGAAGAGATGGCGGAGCGGACGAACTGGGGAGAATGGCTCAGCCCCGAGCTGCTGTCGCCCGAGACGCCCGGCTTGCCGGGACCCGAGGACGCCGGCTCGGTCGTGCGACCGCCGGAGTGGTGACGATGCGGGAGGGAGATGGTATGTCGTCGCGGAAGAAGCGCAGCCTCACCACGGCGCTGCTCGGCCTCGTCGCGGGAGCGGCGGTCGCCGGCTGTGGCGGGAGCTCGACTCCCGCGACGCCACCGCCGGAGGTGACGGTCGCGCAGCCGACCGCCGGAGAGGTGACGAGCTATGTCGAGTTCACGGGAAACACGGCGGCGACCGACTCCGTCACGCTCGTCGCGCGCGTCGAGGGCTATCTCGAGGAGATCCACTTCACGGACGGAGCGGTGGTGAAGAAGGGGGATCTGCTCTTCACGATCCAGCAGAGCCAGTACGAGGCGCAGCTCCAGCAGGCGCAGGCGGAGGTCGCGGCGCAGAAGGCGGCCCTCGTGCACGCGAAGACGGAGCTCGGCCGCTACACGCAGCTCGTCAAGGAGGACTCGGCGCCGCAGACGCAGGTCGACCGCTGGGTCTATCAGCGCGACGCAGCGATCGCGGCGCTCTCGAGCGCCGAAGCGCAGGTGCGGCTCGCGCAGCTCAACCTGAGCTACACGGAAGTCCGCGCGCCGTTCGACGGCCGGATGGGACGTCACCTCGTCGACCCCGGAAACCTCGTGAAGGCCGCGGGCGGGGCGACGAACCTCGCCGAGATCGACAAGACCGATCCGCTCTACGTCTACTTCACGATCGACGAGCGCGAGCTGCTCCGCCTGCGCGAGATGCGAAAGCGGCAGAAGGATACGGCCGGCCCCGGAGGGCTCGCGCGGCGCGCGATTCCCGCCGAGTACGGACTCCTCGACGAAGACGGCTTTCCCCACCAGGGAACGCTCGACTTCGCTTCGCTGAGCGTCGCGCCGACGACGGGGACGCTGCAGGTGCGCGGCGTCTTCCCGAATCCCGACCCGGGCGTCCTCCCGGGGCTCTTCGTCCGGTTGCGCGTGCCGATGGGCGAGTCTCCCGACGCGATCCAGATCGCCGGCGAGGCGATCAGCTTCGACCAGCAGGGCGAGTACGTGCTCGTCGTCAACTCGGACGACGTCGTCGAGCGCCGCGCGATCGAGACCGGTGCGCAGGTCGACGATCGGTTCGTCGTCGTGAGCGGACTTTCGACCTCCGACTGGGTCGTCACCGCGGGTCTCGCGCGCGCGATCCCGGGACGAAAGGTCGCGCCGGATCGGACGGGCTCCGCGCCGCAGCCGTCGCCGACCGAGTCGCCTGCCGGGTCGCCGTCGTAGAGCGAAGATCCGGCGATGTCCAGGTTCTTCATCGAGCGGCCGATCCTGGCGAACGTCATCGCCATCATCACGATGGTGATCGGTGTCGTCTGCCTGCTGAGCCTTCCCGTCTCGGAGTATCCCGCGATCGTCCCGCCGACGATCCAGGTGAGCACGAACTATCCGGGCGCGAGCGCCGAGATCGTCGCGCAGACCGTCGGCATCCCGATCGAGCAGGCCGTGAACGGCGTCGAGGACTCGATCTACATGGAGTCCACGAGCGGCAGCGACGGCAGCTACACGCTCACGATCACCTTCTCGATCGGAACGGACCTCGATACGTCGCTCGCACTCGTGCAGAACGCCGCGAACGGCGCGGTCGCGCAGCTCCCGTCGCCCGTGCAGGCGCAGGGAGTCAACGTCCGGAAGGTCAGCACCAACATCCTCCTGATCGAGAGCCTCTACTCGGACGATGACCGCTTCGACGAGACCTTCCTCAGCAACTACGCGCTCATCAACCTGCAGAACCCGATCGCGCGACTCCCCGGCGTCGGCCAGGTCACGATTTTCGGTGCCGGCCCGTACAGCATGCGCATCTGGCTCGATCCGCAGAAGCTCGACGCGTTCGGCTTGACGGTCCTCGACGTGCAGAACGCGATCCAGGCGCAGAACGTCCAGGTCGCGGCGGGGCAGCTCGGCGGACCGCCGGTCGACGCGGATCAGGTCTTCCAGTTCACCGTCAACACGCTCGGACGGCTCTCGACGGTCAGCGAGTTCGAGAACATCATCGTTCAGGCGAAGACGCCGTCGACGGAGGTCTCGCAGCTCCAGCAGGGACGCAACCAGACGCCGAGCGCCGCCATCGTGCGCGTGAAGGACGTCGCACGCGTCGAGCTCGGACAGCAGGTCTTCTCGATCTTCTCCGGCATCAGCGGCAAGAAGGCCGCGCACATCGCCATCTTCGCGCTCCCCGGCGCGAACGCGCTCGACGTCGGCGTCGAGACGCGCGTGCTGATGGAGAAGATGAGCCAGTCGTTCCCGGAGGGGCTGAAGTACACGTCCCTGTACGACACGACGGTCTTCGTCGAGCAGTCGATCGACGCGGTCTACCAGACGCTCCTGATCGCAGGCGTGCTGGTCCTGATCGTGATCATGCTGTTCCTGCAGAACTTCCGCGCGATGCTCGTACCGGCGACGACGGTCCCGGTGACGATCATCGGCGCTTTCGCGGCGATGGCCCTCCTCGGCTTCACCGTAAACTTGATGACGCTCTTCGCGCTGATCCTGGCGATCGGCATCGTCGTCGACGACGCGATCGTGATCGTCGAGAACGCCTCGCGGCACATCGAGCGCGGGCTTCCGCCGAAGGAGGCCGCGATCCAGGCGATGGCGGAGCTGACGGGACCGGTCCTCGGGATCACGCTCGTGCTGACGGCCGTGTTCCTGCCGGCCGCGTTCCTCCCCGGGATCACCGGGCAGATGTTCCAGCAGTTCGCCCTCGTCATCACCGCGACCGCGATCATCAGCGCGATGAACGCGCTCACGCTGAAGCCGACGCAATGCGCGCTCTACCTGAAGCCGATCCCCAAGGACCGGCAGCCGAACCGCTTCTACCGCGGCTTCAACGCGCTGTACGCCGCCGTCGAGCGCCACTACGTCTCGCTCGTGACGCGGATGGTGAAGCGGCCGCGCACGATGGCGGCGATCTTCCTCTCCGTCGTCGGAATCGCGTTCTACGCGTTCACGGTCTACCCGACCGCGCTGATGCCGCTCGAGGACCAAGGGTACTGCGTCATCGTCGCGGAGCTCCCGCCGGGCGCGGCGCAGCCGCGCGTGCGCGAGGTCGCGAACGAGATCGGCGACGTCCTCTCGAAGGCTCCCGGCATCAAGGGCTGGGTCTCGATCGGCGGATACTCGGCGCTCGATTCCGCGAAGATCTCGAACGTCGTCACGGTGTTCGCGATCTACGAGGCCTGGGACAAGCGACCGCCCGGTGTGAGCCAGGCGACCATCCTCCCCGACCTCCAGCAGCGCTTCAACGCGATCCGGAAGGCGACCTTCGCGGTGCTGCCGCCCTCCCCGATCCCCGGCCTCGGCGTCGCGTTCGGCTTCGCGATGATGATCGAGGACCGCGCGAGCGCCGGCCTCGCGGAGCTGCAGAAGGCGGTGAACGAAGTCCTGCACGCGGCGCAGGACAAGGAGGGCTTCCTCCGCATCGGGTTCACGACCTTCAGCGCCTCGTCGCCGCAGCTCTACCTCGAGATCGATCGCACGATGGTGGAGTCGCTCGGGCTCGAGATGAACGACGTCTTCCAGACGCTGCAGACGTACCTCGGCTCGACGTACGTCAACCAGTTCGACAAGTTCAATCAGAGCTTCCAGGTCCGCATGCAGGCCGGCGCGGACTATCGCCGCAAGCTCGACGACATCGGGCGGCTCTACGTCGCGAACCGCGACGAGCAGATGGTCCCGCTCGGTGCGCTGCTGAGCGTACGGCGCGTGCTCGGCTCGGAGCTCGTCACGCGCTACGACCTCTATCCGGCCGCCCAGATCACCGGGATCCCGATGCCGCGCTACAGCTCCGGCGAGGCCATGGACATCATGCAGGGCTACGCGGAGCAGCTCCTGCCCGCGGGATTCGCCTACGATTGGACGGGCCTCTCGTACCAGGAGAAGCTCGTCGGCAGCCAGATGTACCTGATCTTCGGCTTGTCGATCCTGCTCGTCTTCCTCGTGCTGGCGGCACAGTACGAGAGCTGGACCGACCCCGCGACGGTGATCCTCGTCGTGCCGATGGGGATCGTCGGGATCATGATCGCGCTCGTCGCGCGGCGCTTCCCGATCGACCTCTACACGCAGGTCGGGCTCGTCTTGATCATCGCGCTCGCGGCGAAGAATGCGATCCTGATCGTCGAGTTCACACGCGAGCTGCGCGGCGAGGGCATGGGCGCGGCCGAGGCCGTCGTCGAGGCGACGCGTCGGCGCTTCCGTCCGATCCTGATGACGTCGATCGCGTTCATCCTCGGCGTCGTGCCGCTTCTCACGGCGGGCGGCGCCGGCGCGGCTTCACAGCAGGCGATCGGCACGGTGGTGTTCGGCGGGATGCTCGCCTCGACGCTGCTCGCGATCCCGTTCGTGTCGGTGTTCTACGTGCTGATCCACGAGCTCAGCGAGAAACGGGCACCGAGCCCGGTGACCACCGGACTCGGCGCCTAGTCAGACGATCTACTCGACGCGGTTGGTCGCGCGGTAGAAGAGGTAGTCGGTCTCGTAGGGCACGAGCTGCCGCGCTCCGACGTGCGCGGCTTCGCTGCAGCCCGTCGTCGGCTTGACGCCGCCGGAGGTGTTGATCCGCTGAATGTACGAGGCACGCGCAATCCGGATGCCGCCGGTCGGACCCGCTTCCGCGCCGACGACCTTCAGGCGCAGCCAGAGGATGGTTCCCGGCACGACGTGCTCCCGGTCCAGGCGCCTCGCTCGCGAGGATCGACGGCGGTCACTTCCTGATGGAGGAGCGGCCCGCCGAAGTACTCGAAGCGCTGCGCGCGTTCGGGCTCTGAGAGAGCGCTGCGTTCGGCTCGGCGAGCCGCATTGCGATAGAATCACCGCGCGTGGTTCTCGCCTACGACGACGCCGGCTCGAGCGGCCCTCCGATCGTGCTGGTGCACGGCTGGTGCTGTCACCGCGGGCACATGGGAGCGCTCCTGCGACGCCTCTCTTCGCCGCACCGCGTTCTCGCGATCGACCTCCCGGGACACGGCGAAACCCCGCGTGCCGAAGGTCCCGCGACGTTCGAGACGCTCTCCGCGGCGCTCGCGTCCTTCCTCGAGGAGCACGACCTCCTCGGAGCGGTCCTCGTCGGCCACAGCATGGGAGGCGTCGTCTCCGCGATGACCGCGACGCGCGCACCCGACCGGGTCGCGGCCGTCGTGAACCTCGACGGCGCCTTGCCGCTTCCGCCGGCCGTGCGCGAAGCCTACCGCGCGCTCTTCGACGACATCCGCGCGAAGGGCTTTCGTGCGGCCGTCGAGCCCTTCCTGCGAAGGACCTTCTTCCTTCCGTGGGAGCGGGGACCGATCGCGGACGGGATCCTCGCCGACATGCTCGCGGAGCCGGAGGATCTCGCGGTCGAGCTCCTCGCGCAATTTCCGATCCTCGACGCCGGGCCGGTCCTCTCCGCGCAGCGGGTGCCCGTGCTCTACGTCGGAAGCGCGCACCCGCGCTTCGACGAGGCGGAAGCCGTTCGGCTCCTGCCCGAGCTTTTCGTCGCGCGGGTCGCAGCGGCCGGACACTTCGTCCAGGTCTTCGCGACGGATCAGGTGGCAGCGATGATCGAGAGCTTCCTTCGAGACGTCGTAGACGCTTGACGCGAGGTTACTCGATCGGAACCGGCGAGGTCGTCGCCTCGAGCCAGAATCGCTCGGCCAAGGCCTTGTGGTCGATCTTGCCCGAGTGCGTGAGCGGCAGGAGCTCCGTCACGAGGATGCGCACCGGAATCTTGAACGCGGCGACCTGCGTCGCGAGAAACGTCTTCAGCTCGTCCTCGCTCGCGGAAGCGCCGGGCGCGAACGTGACGTAGGCGACGGGCACCTGTCCCTCGTCGGGATCGGCGACGCCGAACGCGGCCGCCTCCGCGACGGCAGGGTGCCGGTAGAGCGCCTGCTCGATCTCGCCCGGCGTGATGTTCTCGCTGCTGCGCTCGATCACCTGCTTCGACCGGCCCGTGAACCAGTAGGATCCGTCCGCGTCGCGGAGCGCGAGGTCGCCCGTGCGAAGCCATCCGTCCGCGAGCACCGCGCGATCCGCCTCCGGACGCCGCCAGTACCCCGGCGTCACCATGGGACCGCGCACCCAGAGCTCTCCCGACGTGCCCTCCGCGACGTCGTCACCGTCGGGTCCGACGACGCGGAGCTCGACGTTCGCGACGGGACGTCCGAGAGATCCTCGCCGCCGAAGCTCCGGCTCACGCGCGATCGTGAGCCAGATCGCCTCCGTCATTCCCCAGCCCACCTGGATCGGTAGACCGGTCAGATCGAGGAACGCGCGCTGCAGCGGCAGCGGCAGCTCGTCGCCGCCGGTGAACACGGTGTCGAGCGAAGCGAAGTCGCCGCGCACGGCGCCGGGGTGACGCACGATCTGCCAGAGATGGTCGACGTGCGCGCCGAGCACGGTCGGGCGCCACGCGCGCAGGTCGTCGTAGAACCGCGCCACTTCGAAGCCGCGCGCGAGGACGACCGTGCCGCCGCGCGCGAGGACGGGAAAGGTCTCGATCCAGCCGCCCATGTGGCTCACCGAGTCGTGCACGACGATGCGCGCGCGCGCGTCGATCCGCGGCAGAGCATCGAGGACGCTCGCGACGATCCCGGCCGCGGACGCATGCGAGTGCGTGACGCCCTTCGGCAGAGCGGTCGAGCCCGACGTGTAGAGGATGAAGGCGAGCGCGCTCGGATCGACCTCCGGCAGATCGCGCGGCGCGCTCGCGGCGAGCGCCGCGAAGGGCTCGCAGTGAATCCTCGGAGCGGCCGAGCCCTTCTCCGGCATGCGCCCGGCGACGAAGACGCGCTCGACGCTCGTCTGCGTCAAGTCGACTGCGGCGAGATCCGCGAGCTTGTCGTCCTGCACGACGAGCCAGCGCGCGCCGGAGTCGGCGAGTCCGTAGCGGATCTCCGGCGGCGCGTCGACGTACTCGAACGGCACCGCGATCGCACCGGCGCCGAAGCAGCCGAGGTAGCAACCGAGAAGCTGCGGCCCGTTCGGGAGGAGCGTCGCGACGCGTTCGCCCGCGAGCCCTGCGTCCGCGAAGGTCGCCGCGAGTCGCGCGGCGAGGTCGCGCAACGCTGCGTAGGTGAGCCGCGTGTCGTGCGCGGCCACGGCGAGCGAATCGGGCCGCCGACGGCACGCCTCGTCGAGCAGACGGGAGAGCGAGAGCAGCTTCTCCATCCGGGGGAATCTAGGCCCTCGCGCGAGCTCGCGCACGGCCGGCCTTTGGCGCCCCCTGTCGAGCCGAACGGCGCGTCGAAGATCCGCAGGGACGCTTCCCTGGCCGCACCCCTGCCCTGACGTCCCTCTTTGTGCTGGCATGTCGGGAGCGGCCCGGGATGAAATGCCGAGAGCGCTCCTCTAGCCTAGAGAGCCAAGCGAGAGATTCGAAATGCCCGCAGAACACTTCGACGTGCTGATCGTCGGTGCCGGACTCTCCGGCGTCGGCGCCGCAGTTCACCTGCACGAGCGCTGCCCCGGCAAGAGCTACGTGATCCTCGAGGGCCGCGCGTCCATGGGCGGCACCTGGGACCTCTTCCGCTATCCCGGCATCCGCTCGGACAGCGACATGCACACGCTCGGCTATCGCTTCAAGCCGTGGCGCGCGGAGAAGGCGATCGCGGACGGGCCGGCGATCCTCGAGTACGTGAAGGAGACCGCGGCCGAGTACGGCGTCGACCGGCACATCCGCTACGGGCACCTCGCGGCGAAGGCGACCTGGTCGAGCGAGGACGCGACGTGGACCGTCGAGGCGAAGCGCACCGACACCAGCGAGATCGCGCGCTTCACCTGCAACTTCCTCTACATGTGCGCGGGCTACTACAGCTATCGCGAGGGCTACACGCCCGAGTTCCCGGGGTTCGCGGACTATCGCGGGAAGATCGTGCACCCGCAGAAGTGGCCCGAGGACCTCGACTACCGCGGCAAGCGCGTCGTCGTGATCGGCTCCGGCGCGACGGCGATGACGCTCGTCCCCGCGATGGCGAACGAAGTCGACCACATCGTGATGCTGCAGCGCTCGCCGACGTACGTCGTGTCCCGTCCCGCGAAGGACGTGATCGCGAACTTCCTGCGAAGGATCCTCCCCGCAAAGTGGGCGTACGCCGCGACGCGCTGGAAGAACGTCGTCCTGCAGCAGCTCCTCTACCGCCGCACGCGCACGCATCCGGAGAAGGTGAAGAAGTTCCTCCTCGACGCGGTCCGGAAGGAGCTCGGTCCGGACTACGACGTCGACACGCATTTCACGCCGGCCTACAACCCGTGGGACCAGCGTCTCTGCCTCGTGCCGGACAGCGATCTCTTCTGCGCGATCCGCGAAGGCAAGGCGGAGGTCGTGACGGACACGATCGAGCGCTTCACCGAGACGGGCATCCAGCTCACCTCGGGCAGGCACCTCGAAGCCGACATCATCGTGACCGCGACGGGTCTGAACCTCGTCGTCCTCGGCGAGATGCAGTTCACCGTCGACCACGAGCCCGTCGATTTCGCGAAGACGTGGACCTACAAGGGCATGATGTGCTCGGACGTTCCGAATCTGGTCTCGACGTTCGGCTACATCAACGCCTCGTGGACGCTTCGCGCGGACCTGACGGCCGAGTACGTGTGCCGGCTCCTGAACCACATGGACGCGATCGGCGCGCGGAAGGTCGTGCCGCGCCTCCGCCCGGGCGAAGAGAGCATGCCGCCGCGGTCGTGGATCGACGACTTCTCGTCCGGCTACATGAAGCGCGTGATGCACCTCTTCCCGAAGCAGGGCGACCACGCGCCCTGGATCAATCCGCAGAACTTCTCGCGCGACAAGAAGATGATCCGCTTCGGCGAGATCGAGGACGGGGCGCTGGAGTTCTCGAAGCCCGAGGCGGCGAGCCGGGCCGCGTCGAGGATCGGACGAGAGAGCTCGGCGGCATCCGTCCCGGCCGAGGCCGAGCCGCGCGCACGAGTCGCCTGACCCGGCACTCCCGGCTCACTGCTTGCCGCCGATCGGAGTCCTCACCCTGGCGACCTGCGGCCGATCGCGGTAGCCCGTGACCATGAGTCATGGTCACAAACGCGACCACGCGCGCACCGTCGAGATTCCGGCCGGCGAGCTCAAGAGCCGTTGCCTGAAGCGATCGAGGAAGTTCGTCTGCGACGCATCTCGATCGTCGTCACGAAGCGCGGCCGGCGCGTCGCGAAGCTCGTACCCGCCGATGACGAGCCTCCGGCGCTGTTCGGATGCATACGGGATACCGGGTCAGCGCTCTTCGAGGAACCGCCGCGGGTGCATGCCGAGCGCGTGCCCCATGAACGGCGGGTGGATCGAGTAGCCGAGGAGCTGCTGCACGCGCTCCGAGAGAGCACGCGCTCGCTCGCGCGGGATCGACAGGAAGAAGTTCTCCTGCGGTCGCGCCCACGGCTGGCAGTACTGGTTCGAAAGCCCGAGGCGCGAGCCACGGCTCCGGTTCTCGCCGCCGCGGTGCGCGAGCGTGCCGAGGAAGAACACGACCGAGCCCGCCGGCATCACCACGTCGACCAGGCGATCGCGGAGACGGCGCGTCTGCTCGTCGGCGAGCTCACGGCCGGGATCCGCGCCGGCGCGCGTCGTGAAATCGACCTGAGCGAGCGGGTTCTTCAGCTCCTCGTCGCTCCAGCGGTGACTTCCCGGGATCACCTGCGTCGCGCCGTTCTCCTTCGTGAAGTCGTCGAGCGCCCAGATCGTCGCGACGCTGACGGGCGCACGCGGTCGCGGCAGCGTATAGAACGGATCGTCCGTGTGGAGCGCCTGCGGCGTCTCGCCGGGGTCGATCCGGATCGCCTGCGAAGCGGTGAGCAGGTAGCCGGGCTCGAGCACGCGATCGCAGAGCGCGAGGATCCGCGGGTGCTCGGCGAGCGCGGCGCACGCCGGTCCGCGCGCGACGAGGGAGTAGACGCGCTTCGTCCGGTGTCCCTCGAAGTCGTTTCGCCCGAAGGGATCGACCTCGAGCGGAAGCGCGAGCTCGCTCCGGAGGGCGCGCTGCTCCTCTGCGGAGAGAACGTTCTCGAGGACGACGTACCCGTCGCGCTCGAGAGCGGCGATCGCACCGTCGATGGACGCAGCCGACACACGGGAAAGCTTTCCACGCGACGCCGGCTCCCGCAAAGGCTATGTTCGCGCCATGCCGATCGAGATCCGTGGGCTCGACCACGTCGTCCTCCGCACGGGGAAGGTCGACGAAGTCCTGGCGTTCTATCGCGACAAGCTCGGCTGTCCCGTCGAGCGCACGCTCGAGGCGTTCGGGCTCTACCAGCTCCGCGCCGGCGCGGCGCTCGTCGACGTGATGGACGCCGCGATCTGGAAGTCGGAAGCGGGACCGGGCGAGACGCTCTACGACCACTTCTGCCTGCAGGTTCCCTACGACGATCCCGCGGAGATCGTCGCGGAGCTCGACCGCCTCGGGATCCCGCACAGCGAGCCGGCCGAGCGCTACGGCGCGACCGGCAACGGGATGTCCGTCTACGCGACCGATCCCGACGGGCGCACGGTCGAGCTGAAGCTCGTCGGCCGCGCGGCTGCGCCGCCCCGGAGCTGAGACGACGATCCCTCGCTCACGGCTCGCGCGGAACACGCGGACGGCCGTCGCGACGCTCTGCCTGCTCGTCGCGCTCTCCGCGTGCGCCCCGTCGCGGCGCGAGCCGTGCTCGACGTGCGTTTCTCCGCGCGCCGTGGAGAAGTTCGTCGCCGGGGAAGCGGCCTCCCGATGGATCCGCGCGGCGCTCGTACAATGGTCCCGCGACTGGAACGCACGCGACCTCGACGCGGTCTGCGGGCTCTTCGCGCCGGACGTCGTGCTGCTCCATCCCGACTCACCCGACCGCGACCACGCGACGATGTGCAAGGGTTTCGCCGCGACGTTCGCGAGGAAGGATCGCACGATCCACTACGATCCCCCTGCGATCGAGGAGATCCTCGTCGACGGCGACCTCGCAGTCGTGCGTCTCGTCTGGACGGCGCACATTCGCGACACCACTGCGAAGGGCAAGCCGAGCGAGCGCATCGAGCGCGAGAACGGCATCGACATCTTCGAGCGCCAGGGCGACGGCCGCTGGCGCATCCGCATCTCGCACGCCTACCCGGAGGAGTAAGCCGACGCTGCGGCGGTCTCGAGCACGAATCGGGCGAACCGAGTGCCATCGCGGTCACGACCGCGGCCGAAACATTGTCGCGCTGCACTCTGAAACAGTCTGGACATTTTCAGAGCATCGTGTCGCGATCCCGCATGCGTTCCAGGTGCACGCGCGCGGCGGACGCGAGCGCCGCATCGAGGACGTCGGGAAGTCCTCCGTGCGCCGTATCACGGCCGCGCGCCTTCTGGCCAACTTGCCGTGAGCTGCCTTCGAGTCGACCCGCGCTCTCAGCGCGGGTTGAGCGCGGCGGCGTCCGCCTCGGCGGCGGGCGAAGAGGGCCCCGGCAGGCCCTGAGCGGCTGGTGCGGGCGCACGCGATCTCCCCCGCGCGACCAGTCCCTGCAGGTCGTCGAGCACCAGGTACGCGCACGGCACGAGCACGAGCGTCACCATCGTCGAGAAGATCACGCCGAACGAGAGCGCGATCGCCATCGGGATCAGGAACTGCGCCTGCACGCTGCGATTGAGCAAGAGCGGCAGGAGGCCGACGAAGCTCGTCACCGAGTTGAGCACGATCGGCCGGAAGCGCGCGACGCCCGCGATACTCGCGGCGCTCTTCAGCGTCTCGCCCTCCAGGCGGCGCTGGTTCACGTAGTCGACGAGGACCAGGTTGTCGTTCACGACGACGCCCGAGAGCGCGACGAGCCCGATCACCGAGAACATCGAGAGGTCGTATCCGAGGAAGATGTGCCCCGCGACGGCGCCGACGATCCCGAACGGGATCGCGCTCATGATGAGGAACGGCTGGAAATACGACTTCAGCGGGATCGCGAGGAGCCCGTAGATCATCAGGAGGGCGACGCCGAAGTTCCGCCCCATCGCATCGAGGAACTCCTGCTGCTCGCGCTGCTCGCCCTGCATCGAGTAGCCGATGCCCGGGTGCGCGGCGAGGACCTCCGGCAGCACCGTCGCGCGCAGGTCGGCAACGACCTCGTTCGCGGTCGTCTTCCCCGTGTCGACCTCCGCCGTGACGCGGATCACGCGCGCGCGGTCCGAGCGCTCGATCGAGGCGAAGCCGCGGCCGTGCGTCACCGTCGCGACCGCGGAGAACGGCACCGCGGCGCCCTCCGGCGTGCGGATCCGCATCTCCTCGATCGAGGCGAGCGAGCGGCGATCCGCTTCCGGGTAGCGCACCATCACGCGGACGTCGTCACGCCCGCGCTGGATGCGCTGCGCCTCGTCGCCGTAGAACGCCTGGCGCACTTGCCGCGCGAGGTCGGCGAGCGTCAAGCCGAGAGACTCCGCCGAAGGCTCGATCGCCAGCTTCAGCTCCTGCTTGCCGCCGCGGAAGGAGTCCGTCACGTCGAAGACGCCGGGATACGACGCGAGCCGCGTGCGCACCGTCTCCGCCGCGGAGCGGAGCGCCGCGACGTCGTTCCCCTGGAGCTGCACCTCGATCGGCGCGCCCGCGTCGAACAGGCTCGACGTGAAGTCGAGCTCGACCGCGTCCGGGATCACGCCCGTCCTCTCGCGCCAGAGGCGCGCGATCTCGGCGCTCGTCACCGTGCGCTCCTCCGACGGCGCGAGCTCGATGTTGACCTCGCCGATGTTCCCCGAGCCGGCGTCGCCGGCACGCACGCGCCCCGTCCGGTCCTCCTCCTGCCGCTGGCGGATCGGCTGCTCGCCGACGGATGTGAGGACGTGCTGGAAGACGCTGCCGCGGTCGCCCTTCTCGACCTCGGTGCGCACCTCCTCGGCGGTCTCCTCGAGGCGACGGAGGGCCTCCGCGGTCACCTCGACCGGCGTCCCCTGCGGCATCGTCAGGAACGCGACGACGTTGTCCGCTTCGATCTGCGGCATGAAGACGAAGCGCGTCCAGCCGCCCGCCACCACGCCGACGGCGAGGATGAGGATGCCCGCGCCGGTCGCGAGCGTGAGATAGCGCCACTCGAGCGCGCGCTGCAGGAACGGCGCGTACCAGCCGTGGATGAAGGTCTCGAGCCCGCGCGACATCGCGTCCTGCACGCGCTTCCACGCTCTCGTGATCGGTCCCGGATCCGAAAGCGGCTTCACGTGGCCCAGGTGCGCCGGCAGGATGAGCTGCGTCTCGACGAGCGAAACGAGCAGCACCGTGATCACGACGAGCGGGATCGTCGCCGTCAGCTCGCCCATCGCGCCGGGGATCAGGAGGAGCGGCGTGAACGCCGCGACCGAGCAGAGGACGCCGAACGTGACGGGGGTCGTCACCTCCTGCGTCCCGCGGATCGCGGATTGGAGCGGTGAGAGACCCTTCTCGCGGTTCGTGAACACGTTCTCGCCGACGACGATCGCGTCGTCGACGAGAACGCCGAGCACGAGGAGGAACGCGAACAGCGAAAGCACGTTGATCGAGACGCCGAGCCCCGGGATGAACCAAAGAGCACCCAGGACCGCGACGGGGATCCCCATCCCGACCCAGAAGGCCATCCGCACTTCCATGAAGAGTGCCAGCGCGAGGAGGACGAGTGCGAAGCCCTGCCAGCCGTCGTTCAAGAGCGTGTCGAGGCGCGCGCGCAGGATGCGCGAGTCGTCCTGCCACGTCGTCAGCGTGACACCCGGAGGCATCGAGGGCTGCTTCTCCTCGACGTACTGCCGGACCGCCTCCGCGACGCCGAGCGCGCTCTGGTCGCCGACGCGGAAGATCTGGACGAGCACCGCCGGCTTGCCGTCGAAGCGCGCGAAGCTGTCGCTCTCCGCGAAGCCGTCGGCGACGGTCGCGAGGTCGCCGAGCGTGAGACGCGTCCCGTCCGCGCGCGAGATCAGGACGAGCCGCTCGAACTCCGGTCCGCGGTACGCCTGCCCCTTCGTGCGCAGCAGGATCTCGCCCGCGCTCGTCCGGAGCGAGCCCGCCGGCAGGTCGATCGACGAGCGCTGCACCGCGGTCACGACCTCGTCGAACGTGAGGCCGTGGCGACGAAGATCGTTCTCGCTCACCTCGATCGAGATCTCGTACGGCCGGACGCCCGCGAGGCTCGCATGGCTCAAGCCGGGAAGCTCGACGAGGTCGTCGCGCACCTTCTGCCCGAGCGAGCGGAGCGTGCGCTCGTCGACGTCGCCCGAGACCGCGACGTTGATCACCTGGACGCGGAAAAGCGCTTGCTTGACGATGGGCTTCTCGGTCTCCGCGGGGAACGTGTCGATCGAGTCGACGCGCGTCTTCACGTCCTCGACGGCCTTCCGCAGGTCGACGCCTGGCTCGAGCTCGACGACCACGACGCCGGCACCCTCGGCCGCCGTCGAGCGGAGCTTCTTCAGCCCCTCGACGTCCTGGATCGCCTCCTCGACGCGGACGCAGACGCCCTCCTCGACCTCCTCGGGAGTCGCGCCGCGGTAGGGGACCGTGACGGTCACCATCTCCACGGCGACCTCGGGGAAGACCTCCTGCTTGATCTGCGGGAGGGTCAGCGCGCCGCCGACCATCAGCACCATCATGAGGAGGTTCGCCGCGACCGTGTTCTCGGCGAACCAGGCGATCATGCGCTTCACGACGCCTCCGTCACCGCGCGCACGCGCATGCCGTCGACGGCCGCCTCGAGCGGCGAGATGCAGACGCGATCACCCGCTTCGAGGCCCGCCGTCACGACGATCTCGTCGCCCGAGGCGCGGAGCACCGTGACGTCGCGCTCGCGCAAACGGTCCTCGGCGTCGACCACGAGGATGCGCGACGTGCCGCGCAGCGCGGCGCGCGGCAGCACGAACGCGTCCTCGACCTCGCGTCCGAGGATCTCCGCCTCGACGAACATCCCGACGGCGAGAGGCGGACGCTTCTCGCCGTGCGAGCGGCGGTACGGGTCCTCGACGCGCGCGACGGCGTGCACCATGCGGCTCTTCGGATCGATCTCGCCCTCCGTGCGGACGATCCGCGCGTCCCAGCGGTGCTCCGCGCCGGCGAAGCGCGCTTCGAGCACGACCTCCGGCCCCGCGGTCCGCGGCGTCTCGCCGCGGTGATCGAGCGAGAGGTCGAGGAAGGCGAGGTCCGCGTCGGGAACCGGCAGGCGCACCTCGGCGTAGTCGACCGCGTAGAGCGTCGCGAGCGGCGAGCCGCGCTCCACGAACTGTCCGACGTCGACCTGCTCGTCTCGCACGCGGCCGTCGTACGGCGCCGCGAGCGTCGTCCGCTCGAGATCGCGCTTCGCCTGCGCGAGCGCCGCTTCCGCCTCCTGCACGCTCGCGGCCGAGGCGGCCGCCGCGTGCTCGGCGTCCTCGCGGCCCGCCTCTGGAACGAGCGCTTCGCGCGCGAGCTCCCGGCTCCGGTCGCGGTTCTTCGCCGCGAGCGCGGCCTGGCTCCGCGCGGTCGCGAGGACCGCCTCCGCGCGCCGGACGCGGAGCTCGTAGTCGGTCGGATCGAGGCGCACGAGCGGCTCGCCGGCCGTAAAGAAGCCGCCGGAAGCGAGCGCGGGCGACACCCAGAGGACGCGGCCGCCGACCTCGGGAACGAGCGTCGACTCGGTGCGTGGAACGACCGTGCCCTGCGTCCGCACCGCGAGCCGTACGTCGCGCGGCACCGCCTCGATCACGCGCACGAGAGGAGCCGTGACCTCGGGCGCGCGCGCTTCGACGCGCGGTCGTGCCGCGACCATGATCACGGCGGCGACGAGCGCGGTCGCGAGGACGAGGACCGGCAGGAGGAGCTTCGGGCTCTTCCAGCTCACGGCTTCGTCTCCGTAGCGGGCACGACGGGCGCTCGGAAGCCCGCGGCGCAGAATCCGATCAGCCGCCGCAGCGTCGCGTCCTCGCCGTCGTCGGGCACGCCGAACTCGCGCGCGATCTCCGGGAAGCGCGCGCTCGCGAGAAGATGGCCCATCGCGCCGACGGCGCAGTGGAGGCGCCAGCGAATCTCCGGCTCCGGAAGCTCCGGCAAGGCGCGCATCAACGCCGCGGTGAAGCGCTCGCTGACCTCGCCGAACTGGTCGCGCAGGAGCTTGACGACGATCTCCTCGGGCTCGGTGTAGAGGCGCCCGAAGAGGACGCCGAGCCGGCCGCCGTCGGGATCGCGCAGGAGACGGAGGACCGGCGCGAGAAACGCTTCGAGAACTCCTTCCAGAGTGGGCGATGCCGCTCGCGCTCCGTTTCCGTTCCCGTTCCCGTTGCTCTCGAGGCCCTCGAGCGCGCCGAGGCGGGAGAGCCGCTCCTCGTTCACAGGCGCGAGACGGCGCGTGAACACCGCCTCGAGAAGCGCCTCCTTCGACCCGAAGTGATAGTGGATCGCGGCGACGTTGACGCCGGCCGCGAGCGTGATCGCCCGCAGCGAGCTCTGCGCGATCCCGTCGTCGGCGAAGAGCCTCTCCGCCGCGTCGAGGAGCCGCGCCCGCGTGTCCGTCCCCGCCTCTCGTACCGTCGCCCGTCGTTCCAACATGCGCTTGAAACGCATGTTGGCTGGCGCGAAAAGCCCATGCAACCAGGCCCTTCCCACGGCCGTGGGCGGGCTGGGCGAAGAGCCGAGGGCCGGGCTACGAAACCAGCCGCGCCCGGGAGAGCGCGATCCCAGGCCACCGCTCGCGGGTCGCCGCCGGGTCTTCGCTCTCGGGGCGGGCGCACCGGACGCGGACCAGGAGCTCGGCCGCATCGCTCTTCGGCAAGACGAACGTCAGCTCGTGCGGCCCCTGCCGCGAGAGCTCGAACGAGCCGATGCGCTGGTCGTTCACGAGGACCTCGCCGCGCTGCCTCTTCGCGACGCGCGGGTCCGACCAGAGCGCCATCGTCAAGCGAAGACGACGTTTGCCGCTGTTCCGCAAGCGGAGGATCGCTTCCTCGCGCGAGAGCCGCGCACCCTCGCGCGCGTCGCACCAGCCCGTGCCGAGCTGCGTCCCGAAGTGGTCGTTGCGACCGACCTCCATCCAGTCCTCGAGCTCGTACGGCTGGTACCAGCCGGCCTTCGAGCAGCCGCGGCACTCCTCCGGCGGATCGCTCGAGAGCAGCTTCTCGCGGAACGTGCGGTACGTGTCGCCGTTCCAGATCTCCTCGAAGCTCTGCTCGCGGAGGTTTCCCATCGGGCGCTGCGACATGCAGCAAGGATTGACGTCGGCCTTGTGGTTGACGTGGACGAGATCCCACGGGTCGGTGCACCGGACGCGCTCGGGTGCGGGCCGGAGCGGCTTCGCGCTCGCATCCTCGGCGCGCGTGATCCTCCTCGAGCGCAGCACGCGGGCCGCGTCGGAGAGATGCAATGCCGTCTTGCGAAACGCCTGGACGGGGTCCGTTCGATAGGCGTGGAGAGCGGCCTGCGCGAGACCGGCGATCCGCTCCGCCCGGGACGCGCTCAGGCGCGGTCCGGCGATCCGCTCCGCCCGGGACGCGCTCCCGCGCGGTGCGGCGATCTCGGCTTCGGCCGCGGCACGCT
>Ga0194120_10001812_pt1 | contig 37797 bp, 32 predicted proteins | sample TA2MahCa65mmetaG_FD_148642 | JGI IMG/M metagenome (GOLD analysis project Ga0194120, IMG submission 148642) | Freshwater microbial communities from Lake Tanganyika, Tanzania - TA2015019 Mahale Deep Cast 65m | ecosystem: Environmental > Aquatic > Freshwater > Lake | place: Tanzania: Lake...
CACATGCAGGGCGCCGATGTTCCAAGCGCGCGCTGAGCTGCCCCATCCCGGTCCGCCGTTGCGGTTGACGAGTGCGAGCGGTTCCTTGCCATCGGTGCCCGCGAGCAGCACGCGGTCAGCGGGTCCGAGGTCGGTCGCGGGCACGGCGTCGGCCACGACGGTGCGCGCAGGCAGGGCAGTCACGAGCAGGCTGACGACGGCGCCGGCACATGCACCGGCCACGATGGCGCTTGGGATCTTCATGCGCCCGATGCTAGTCCGCGACGGAGCGAGAGGACGATCACCGTGATCGCCACGCCGGAGGAAAGGTTCGTCCGCTGTGGCGGGGAAGGCAGGTTCGCGGGCGACCGGTCAAGTCAGCTCGACGGGCGCAGCCGCTCAGTCCCCCTGGTCCAGGATGGCCATGAAGGCCTCCTGCGGGATCGTGACTGAGCCGATCTGCTTCATGCGCTTCTTGCCTTCCTTCTGCTTCTCGAGCAGCTTGCGCTTGCGGCTCACGTCGCCGCCGTAGCACTTGGCCGTCACGTTCTTGCGCATGGCCTTGATCGACTCGCGGGCGATGATCTTGCCGCCGATCGCCGCCTGCAGCGGGATCTCGAACTGGTGGCGGTCGATCTGATCCTTGAGCTTGCTCAGGATCACGCGCGAGCGCTGCTCCGCGTTGTCGCGGTGGCAGATCAGGCTCAGCGCCTCGACGGGCTCGGCGTTCACCAGGATCTGCACCTTTACCAGGCGATCCTCGCGGAAGCAGGTGATGTGGTAGTCCATCGTGCCGTAGCCGCGCGTGACCGACTTCAGCTTGTCGTAGAAGTCGTAGATGATCTCGGCGAGCGGGATCTCGTACTTCAGGATCTGACGGCTCTCGCTGATCATTTCCTGCGACTGGAAGATGCCGCGACGCGCCTCGCAGAGCTTCATCAGGTCGCCGATGTTCTCGTTGGGGCAGATGATCTCGATGCGCACGATCGGCTCGCGGATCGCCTTGACCCGTGACAGGTCCGGCAGGTCGGCGGGATTGTGGATCTCGAGCTCGGTGCCGTCATTGAGGTCGATGATGTACGACACCGTCGGTGCCGTCTGCACGATCGACACGCCGCCCTCACGCTCGAGTCGCTCCTGCACGATGTCCATGTGCAAGAGACCAAGGAAGCCGCAGCGGAAGCCGAAGCCGAGCGCTTCGGAGTGCTGGGTTTCAAAGGTAAAGCTGGCGTCGTTGAGGTGGAGCTTTTCGATCGCCTCACGCAGGGCTTCGAAGTCGCTCTTCTTGCCTTGCTCATCCGCGCTCGACGGATAGAAGTCGCAGAAGACCATCTGCTTGGGCTCTTCGTAGCCTTCGAGCGCGATGTCGGCAGGATCGATGTCGAGCGTGATGGTGTCGCCGACGCGCACATCGCCGAGTGTCTTCATCCCCGCGCACACCGAACCCACCTGCGAGAGCTTCAGTTCCTTGACTTTCTGCGGGAACGGCGTGTAGCGCAGGAGCTCGGTCACGCTGAAGGTGCGACCGGTTCCCATCATGCGGATCTTGTCGCCCTGACGGAGCTGGCCATCGAAGATGCGCACGTACATCACGACGCCGCGGTACTCGTCGTACTTGGCGTCGAAGACGAGGCCGCGCAACTTGGTCGTGGTCGGCGCCTTGGGCTCGGGGAGCTTTTCACAAATCGAGTCGAGCAGTTCGCTGATGCCCTGGCCGGTCTTCGCGCTGACGAGGATGCAGTCCTCGGCAGCAAATCCAAAGACCTGCTCGATTTCCATGGCCACGCGCTCGGGTGCGGCGGCGGGGAGGTCGATCTTGTTGACGACGGGAATGATCGTCAGGTCGCCCGCAACCGCGAGGTACGCGTTCGCGACGGTCTGCGCTTGAACACCCTGCGTGCTGTCGACGACGAGGACAGCGCCTTCGCACGCCTTGAGCGCGCGCGAGACTTCGTAAGTGAAGTCGACGTGGCCCGGCGTGTCGATGAAGTTGAGCTCGTACTCCTCGCCCTTCCAGGTGTGGCGCACCGTGACGGCGCTCGCCTTGATCGTGATGCCGCGCTCGCGCTCAAGGTCCATCGAGTCGAGCATCTGGGCGCGCGCCTCGCGTTCGCTGACGGCCTTGGTGGCCTGCAGCAGGCGATCGGCGAGCGTGCTCTTGCCGTGGTCGATGTGGGCGATGATGGAGAAGTTGCGGATCTTCACGGCTGGGTCCGGAGAGTCCCGGAGTCTACGCGACCAGGCGCTTTGTCGCACGGCTGACGGGTCCTGAAGCGTTCCCGCCTTGAAAACCAAGGGTGCCGATGCACCCACGCCGTCGGAGCCGCGCTCAGCGGCCGAGCACAGGCAGTTTCACGCTGCGCTCAAGGTCTTCGGTCGGCTGCATCACCAGGTCATAGCCGTCGCTCGCGACGACTGTGCAGCGCACGAGCTCGCCCGCCACGAGTGGCTCGCGACTGTGGATGTAGCTGAGGCTGTCGATCTGCGGCGCTTGGAAGTAGGTGCGGCCCGTGAAGAGTGAGCCGCCCTTGGTCACGCCCGTTGTGGCGCGACCGGTGGTGCGACCCTTGACGGCGCCCTCGATGAGCACATCGAACTGCACCTTCTGCTCCGCGAGGTACGACGCGTTCTCGAACGCGATCTCTTGCTGCAAGAGCATGAGTTCCTGCTCGCGGGCTTCCTTGATGTCGTCGGGAACATGGAGCGCCGGATCCTTGTCCATCGTGCCGCTGGGCGTGCCATCTTCGGGTGAGTACTTGAAGACGCCCACGGCATCGAACTGGCACTCATCGATGAACGCCATCAGATCCTCGTGGTCTTCTTGCGTTTCGCCGGGGTGACCCGTGATGAAGGTGGTGCGGATCGCCATGCCCGGGATGCGATCGCGCAACTTCATGACGAGGTCGCGCTGCTGCTTCGCACTCGTGTGTCGGCGCATCAGGTCGAGCATGCGATCGCTGCCGTGCTGCAACGGAATGTCGATGTACTTCACGACATTGCGCAGCCGAGCGATCGTGTCGATCATCGAGTCGGTGAAGTTCGACGGATACGCGTACATCAGGCGAAGCCACGCGCCGCCTCGCTCGTTCGCGGCCGCATCGAGCGCCGTGAGCATCCCCTCGAGCCCGCCGTCGAAGCCGATGTCCATGCCGAAGCTCGTGGTGTCCTGGCCGATCAGGTTGAGTTCGAAGGCGCCGTCTTGGAACAAACTCTTCGCCTCGGCAACGATCGCATCGACGGGCTTCGAGCGCATCTTGCCGCGGATCCCTGGGATCGTGCAGAACGCGCAACGCTGGTTGCAACCCTCGCTCACGCGCAGGTACGCCCAGTGGCGCGGCGTCAAGCGGTAGCGCTGCTCGTCGCCCTCGAAGTAGCCGATGCCTTGACCATCTTTGCCGTGGACGGTCAGGCCCGTCGTCTCGATGCCGCGTTCCTTGGCGGCTTGGATTGCGTTGCCTGAAATCCAGTAGCGGGGAGCATCCTTCGCCACGCCCGCGCGGGCGGTGCGCTCGCCGCGTACGGCTTCGATGATGTGATCGCGGTCAAAGACACCGATCATCGCATCGATGCCGGGTGCCCACTCGAGCATCTTGGCGCGGTGGCGCTGCACCAAGCAGCCCGCCACCACGACGCGCTGCAGTTCGCCGCGCTCCTTGCGCGCGATCGCATCCTTGATCACGCCCAGACTCTCGTCCTTGCTCGCTTCGAGGAAGCCGCAGGTGTTGACGACGATCGCGTCGGGGGCGTCGTCCTCATTGACGAGTTCGAGCCCGTCCGCGCGGAGCAGGCCGAGCATCTTCTCGCTGTCCACGAGGTTCTTCGGACAGCCGAGGCTGACGAAGCTGACGCGGGAGACGGTGCCGGTGGCGCTCATGGGCCCGACATCCTAGGCCAAGTGCGCACGCGTCAAGCGCGATAGAGGCGATGTCGCTCGATGATCTCAAGCACCGCCGGATGGATGCTCGTGGGCTGCTCGCCCCGACCGATCGCTTCGCGAAGGCCCGTTGAGCCGAGTTCGACGGGGTCGAGGGGCAGGATCCAGTCGTTCGTGTCGCCGAGGGCGTAGCGCTGGGAGAACTCGGTGAGCCACGAGCGGACCTCTGCCATCGTGTGCGGCGGCCTGATGACGACGGCGGGTCGCGCAAGATCCAGGATCGCACGCCAATCGCGCCAGTGATCGAACTGCATCAACGCGTCGGAGCCGATGAGGAGCCGCACCGCGTGCGGACCATGCTCTGTGCTGTCCTGGATGATCGGCAGCAGCGTGCGCAAGGTGTCGATGGTGTAACTCGGTCCGCCGCGTTCGAGCTCGCAGCTGCTCGACATGATCGCGGCGCTCGCGCTAGGCATGAGGGGATCACGCAGCGCGGCCTGAAGCATCTCCCACCGCAGGGCCGCGGGTGCAGCGTGCGCTTCTTTGAGTGGATTCGCAGCGGCCGGCACGATGATCGCGCTCGATGCGCTCAGCGCGTGGCAAGCCTCGATCAGCATGCTCAGGTGGCGGCGGTGCGGAGGATCGAATGTTCCGCCCATGATGATCGCCGGATGCGCGGCGCTGCACGCCACGACATCGCCGTCGACCGCATCAAGCATGTGCACGAGCAGGACCTGCGCGCGGGCGAGCGCTCGAGTGCTGCGCGACTGCAGCGACATGAGCCGCGCGCCCAAGCTGGGCGACTTGAGCACGGCGGCGGCCGCAGCAGCCACCTTGGGATTCCCGTCGACATCGACGAGGTCCAGGACCTCGATCGGCATGTCATCGAGCGGTCCATCGCTGACGCCACGCACGATCGTCCACGCCATGCCTCGAGCTGAAGCGGCTTGGGCGAAGGACCAGCACTCCATGTCGACGAGCGTTGCGCCGGTGCGCGCGGCGAACGCGGCGCGTTCGGCGGGCGTCGCAATGATCGCGTCGGCGTGAGCGACCGTGGCCAACGACCGTGGTGGTGCGAGTCGAACCGTGGGGGAGTTGGCGCCCGCGCCCGTCGCGGCATCGACCACGCGATCGATGACCCATGCTGTTTCGCGATCGCACGGTTCCCGCAATCCACCCGCGATGCCAAAGAGCACGACATGGCGTGGCCGCTCGGACATGGCATCGATCCGTGCGAACGCGCGGTCGATCGCATCGCGCCCGATGCCGCACTGGATCACCGGCACCGGACGGCCGCACGACTCGGCGGCCTTGCGCTCAATCTGCATCGGACAGACGATGACGGATGATCCGGCACGACCGGCGTGGAGCGTCGGCAGGTTCTCGGGCGGCACGGGTTCGAGGCTACCGGGGTCGGACTGGAGCCGGGCGTCGGAGTGCGCGAACCCCTCGCCACGGAGGGCGGAAGTCGCTATAGTCTCCGCCCGTCCACCGACTGGCCCCATCGTCTAGCCCGGTCTAGGACATCTCCCTTTCACGGAGAGGACAGGGGTTCAAATCCCCTTGGGGTCATTCACCTTGCAGCCCCGGCATCCGCCGGGGCTGCTTCGTTTCATGACCCACCGCGCCGGCCATTGCAGCTGGCGCTGCATCGGCCGTCGCGGGGCGCGCTCGAGCTCCTCGTCCGGCGCGGCCGTCGGCTGCGCCGCCGTGCGCGCCGAGCCTCGTCGCTCTCGCACGCCTCAAGGGGCTTTGTCGCCTGGGTCTCGGGCTCGCGCCCTCGACCCGGCGTCAAATCCGCTTGGGGTCATTCACCTTGCAGCCCCGGCATCCGCCGGGGCTGCTTCGTTTCATGACCCACCGCGCCGGCCATTGCAGCTGGCGCTGCATCGGCCGTCGCGGGGCGCGCTCGAGCTCCTCGTCCGGCGCGGCCGCAGCTGGCGCTTGAGCGGTGCGACGAATCCGGCGGAATCGTCGCCCAGCGGCCGTGACAAGCCCGCCGTCCGTGCTAGGTTCTGATGCCCCAACGGGGCACTGAACCATGAAGATCCCGACCATGCTGCTTGTCTTGGGTGCGCTGTCCTCGTCGGCGCACGCTGCCGTCCGCTATGTGAATGTGAACCTGACCTCGGGGGCGGATGACGGCTCGAGTTGGGACAACGCCTATCGATCGGTCGATGGCGTGTCGCGCGCGCTGACCGCGGCCGTCAGCGGCGATCAGGTCTGGGTGGCGAAGGGCACCTACGAGCCAACCTCCGGCACCACGCGCACGGTCTTCATCACGATGAAGACGGGCGTTGCGGTGTACGGTGGTTTCGCTGGAACCGAGGCGACGCTCGCTGAACGGGACCATGTCGCGAATGCGACCATCTTGACCGGGGACCTGTCGCGCAACGACGACGGCACGACCACGAACTTTGCGGACAACTCCTATCACGTGGTCGCTGCGACCGGAGTTGCGGCGACGGCCGTGCTCGACGGCTTCAGGGTGACCGGTGGCTACGCCAATGGCGCGACCGCATCCAACTACGACAAGGGCGGAGGGATCATCATCCTGTCCAATGGCCAGCCCACGATCCGCAACTGCACTTTCATCGGCAATCGCTGCACCTTCGGTGGTGGTGCGGGCTATGTCCTGAGCGCAGGCGGATCCTTCACGGACTGCGACTTCATCGACAACCTCGGCGGCTCGTACGGCGGCGCCTTCGACACCAACGCCGGCGCGGTGACCTGGACCGGGTGCTTGTTCCGCAACAACCAGGCCGCGCGCGCGGGCGCGATCGAAACCTATGGCGTGGCCAATCGCTCGATCACCAACTGTGTCTTCATTCAGAACCGTGCCACGAGTTCAAACAGCGGCGGCGCGGTCTGGTCCGGCAACAGCGCCACGGTGACCGTGCGCAACTGCACCTTCGTGGCGAACACATCAGCCACGACCACGGGTGCTGGCTACCTGAACACTGGCGGCACCTCGAACCTGGCCAATTGCGTCTTCTGGAACAACACGGGATCCAACGGCAGCACGACGAACAACCAAGTCACGACATCGGGTGGAACGACCACCGTGACGTACTCGTTGGTGCAAGGCGGCGCCACAGGAACGGGCAACATCAGCACGACCCCGCTGTTCGTCAATCTGGCAACCTATGACCTTCGACTGCAGCAACAGTCCCCCGGCGTCGATGCCGGGAACAGCTCACTGATCCCGACCGGTATCACCGTCGATCACGACGGACTTCCTCGTCGCGTTGACATCGTGGCAACGCCCGACACCGGCGTGGGCGCACCAGTCGTCGACATGGGCGCGTTCGAGACACAAGTGCCTCCGCCGCCGCCGTGCCCCGCCGATGTGAATGGCGACGGCACCGTGGACGGCGCCGATCTGGGCTTGGTCGTGGGCAACTGGAGCGGCAGCGGTTCTGGCGACATCGATGCGAACGGCACGGTGGACGGAGCCGACCTTGGCCTGCTCCTGAGCGCGTGGGGTGCTTGCCCCTGATCGACGGGGCGTACGATCGAGTCGATGTGGCTCGGCTTGGTTGAACGACTCCTTGGGGTGAGGAAGCTCCTCGCGCTCGAACGCGCGGCACGAGCGAGCAGCCGAAGCACGATCTTCCATGGTTTGCTGGTCGAAGGCCGTCGCACGCTCGATGTGACCGGCAGCATGGCTGAGTCAATGCCGGCAACAGGTCCGGTCGTCGTGGTTGCGAACCACGCCTTCGGCCTGTGGGATCCATGCGCGATGTGCGCGCTGGTGGCTGAGCGTCGCCGTGACCTGCGCATCTTGGCGAATGAGCGGCTTATGGATGTTGACTCGTTGCGGCCGTGGCTGATCGGCGTCGATGTCATGGGTGGTCCCAACGCCCGCACGACCAACATGCGCGCGCTGCTCGAAGCGATGCATTGGCTTGCTGACGGCCATGTCGTGTGTCTGTTCCCTGCGGGCGAGGTGGCCCACCGCAGCAGGGACCGCCCGGTGAGCGTGGATCCGCCGTGGTCAGCCAATGTCGGGCGCCTCATGATGAAGCACCGAGCGACCGTCGTGCCCATGTGGTTCGAGGGAGAGAACTCGCCGTGGTTCCATCGGCTCGGCATGGTGCACCCGATCTTGCGCACCGCGCAGATTCCGCGCGAGGCCGTCAAGCAGTTTGGCCTGCCACTGCGTGTGAGCATCGGTCGCCCCATCCATCCCGAGCGCATGGAGCGCTTCGGCGATCCGCAGGGCGTGACCGACTACCTGCGCGTGCGCTGCGAGATGCTCGGTCGCGATCTGCGCCAACGCACGGTCAAGGCGCCCACGCTTGGACCGCAAGAGCCGCTCATCGAACGCGCGCTGCACGGACCCGACGCACTCGAAGAGGAACTGCACGCGCTGCCGGGCACCGAGCTCTACCACCGTGAAGGTCCATACGACATCTACTGCGCGCGCGCATCGCTGATCCCACGCGTGCTGCACGAGATCGGCCGCCTGCGCGAGGTGACCTTTCGCGCAGTCGGCGAGGGCAGCGGTCGCGCCATCGATCTGGATCGGTACGACGGCCAGTACCGCCATCTCTTCGTCTGGCATCGCGAACGGCGCGAAATCGTCGGCGCGTATCGGCTCGGCCTTGCACGCGAACTCATGGAGCAGTCGGGGATCAAGGGGCTCTATCTCTCGAACACCTTTGAGTTCGCGCCCGAGATCTTGCCCAAGCTCGAGGATGCACTGGAGATGGGCCGCGCTTGGGTCCGCGCGGAGTACCAGCGCAAGCCGCTTCCGCTCTTCCTGCTCTGGCGTGGCATCGCGCTCTTCATCGCGCGACACCCGCGCATCGGATCGCTGTACGGCACGGTCAGCGTGAGCGACGACTTCCATCTGGCGAGCAAGCACGTGATCGTGGCGTTCCTGCATGCCACGCGCCGTGCCGACGGGCTCGCCGAGCTCGTGACGGCGAAGAACCCGCCCAAGGATTTCGGCGTTCATCACGGGGATCCCGACAGTTGGCGGCAGTCGCTCGGGCAGGTGGCCGAACTTGAGCAGTTGGTCAAAGAGATCGAGGAAGGCCGGCGAACTGTGCCGGTCCTCATCCGTCAGTACTTGAAGATGGAGGCCCGCGTGCTCGCCTTCAATGTGGACCGCGACTTCGGCAATGTGGTGGATGTCCTCATGTGGATGGATGTCCCGCGGATCCCCGAGAGAATGCTGCGCGTCTACATGGGTCAGAAGGAGATGGACGCCTACCTCGCCTTCCAGTCCGCGCGTCGGGGGTAGCCTGTCACCATGCGAAAGGACTTGGCGCACGGTCGGCCGCCCAACGAAAGCGTGATCCGAATCGGGCTCGATGCTGCTGATGCGGTGCGGCACGCGCTCTTGGCACGACCCGCGGGCGGACCAGTGGCGATCGTCGCTGATCAGGCGGTCGTCGCGTTTGCGGGGCGCATTGCGCACACACTGCAGGGATCAGGCATCGACGCACGCCTGTGCACGATGGTCGCTGACGAGCGCGCGAAGTCACTCGACACGGTGGGATCGCTTGCGGCGCAGCTCCTCGCGCATGGCATCACGCGCGCCGGCGTGGTCGTGGCGGTGGGCGGGGGCATCGTGGGCGATACCGCGGGCTTTCTGGCGGCCACCTACATGCGCGGCGTGCGGTGCATCCAGGTGCCCACCACGCTCTTGGCCATGGTTGATGCGGCGATCGGCGGGAAGTCCGCGGTCAACGTCGTGCTTCGCGACGGAAGCTTGGCCAAGAATGCCGTCGGCGCCTTCGCGATGCCCGAATTGATCGTGTGCGATGCGCAGGCGATTGCCACGCTGCCGCCTCGCGAAATGCTGTGTGGCTTAGCCGAGTGCGTCAAGCACGCGCTCCTCGCGGATGCAGGACTGGCTGAGTGGCTCGCAGCGAACGCGATGTCGATCATGGCGAAGGACACCACAGCAGTTCACGAGTTGGTCGCCCGCGCCGCGGCCGTCAAGGTGGGCATCGTCGACCGTGATCCGACTGAGCAAGGCGAGCGCGCACTCCTGAATCTGGGCCACACCTACGCTCACGCGATCGAGTCGCGACATGACGATCGCATCAAGCATGGCGAGGCCGTTGCGATCGGCTTGGTTGCCGCGATGACCGTGGCCAACCGACTTGGGCGCGTCGGAGTTGCGCAGGTCGAGGCGTTGCGAGCGCTCTTGGAACGCGTCGGCCTGCCGACGAGCCTGCAGGACTTGGTGCCCGTCCCGGACCCGGCGGCCACGCTCCGGCGGTGCATGGACCACGACAAGAAGCGCGCGGGCAGGGGACTCGTGCTCGTGCTCCCCGAAGGCGACGTTGGCGCGGGATTGGTCGAAGCGCCACCCGAAGACGCCGTCATGGCGGGCTGGTCCTCCGTCGGGGCTGCGTGATGCGCTGCGTCGCGCGGTCCTAGGACCCGAAGCTCGACAGCAACGCGCCCAGGTCACTGCCATCCACTTCGCCATCGCGATTCAGGTCGCCTGCGCACCCCCAGGTGGCGGTGCACGGACCCCACTGCGACAGAATCACACCGAGGTCGGCACCATCGACGGTCCCATCGACGTTGAAATCCGCCGGATCGGGGAGCGATGACCGCCATGCACCGCGGCCGTAGGTCGCGAGCACCGCGGTTCGCGCAGCCGCGTTGATCTGCACTTGACTCGTGTTGACGTTGGGCAGCGTCGTGCCGCTGCGAATCCACGACACGCCATGGTCGAAGCTCGCGTAGACGCCCGCGCCGGAGCCGACGATGATTCCCGGAAGACCGCGGCCCCAGTCGATGGCCAAGCAGTTCGCCGTGATCCCGCTGGGCAAAGAGCCCGTTACGGATTGCCAAGTCGTGGCGTCAGAGGTTCGAAGGATTCGCGTACTCGTATTCGTCACTCGACAGATGTACGCCGAGGTCGGATCACCGGGCATCGGGCAGATGGTTCCGATGGCGGTGTTGTCAGACGCGCGCGCGAGCAGCCAGGTGGTGCCGCCGTCGGCGGTCCGGTAGACGCCACCGCGACTGTTCCCGACCCACAGATGATCTGGCATGCCGGGGACCGGAGCGATGCAGGAGATCGTGCCGCCGCTGCCGACCGTGGTCGTGCTGATCGCGGTCCAGGTACTGCCGGTTCCTGCGGCGGTGTTGCGCCAGATTCGATTCGATCCCGCGTAGAGCGTGGTCGGCGAACTCAGGTCCAGAGCGATCGGCGAGATCCAGTCGCGGGTGTCGCCCGTCCAGGCCCCGCTGATGTCCACACACCACGAGTTGATGCATCGGATCACGCGCAGATAGGGGTACGTCGGCCACGTCATCGACGAGGTCGCGGGATCGGTCTCGCACGCGCCACCATCGCCGGTGTAGGTCTGCGTGAAGGTCAAGGATGACGATGTCTTTCGTGCGGAGCCGGCATCCTGCGTGCCAATGGCGATGTGATTCGTGAGCGTGTCATGCTGATCGATGGCGTAGATCTGGACTGCGCCGAGGTTGCCGCTGCGATTCTGCCATGTGGAGCCCACGCGCCGCGAGACGCCGCCGTCGTGAGCGAACCACGGCACCCCGTCGGCGCCCCAGGCGATCCAGTGATGATCCGGGTGAATGCGCCCACCGTTCGAGGAAATGTCGGTCCAGGATGCTCCGGCGTTGGTGCTCTCGACGATGCCTGCCACGCTGTAGGTGTCGACGCCGCCACCGAAGTAGCGGTTGGGATTCGCCGGATCGATCGAGATTGAGGCGTCGTACCACCCCTGCGGCAGAGGGAAATCGGGCACACCGGAGATCGCCGCCCATGTTGCGCCGTCGTCGGTCGTTCGGTACAGGCCAAGGAGGCCGCCGCTGCTGTTGATGAAGAGCGCGAGCAGCGTTGATGGTTGCGATGGGGCGATCGCGAGCACAATGCGGTGGAGGCCGGTGGTCGGAAGCCCGCCCGTGAGCTTGACGAAGTTCGCGCCCGCGTCGGTCGACTTGTAGATCCCTTGGCCGTATCGAGCGACATAGACGATGCTCGGCGTGACAGGGTGGACGACCAGACTTGAGCAATCTGCACCGAGTCCAATCCCAGCGGACCAGGTCGCGCCGCCATCCCGGCTGACGCGATAGCCGAGCGAGCCGGTCCAGTGCAGGGCACTCGGCACGGCGGGATCGTCGCTCGAGACGACCGCGATGCCTGAGCATCTCGCCGAGCCCAGGGCCGCAGCGCCGAACTGCGTCCATGTCTGCCCACCATCGAGCGATCGAAGCACCCCGGCGCCGGTCGAACTGACGGTGTATTCGCCAGTGCCAGCCCAGATGGACTCGGGGTTCTGCCGATCGATCGCGATGGCACCGTGGTTCAGGATGGGCGCCTGGTCGCTCATGGGGGTCCACGAGAGCCCCGAGTCCATGGTCTTCCAGATCCCGCCGGAGGCGCTCGCGGCGTAGGCGATCGCTGGATCCGTGGGGTGGCATGCGATGCCGACGACGCGGCCTCCTGAGTTGCCGTTGCCAGCCCAGTAGTCGTTGGCGAGCGGCCGCGGACCGATGAAGGTCCAGGCGAGTTCGGCGCCCGGAGCAAGGCCCGCCGACCCGTTGAGCACGGCGGCCGGAACCGCTTCACCAACGATCCTTGGGTGGCCGGGCGGCGGAGGGCCGAAACCCTTGCGCGTACGGGGGTTCTCGCCGGAAATCGTGCGCAGCGGCGAGCCGTCCGGTCCTCGAACGGGGGCAGGGGCGCAGGCTCCGACGAGCGTGCAGACGGCAACGCCGAGCGCAGCGACCTGGACAGGCAAACGGACGGTCCATCCAAGCGAGTTCATGCGAGAAAGCGTACCTCCGCTCATCAGCATGTCAAAGCAGGATGCGCGACCCCGGCCGCCGCGCGCTACAGTTCCAAGCGTCTGAACGACCGCGCTGGGCAGGATGCCCGGCCCGTGAGGAGGCCACTGGAGCAAGGATGCGCGTCTCGGCCATTGTCAATCAGAAGGGCGGCTGTGGAAAGACGACCACGGCCGTGAACCTCGCGGCAGTGCTCGCCTCGCAGGGCGTGCGTGTGCTGCTGGTCGATCTCGATCCGCAGTCGCATTGCGCCGTCTCGCTTGGCGTGCCAGCCGATCGCATCCAGCACTGCGTGGGTGATGTGCTCGAGCAGGGTGCGGGGTCACCGCTCGTTCAGTCCGGGTTGCTCTGGGAGCCGGTCAAAGGCGTCTGGCTTGCGCCAAGCCACTTGCGCATGTCGCGCATCGAGTCGAGCGGCCCGCTGCTGCGCGCGAACGATCGCGACCGTCGACTGTCGAAGCTCCTCGATGTCATGGCGCCGCGTTTCGATTGGTGCCTGATCGATTGCCCACCGACCGCTGGGTTGCTCACCTTCAACGCCGTCCGGGCCTGCGATGAACTCATCGTGCCGGTCGAGACTGGTTTCTTGGCGCTCAAGGGCGCCGAGAGTCAGGTGGCGCTCCTTGATGCGGCCGTCGCGCGCATGGAGCGAGCCGTCACGCTGCGCATTCTGCCGACGATGCACCGCGATGGGACGAACCTGAGCGCTGACATCCTCGGTGCCCTGCAACGCAAGTTTCCTGGCCGCGTGGCGCCGCGAGCCATTCGTCACCACGAAGTGCTTCGCGAAGCCGTCTCGTTCGGCCAGCCGATCACCGAGTTCGCGCCATCGAGCGATGCGGCTGGCGAATTCCGGGCACTTGCCGCGTGGCTCGTTGGATCGCCACCGACCGTGCAGCGCACGCAAGAAGCGTGGGCGCAGCGCGCAGCGCGCGCGATCGACGAGAGTCCCGAGCCCGAGTACGAGGCGATCAGCGAGGCTCTTCCCGCGGCGGCTCGTCAGGCGCCGCAGGTCAGCGCGCGCGCCCTCGATGTCGTGGAACGCATGCGGTCGCTTCGAGCTGCTGAAGGTGCAGCAGCCCCGCTGGAGACCAAGCCATGAGTTCGCGCTCCACCTATCAGGATCTTGCGGCACACTTCATGGGAGCTGCTGAACCCGATGCGCCCATCGGCGCCGGCGTGTCGCCGCGGCTCCCAAAGGCCGCTGTGCTCGTCGCGCTCTGCGGCAACCTCCCATCCATGTCCGGCATCTGGCTCGCCCAATTGGCCGAGCGGTTGGCCCGGACCGATGGTCCGACCGGCCTGGTTCGATTCGATGACCAGCGCATGCGCGTGGACCTCTTCCACGCCGAAGGCCGTTCGGTCGCTGTCGCTGAAGATGGGCTGCCCGATGCATGCCGCGTGGTCCGGCGATGGATCGTCGCACTTCCCAGTGGTTACGCCGCGACGGATTGCCTGATTCCGTCGACCGAACTGGTGTTGTTGACAGGCTGCGATGAGGCCGCCAAGGCTGCCGCACGCGTGAAACTTCAGGAACTCTCATCCACGCTGGAGACCGTGCCCGCTGCGGGGCGACCCGTGCATGTGGTGACGGTTGCTGCGTCGCAGGATCTTGGCGCCGCGGCGGCGGGTGGACTCAGCCAGTGGGCCGACGGCGAACTGTCCATGCCCGTCCGATGGTGCGGTTCGATCGAGCGCGTCGATCGCCTTGAAGGGGTCGTCACGGTCGAGATCAAATCGCGGACACGCGCCGACTTCGCCGTGGTGGTGTCGCAACTCTGCGATGCGCTGCGTGCCGTGTCCTCGCGTTTCGATGAGCCTGCGCAGATCGATCCACCCACGGACCAGCCGGTGGATTCCCCTCAGGCATCCACCACACCGGTCGACTCGCCTCAATCTCTGACCTCGTCGTCCAAGGAGCACGCCATGGCTACTGCACCCGCCTTTGTCGATCCCGATCTTGCCGCGCAACGGACCGCGCGCGTCGAGGCGCCCCGCAGCAGCTTGGTGGCGTGGTTCCCGGAATTCGTGGGCCTTCGCATCCGCCCAGCGAACGCTTCGCAGGTCGAGCTGGCCATCGACATGCATGGTCGCCTGCATCTGCTGAGTACCGATCCCAGCACGCGCGATCTGCGTGTCGCGCGCAGTTGGTGCACCGCGAACTGGTCGTTGCTGAGTTCAGCCGTGGTCGACCTGAAGCAGGTTGCTGCTCCGGAAATGGTCGATCACCTTGTGCTCGACGAAGCCAGGATGGCGGTGCCGCTGCACGGTTCGGGAATCCTGATGCATGTCGGAGTCGAAGTGGCCGGCCAGCGCCGACGCATCGACTTGAACGATGAGCAGAGCGCCGGGCTCGCGGGCTAACTGACTCGATCAGGTCAAGCAGGTCGCGCGCAGCGTGCGGTCCCACGCGCCCCACGCGAAGCTCTCGCGTTCGAGGTCCGTCCATCCGTCTGCCGCAAGCCCGGCGTCCAGTGCATCGAACTGGTCCGGTCCTCGAACTCCTTCGGGCACCTGCATCGGCGTGAACCCGCCATCAAGATCGCTCCCGAGGCAGCATCGATCTCGCCCAGCAATCGACGCCACTCGCCGGATGTGGGCGATTGCGTCGTCGAGCGTCGCTTCGCGCCCATGCGCTAGGAACGAGCCGTACAGGTTCAGTCCGATGACGCCACCACGAGCGGCGATCGACGCAATCTGATCGTCGCGAAGGTGGCGCTGCCGCTCGTCCACGAGCGCACGACAATTGCTGTGGCTGGCCACGACGGCGCGCGGTGAAGCATCAAGCAGGTCATCGAGTGCCGCGTCCGCAAGATGGCTGGCATCGTGGAGCAGAAGGTGCTCGTCCATCGCCGCCACCGTTTCGCGACCGAGCGCCGTGAGTCCGCCATGCGCTCCATTGCCACCAGCGTGGCGCGAGCCGAGTGCCCAAGTCAGTCCGACGACACGAACGCCACGCTCGTGCCACCACGCCACATCCTCGGGCGAACGGATCGGATCGGCGCCCTCCATGAGCAGCACGACGCGCAAGGGCGCTGGCGAACCAAGGTCAGCGCATGACCGCACGATCCGAAGGTGACCGGCACGCTCCATGGACTCGTACCACTCCAACTGCCGGACGCCCGCGTTGAACGCGCTCTGCGGATCGAGCGCGTCGTAACCCCACGGCGTGCCCGCGGCTTCAGGTCCGCGCTCAGTGAAGATCGTGCCGAGCACCGTCCTGACGCGTCCGCGCGCCAACGCCGGAAGACTCACGCAGCGCGCGTGGGGATCGTCCACCTCGGCCAGCAGGTCGTGTCCGCGAAGAGCGAGGTAGGCAAGATCAAGATGTCCATCGCACCAGCGGGTCGGCCGAAGCATGGTGCAAGGCTAGCGAGCGCTGGCGCTACAGTCCGTGGATGGGCACGGTCGCACATCCCATCATCGATGCTCGGCTCACGCCGCGCGAGCGGTTCGCGTCGCTCGTGGTCGGGCTGGTGTGCGCAACGCCAGTGGTCGTGGCGGCGTTCCTGCGTCCCGATCCATCGGGCATCGGTACCCATGCGCAGCTCGGCATCCCATCGTGCACATGGCCGACCGCCATGGGCATCACCTGCCCATCGTGTGGGATGACGACCGCATTCGCACACGCTGCGGCGGGTGATCTGCTCGCTTCGCTGCGCACGCAGCCCATGGGATTCTTGCTTGCGGTCGTCGCGACCGCGGTGGGCATGCTGGGTTTGCTTGGAGCCGTCACCGGGAGTCGGCTAGGCTATTGGCTCTGCCGGAGTCCCGGCCGAGCGGGGTGGTGGACATTGGGTTCCATCGCCGTCGCTTCGTGGCTCCTCACGACCGCTCGCCTGAAGGGATGGATCTGATCGTGTTGCGACCACTGGCCATTGTCACCCTCTGCCTCGCGTGCCTGCCCTTGGGGGGCTGCTGGGTGTTCGGCGTGGCCAGCGCCGTCGGCGACAACATCGAGTCGCTCAAGAAGATCGAGGTTCTGGCGAAGTACGACGGCCTCGAGAACCGCACCGTGGCGGTGCTCCTGCAGGTCGACATGCAGACTGCCTACGAACATCCGACGGCGATGGCAAACGTCGGCCTCAATCTGGCGTGGACGCTGCGCAAGAATGTCCACGGCGTGCGCGTGCTCGATCCCACGGTGGCGCTTGCGTGGCAGCACCAGAACCCGTCGTGGCCCGCGATGTCCCTGGGCAAGATCGCGCTCGAACTTGATGTGGAGCGACTGGTGGTTGTGGACCTGTACGAGTATCGCCTCAATCCGCCCGGCAACCGCTGGCTGTGGGATGGGCTCGCCGCGGCCAATGTGGGCATCGTCGAGCACGACGGGCTCGACCCCGATGCCTATGCCGCCGAGTTCAACATCATGGGCAAGTTCCCCGATGTCGAGAACCTTGGCCGCGAGAGCGCGACCGAGCGAAGCGTGGAGATTGGCCTGCAGAAGATCTTCGTCGAGAAGGCCGGCTGGCTCTTCTACGATCACCTCGAGGACAAGTACCCGGATCGCGCTCGATGATGCGTCGCTCGATCGCCATCCTTCTCCTCGTCGTGCCGTGCCTTGCGGCCGCGTGCAACATCATCATCCCGGCGACCTACATCATCGAGGGACCGCCGAAGCAGCCTGCGGCCTTCGAACTTCCCGAGAAGCGAACGCTGGTCTTCATCGATGATCCGAAGAACCGCATGACGCGCGTGGCGTTGCGCGCCGAGGTCGCCGACCGCACCGAACGACTGCTCTTCGACCATGGCAAGGTGACTGAACTCGTCAGCTGCGCCGATGCCATCCAACTCGCGCGTCGCAGTGATGCGCAGGGCAGTCGCGCGAGCATTGAATCGCTCGGCCGCGCCATGAATGTGCAGCAGGTGATCTATGTCGTGGTCGACCGATTCACGCTCAGCGTGGATGGTGCCAGCCCGCGGCCGGGCGCGACCGTGCGCGTGAAAGTGCTTGATCTCGAGGACCAGACGCGCATCTTCCCGGGCGATGACGGCGGGCACTTGGTCGAGGCTGAGCTGCGCGAGCCGCCACAGTCCATGTATGTGTCGACATCAGGGCGACGACAGATCGAGGACCAGCTCGCCACGCAATTGGCCACCGATATCGCCGAGCTCTTCTACGAGCACGAGGACAAGCCGCTGGGCGGCACGCTCCAGGCGCCCCGTCAGCGTGCGCAGGATCGCTAGTGACGCTGCATCTCATCGACATCGGTACGCCCGCCACGGTCCGCCCGACGCGGCTGCGGTCGATCGTCGCTGCCTTGAAGGACCAGACGGTGGATCCCGAGCAGATCGTCGCGGTGGGCACGGCCACTGGTCACGCACGAGCGGCTGGACTTGAAGCCGGTCGGGTGATCGGCGTGCGGCCGAGCGCGCGGCGCTTGGCCCGGTGGACGCATGGACACGGTCGTGTGGTCGCGTGGGGTGAGTGGACTCATGGCGTTCCCGATGGCGTGGCGTGGGCGCCTCAGCCCAAGACTTCATGGGATGCGGTTCCGCCATCGACTTGGAGCCCGGAACCCGGCGCCCCGCTTGTGCTCTGGTGCGGCGAGCCAGCCACATCGACCTGCGCGCTCACGGCCATCGAGGTGGTGGCCAGGTTGGCGCTCCTTGGCTGCTCCGCGCGTGTCGTGGTCGCAGCGGGCGCAGCTCGGTTGGATCGCGCACGGGCGATGGAGCGCGACATGCAGCTTGGCGCCGCGCTCATCGTGCTCGACGATCACGCTGCGCTCGCCACGATCGCTGCGCACGCCGCAGTCGCCGTGGCAGCGTCCGACAACGCGAACTCGCTCGCCACGCGGGCTGCCGTTCCCGAGTGCCTTGCCGCCTTTGCCGCGGCAGGAACAGCGTGCCTTGCAACGCAAGGCTCTGCGAACGAGTCGTGGGTTCTGACACCGCGCGAAGCGGGAATCGGTGGACTCGCCTTGTCCTTGGCCGACCTGCTGGGATCGCCCCACGAACTCAACGCAGCGGGTGCGAGGGCGCGCGCTGCGGCGGAGTCGCATCGCGAGCCGCTGCTGACGAACTGAGCTTGGCGCACTTAGCGCTTGCGGCCAGTCGATCCCGATGTGGATCGTTCGCTGCCGCGCCCCGGCGCCTTCTTCGCCACGGGGCGAATGCGTCGCGGCGCAGCCTTGGGCGTGGCGCTGCGTCGCACCGGCGCGCAGGGAACAGGCTCGAGCGTGGTGGTCGCGGGAAGGTGGCGCGTGCGGAACGCGGGCTTCTCCGGTGCCTCGACGGGGCCGGCGCACAGACACGATCCCGGCGCGTGCATGACTTGCGCGTGGTGCACCATGCCGACATAGACCTCGAAGTCCGCGTCGATGTCGAGGTGACGAACGAGTTCGCAGTCGAAGAACGCATGGGCGCGTTCGGGAACGATGCCGCGGCTCGGTGCAGTGCGGTGGGGAATGCCCAGGAACGGATCTCCGCCGTGGTCCGGCGCTCGTGCGAACATGCGGCGCAAGAGCGCCTCGTCCTTCGGGAGCACGCTCAGCGTGAAGTTCCGGCTATCGCGGATCAGCGGGCTGATGATCTGTCCCTTCTCGAGTGCGACCATCAGCATCGGAGGGTGCATGGCGCACTGCTGGACGCAACGCACGATGACGCCAGTCCGGATCTCGCCGAAGGTGGCGGTCAGCAGCATGGCGGCGTTGGGGATGAGGGCCAATGCAGGATCGGCCAGCGAACGTGAGAGCGGGGGGCGGTCGGTCAGCATGCAATCTCCCGTGGCACACAACGGGCCGGACGCCCGAGTGTGACCTAACCGACGCCCGCATCAAGACTTATGTTCTTGAATCGTGTGAGATTATGGCTCAGGTGGGGCCAACTTGAGAAAAATTGTCGCACTGTGTTGCGTGGTGGGGCAAAGTGTCGTACAGTGGGGCCTGAGGTCACTTGAGTGCTTTTCACGTCCACCTACATCCACGGCCTCGACGCGAAGCGTCGACTGGCGATTCCCGCCCAGTGGCGGGCGCGCTTGGACCCGACGGTCCACGGCGCACGGATCATGGTGTCGCCGGGCTCCGGTGGCCGGTTGTGCTTGTGGACCGAAAAGGAGTTCGAAGTGCAGGCGCAACCGTTCCGGTCGGGGCTGGTGAACGACGCCCAGGCGGCCAAGCGGGCAGCGCTGCTCTTCAGCAACAGCGATGCGCTGGAACTCGACACGGCTGGCCGCATTCGCATTCCGGATCGGCTCCTCGACCTCTTCAAGCTCGAAGAGAAGGTCGTCTTGCTTGGCGTCGGCAACCACATCGAACTCATCAGCGCGTCGCAGTACCGGGAACCGACGCTGGAGGACATCACGGGCATGCAGTGACGCGGAGCGCGCTGCAGCTCGAACGAATGCACCAGGACGGTGCACTGGGTGCAAGGAACGCACCCAATCGGGGCACAGGGAAGGTGCCCTGACACGCTGGAACCCGACTGCACGGACGCAGCCTGTTCCAGATTCAGATCGAGCCAAGGATGGCTCGGACCACGGCCAAGGACGGCAGTGGCGGCCTCAGGGATGAGGCAAGGTGGGCGCAGGCCCGTTTCCGTCGATGCCCCTGCACCTCACAAGGGTGCAGGGGCATTTTTATGGACTTCCAAGGATAACCCTCGGCCGGAACTCGACTTTTGTTCATCTTGTGGGCGGGGTTTCCCGAATGAGGGGGGTACCCTGAAACGGTCCGGGCGTGTTGCCCGGGTCAGCCACCGCACGGTGCGAACGGATGCGCGCGGTGGCCAGTCTGGGCAGGAGGTCCGCAGTGCTGGTCATTACCCGTCACGTCGGCGAAGAAGTCATCATCGGAAATCCCGCAGCTCCGCTGGGGACGATCCGAATTGCCGCCATCAAGGGTGATCGCGTCCGCATCGCGTTTGACTTCCCTCGAGAGATGCCCGTCCACCGCAGTGAGGTGGCCAAAGAGATCCTCGAAGAGCAGCAGCAACGGCGAACTGACATCGCAGGCCGCATCACCGAAGACGGCACAGCTGGCGCATGACGCCTTGACCGGGCGGGCGTTCGACCTGCCGCGTGGTCACGCAGCGTGACGCAACGCCGTGCTCGGCCCTGAGGTCGAGCAGTTCAGTTCAACGATTCGACTGAGACGATCTCGGGGATCCGCTCCCGGAGCAGGCGTTCGATGCCACCCCGCAGGGTCATGGACTTGCTTGGGCAGGTGACGCATGCGCCGAGAAAGCGCAGCACGATGTTGCCGCCGTTGGTGCTGACCAACTCCACATCGCCACCATCGTCACGAATGCCGGGTCGAACCAGGTCCAGCACAGCGCGCACCCGCTCGTCGAGCGGTTCGTGTGTCTGCGCGCCGTTGCCTGGGGCCATGCCGCGAGTGTAGTCCAGCGTCGATTCCGTACACTGGACCGCATGCGCACGGCCGCGCCGACCGTTCTTCTACTCCTCCTGTCAGCCTGTGCGTCTGGACCCATCAGCGACCCGCAGGGTGTGCTGGCCACGACGGATGCGCTTCCATCCCAGCAGATCCGCGCGATGGAACAGCTCGATGCTGAGCCGACGCCCGAGTACATCCGCCAGCTCAAGACGATCGTCGTGACGGCGGGGTATGTGCAGCAGATCCGCGACGAGGCGTTCCATCGCCTCTACCGTCTCGACAAGGCAGCGCTCGAAGAGGTCATCGAAGTCAATCTTGCACGCATGACGGCTTTGGAGTGGCGTCGCACGATCTGCGAGCGCATCGCTCAACTGAAGTGGAACGCGCTGGTTCCGGCACTCATCCGTGCGTGGGCGACGCCCGTGCCCCTGTGGGATGACAAGCCCAAGGAGCGGCCGGAACGCCTGGCGCTCGTGGCGTTCTTCGGTGAGGACGGACTCGTTCCAGAACTGTTCCGAACGATGAATGATCCGGCGCTGCGGCAGCAAGAGAATCTTCGCATGCGCTGCTGGGAGTTGCTCGTGGCTCAAGGGCAGCAGGATCGGCTGATGGCCGAGCTCCGCGCGACCGAACCCGCCAAGGGCGACGCGCTCATGCGCGAACTCAGGACCGGTGTCCTGGATCTGGAGATCATGCCCCGCAACAAGGAAGAGATTCTGTGGATGCGGGCGCTTGTGCAGCCGGCGCGCGCAGCGTTCTTGGCGCGGGCCAAGTCCGCGCTTGCCAAGTTGCCTGAGGCCACGCGTCGATCGCTCGAGGTGCGCGAGGTGCCCGTGGCGATGGCGGTGGTGGAAGGGTGGCCCGAACTGGCCACGCGCACCAAACTCGAGCTCTTTGAGCAGGTCCGAGCGACGATCAAGCCAAGTCGGCACGCGCCGAACTTCGACGGTTTCGACGGGAAATTCAGCGAAACGCTGTACGACCAGCGTGATCGGCTCACCTGGGGGGACTGCGCGCTCATCCTGATGCTCCACCGCGCGTTCGAGTCGCCTCAGCTGCGCGCACACCTGTTCGAGATGGGCGATCGCGATGTGAACGACCGCGGCACGGAGTACGGCGGCATCCTGCGGCTCGATGACCAGGGGCGCATCGAGGCCGTCGAGTTCACGCCACGCGTGCGTGGCAGCGATGTCCGCTTCGAGGCCAGCAAGGAGATGTTCGAGGCGGGCTACTCCGCGCTCTCGCACTTCCACTTTCACGCCCAGTCCTACGACAACAGCCGTTACGCGGGACCGCATCTGGGTGACTTCGCTTACGCCGATGCCACCGGCGTGAACGGCATCGTGTTCTGCTTCATCGACAGTTCCACGCTCAATGTGGATGTGTACCGCCGTGGGCGCGTCGTCATCGACATGGGCACGATCCGACGGCCATGACCGCGCTTCCGTTCACCAAGATGCACGGGCTCGGGAACGATTACATCTACATCGATGGCTTCGTGAATCAGGTCGACGATCCTGCATCGCTCGCACGGGAGGTCAGCGATCGGCATCGGGGCATCGGCAGCGATGGGCTGATCCTGGTCATGCCGCCGGATCGCGGCATCGACGCTCATGTGCGCATGCGCATGTTCAACGCTGACGGCAGCGAGAGCGGGATGTGCGGCAACGGTGTGCGGTGCGTGTGCAAGTTCGTGATCGATCGTGGGCTTGCGTGTGCGAATCCGCTGCGCGTGCAGACCGGGCGCGGCGTGTTGAGCCTTGCCTGGACCGTCGGATCGGATGATCTCGTCGGCTCAGTTCGCGTGGACATGGGCGCGCCGATTCTGGCGAGCGCGCTGATTCCCGCGTTGTTCGCCGGACTCGATCCCTCGGCACCGGTGGTGCGGCATGCGGGTCTGGCGAGGGCACTTCGTGATGCGGTGGGGCATGAGCGTTGGGGTGCCATCGAGCCAGTGGCCACGCTGGTGAGCATGGGCAATCCGCATCTGGTGCTGTGGTGCCCAAGCGTGGCGTCGATCGATCTGGCCGAAGTTGGCCCGGTGCTCGAGCGCCATGCTGCGTTTCCCGCCCGCATCAACGCGCATGTGGTCGAAGTCGTCGACCGGGGTCGTGTGCGCATGCGCACATGGGAGCGCGGGAGCGGCATCACGCAGGCATGCGGGACTGGTGCGTGCGCGGTGGCTGTGGCCGGCGCGCTTGAAGGCCGCACGGGCGACTCGATGCACGCCGAACTTCTTGGCGGCGCGCTCGCGCTGGAGTGGTCGGGCGGTGAGTCGAGCGTCTTCATGACTGGCCCAGCGACGACGGTCTTCGAAGGCTCGTGGCAACCATCATGCGCGGTGGTCAGGTCATGACGGACGCGTTGCGCGATCGCGACCGATTGGTGACCGACGCGGTGAAGTCGCTCGAACCCGCAGCGCGCGCGCAGTGGCGCGAGTTGGTGACGCTTGAGTCGCCCTCCTCGGACACGGGCGGACTGATCCGTGTCCTGTCGTGGGTCGAAGGCGCGTTGATCGAGTTGGGGGCCACGGTCGAGCGCGTTGCCGTACCCAGCGCGGGTGGCCGGACCAGTTCTGCCGGCGGAGCGGCGCGTGGCGCCGGGATCGCGGTCGCGCGATGCGGCGCGGACGATGCGCGCCGCCTGCTCGTGTGCACGCACTTGGACACAGTGCATTCCTCGTGGCGTGGTCCCACTTGGTCCGAACAAGGCGGGCAGGTCGTCGGACCGGGCGTGGCCGACATGAAGGGTGGCGTGCTGGTCGTGCTGCTCGCGCTTCGTGCGCTCCGACAGGTCGGAGTCGAGGATCTGTCCTGGACGGTCGTGGCCACCACCGACGAAGAAACTGGCTCGTGGGACAGCCGTGACGAGCTCGCTCGGTTGGCTCGCGGACATGTGGCGGCGTTCATTCCCGAGCCCGCGATGGCAGACGGTTCGATCGTCGCGCAGCGGCCCGGCAGTGCGCGAGTGGTGATCGAGGCCACAGGCCGCGCGGCCCACGCGGGCCGTGACGCCGCGCAGGGGATCAGTGCCGTGACGGCACTGTGCGAGGCCCTGGTCGCAGCAGCCAAGCTCGCGGACCCGCCGCGACGCATCGTGAACATGTCGATCCTTCGAGGGGGCGAGGCGACCAACATCATCCCCGACCGCGCCGGTGCGACGGGGAACATCCGTTGGCAATCTGAAGCCGATGGTCAGGCGCTCATGGATGGTGTGCGGTCCCTTTCGCGCGGCAGTGCGGATGAGCTTCCGCATGTCACGGTGGAGATCGAGGTGAACCGCCCAGTCAAGGAACGCACGGAAGCTGTCGAGGCGCTTGTGCGGACCATGCAGCACGCCGCATCGGCGCTTGGACTGCGGATTGGCGCGGGATTCACAGGCGGTGTGAGCGACGGGAACATCATCCAAGCAGCGGGCGTGCCGACGCTCGACGGCATGGGCGTGCGCGGCGGCAATCTGCATCGAAGCGATGAGTTCGCCGAACTCGACAGTCTCGGCGAGCGCGCAGCGCTGCTTGCCCTGACCATGCTGCGGGTGCGGGATAGCATCAGGTCATGAGTCACGGATCGACCCATCACGATGTGCTTCCGGCCTTCGCCCGCGACCCTGAAGTCGCCAAGCTGATCGAAGCGATCGTGGCCCGCGTGGGGCAGTTGCAGCAGGAGTTCACGGCTGCGCGACCTGCGGATCCCGCGCGCAAGGAGTCGTATGACGCGTGGCTCGCCCGCAACGGCGGCGTGCGTGGTCGCGGGGCGCTTTATCCGTATGTGGGCACGGGCGCAGGCCGCGGTCCGCTCGTCGAACTTGCCGACGGCAGCGTGAAGTGGGACATGATCAACGGCATCGGTGTGCATATGTTCGGCCACGCCGACCCTCGGATGGTGCGCGCTGGACTACGCGCGGCTGTCGCCGATCTGGTCATGGAGGGCAATCTCCAGTTCAACGCCGATTCGATCGCGATCGCCGAACTGCTGGTTGCCGAAGCGTCGAAGGCCAGTTCGATGCGCCAAGCGTTCATCACGAACTCCGGCTGCATGGCCAACGAGAGCGCGCTCAAGATCTGCCAGCAGAAGACCAACTCGGCGCCTCGAGTGATCGCGTTCACAGATTGCTTCATGGGTCGCTCGACCACCATGACCCAGATTGGTGACGGACCGGCGTACCGACAGGGCGTGGTGCAGAATGTGCTCGTGGACTACATGCCGTTCTACGACTCGGCGCTGGGTGAGAGCTCGATCGAATTGGCGGCCTGGCAGCTTGAGCAGTTCATCCATCGCTACCCGGGGCAGCACAGTTGCTTCGTGATGGAGCTTGTGCAGGGCGAAGGAGGCTTCAAGGTTGCTCCGCGCGAGTTCTTCGTCCGGCTCATGACGATCTGTCGCAAGGCCGGCATCCCCGTGTGGGCAGACGAGATTCAGACCTTCGGGCGCACCGAGCGCATGTTTGCGTTCGACATGCTCGGCGTGGGCGAGTTCGTCGATGTGGTCACGATCGGCAAGATGAGCCAGGTCTGCGCGTGTCTGTTCACCGAGGCGATGAACCCGAAGGCGGGACTGCTCAGCGGCACCTTCTCAAGCAGCGTCAGTGCGTTTCAGTCTGGGCTTGAGGCGCTGACGATCCTGCGCGACGGCGGCTTCTATGGAACTGATGGGCGCAATGCTCGACTGCAGACCGCGTTCCGCCAGCACGCAGAGCGTTTGGTCTCTGCACACCCCGAGTGGTTCCCGCCCGCGCGTGATTCGCAGGGTCGCGCGCAGCCGTCTCTCGTGGGCGGCGTGGGGGGCATGATGCGCCTGACGCCCTACGGCGGCGACAAGGACCGCATCATGAAGCTGCTCCACGCGATGTTCGACGAGGGCGTCATCGCGTTCATCTGTGGACATGGCCCGTACCACGTGCGCATGCTCGCGCCCGTCGGCGTGATGGAACCGTCCCACATGGCGCCCGTGTTCGAGTTGATCGAGCGCGCGTTCAGGAAGGTGGATTGAACCCATGTTCGTGATCCGGCAGGCCACGCTCGATGACCTTCCCACGCTGCTGAAGCTGGCGAAGATGGTGCACTTCATCAACTTGCCGGCCGACAAGGATCTGCTCTCCGAAAAGATTCAGGCCAGTCGCCTGAGCTTCACGGGCAAGGAAGCGAACGCTCGGGATCGCGAGTGGATGTTCGTCCTCGAGGACACCGCGAGTGGTGCAGTGATCGGGACGAGCGCACTGATCGGCTCGGTCTCGTGGCAGGGGCATCCGCACCTGTACTTTCAGGTGCGTAAGCGTGAGCACTACAGCAAGGACTTGGGAACGGGCCAAGTGCACGTCACCATTCAGCTGGGCTCAGATGAGTCGGGCGCGAGCGAGGTAGGGGGGCTGATCCTTTCGCCGGGCTATCGCGGTCACCCCGAAAAGCTCGGCGCGCTGCTGTCGCTGGTGCGATTCCACTTCATTGGAATGCACCGCTCGAAGTTCAGCCCCGTGATCCTTGCCGAGATGATGGGTGCGCTCGATCCCAACAGCGCGACGCCGCTCTGGGAGTACCTCGGCCGACGCTTCATCAACTTGAGTTACGCCGAGGCGGATCTCTTTAGCACCAAGAGCAAGGAGTTCATCCAGTCGCTCTTCCCCAAGAGCGAGATCTACATCAGTCTCTTGCCGCCTGAGGCTCGCAACCTGATCGGCAAGGTCGGTGACGAGACGGTGCCCGCGCTGCGCATGCTGGAAAAGCAGGGGTTCCGAGAAATGGACCACGTCGATCCATTCGATGGCGGTCCCTATCTGCAGGCGCGCCGCGACGAGATCCCGCTCGTGCAGTCGACGGCTCGATACAAGGTTGGCTCGCTTGGTCGCGGCAACGCCGAGGCGATCGTGAGCGCCCACGATCCTGAACATGGGTTCCGCGCGGTGCGCACGCGTGTCAGCGTGACGCGCGGTGCGGTCCGACTGCCTCGCGAAGCTGCGAATGCGCTCGGCGTGGTCATCGGCGGTGCGGTCGGCGTCACGGTGCTGAAGGAGCAGGGGCGTGGCACGTCAGCGACGAAGCGGCGCGCAGCGAGCTCCGGCGTCCGTCGCTCAAGGTCCAGTGCGAAGGGCGCTGAAAAGAGCGGCCAAACAGCGCGGACCGCTGCCAAGCGCGGCCAATCCGCGCGGACGACTTCCAAGCGGCGCTGATCCATGGGGCCTGCCAACCTGATCGATGGCCGCTGGCACCCGCTGGAAGCGGAAGGCGCCGATGTGACGAGCGTGAATCCGGCGCGTCCCGATGAAGTGGTGTGGAGCGCGCGAGCACGGCTTGAAGATGTTGACGCTGCAATCTCGGCTGCTCGACGAGCGCTGCCAGCATGGCGCATGGCGGGGGCAGAGTCTCGCGCGAGCGCGCTCAAGCGGTTCGCGGCCGTCGTGAGCGGCCGCGCCGAGGACATCGCTCGCGCCATCACCCGCGAGATGGGCAAGACTCTTGCCGAGTCCCGTTTGGAAGCCAAGCTCTTGGTCGACAAGATTGCGATCACGCTGGGCGATTCGTGCCAGGCTCGCGTGCGGCCGTGGGAGTTCACGGTGGCGCCGACCCGCCTGGGGCGTTGCAGTTTTCGATCCCATGGCGTGATGGCCGTGGTTGGTCCGTTCAACTTTCCGGCACATCTTCCACATGGACACTGGGTACCGGCGCTCCTCCTGGGCAACACGGTCGTCTTCAAGCCCAGTGAACGCACGCCGCTCGTGGGTCAGATCATGGCCGAGTGCATGCAGGCTGCCGAGCTGCCCGCTGGAGTGTTCAACCTTGTTCAGGGTGGGCCGAGTGTGGCCAAGGCCTTGGTGGCGCACGAGGGTCTGGACGGGATCCTGTTTACGGGATCGTGGCCCGTCGGACGGAGCATCATGCAGGCGAATCTTGAGCGGCCCGGGCGGCTGCTTGCGCTTGAGATGGGCGGCAGCAACGCGGCGATCGTCTTGGACGATGCGCATCGTCGGCAGTCGGTGCTGGAGTGTGTGCGCGCATCCTTTGCAACGACCGGGCAGCGATGCACCTGCACGCGACGCATCGTCGTGCACGAAGCTGCCGCGCCGTGGTTCATTCCGGCGTTCTGTCGGATGGCGAGCACGCTGTTGGTGGGGGATGGCGCCGGCGGCTCTCCGATCTTCATGGGTCCGCTGGCGACGGAGTCAGCCAGGCGCGCGGCGTTGGAGTTCCAAGCGCATGCTGCTGCGCGTGGCGCCACGATTCTGCTTCGTGCCGCGGCGCTCGATCGACCGGGCTGGTTCATGACGCCCGGCATCTTGAAGTGGCCACGGCTGACGCTTGAGCACGATGGTGAACTCTTCGCGCCGATCGTGCAGTTGGCCTTGGCGACGAGCGACGATGACGCGCTCGAGCAGGCGAATGCAACACGATTCGGCCTGGCGGCGAGCGTGTTCACCGCAACCCGCGCACGGTGGGATGCGCTCTGTCCGCGGATCGAGGCAGGGTGCGTCAACTGGAATGTGGGCACGGCTGGCGCCAGCAGCGCATTGCCGTTCGGTGGGCTTGGACTGAGCGGCAATCACCGCCCAGCCGCCGCCTTCAGCGTGGATTCATGCGCGGCGCCGATCGCGCACCTTGAAGAATCAAGCGATGCCGCTGCGGTGCCCGATGGCGCCCTGTGGGACGACACCTGGCTGGGTTGATGCCCGGCCCCTGATGAGGAGCGCGACATGCCGACTGACCTGCCCAGTGGACGCGAGCGACCGAGGTTCAGTGGACTGCCGACCTTCATGCGGCTTCCCGAATTGGACCGCGTGCGTGCCGAGCATCAGCCCGTCGAGTGGTGCATCTACGGTGTTCCGTTCGATGGCGGCACGACCTACCACCCGGGCGCGCGGTTTGGCCCGCGCGCGGTGCGCGATGCGAGCCAGTATGTGAAGCCGTGCAGCCCTGAGCTCGGCATCGATCTGGCGCAGCGGTTCAGCATGGCCGACGCGGGCGACAGTCCGGTTGCGCCGTACTCATGCTCGGACAACGTGGGCTTGGTGCAGGACTTTGCTACGGGTCTTGGCGATCCCGATCTGACGCGGCTCTTGGCCATCGGTGGCGACCACTCGATCGCCCTTGCGAATCTTCGCGTGGCATGGCAACGCGCGGGCCGGCCGTCGAGCGGTCTGCCGCTTGTTCACTTCGACGCGCATCTCGACACGGTCGATGTGGTGTGGGGCGAGCGCTACGGGCATGGCAGTTTTCTGATTCGCGCGATCGAGGAGGGCGTGGTCGATCCCAAGCGCACGCTGTCCCTGGGCGTGCGCGGTCCACTGAACACGCTGAAGGATCTTGACTTTGGGCGCGAGTCTGGGGTCACCGTCGTGGGCATGTCTCGGTGGGTCGAGGACCGCGCGTCGGTGGCGGCGATCATTCAGGAGTTCCGCGCTCAACTTGGCGACGACGAGTGCTATCTGACGCTCGACATCGATGTCTGCGATCCATCGTGCGCGCCCGGCACGGGCACGCCAGTGAGCGGTGGATTCAGCGCGGCCGAGCTCTTCTTGGCCCTGCGGTGGCTCGCGGGAATCCGACTCGCGGGCGCCGATGTGGTCGAGGTCTGCCCGTCACGCGATCCGGCGGGGATCACCGCGCTGCTTGCCGCGCAGGCTGCGTTCCAGATCCTGTGCATCGACGCTGCGGCGCATCCTGAGTGAGCGCCGACGCGAGCAACTGCGTCAAGCGCCCCAACTACGGCGTGCCGAGTCGTTCGTCGAGCCAGGTCGAGACCTGATCGAGCGCCACGCGCTCCTGCTGCAGCGTGTCGCGGTGGCGCACCGTGACCGAGCCGGTTGACGCGGTGTCGCCGTCGATCGTGAAGCAGAAGGGCGTACCGGCCTCGTCCATGCGCGCGTAGCGCTTGCCGATCGATTGCTTCTCGTCGAACTCGATCGTGTGCTTGCGGCGCAGCTCGCGGTAGAGCTTTTCGGCGATCTCAGGTTGACCGTCCTTCGCGGTCAGCGGATAGACCGCTGCCTTGATCGGAGCCATGCGCGGGTGGAATCGCATGACGACGCCACTGGGTCGCGCGGGATCGGGCGTGTACGCCTCGCACAGCAGCGCGAGTGCGCCGCGATCGGCGCCGGCGCTGGGCTCGACGACATGCGGGAAGTACCGCTCGTTACGGGCCTGATCGAAGTAGCGCATCTTCTCGCCCTTGCCGCAGTGGTTGGCATGCTGCGTCAGGTCAAAGTCCGCGCGGTGCGCCACGCCCTCGAGTTCGCCGTAGCCCGGCGAGGTGAACGGGAATCGGTACTCAATGTCGCTCGTGCCGGCGCCGTTCTTGGCGTAGTGGGCGAGCTCGTCGCGGTCGTGCTCGCGCAGCTGCAAGTTCGCGCTCGTGAGGCCGATCGACTGCCACCAACCGAAGCGCCAGTCACGCCACCAGCGGTACCACTCGACGGCGGTCGAGGGGTGGATGAAGAACTCAATCTCCATCTGCTCGAATTCGCGGCTGCGGAAAGTGAAATTGCGCGGTGTGACTTCGTTGCGGAAGGCCTTGCCGACTTGCGCGATGCCGAAGGGGATCTTGACGCGGCTCGTGTCGACCACATTCCAGAAGTTCGCAAAGATGCCCTGCGCGGTCTCGGGTCGCAGATACGCCATCGAGTCGTCGTCCTGCAGCGCACCGCAGTGCGTCTTGAACATCAGGTTGAACTGGCGCGGCTCGGTCAGTGAGCCGGCTTCGCTGGCGGACGGACCGATGCAGCGGGCGCGCTCGTCAGCGGAAATCGCGGTGAAGGGGCGCAGCACATGGTCGGCGCCGGGGGCATCGATCCGTTCGTACTTGCAGAGTGCCTTGGTCGCGCGGGTGCGCGCATCGTCATCGCCCTCGACGAACGCCCAGAGCCGCGCATCACCAGCCATGCGGCCGAGCACCACGAGGTGGTCAGCGCGGTATCGCTGCTTCGACTCGCGGCAGTCGACCATGGGGTCGTTGAACCCGCCGGCGTGCCCCGAGGCGACCCAGGTCTTGGGGTTCATGATGATCGTGCAGTCGACACCGACGATGTCGATCGGCTCGCCATCGGGGCCGGGCAATTCACGCTCGACGACATCGCTCCACCAAGCGTTCTTGAGGTTGCGCTTGAGCGCCGTGCCCAATGGACCGTAATCCCAGAAACCGTTGATCCCGCCGTAGATCTCGCTCGACTGGAAGATGAATCCGCGTCGTCGGCAGAGGGAGACGATGTCGTCCATTGTCTTGGGGCTGTCGCTCATGGAACGGGGGATGCTAACGGCACGACCCGGCTCCGATTGGGCCGTGGACCATGGTTCACAGAGGTTGCTCAGACCGTTCAGCGATCCGGTCGAGGCAGTTCGATCAGCTTCAGGAACTCGGCGCGTGTCGCGCCACTCTCAAGGAACTCGCCGTAGAGCTTGCTGGTGGTTGTCCACGCGCTGGGCTGATGCACGCCGCGGTAGCACATGCAGAAGTGACGCGCCTGAACGACCACCGCGACACCACGGGGCTTCAGGTGCTCCTCAAGCGCGTTGGCGATCTGTGCGGTCAACTTCTCCTGGACCTGCAGCCGCTTGGAGTAGAGCTCGACGAGCTTCGCGAGCTTCGAGAGTCCGACCACTTTGCCGTTGGGGATGTACGCCACATGGGCCTTGCCGATGAAGGGCACCATGTGGTGTTCGCAGTGGCTGTGCAGATCGATGTCCGAGAGCAGCACCATCTGGTCGTAGCCCTCGATCTCCGTGAAGGTCTTGGCGAGCACATCCTCTGGACGCATCGAGTACCCCATGAAGTGCTCATGCATGGCCTTGACGACCCGCTTGGGGGTTTCGAGCAGCCCCTCGCGCTCCGGGTCATCGCCGATGAACCCGAGCAGCGATTTCACCTGGGCCATCGCTTCCTTGACGCGGGGATCGTTGAGGTCAGGGTCCTTCATGGGACGGCGATCATAAGGGGCCACCGTCGCGGTCGCGTGGTAGCGTCCGGGGCATGACTGATCGTGAACGATGGTTCGCGCGTTGGGGCGTGGCGGCAGTCGGCCCGGGACCCGCCGTCACTCGCGGCAAGGCGGTGGCGTGATGGCTTGGCGCCCTGCGCGTGCGGATGTTTGGTCCGGCCGGGACGACGGCAACGATCCGCGCGCGCGCCGTTGGCACCAAGCGGTCCGCCCGTGGGAGTGGAACAGCAACGAGTCGGTTCAGCGCACGGTCGTCATCCTCGGCTATGCGGTGGATGCAGGCGTGCGACGCAACAAGGGGCGAGCGGGTGCGGCCGAAGCTCCCGCCGCGCTTCGTCGTGCGTGTTCGAATCTGCCGTGCCCCGGCGCACCGATCGCGCTCGCCGATGGAGGCGACATCATCGCTGATGGTGACGATGTGCTCGGCGCGCAAGTGGAGCTTGCGCGTCGCGTCGCGAACGCACAGTCGCGTGGCGCGCGCACGCTCGTCTTCGGTGGCGGTCACGATGTGGCATTTGGTCACTGGCTCGGTCTGGCGACGCAGGATGGAACTGCTCCGCGTGATGGTGTGACCGCGAGCGTGAATCTGGACGCGCACTTGGACAATCGACCTGTTCCGCCCGAGGGCCCCAACAGCGGGACCAGCTACTCGCAGATGCACGCGTGGTGCGTCGCGAACGCGCGCTCCTTCGCCGCGCTCGCGCTGGGGATCCAGCGTGCAAGCAACACCGCGGCGCTCTTCGCGCGAGCCGAGGAACAGGGCTATGCGTGGCAGGGGCCAGCGTCGCTTGCGTCCAGTCGGATCGATGCTTCGCTCGCGGCGATCGCGCGACACGAGCGCGTGCACCTGACCGTCGATCTGGATTGCTTTGCTGCCGCCTATGCGCCGGGCGTGAGTGCCCCGACGCCGCTGGGCGTCGGCCCCGAAGCGGCCGAGAGCATCCGCCGGTGCATCGCTTCATGCCATGTGTGCGGTGCGGACCTTGCCGAACTCGCGCCGGCACTCGATCCTGATGGCCGAACCGCCCGACTCGCGGCCGCGCTCGCCTTCGAAATCGTGGACGCTTGGTCGATGCTGCGTTGAGCAGCGGCAATCGGCCCCGTGCGAGCGTGTTCGTCAGTGCTCTGGTTCGGTCTTGGGCGCGCGACGCTTGCCCGGGTCAGGCATCGCGGGCGGCGTGGTCGCTGGGCGTTGGCCGATCGGGATCGTTCCATCCTGAAGCCACCGGGCAGGTGGCAAGGCTTGGCTCCATCGCTCGTGGCGCTCGCGGAGCATGGTGTACGCGTCCACCGAAACGTCCGAAGCGTTGATCGCCTCGATGGGATCTTGGTCGATGCGGTAGATCGATGGTGCCCCATCAAGTGGAATGACATACTTGAGGCCGGAGAACATCGTGGCCGCACTCTGTCCGGCTTGCCAATGCAATTCGGCGTGCGGAAGTCCCGCGGAACCGCCGGTGACGAAGGGCAACAGATCGACGCCCTCACTCGATGCGAGTGCCGGCTGGCCAAGCGCTGCGACCACCGTGGGCAGGACATCGGCGCCGGTCACGGGATTGGAGTAGGTCGTTCCAGGCTCGATGCGGCCTGGCAGTGTGATGATCATCGGCACGCGCAGGCCGCCTTCGAAGCATGTTCCAAAGTCGCCGTTCAGCGAGCCGTTCGAGGATCCCCACGCGATCGATCCGCCCGTGTCGCCGACGACGACGACCATCGTTCGCGCCGTCTGCCCCGTTGCGTCGATCGCCTTCAGCATGCTTCCGATCGATCGATCGAGTGAACGCAATGAAGCGGCCATGTCGCGGTGCCGACCCTCCAGCGTGGGGAAAGCGGCAAGGTCATCGGCCGTCGGCAAGAGAGGTGGCGAGAGCCCCGGCATCGCGACGACGAGCATCCACGGTTTCGATCGCTCGCGCTCGATGAATCCGGTGGCGCAGGCCGTCATCGCGTCGTCGAGGCGTTCGAACTCCTCATGCACCGCACCGAGGCTGCGCAGCGAGAATCCGTCATCCTTGCCAGGTCGAGGCTTGCGCGTGCGCGTGGCGTGGGCGAGGAAGCAATCGAACTCGAAGCCCATCGATCTGGGCGCCTGGGCGGCCGTCACGCCCATCTGCCACGAGCCGACGAATCCCGTGGTCCAACCGCCGGATGCGAGCACGGATCCGATCGTCGGAGTTGCCGGGACCAGACCGCGAGCCGCAGCATCGGGTGACGAGGCTTCGTCCCCCATGGGCATGGTGAACTCGAAGCCCAGGTCATTCGGCCAGCGACCTGTGAGAATCGCCGCGCGCGCCGGCGACGGCTGTGGCGACGCTGCGTAGGCCCGATTGAGCACCACGCCTTGAGCGGCGAGCGCGTCGAGATTGGGCGTGGCGCCCAAGGTCGATCCGAGGAAGCCGACATCGCCCGTGCCCACGCGATCGAGCACGATGATGAGCGCGTTGGTTCGATCGTCACTCGGCGCCCGATCATCGTGCGCGAGGGCCGTGTGACGCAGCAGCAGGGCAGCTGCAACAACGACGCAGCAGCGGAATCGCAGCATCAGCTGCCTGCAAGGGCCTTGCGGGCCGACGAGAAGAGCAGCACGACGACCGCTCCGATGACCGCGGCGACGATCGCGATGATCGCGGTGCCGCCTTCGGGCTCGGGCGGCGGGGCGGACTTCATTCCCTCGGCGACCTTGATGGCCTCGTCGCGTTCGAAGGTGGCGCGGTCCCGCTGCTCGCGCGCCGCCACGGCATCCTTGCGGGCCTGATCCAGGCTGGCATCGAGCTTGCTGCGTTCGGCGGAACTCGCGTCGCCTGCGCTCTTCGCCGTGGAGAGTTCTTCGGTGGCCTGATCCACGCGCTTCAGGGCAGCATCTCGCTGGTCCTTCGCTGCGTTGGCTTCGGCCAGCGCCGTCGCGGCGCGACGGTCGGCCTCTGCGGCGGCGCGCTTGGACTCTTCGGCGTCACCCTGCGCCTTGACGGCGATGGCCTTGGACTCCTCGGCCGCAGCGCGGGCTTCGGTGGCGACGCGAGTGGCTTCGGTCAGCGCCTTGTCCCGTTCGGCCAACTGCACGGTCATGCGTTCGATCGACCGGCTCGACTCGGACGCTTCGCCCCGCAGGGCATCCACCTCGGTCACGAGCTCGCGATTGCGCGCCTCAAGTTCGCGCGTACAGGATGGGAGTGTGGCCAGGCAGACGAGAACGAGTGCAACGATGATGCAGCGCATGCTGGGAATCGTAGCGATCTGAATCATGATCCGGCAGCCGCGAGCCGAGCCGGGTCGACCATCGACAGATCGATCGAGGGGCGGCGACCATCGATCAGGTCGGCGACGAGCTCGCCGGTCACCGGTCCAAGCGTCATGCCCAGCATCGCATGACCGGTCGCGAGCAGCAGACCGTCCGCTCCCGGGATCCATCCGATGGCGGGCATGCCGTCCGCCAGGCAGGGGCGCCAGCCCGACCAGTGTTCGCTGGCGCGAGCGGCATCGATGCCCCGCAAGTACGCCCGCGCTCCGGCGGTGAGCATCGCCAGCCGCCGTGGCATCGGACGCGCATCGAGCGGACTGATCTCGAGCGTTCCGGCCAAGCGCAATTGGCCGCCCATCGGCGTGACGGCGATGAAGGTCTCGTGAAGAACGCAGGCCGTGGCAGGAACGCCGGGCATGCCGTCGAGTTGCGTGTGATAGCCGCGCGCTCCCTGCATCGGCAGGTGAAGCCCTGCCTGGGCGGCAAGGCCGGTGCTCCACGCGCCGGCGGCGAGCACGACCGTTGCGCCATCCACTTCCGTGCCGTTGGCGCACACCACGCCGGTGACTCGGCCTGTTCCATCGCGCACCAAGCCGGTCGCATCCCATGCGGGGCCGGTCAACACGCGCACGCCACGACGCTCGAGCGCGCGCGCCAGAGATTTGGTGTAGGCACGAGGATCGATGTTCGCGCTGTCCTTGTGCAGGATGGCGCCAGCCACGGCGTCGGTGAAGCAGGGACTCATCGCCCGCAGCGCCGCGCCGTCGATTCGATCATGCGTGAAGCCGTGGGGGGACAGCATGGCCGCCTCTGCCTCGGCTTCGTCCATGTTCTTCTCATGGAGCACGACATCGAGCCAACCCGTGCGGCGGTAGCCACAATCAATCGACTCGCGATCGATGGTGCGCTCGAACCGCTCGAGCGAGCGCCAACCCAACTGGCACAGCGTGACCATGCAGCGATTCAGATGCTCTTGGTTGCAGTGCTGATGAAAGCTCCACAGCCATGAGATCAGGCCCGGATCGAGCCGCGGCCGGATGTACAGCGGGCTGGTGGGATGGAGCATCCACTTCAGGCCGCGCACGCTCACGCCAGGCCGTGTGAGCGGGGGATGGCCGATCGAGAGCATGCCTGCATTCCCGCACGACGCGCTGTCGTGGATCATCTCGCGATCGAGGACGATGACATCGTGGCCACGCTCGCTGAGTTCGTACGCCGTCGAGAGGCCGACGATGCCGCCTCCGACGATCACGATGGTCTGCTTGCTCATGATCGGGCTATTCTAGGACTGCTCCATGTCGAGGAGCGTGCAAGGAGAGACCATGGCCTTCGGCATCGGCATCATTGGCTGCGGTGGGATCGCTGGCGTGCACGCGCAGGCTGCAACGCGCGCGGGCCTTCCGATCGTGGCGGTCTGGGACATCAAGCCTGATCGTGCACAGCGTCTTGCGCAGACGCACGGTGCGCGCGTGTGCGCGAGCATCGATGAACTCGTGGCCATCCATGAGGTGAAGGGCGTGGCCATCTGCGTGCCCAATGACTGCCACCATCCCTGCGCGATCAAGGCTCTGACTGCGGGCAAGCATGTGCTGCTCGAGAAGCCCATGGCGATGGACCTGCCGCAGTGTGACGAGATCGCGGCCGCCGCCGCGCGCTCTGGAACCACACTCCAGATCGGCTTCGTGTGTCGCGGAAGCCCTGCAGCGCGCTGCGTCAAATCCTTCATCGATGCCGGTCGGTTCGGCTCGATCCATCACATCAAGTGTGCGCTGTACCGCCGACGCGGCATCCCTGGGCTTGGAGGCTGGTTCACGACCAAGGCGCGGTCGGGCGGCGGCCCGCTGATCGATCTTGGCGTGCACATGCTCGATCTGTCGCTCTGGCTCGCGGGTTCGCCGCGTCCGGTGCGGGCGAGTGGAGCGACCATGAGTGGACTGGGCGCTGCGATGCGCGACTACACCTACACCTCGATGTGGGCGGGGCCGCCAAAGTTTGACGGCGTCTGCGATGTCGAAGACTGCGCGACCGCGCTCGTGCGCTGTGAGGGTGGCCTGACGATCGAGATGAATGTGTCCTGGGCCGCCAATCTTCCCGAAGGTCACCTGAAGGACGGTTTGTGCGTCATCGGATCCAAGGCGGGTGCAGCGTTCCAGGTCTTCGGGAAAGAGGTCACCATCGCAACGGAGGAGGAGGGTCACTTGGTCGATCTCAAGCCTCACTTCGTGGCCGACGACCCGGAGCGTCAGATGTGGGACGAGCAGTACCGACAGTTCATCGATGCGGTGGAGGGTCGGGCACAGCCACACGCCGACGCGCCGGCCGGGCGCCGCGTGCAGGCACTGGTCGAAGCGATCTATCGCAGCGCGGACGAGTCGCGCGAAGTTGAAGTCGCGGGCAGCCGCCCGTGATTCACTTGCCCTTCTTGTAGGTCTCGAGCGTCTCCTGCATTTCCTTCGCCATGGGAGTGTCCTTGGACAGGCTCACGGCCTTCTCCTGGAGCTCGATCGCCTTGGCGTTCTCGCCGCGTTCCCAGTGCACTCGGGCGAGCGTGTCAAGGATCGCGCCGTCGGCTCCCTTCGCGGCCTCGTTGGCGGCGGTCGCAGCCTTGAGGCAGAAGTCGAGGTTGCGCTTCATGACCGAGTCGTCCTGCACGGCGAACCAGGCAA
>Ga0194120_10001816_pt1 | contig 37715 bp, 30 predicted proteins | sample TA2MahCa65mmetaG_FD_148642 | JGI IMG/M metagenome (GOLD analysis project Ga0194120, IMG submission 148642) | Freshwater microbial communities from Lake Tanganyika, Tanzania - TA2015019 Mahale Deep Cast 65m | ecosystem: Environmental > Aquatic > Freshwater > Lake | place: Tanzania: Lake...
CTCGTCGACCGCGTGGTACTCGATCGCGATGCGCTCGTGCGAGCCGAGGCCGCGCGCACGCTGGTCGCGGCAAGCGAGCCCGACGTCGCGCTGCCGGTGCTGCGCGCGCTCGGATCGAAGCACGAGGCCGTGCGCGCGAACGCGGCCGAGGCGCTCGGCATGTTCGGCGCGCTGGGGCTCGCGGGAGCGACGAACGCCGTCGAGCCGCTCGTCGCCGCGCTGGGTCTGTCCGCGGGCATGTCCCCGGGCGCCGCGCCGCCCGCGGCGAGCGCCGGCGCGGGGATCCCGTCGAGCGGCTCGCTGTACGTCGGCAAGCAGAGCGCGTACATCCGCGACTACGACGTGCAGATCGCGCAGGGTGCGTCGATCGCCGATCCGATCGTCGATGTGGTCCACGAGGCGGTGCAGCTCGATGCCAAGGTGCTCGGCGTGACCGAGATGCGCGTGGGCGTCAGCGCGTCGACACAGGTCTGCCGCTCGCTCTCCAAGCTGACCGGACAGCCGCTGGGCGATGATCCGGCGGCGTGGCTCGCGTGGTGGAGTGCGAACGGTGCGCAGTGGAAGGCCGCGCGCTCGGCTCACCAGCCCCCGCGCACCGGCGCCTGAGCCGCCGGCGCTCGCCCGACCGGGCTAGGGCACGAGCGGGAAGAAGACCGGAATCAGCCCGACCGCGACCACGCCGACGAGCAGATCGAGCGGCAGCCCGATGCGCACGAAGTCGCTGAAACGGTAGCCGCCCGGGCCGTACACCATCATGTGCGTCTGGTAGCCCAACGGCGTCGCGAAGCCGCAGCTCGCCGCGAAACAGATGCACACCGCGAACGGCAGCATCGAGAGCCCCTGTGACTGGGCCGCGGCGTGGGCGAGCGGGAAGGCCAGCACGGCTGCCGCGTTGTTCGTGACGAGTTCGGTCAGCACGAGCGTCAGCAGGTACACGCCGGCCAGCACGCCGATCGGCCCGAACGGCTCGGCGATGTGCAGCATCTGCTCGGCCAGTGCGGATGCGGCGCCGCTGGTCTGCAGCGCGCGCCCGATCACGAACGACGCGCCGATCGCGAGCAGCGTGCTCCAGTCGATCTCGCGCAGCGCGCTCTCGCGCGAGCAGCAGCCGAGGATCAGCATCAGTGCGGCGGCCGCCAGGGCTGCGAACAGCATCGTGACTCCGTACGGCTCGCCGAAGGAGGCCGCCAGCACCATCGCGATCAGGATCGCCGCCGCCATCAGCGCCTTGTCGTGCCGGCGCGGCGCCGAGTCGGGCACGCCGGACACGAGGTAGAAGTCGCGGCTGTTCTTGTGCTTGTCGACGAAGCTCGGGTGCGTTTCGAGGAGCAGGTTGTCGCCCGCGCGCAGCACGATGTCGCCGAGCTTGCCCTGCATGCGCTCGCCGTCCCTGTGCACGGCGATGACCACCGCGTCGTAGCGGTTGCGGAAGCGCCCTTCGCGGATCGTCTTGCCGACCACCGGGCAGGTGCCGGATGCGACGACCTCGACCAGGCGCCGCTCGTGGCGCGGCTCGTCGAGCTTGTAGACCTGGTTCGTCGCCGGCCGCAGCCCGCGGATCTTCTGCAGGTCGACGACCGACTCGACCACGCCGACGAAGATCAAGCGGTCGTCGCCGCGCAGCCGCGTCTCGGGGCCGACCGCGACCAGCGCTTCACCGCCGCGCTCGATGCCCGACAGGAACAGCCCGGGCAGGTGCCGCAGCCCCGCCTCGGTGATCGTCTGCCCGTCGATCGCGCTGGCGGGCTCGACCATCATCTCGACCGTGTAGCGGCGCGGATCGTCGATCTGCGCGCCGCTGCCGCGTCGCTCGGGCAGCAGCCAGCGTGACGCCAGCACGACGAATGCGATGCCGAGCGCCGCGATCGGCAGACCGATCGGCGCCAAGGTGAACAGACCCAACGGCGGCTGCTGCGAGTCGATCATCAGGCCCTGCACGACCAGGTTCGTGCTCGTGCCGATCAGCGTGACGCAGCCGCCGAGCACGGCCGCGTAGGACAGCGGCAGGAACAGCTTCGACGGCGCGATGCCGATGCGCTTGCACCAGTCCTGCACGACGGGCATGAACATCACGACGACGGGCGTGTTGTTCAGGAACGCACTCATGCCCGCGACCGGCAGCATCATGCGCAGCTGCGCGCTGGTCACGCCCTTGGGATGGCCGAGCGCGCGCTGCACCAGCCAGGCCATGCCGCCGGTCTCCGACAGGCCCGCGGACACGACGAACAGCACGCCGACGCTGACCAGCGCCTCGTTGCCGAAGGCGCGCGCGAAGTCAACGCCATCGGGCAGCGCCTTCGAGAAGAAGCCGAGCACGACCAGCGCGACCGCCGCGCCGAGCAGCGCGAGGTCCGCGGGCAGCCAGTTGCGCACGAGCGCGACCAGCATCACCAACACGATCGCCAGCGTGACCCAGGCTTCCCAACTCATCGCGGCGACTCCGTCACACAGCGACTATCGGATCGCGTGTCGCGGAACTGGACCGCGAGGGTGGGTCGGGGAATGCGTCATCCGTTCAGGCCGGCGCGGTCGCGCCCTCCGATACCTTCGCGCCGAAGGTCCCGGCGACGAAGCCCTGGAAACCCTGGATCGCGCAGCGATTCAGGTACAGCGACAGGCCGCGCAGCCCGCCCAGCTCCTCGCCGCCGCCGGCGCGGCCGGGACCGCCGTGGTTGGTGTGCGGCAGGACGAGCCCCGGCGCAGTGGCATGACCGGCCAGCTTGTCGGACATCGTCCAGACGCGACCGAGCCACGGCGCGACACCCTCCACGACCGCGCCGAGCCAGCGCGGGTCGTTCGAGTACACGCTCGACACCAGACCGCCACCGCCGCGATTGCACAGCGCGGCGGCCGCCTCGGGCGCGCCGTCGTACGGCAGGATGCTGGCGCAGGGGCCGAAGACCTCGTGCTCGTGGAAGACCTTGGCATTCGCGTCGACCGCGACGAGCAGCGTCGGACGCACGAAGTAGCCGCGCGAGCCGATCGGCTCGACGCCGCCGCAGGCCGCGCGCGCGTAGTGCTGCAGGCGCTCGATGCCCGCGCGCACATCGCGCAGCGCCTCGGCGCTGGCGAGCGGACCGACATTCGTCTTCGCGTCGGCGGGGTCGCCGACCACCAACCGACCCAGCGCGGCGGACAACTCGGCCACGACCTCGTCGACGCGAGCCTTGGGCACCAGCACGCGGCGCGTGGCCGTGCACTTCTGCCCGGCCTTCTGTTGGATGTCGAGCGCGACGTTCGCGAGGAAGGCGCCGTAGGTCTCGCTCCCGGATTCGACGTCGGCAGCGAGCACGGCCGCGTTGAGCGAATCGGCCTCGATATTGACCCGCGTGTTGTGGCGCACGAGCGCCGGGTGCCCGCGCAGCCTCGCCCCCGTCGCGCTGGAGCCGGTGAACGCGAGCGCGTCCTGCGGCCCCATGTGGTCGAGCAGGTCGCCGGCGCTGCCGCACAGGAACTGGTAACTGCCCTCGGGCAACAACTTCGACTCGACCAGAACTTCTGCGATGCGCCAGGCCACCAACGCGCTCGGCGTGCCCGGCTTCTCCACCACCGGCATGCCGGCGAGCAGCGCGCAGGCCATCTTCTCGAGCATGCCCCAGGCGGGGAAATTGAACGCGTTGATGTGCACGGCGACGCCCGGGCGCGGCACGTGCACGTGCTGGCCCCAGTAGCGCGCGGTGCGACCGAGCTGGATGCCCGCGCCATCGGGCAGCACATTGCCCTCCGGCAGCGCCTTGGCGAGGCCCGCGTAATACGCGAGCGTGCCGGTCGCGCCGTCGATGTCGAACTTCGCGTCGCCACGCGTGTTCCCGCCGTTGGCCACCGACAGTTCGATCAGCTCCTCGCGCTTGGCGTGCAGCGCCTGGGACAGCCCCAGCAACAGCTCGCCCCGACGCCGGAAGCCGAGCGCGCGCAGCGCCGGACCGCCCTGCTCGCGCGCGTGCCGCAGCACTGCCGCCATGTCGACGCCGCCGGTTCCGCACTGCGCCAGCGGCTCCTCCGTCGCGGGATTGTAGAGCAGCGTCGGAGCGCCGCTGCCGGTCTGCCAGCGGCCGAGCACGTACGAGGAAAGGGTCTGCATGACGGTGGGAGAAGGGGCTTCTTGCGCGCGCAATCTATCAATTCGCGGCAGTCAGCGCGGCGCGCAGCCGCTCGACGATCTCCGGATGTTCGGCCGCGACGTCGCGGCGCTCGAGCGGATCGCGTTCGAGGTCGTAGAGCGCCAGCGCGGGCACCGGGTAGTCGCCCGCGCCTCCGGGATCGAGTCCGTCCGGATTCAGCACCAGCCGATGGCGGCCGTCGCAGGCCGTGCGGATCGCCGCGCGCCAGCCGCCGACGGCGGGGCGTTCCTGCCACGTGCTGCGGGGGCTCGAATCGGTGAGCGCGAGCAGCGATCGACCGACGCCGGAGGGACGCCCTTCGAGGCCGAACCACTCGAGCAGCGTCGGCGCGACGTCGCCGAGCTCGACCGGTGCATCCAGCACGCGTGCACCCGTCAGGCTGCCCGGATGACGCAGCAGCAACGGAACCCGCAGAGAGGAGCTCCACACCGAGCGATCGGCCACGAGCCAGCGATTGCGCTGGTACAGCTCCTGTCCGTGCGTGCCCGCGAACACGAGTACGCTGTCCCTCAGCAAGTCGTGCGGCTGCTGGTCGGAGTACTTGCCGGCCCACAACTGCAGGAACGAGCGCACCAGCCAGTTCACGCGCGCCAGCTCGCCGTCGTAGGCGGCGACCACGCGCTCCAGATCGAGCGCGCTTGGTTCCAGCTCGCGTTTCTGCACCGCCTCGATCCACGCGCTCGACCCGCTGGCCGGGCTCTGTGCGTCCGGATCGTCGAACAGCTTCGCGAAATCGACGCTGCCCAGCGGTGTCGGCTCCCACGGCGCGCGCGGGCCGACGAAGTGCAGCCACACGAACAGCGGGCGCGGATCCGCGGGCCCTTGTTGCTTCAGCCAGGCCAGCGCCTGCTTCACGACCGCGTAATCGGGATCCGCTTCTCCCGCGGCCATCGCCTCGTAGTGCGCGAAACCCTGCGCGAGTCCCTTCGCAGCGTCGAGCCCGGGCGCCGCGACGAAGGCCGCGCTGCGGAATCCGGCGCGCGCGAAGCGCTCGGCCAGCGTGTCAGCCGATTCGGAGAGCGCGTCGTCCTCTCCGAGCACGCCCAGCGAAACGGGCGCGCGCCCCGTCATCAGGCTCGCCAGCGCCGGCAGGTCGGCCGCGCTCGGCGAGTACGCGTTCCACCACAGGACTCCCTGTTCGGCGAGGTCGTCGATCGACAGGTTCTCACCGCGCTCGCGCTGGTCGGGCGCGGTTTCGATGCGCGTGGTCGTGCGCGGGTACAGGTACGCCGACAGGTGGTCGGCGCGTGCGCCCGCGCAGGTCAACAGCAGCACGTGCCGCGGCGGCGTTCCCGGGCGATCGCGCTCGCCAGAACAGCAGGCGAGCACGCACACGAGCAGCGACAGCACGCGCATTCTCATCGGAACAGGAGCCTACCCGCTCAGCGCGCGTGAGCCCAGGCCGGCAGCGCATCCTGGATCCCCCACAACGGTCGCAGCCAGAAGTGGAACACGAGCGTGATCAGCGCGATCAGCAGGAGGTCCATCATGGCCCCGTGGCGCGCCATCACCGGCGCCGGAACCATGCGCGTCGCGTACGCGAGCGCGTTGGGCGGCGTGCCGACCGGCAGCATGAAGCCGACCGATGCCGCCAGCGTCGCCGGCAGCAGCACGACCAGCGGGTTCAGACCCGCCGCTTCGGCGGCGCTGGCCAGGACCGGCAAGAGCACCTGCGCGGTCGCGGTGTTCGACGCGATCTCGGAGAACAGCGCGATGCACGCGACCACGCCGAGCACGACCTGCCAGCTCGGACGGCCCTCGATCCAACCGGCCAAACCGCGTCCGATCAGCTCGTCGAGCCCGCTCGCGCGCACGCCGGCCGCCAGGCAGAATCCGCCGCCGATCAACAGCAGCACGTCCCAGGGCATGCGCTCGGTGATGCGCCAGTCCAGCAGCCGTCCGCCGCCTTCGCCGGGCAACAGGAAGCCGAGCGCGGCCAGGCACAGCGCGACCGTCGCATCGGTGACGCGCCCCTCCGCGCCGAACCACCGCTGCCAGCCGGGAATCCGCAGGGCGCCGAGATCGAGATCGGCGCGCGTGATCCAGGCCAGCGCAGCGGTGGCGAACAACAGGGCCATCGTGCGTTGCGCGCGCGTCCACGGACCCAGGACCGCGCGCTCGCGCAGGATCTCGTCGGCGCCGGCGCGCCCGGCGGCGCCGGCGGCATCGGTCGCGGCGCTGCGCCCGAGCTTGCGCGACAACAGCCACCAAGCCAACGGGATCCACAACAAGAGTACCGGCGCCCAGCCCAGCATCCATGCGCCGAACGCGATCTCCGGTGCCGCCTCGTAGCGCGTGCGGAGCTGACCGATCAAGACCTGATTCGGTGCGGTGCCGACCGGCGTGCCCATGCCGCCGACCGAAACGCCGTAGGCGATCGCCAGCAACAGCGCGCGCGCCAGCGGCGTGGACCCGTCGCCGCCCACGGCGCGCGCGACGGCCAGCCCGATCGGGATCAGCATCAGCGCCGCCGCCGTATTGTTGAGCCACAGCGACAAGAACACGCCGGCCATCAAGAAGCCGAGCACGAGTCGCCGCGGCGCTCCGCCGACGCGCGCGAGGATCGCGAGCGCCATGCGCCGGTGCAGGTCCCAGCGCTCCAGGCCGAGCGCGATCAGCATTGCGCCGAGAAACAGCATCACGACGTCGTCGAAGTAGTGCGGCGCGGCCTGCTTGGCGCCGAGCACGCCGAGCAGCGGGAACAGCGCAGCCGGAAGCAGCGAAGCAAGACCGATCGGCACCGCCTCGGTCACCCACCATGTCGCCGTCAGCACGGTCACCGCCGCGGCGCTGCGTTGCTCGCGCGTCAGCGCGTCGCCGGGCCACAGCAGCACCAGCAGGAACAGCGCGGGCCCGAGCCAGCGGCCGACCTTCGCGACGCGCGAGCCCGCGGTGACTTCGTTCACTCCGCGCCACCTGTTTCGGCCGCGATCCAAGCCGCGTAGCGCGGATCGACCTGCGCGGCGTCGAGCACCACGAACTCCCACACCTCGTACGGATGCACGCGCGCGACGGCCTGGCGGCAGTTTTCGACGCGCGCACGCGTCGTCTTCACGACCAGCAGCACCTCGCGCGCCTCCTCGACCGCTCCCTTCCAGCGGTAGATGCTGGCGAGCCCGGGCACGAGGTTCACGCAGGCCGCGTGCCCGGGCTCGACCAGGGCCCGCGCCAACGCGCGCGCGACGGGCTCGTCGGGCGCGGTCACGAGAATCACTGCGATCGCCTCGTCCATGGATCGGCGAGGATCGCGCCTGGGGCTCGGCTCGACAAGCCCGTGCGCCTAGAATGTCGTCCCCCATGGGCCTGTTCGAGCGCGCCGTCCTGTCCACCCTGCCCTATGTCCCGACGCCGCTGATGCGCCGGCTGGCCTCGCGCTACATCGCCGGCGAGCGGCTCGAAGACGCGCTGGCGCGCATCGCCGCGCTGCAGGCGGCCGGGCACGCCTCGATCATCGACGTGCTGGGCGAGGACGTGCGCGACGAGGCGCACTGCCGCGAGGTCGTGGATGCGTACAAGCGCTGCGCCGAGGCCGTGTCCGAGCGCCGCCTCGACTGCTACGTGTCGGTCAAGCCGACGCACGTCGGGCTCAAGCTGTCCGAGGAGCTGTGCTACTCGCTCTACTCCGAGCTCGCCGAGCACTGCCGCGCGCGCGGCCTCTTCCTGCGCGTCGAGATGGAGGACGCGCCGACCACCGACGGCACGCTGCGCGTGTTCGAGCGGCTGCGCCCAAGCTTCGCGAACGTCGGCATCGTGCTGCAGTCGCGGCTCTTCCGCACGCCCGACGACATTCGCAAGCTGGCACCGGGCCCGCTGCACGTGCGCATGGTCAAGGGGATCTACCTCGAGCCCGCCGCGATCGCGCACACCGAGCCGCAGCCGATCCGCGATGCATACGTCGAATGCACGCGGCTGCTGATCGAGCGCAAGGCCTGCGTGTCCTTCGCGACGCACGACGAGCAGCTCGCCGACCGGTTGATCCCGCTCGCCGAAGGCTCGGGACAGCCGCGCGAGGCCTTCGAGTTCCAGGTGCTGCTCGGCGTGCGCGAGCCGCTGTGGAGCACGTGGAAGGCGCGCGGCCAGCGCGTGCGCGTCTACGTTCCCTTCGGCCCGGAGTGGCGGCCGTACAGCCTGCGCCGCATGCGCAAGAATCCGCAGATCCTCAAGCACGTGATGAAGGCGGCGCTGACGGGCGGTTGAACACGACCGACTCACCTGGCGGCGCGCAGTGACCTGCGCCAGATTCGATCACCTGCGCCAGATTCGATACAGCGGCGCATTACGAGCGGCGCCGACCAGCGCGTCAGCGGCTCTCGGGCTGCCCGCCTGAAGTCCGAGCGGCCTTGCGGGCAACCAATCGGTCCAGGACTCCAAGTTCACCGAGCCCGCGGACAAGTCCGGTCGCGCACATGTCGTGGAGCAGCGGCGATGGGTGCGGATTGTTCGGCTCGACCGCGAGCGGCGAACGCGCGTGCGAGGCCGGGTTCAACGGCTCGCCCTGGTGCTGCAGCATCCAATTCTGCATCGACTCGAGCATGCTGATGATCGGAATGTTCCGCGCGCGGGCCTCGGCCAGCATGCGCGGCACCGGTTCGGAGAATTCGCAAAGCGTGAATACGACGAGTTCGAAGCCGTGCTCGTCACGCAGAGCGATCAGTTCGTCGAGCGCGCGACCGAAGGCCTCCCAACCGATCATGTCGCGATAGTGTGGGGCGATCGGCCCGGCTAGGGTCGAGTTCGGCAGCAAACTCCTCGGGGACCGGCAGGAAGGCACCGTAGTCCGGTCCAACCTGAGGGCCCTTCTTCAGGTATTCGTAGAGGAACGAGCGGCTCGGGTTCCAGACGTTTTTCTCAGCGATCAGGTAGATCGGCAATTCGAGGTCATTCGGCACGAAATCGATCACGACGAGATCGGGCGCCAACGCCAGCCCCTTCTTCTTCAGGGTCTCGACCTCCATGACCGTGGTGTACCCCGGCACGGCCGTATTGACGGTATGCCAGCGACGCTCGGGTCGATGCTTGTTCAAGCGCCGCTCCAACACCGACATGTAGGGCTCACCGTCGCCCACGCCGTGCCCGAACATGACCGAATCACCGAGGCCCAGGACGACGATGTCATCCGGCTCCTTGGAAGCCGGCAACTCGGCCGAGCGAAAGCCGCGACTGTCCGTGCTGAGCGGCCGGCCCTTGAACGGCACGTCTCGCATGTTCGGACGAAGTTCGTAAGTGATGCGCGGCTCGACGCTCGGGCGCAGGATGTCGACGAAGGCGACACGCCCGCTTGGTCGGTTCGGCATGCTGGAGGTGATCGCACGCTCGAACGTCTTTTCGTTCTCTTGGTGCGCACGCCAGCGCATCAGGATCTCGCCCCCTACGAGAGCGGAGATACCGAGCGAGAGCGTGAAGAGCCCGAGGCGCGACCAGAGCGTGCGTGATCGCGCTGAAACCATCACGCCCTCGACTCGATCATCAACTTGCGCACGTCCCCATGTGCGCATGGCACCGCGAGGATGTGCCTGGGTGGATCAAGCGGTCCATCGACTGCCTCGGCGCGATCAAGAAGTGACTGTTGCAAGCGCACACGGAGTATACACGCAGGCAGAATGACCAAGGAGAACTCGCAGCGTGAACGCGTCGCAAGAGCGCGAATTCGCCGCAGCCTGGAAGGCATGCCGCGCACGGGGCCTGTCCGCGCCGGCCGAGGGTGTCGCGGTCGATGCCGGCTCGACCTGAGGTTGGGTAGACTGCGGCGCATGGACGCGCATACGAAGCCAGGGGCATGCGAGCGTCCCTCGAATGAGTCTGGATCTCTACGACCGACCCTTCGAGCCGGCTGACCACGCCGCGGTCGCTCGCATCGCGCGCCCGCTCGGGCGCGCGCGCTGGACGCGCAAGCAGTTGGCCGAGTACCTGGGCCTGCCGGGCGGATACGCGCGCGTCATCGCCGAGCGCGCTCGGCCCGCTCACGCGATCGGGTGGTTCCTGCTGATCGACACGCCGGAGCATCTGTACCTCGCGAACATCGCGGTGGCGGCCGAGTTCCAGCGCCGAGGCGTGGCCGCCTACGGCTTGCGCTGCATCGAGCGCTATGGCCGCGAGCACGGCTACCGGCGCATCGCGCTCGACGTCCCACAGGACAATGCGGCGGCACGAGCGCTGTACCTCGCGCATGGCTATCGAGCGGCCGCGGCGGCGGCGCGATTGCCGCGCGATCAGGACCATCGGATGACGAAGACGCTGCGGCGGTAGCATGTGCGCCATGAAGACGCCTTGGATCCCCGTGCTGCTGTGCCTGCTCGTCTCCGGCTGCTTCGTTTCGCGGTCGACCCGCAATCCAGCGCTCGCGCAGCAGGCGATCGCGGACCTGCCGCGCGGCACGGATGCACAACAAGTGCTCGATGTGCTCGGAGCACCGAGCCAGGTCGTGCAACTCGGACTGCGCTCGGCCTGGCTCTACGAGCACGTCAATCACAAGCGCGCGGGCTTCACCGCGATCGTCGTGACGCTGCTCAACGAGGATTTGCGCAGCGACCGGGTCTGGCTGTTCTTCGACGAGCAGGGCAAGCTCGCGCACGCGGGCGGCAGCTTCGATGCCGACGGTGCGAAGTGGGCGATGCCGTGGCAGGACCTGGATGGGAACTGAGCGCGGCCTGCTTTCCCGAGCCTGCGGCCTCTTGCTCGCGGCTCTGCTCGCGAGCGGATGCCTGAGCCTGCGTTGGCGCCGGTCGACGACGGACCGCCCGCCCGAATCCGAGCGGCTCGCCGCGCTCGTGCCCGGCGTTTCCGATCTCGACGCTTGCCTGCACGAACTCGGGGCGCCGAACGAGGTGTGGGAACTGCCGGGCGGCGGCACCGCGCTCGCCTGGGCCTGGAGCAAGAGCCGGTCGCTCGGCGCTTCGGTCAGCATCCCGCTCGCGGAACACGCGAACGCCAGCTTCGACTACGACCGCGCCGACGCGACCCGCGAGGCCTACGTCGCATTCTTCGACAGGAGCCTCGTGCTGCGCGAGCTGCGCCGGGGGCGACTGGCGGACCTGCGCGCGGCCACGTCGCCGTCGCTGCCCGAGCCGCTGCTCGAGCCCGACGCGGAGCAGTGAGCGACGCGGCCGCCCGTGCCGGACCTCGCATCGGCCGCGGGCCTGCCGGGCTGTGCGTGGAGTCATCGACCCTGGCCTGACTGACTGCGCGCATCCAAGCGCTCGCGGTTGTCCACCTCGGGAGACCACCAGCCGTTGGGGCTCCAACGGACGCGCGCAGCCAACCAGACCAAGGTCCCCCCACGCCTTGCAGCTCCGGGATTGCCCCTGCAAGCTGGCGCGATGCGTTGGGCCTTGCTCCTGCTTGGACTGGCGTCCTGCGCGGCCGGCCCGCCGCGAGTGCCGGCCCCCAGTTCCGACGAAGGCGAGAGGCGGCAACAGGAGCTCGACTGGCTGGTGTCGGCGCTCGAGTGGCGCCATCCCGATCTGCACTCGATCACGCCGCCGGCGCGTTTCGAGGCCGAGGTGGCCGAGTTGTGCGAGCGACTGCCGAGCGCGACGCCTCAGGCGGCCTTCGTCGGCCTCCTGCGCATCGTTGCCTTGGTGGGAGACTCGCACACGCGGTTGCAGGACTACGGACCGGTCGAGGAGCGCGTCACGCCGCTGGTGTATGGCGCCTGGCCCGAAGGCTGGTGGGTGGTCGGCGTGCAGCCCGAGCGCGCCGACCTGTTCGCCTGCCGGCTGATCGCGATCGAGGGGCGGCCGCCGGAGGAGTGTGCGCGGGTGCTCGCGCCGCTAGTGCCCCACGAGAACGAGATCGTGTTGCGCCAGGGCGTGGCCAGGCTGCTGTCACTGCCGCAGGTGCTCGCCGAGGTCGGTCTGGCGGCCGATCCCGCGCGCGTGACGCTCAGGCTGCGCGACCCGGGAGGCCTGGAACGCGAGCAGGTGGTCGAGTCGGTTGCCCAGGCTGATCTGCAGGGCTGGACCGCTTATGCGCCCCCGGACTGGGAGAACCCGATGTACCGCTCGCGCATGGACGCGCTCTGGTGGTGGACCGTGCTGCCCGACGCGCGCACGCTCTACTTCCAGTACAACCGCTGCGCGCAGACCCTCGAGCGGCCCTTCGTCGCGCAGGCGACCGAAATTCTCGAGCGCCTCGATCGCGGCGACCTGAAGCGCCTGGTGATCGACCTGCGCCACAACGGCGGCGGCGACAGTCGGGTCTTGCAGCCGCTCCTCGACGGTCTGTCGAAGCGCGCGCCGTGGCGCGGTGGCGAACGCCTCGTCGTCCTGATCGGAAATTCGACCTACTCCTCGGCCCAGTTGAACGCACAGATGCTGCGCCGCGAATTGGGCGCACGGCTGGTGGGCGAACCCAGCGCGCAGAAGCCCAACAGCTTTGGGGAGGTGCGCTCTTTCCGGCTGCCTTTCTCGGGCCTGGAGGTCGGCTGCTCGACGCGTCGCTTCCGTCTGGTGGACGGCGATCCGCCGACCTTCGACCCCGATGTGCACGTGCCGACCACCTTCGACGACGTGCACTGCGGTCGCGACCCCGTTCTGGAATGGGTGCTCGCTCGTCCGCCGGGCTAGCGCGACCTCGTGCCCGCTCGTCTTCTGCAACTCGCGCATTCAGGGCGAGTGCATCCCCACCTCGAGCGCGAGCCGCGCCCGCGCAGCGTCACCGGAACGCACGCGGAACGGACCCTGGTCGGGTCGACTGCGCGTCGGCTCCGCGGGCACTACCGCTCGTGGTCGAATGGACCGATCGACCACCGGCAGAAGTGGACGCGCAGCGAACCAGACCAAGGTCCGCTTACTGCGCGATCATCGAACCTGGAACCGGCGCCCGGCATCGGGCACGCGGATCCGTCGTATCTCGTGCTCGAGTCGATCCCGAGCAAGTCGCCCGGCACCTTCCTCCCCGCCGCCCCCCAGGCTTCAGCGTGCGCCGGCAACCGCCGGCAACGCGTATCACGCGCTCGCTTCTGCGTGCTCGCGCCCGCTAGAACACTACAGCATCCAGGCAGGCCGCCAGTTCGGCCATACGGCGTTCGTGGCGTTCGCCGAGTTGTCCACGCGCTTCGACAGAGGCGCGCGGCGACGGCTCGATCGCGCGCTGCCCGTGACCGATCGATCTCCGCATGCCGGGGGATCCCGGCGGGGGGCTGCGCAAGGAAGGGAAAGTGGTAGGGCTCAGGTTGAGCGTTGGAGAGACCTCCGGAGTGGTCCGGTCGCGGCGGCCCACTTGCGCAGACCCTTGGGTAGTACCGATTCACCACAGCTGAGACACCGCGATCCCCTTCGCCGCTTTGGCACAGCACTAATGGACATCAAGCGATTCGCAATCAGCATCTGCCTTGTTCTCTTCCCGCCAGTCCTGGCGGCGCAGAACGTCGTCGTGCTAGCGCCGAGCGCCGGTCCTGGAGTCGACGCGACAACGCTGCCGTCCGCGATCGCGCTTGCGGCCGATGGTGACATCGTGTTGATCAAGGCCGGAACGTACTCGAACGGAGGATCTCCGAACGAAACCGTCATCAGTGCGAAGTCGATCACGCTCGTCGCCGACAACGGCGCCGCCGTCACGCTCCAGGATCGATTGCGGATTCAATCGATCGGCGTGAACCAGCGCGTCGCGGTGCGCGGGATCAAGGTTCAATACCCCCTTCTGACTGGAGGTACGCCGGCCCTCGACGTGAGCAACTGCCTCGGCACGCTCTGGTTCGAGGATTGTGAGTTCAATCTCACCTTGCTCCTTCCGAGTGGCACGGGAGCCGGTGTCGCCGTACGGGCGACCTCCTGCGCCGCGCTGCTGTTCGCGCGCTGTTCGATCCAAGGAGCTTCGAGCGGCGGAACGACGGTTCAGAGCGGAGCCGACGGCTACGTTGGCACGCAATCGAGTGCCGCGTTCTACGAGTGCACAGTCAAGGGGGGCACTCCCATGGCCGTCGAGGGGAATGGCGGCAGCGGCGCCACGCTGAACGGCGGATTGCTGTTCGCGTCTGGATCGACGTTCGTCGGCGGCAGCGGCGGTCCCGGCGACACGTTCTTCAAGTGCCCCGGGGACGGCGGTGACGGCATTCACCTCGCAACGGGCGCGCCGGCGCTCGTCAGCCTCGCGTTGACGGCAGTAGGCGGCTCAGCGAGCCCGAGTAGCGCGTTCTGCTTTGGTCCGGGGGCAGATGGCGTACCCGGCCAAGGCGTGCGCGTCACGAGTGGCGTGCACAGCGCGCTTTCCGGCACGGCGCGCACCTTCCACGTGAACCCGACCGCGCGCGAAGGCGGGACCATCATCAAGTCCTATGGAGCTCCGGCGGGTGACTTCGCTTACCGCAGCTACTCAGGCTTCAGCGGATTCACCTACTTCCTCGCTTACAAAGGAGTGCTCGGGCTGTCGCTGGGGGCGCCGATCAACACGAAGTTCGACGGGCTCATGCCCGCTTCGGGAACATTGGCGGTGCCGAGCACGATCGGCCCGCTGGCGGGGACCGTCGAGGGAGTGACGTTGTTCCTGCAGGGCAGTTTCTACAGCGCGAGCAGCGGGATCTTGCTCGGAACTCCCTCGTTCACCGTGCTGCTGGATTCGTCGCTGTAGAGTTCCCGCAACGCAGGGTTCGCTGCATGCTTCGTGTAATGCGCGTGGCTCTCGAGCGCGTGCGCCGCCGGGCCTCGGAATCCGGAATGCGACCGCCGGTGTAGGTTCGCGATCGAGTTTCGTGCGTTGCCCGCCGCGCAGCCTGAAGCGCTGCTTGGCTGCGCCCAGCCCGGCGAGCCACGCGAATACGTCCGTAAGCGCGGCGGCGACCACGAGCAGGTGCTCGCAATTCGGGTAGATCCGCTGCGCCGCCGAAGTCGAGCCTGCCGCGACCATCGGGCGGTGCGAGCCCTGGGCGCCGCGGCGCCCGAAGTCGCGCGCGCCCGCGCCGAACGAGATCGGCGGGCCAACCCACCCCCTGGGCCGATGCCGAGTGCGGCAAGTAGGATGGTCCAACCCGCGCAGCGCAGGCTGTCTCGCCGCGCGAACCAGCCGACTCGCGTCCCATTCCCACGCGCCGATGTCGAAACTCACCTTGCGCCTTGCCGCCGGCTCCCTCGCCCAGTTGTTGATTCTCCCGTTCGTCGCGACGTGCAGCGGGAGCGGAGGAGGTAGCGACCGGCCTCTCCAAGTCAGCTCCCGCTTCCAGCTTCGACGGCGGGATCGCACGCGCGTGGATGAACGAGTTGTACGAGCTCGTGAAGGCGAATGGAACGCAACCGGCACCGGCGGCCCGCTTCTACGCCTACAGCGGAATCGCGCTGTACGAGTCCTGCGTGCGCGGGATGAACACGCACCAGTCGCTCGAGGGACAGCTCCAGGCACTGCCCGACGTCCCCGAACCGTTCAATCAGGTGTACCACTGGCCGAGCGTCGTGAATCGCTGCATGGCCGTGATGGCGTCGAGCCAATTCCCCGGGGATCAGGCACAGATCGACGCGCTCGAGGACTCCTTCGACCTGACCTTCGATGCGACGGTCGCGGCCGCGGTTCGCCTGCGCTCGGCGGTGTATGGCGAGAGCGTCGCGAACGCGATCCTCGCCTGGGCCGCCACGGATGGCCAGGCGACGCTGGCCGCCTGCGGCTCGGCCTTCGTGCCTCCGGTCGTCGATGGCCCCTGGTCCGGGACGGGCACCGGAGATTTCCCGTGCTGGAGCGCTCTGCGGCCGTTCGTCGTCACGGATGCGATCGAGTGCCGGCCCGGGCAGCCGCCCTTCTTCTTCACGCTTCCGACGACCGAATGGTACGCGGAGGCGCTGCAGATCTACTTCCTGACCGGGGATGCCGGCGCCAGCCTGAATCCACAGAAGATCGAGATCGCCAATTACTGGGACGACGCGCCGACGACAACGGGCACGCCGACCGGACACTGGCTCGGGATCGTCGGAGTCGTCACGCGCGACATCCCCGCCAACAATCGCCTCGACATCGCGGCCGAGGCGTTCGCGCGCGCCGGCATCGCGGCCGCGGATGCCTTCATCACGTGCTGGTACACGAAGTACGACAAGTACCTGCAACGGCCGGTCACCTACATCCAGGCCAATATCGACTCGGACTGGACTCCGCTGCTCGCGATGCCGAATCATCCGACCTACACGTCCGAGCACGCCACGCAGGCCGCCGCGATCGCCCAAGCGCTGACCGACATGTTCGGACCCACGGCGTTCGTCGATACCACGCACACCGACCTCAATCCCGAGCTCGGCTACGTGGACCGCTATTTCGACAACTTCCTGGTGGCCGCCCAGGAGGCGGCGTCCGGGCGCCTGTTCGCGGGCGCTCACTATGCATTCGACACGAGCGAAGGGTTCAACAGCGGCGTCTGCGTCGGCAACGTATTGAACGCCGGGCTTCAATTCCTGAAGTGAGTGCGCCGGGCGGCGACTGAAGTTCTCGACGAACTGCAGGCCGCGGACTCGCGAGTCTCGACCGCGCTCCCGCTACGGCAGGAATTCGATCTCGAGCGCGTTCGACAGTCCAACCGACTGCGGGAGACTCGGGTCGAGGTAGCCGAACTGCCCGTACAGCGTGAACGGACCGCCTCCCCCGAGGATCGGCCCTTGCGTCACGCTCCCGCTCGCGCTGGTCAGGAATGGCAGCAACAGCAACGCCGATTGCAGCGGGACGACGGTCCCGCCGAACAGCGGCAGCGGATTGTTCGTGCTGCCGACGACGAGTACGGCCGGCTGGAGCGGCGCGGCCCCCACGAGCTTCAATTGAGCCGTGCTTCCGCTCGACAGATCGCCGCCGCACATGCTCGCGTACGAGCTTCCCGGTCCGCCGTAGCCGAGGTTGGTCTGACAACTGTCCGTCCGGTGCAGCAACACGGCTCCGCTCTGGCCGGTGCTCTGATTGCTCGCCATCACCGCGACGTCACCGGCGTCGTTGATGCCGTTCCCGAAGCTGGTCCAGAGGAACCACTGGCCCTGCGAGGTATCGATTTGATTCTGCAGGTTGTAGGAACCGAAGCCCTCGAGCCTGACCCAGATCGAGCTCGCAATCTGCATCACGGTGTCGCCGGCCGCGTTCAGCTCATAGGCCGCATTGTATTTCCCGCAGCCGCTGAGGATCTGCCAACCGACTCCGTCGGTGTAGCGTGCGGCCTGCTGACTGCAACTGGTACTGGTCGCGAGCAGCGCAGCGCCGGCCACCTGCCCGGGTTCGTTGATGTCGTACGCGTAGACGCCGACATAGTTCGACGGCAGGCCGGTCGGCACGCCGAGGTTCTCAACGCTCACCGTGTCGAGGTCGAGGCGCTTCGGTGAGAACGAACCATCGACGAGCACGCGCTGGTTGTTGATCGCCTTGGGGCCGGACACGCCCGTGGCGGACAGGTCGAGCGGCCCGCCCGGCGCGCTGAACAGCGTCGGTCGTGTGAAGAGCCCGCTCTTGCACGTGCCGACCACGTCCCCGACGTCGTTCAGGGCGCTCGCGGCTCCTTCGGTGGTTCCCGGCAACAGCGGCAGGAGCTGCACGCTGTAGCCGCCCGCGCCGTTCGGCGTCCACAACACGGGCCTGCCTGCGATCTCCGGTGTGAAGCTCGTCCCGACCGTGCCGCAGACCGCGCCCGCGGCATTGATGTCGGCAGCAAAGCTGCTCACGTAGCCGGGCGGCAATGGCAGGTCGAGCATGCCCTGTCCGACGCCGGCGACCCAGCCACGCACGCTACCGCCGGAAATCGTGCGCCAGCCGACCGCGACGCCGGCATTGCTCAAGGAGGCAACCGTAGTCGCGGTCCCCAAGAACTGCGCGGTGTAGCTCGGCGCCTGAGCGGACACGAGGAAGCCGTGGAGAAGGAGACCGATCCCAAGAACGACGCGCGGGGAATGGAACATGGGTGACTTGCGTGCAGATGCGGACGAGAAGCACAGGACTGCGCACGTGAATGAGCCCGACGAAGTTCGACGGCTCACGGCATGCCTCTGCCGCCGCGGATCCCCCAGGGCGGCCCAGACTGCCGAACGAGCGTGGAACGACTCAGGTCTATTCAGGATACATCTATCCGCTTATAGATCCAAGCCCCCCCTACCCGCGGTCCGAATCCCGGAATCCCTGGCGACCCTGATGCGGCAGTCACACCGAGAGCAGGCGCTGGTCTCGAGCCCGGCCGGAGCTTGGATCGTCCGCGCGGATCGCGCGGATTCCGCCGCTCGATCAAGGGTTTCCTAGCGCATGCCGATGGACGGATGCGCCCCGTCCCGCACCCCCCATGCCCACCCACGACTCCGAACTCGCGGCGCTGCTCGGTGCCTGCCGACTGCTGTTGCGCAGCATCCTGTCACGAACGCGGACCGAGGACGATGCGGGCGGCTGGACCGTGCGCCTGCGCACGGCGAAGAAGCACGTCGACAAGGCCATCATGAGCCTCAGCCTCGACGAGGACGCGGTCAAGCAGATGCAGGATGTGCCGGCCGGCGAGGTGGACCGCATCACCGCCTCGCTGACCGCGCACCTGGTGCACGATCTGTTGGCCGAGGTGGACCGCGAGCATTCCGCCGAGGTGGACGAGCGCATGGCACCCGTCCGGGATCGCGACGGTTTCCACGGCTACAACTGGGCCATCCCGCTGCCCGAGCTGATGGGCTTCCTGCAAGTGCAGCAGAAGAGCGGCGTGCTGCGCGTCAACACCGGCGGCGAGGTCATCTCGCTCGTGTTCGACGGCGGCGACCTGATCCACGCGAGCAGTGACAATTCCCCGCCGGGCATGCGCCTGGGCGAGTTGCTCGTCTCGCAGAGCGCGATCGACATGCTCCGTCTCGAGCACTTCCTGCTGCGCTACGGAGCCGCGCCCGGACGCCTCGGCGACGCGCTCGAGGCAGCCGGCCTGATCACGAAAGCGGCCCTGCGGCGCGCGCTCGACAGTCAGGTGGCCGGGATCTTCCAGCGCCTGTTCCACTCGCGCGATGCCTACTACGCGTTCCGCGAGGGCCACAGCGTCGCGGGTCCGCAGGTTCGGCGGAACGTGTGCCAGTTGCTGCTGGAAACGTGCCGCGTCCGCGACGAGTCGCAGCGCAAGAGCGCGTAGCGGCGCCTGATCGCGCCCGCGCTCAGCTGTGGATCTGCGACCACTCGACGCGCTGGACGCCGGGCTCGCGCGAGATCTGCTCGAGCAGTTCGGGCGCCTGCTGCGAATTGCGCAGTCGGATGTGGAAGACCAGCACGAAAGGCTGATCCGAGCCGCCGCGATGGCCCGACAGATCCTGGATGCGGATCGAGCGTTCCTTCAGGACGGCGCTGACGCGCGCCGAGACGCTCGAGAATTCGGATCCGATTCCGCTGACGCTGAGCTGCCGGTAGACGACCGGAGCGATGCGGCGCGAGAGCGGATCGAATCCGGCCAGTACGACCAGCACGATCACCGCCCCGACGCAGGCCAACGCGTACTCGCCCTGACCGACGACGATGCCCAGACCTGCCACGGTCCAGATCGTGGCGCCCGTGGTGATCCCCCTCACGATGTCTCCCGCGCGAATGACCGTGCCGGCGCCGAGGAAGCCGATGCCGGTCACGATGCCCGCTGCCAGGCGGTTGGGGTCGACCACGATGCGGCCGCCGGTCGCCGAGGCCGACGCCAGTTCGAACGGGAGCTGGCGCGCCGCGTAGATCAGCAGCGCCGAGGCGAGGCACACGAGCGTGTGCGTGCGCAGTCCGGCGGGGCGTCCGTGGCGCTCGCGCTCGTATCCGATCGCGGAGCCGATCGCGATCGAGAGCAGGATCGGGGTAAGTTCCAGCGCTTCGAATTGCGCGCGGAGTTGCTCGAAGTCCAGCATGGTCAGTCAGCCTCGCCGGGATTGAGTCCGTACGGGTCGAACAGATCGACTGCCGTTGCAGCCCGCCGGTGCTGGCCGAATCCTGCTGCACCGGTGGCGGACAAGCAAGCGGATGAGTTCGGCCACCCGGTCGTGGCTCGACGGGTGCCGGTCTGGAAAGCCGCCGCGCGGCGGACGCCGGCAACACGGTCTGCTCCGGCTCCGCGAACCCGCCGGTAGAATCGAGCGCATGCCCACTGCACGCGGCTCGAAGTCCCCCGCCCCGAAGACCGCTCCGGCGGCGAAGGCCGCGAAACCGGCGGCCGTGAAGCCCGACTCGAAGGCGAAGTCCCCGGCGCCCGCCAAGGCGCGCATGTCGCTCGCGCAGGCGATGGCCGCACTCGAGAAGGCCGGATCCGAGCAGACGCGCAAGACCTACCGCCGCCACGGCGCTCGCGATCCGATGTTCGGCGTCAGCTTCGCGACGCTCAAGGTCCTCGTGAAGCAGATCGGCGTCGACCACGAGCTCGCCCTCGCGCTGTGGGACACCGGCAATCACGACGCGCGCACGCTGGCGGTCAAGATCGCGGATCCCGCCAAGGTCAGGCCCGCCGAGCTGGATCGCTGGGCGCGCGTACAGCGCTCGTGGATGTGCGGCGGCTACGTCGCGATGCTCGCCGCCGAGAGCGCGCACGGTCCCGCCAAGGCGCGCGAATGGCTCGCCTCCAAGGACGATGAGTTGCGCCTGGCGGGTTGGATGCTCGCGGGTCAGCTCGCGAACGCCGACGCGGGCAAGGACGACAAGTGGTACCTCGAACTCGTCGCGCGCATCGAGAAGACGATCCACGCTGCGCCGAATGCCGAGCGCTACGCGATGAACGGCGCGCTGATCTCGATGGGCGGCCGCAGCGCCGCGCTGCGCAAGGCCGCGACGGCGGCGGCGAAGAAGATCGGCGTGGTCGAAGTGGACCACGGCGACACCTCGTGCAAGACGCCGGACGCGGGCCCGTACATCGAGAAGATGTGGGAATTCTCGGCGGCGAAGAAGTTCGATTCGCCGGCCGCGCAGGAACGCGCGCGCGAACCGATGCGCACGCGCTGCTGAACACGGAGCGGCTCGCGGCGGAGTGGCGCGTTCTAGGTGTCGGGGCCTGGCAGATTGTTGCCAAGCGCGCGGGCGCCCGCTCTCGAGTCTTCGCTGCGGCCGCCGCTCTGCAACCATGAACCGACGGACCGTGATAAGCTCGAGACCGGATGTTCCGCTCCATCTTGTCCGGCATGCGCGTCCGCGAACGCCATGGGAATCGGTGCGTGAAGGGTCGCCCGCTTCACGTTCGACCCTGGCGGGTGCTCGCCGCGGCGGCGTTCTTCATCGCTCCGACCTTCACCGCGAGCGCCGTCGCGCAGGACACGCTCTTCACAGTCCACGGCCAAAGAGGCGACCAGGCCGGCTGGATCGTCGATGGTGGCGCTGACGCCGACGGCGACGGCTACGCGGACTTCGTGATGGGAACGAACTGCGCCACGCACGGTCCGCACAGCAACGGCAGCCTCTCGCTCTACTCGGGTCGCACGGGGCTCTTGATCCACCAGTGGAACGGTACGCTGGCCACGGAGTGTCTGGGCTATGCTGCGGCCTTCGCCGGCGACGTCGATGCCGATGGTTTCGCTGACGTGATCGCCGGCTCCTGCCACGATCCGACGGCCGGGCTCTTCGCGGGCAGCGCGACGGTGTACTCGGGCGCGACCGGCGGGATCCTCTACAAGAAGTACGGCAGCGGGCCGGCCCAGGACTTCGGCCTCTCGGTCTCGACCGCGCGCGACACGGACGACGACGGCTACTCGGACTTCGCCGTAGGCGCCCCGGGCCATCCGGCGAGCACCAGCTACGCCGGCAGCGCGCACATCTACTCCGGCGCGAGCGGAGCGGAGATCCGAACCTACACAGGCGCTTCGCCCTATGAGTTCTTCGGCTGGTACGTCAACTCAGTGGGCGACATGGACGGGGATGGGAGGCCGGAGCTGGCGGTCGGCGCGCCCTTCAAAGACGCCGGGCTGCTGGTCGATGCCGGGATGGTACGTGTCTACTCGGGCGCGAGTGGGGCTGTACTACAGGAGCACTACGGCAGCGCCTCCGACCAGTGGCTGGGGATCAGCGTGGCCTCGGCCGGTGACGTGAACGGCGACGCGTACACCGATCTTGTCGCGGGCGCGACGCAGGGCTGGACCGGCCTGGAAGGCATCGCGCGCGTCTACTCGGGACTGTCCGCGACCGTGATCCACGAGCTCCACGGCGCTGAACCGGCCGACGGCTTCGGGATCAGCGTCGACAGCGCCAGCGACGTCGACCTGGACGGGAGGGGCGACTTCGTCGTCGGAGCCTGGAATGCCTCGGTGGCCGGACTCGGCGCAGGCAGGGTGCGCGTGTTCTCAGGAGCGAGCGGGCTCGCGCTGCTCACCTGGGACGGAGCAGCGCCGGGCGACCGCCTGGGCGCCTCGGTTGCCAGCGGCGGCGACGTGAACGACGACGGCGCAAGCGATCTCGTGCTCGGTGCCGATCGTTCCGACGTGGGTGGTGAAGCCTCGGGCAGCGTCCGGGTGGTCTCCACCAAGCCGCTTGCGCTCACGGGCGAGCCGCACTGGCTCTCGCTCGGCTCAGGTGGACAACAGATCCTGGCGCTGAAAGCCGGCCCGACCCACGGCGGCGCGCTCCACTTCTTGCTGATGAGCGAGGCCGGCACGCAGCCTGGAATTCCCGTCGGCAGTGTCACGCTGCCGCTCAACGCCGGGCTGATCCTGAGCTACAGCGCTTCCGCGCCGAATCAACCGCCGCTGGCGGGCTCGCTCGGGACGCTCTCGGGACTCGGCAAGGCATCGGCGACCTTCACGCTTCCCGCCGGCACCGACCCTGCGCTCGCCGGACTTGGTCTCGACCTTGCCTATTTGTTGCTCGAGGGCGGCACGATCACGCTCGCGAGCAATCCGGTGCCGCTCGCGCTGCTGCCCTGACATGGAGACCCACGGGGCAAGCCCCTGTCCGTCTCTTCCCTTCTTGTGTACTTCCTCCGCCGGTGATGAACGGTGGTGAGTAAGTACGGAGACAGCCGCGAGGCGCGCGCGACGGCGAAGCAGTTCGCGCAACCGGCGGCGCAGGAGCGCGAGCCCGCGACGAATCGATCCCGCGCCTCAGCGCCCGATCGCCAGCCGTCGCGCCAGCACCTCGTGCAGCACGCCGGTGCGCTGGATCTTCTCCTGCGTCACGCGAAAGTCGTACGCCACGCGGTGCCAGGTGACCTTCTCATCCTCCAACACCGCGTAGCAGGCCCGATTGTCCCCGTCGCGCGGCTGCCCGGTCGAGCCGACGTTGATGATGTAGCGGCGGTTGGGCGCGAGGTCGTAGCTCTTCTCCGCCGCCCCCTCCAGTCCGTGGAAGCGCAGTTCGTCGTCGAACAGGCCCGGGTGATGCGTGTGCCCGGCCACGGCGACCCCGTCGAACTGGGCGAAGATCTGGCGCAGCTTGTCGGGATTGAGCAGGCCGTCGGTGGCGAGCACGTACTCGCGGATCGGATCGCGCGGTGAGCCGTGGACGAACAGGAAGCGCCCCTCGACGACGCGGTCGGGCAGCGACCTCAACCACTTCCAGCGCGCCTTCTTCTCGGTCGAGCTGTACCAGGCCGGCTCCATCAAGCGCTTGGTGAAGTCGATGGCGGTGCGCGCGTAGGAATTGAAATCGTAGGCGTCGCGGAACAGCGCCTCGTCGTGGTTACCCATCAGGCACCAGCGCGCATGACCGCGCACGAGGTCGACGCAGTACTCCGGATCGGGGCCGTAGCCGATCACGTCGCCGAGGCAGACGAGGTCCTCGATCCCCTGCGCGCGGATGTGCGCGAAGACCGCTTCCAGCGCCTCGCGATTGGAATGCAGGTCCGAGATGATCGCGACTTTCAAGCACGCCCCCCGGACGCGGCTGGCGTGCTGAACCCCTCCAGGGCGGCGGCCACGACGCGCTCGCGGACCTCCGACAGGCTGCCCTGGATGGTCGCTCCGGCTGCCTTGCGGTGGCCGCCCCCTCCGAAGCGACCGGCGAGGCGCTGCACGTCATAGTCGGTCTTGCTGCGTGCCGACAGCTTGCAGGTGCCCGCCTGGGCCTCGCGCAGGAACAGCACGACCTCGACCGCCTCGACCGAGCGCAGGATGTCGAGCAGGAGGTCGCTGTCGACCAGCTCGCTCTCGCCGGGAGCCGCTCGCGGCAGGTCGATCACCGCGAGCCTGCGCTCGGCGTGGTAGCGCAGGCGCGAGAGGCCGCGCGCGAGCGCGAGCGGGAGCTCGGCGCTCTGGCGCTGGTAGATCGAGCCGTAGATGCGCGCCGGCTCCAGGCCCAGTTCGAGCAACTCGGCGGCGGTTGCGAGCGTCTCCGCATCCGTGTTCGAGTACTTGAACCAGCCGGTATCGGTCACCAGCGAGGTGAACACGCCGAGCGCGCTCGCGCGGTCGAGCTCGACGCCGAGCGCGCGCGCGATGCGGCGCACCAGCAGCCCGCTCGCCGCGCAATCCACGTCCACGAAAGCCTCGTCCCACCATGGCGGTCCGACATGCACGTGGTGGTCGATCACCATCTTGCGCGAGTTCGCCGCGCGCAGCACCGGCTCCAGCGGGCCGCAGCGCGACAGCTCGGAGATGTCGAGCAGCACGGTCCAGTCGTGCTCGGGCAGCGCGCCGCCGTCGAAGGTGCGGAAGCGGAACTCGCGCGTCAGGTAGTCGAACTGCGGCTCCGGCGGATCGGGGTTGTAGATCCAGACCTGCTTGCCGAGCGCTGCGAGCGTGCCGGCCAGCGCGGCCTGGGCGCCGATGCAATCGCCATCGGGCTTGACGTGACCGGCCAGGACGAAGCGCTGCCCGGCGCGCAGCGCCTCCACGGCTCGCCGCTGCGAAGCATCCAATTCAGGGCGGACGGGAGACGGCATTGTGATGGGAATCCGCCGGAGTCTAAGCCTTTTTCGGGCCCGGCTGCAGCGGGCTACCCGCGCGCGGCCCTCGGTCGTGACACCCGCGGCGGGTCGAGCAGGTCCGGGCAACCCGTGGTCAGCACTTCGAGGACCTCGGAGGCCCGCTGCGCAGCGACCCGGAAGCCGACCCAGGCAGCCACCGCGCCGGGCCGCAGCGTGCCGCCGAGCTCGTCGCCGCCCAGCGCGCGGGCACCCTCGACCGTCGCGCTGCGCCAGGCCTGCGCCGGCGCGAGCCAAGGATGGCTCGCGCGCAGCAGGGCCAGTTCGCGCCGCATGTCCAGGCCCTCGTTGCCGGCCAGCGAGTCGGTGCCCAGGGCCACGGGCACGCCGGCCCGCAGCCAGGCGCGCAGGTCGAAGGGCGCGCGACGGAACCAGCGGTGCGCGCCGGGGCAATGCACGACGCACGCGCCGCTCGCCGCGACGCGCTCGCGCTCGGCGGCACGCGCCTCGTTGGCATGCACGAGCAGCGTGCCGGTGCGCAACAGACCGACGGCCTCGAGCAGATCCAGTCCGCTGCAGCGCGGCGATGCCGTGAGCAAGCGCTTCAGCGGGCCGCGCCCGTGCTCGAGCCAGGCATTCTCGGCGGCGAACTCGGCCCAGTGCACGGCGAGCGGCAGGCGCGGTCGGCGTCGCGCGAGGGCGCCGATGCCCCGCAGCAGCTCGGGGCTGGTCGTGTACGGCGCGTGCGGGGACAGCCCCACGCGCGGCCCTGCGCGAGTCGCGAGCCGCAACCGCGCGCGCGCGCTGCGCAGTGCCTCGGCCGTGCGCTCGGTGCGGCCGGCGTCCAAGAGTTCGAGGAAGGCCACGCCCTGCAGGCCGGTCGCGGCGAGCGCGGCATGCGAGCCCGGATCGACCTGGATGTCCCCGACCTGCGTGCACCCGGATTCGAGCAGCGCGCGCGCGCCGGCGCGCAAGGCGTCCGATTGCAGGCGCGCGAGCTGCTCCGGCCGTTGCGCACGTCGCAAGGCGAGCAGTTGCTCGATCCAGCGCGCCATCGAGAGGCCCGGGCGCAGCGCGCGCGCGGCCCAGCCCAGTTCCAGGTGCGCGTGCGCATTCACGAGCCCGGCGGTGACGACACCGTCCACATGCAGCGCGCGGGCCGCGCCACGCGCACGTCGCGCGGCAGTGCCGCGCAGCACGCGCACGACGCGGCCCGCGCGAAGCTCGAGCACGGCGTCCTGCAGAACCACGTCCGGATCGACGACGATCCACCGCGCGTGCAGGCTCTGCGCCGTCGAGCGTTCAGGGGAAGCGGGCGATGGCATTGGTGCGAGACAGCGTGCTCGATGGGCCCGCGAGAACGCAACGGGCTCCGCCTCCCTGCGGATGGCGGAGCCCGTGTGCGCTGCGATCGAACCGCGACTCAGTTCGGCGTCGCGAGGATCTTCAGGTTGGTGACGCCGAAGAACTGGTTCGGGTAGAAGCTGGTCGTGCGGTCGAACATGATCTGGAAGCGAATCATGTTCGAACGCAGCTTGGCGGCCTCACCCGCCGGCAGGTAGCTGAAGTAGTCGTTCAACTCGGCCGGATGACGCACCCAACCGGTGAGCGACTCGGGCAACACCGGACCATTCGGATCGGTCGTGTCGATCGAGCACAGGTTGTCGACCGCCTTGATCACGCGCGCGCCCTGGAATCGCACCACGAGCGGGCTCTTCGCCGCACCACCCAAATCCGAACCGAGGAAGTCTTCGATCGATTGGCCGCCGATCAGAACCGTCGGTTCGCGCCACGAGAGCAGCTGGAACCCCGGGATGTTGGTCACGACGTCGATGTCCCAACCGTAGACATCGTCAGCCGAGCCGGGACCGCCGAGGTCATCCTCCTTGAAATCGAGCAGGAAGTAGTTGCCGCTCGGGCGCAGCCAGCACGATTGCGAGCCGGAATACCCGGTCGGCCCGATGAGCTTGGTGGCGAACAGTCCCGAGGAGAGGATGATGTCCGAATCCGGGCCGCCGAAGGTCGGGCTGGATGGCGCATAGGGAGACACCTTCCCAGCCAACTGTTGGAGGTCGAGCAACGTGGAGGCCTCGACGCGGAGGAAGCCAGCGCCGCCCGTGCCGCCAACCGTCCCGAAGTCACCGACGCCGCCCGGGCCGCCGGAGATGTTGATACGTCCGGGAGTGTCCGCGATCGCCACATCGGGCGCCTGAATCAGCACCCCGCCGCCGGAGCCGCCACCGCCGGGACGCGCGCCCGCGCGCGGGTCGGGCCCGGTGGGAAGGGAAAGCGGAACATAGTCTCCACCCGAACCACCGCTGGCATCGACGAAGCCGTCGACCTGGACGCGGCGCCCGGCTTGCAGTTGCACGGCACCACCGCCGCCGCCGCCGCCGGCGGCGCTGTGCGAGTAGTACTCGAGCAGGTTGTTCGCGTAGAAGGCGCCGAAGATCGGCTTGATGTAGGTGAGGCCGCCGCCTCCTCCACCGCCGCCGGAACCTCCGACCAACTTGTCAAGCTCAGGATCGAGATTCTTGAAGCTCGGATCGATCGAGGCGGCGCTTCCGGCAGCTGAGGGCGGCGGGAACAGGAAGGTCACCAGCCCGGCCAAATTCAGGATTTCCGACGGAGCGCGATTGGTTCCGGACGTGCCATCCGTCGAGAAGGCCCCGCCCGAGCCGATGCCTCCCACCAGATCGCACTGACCGACGATGTCGTAGAAGATCGCGTCCTTGAATTGGACCGGAGGCGGGACGGTCGGATCGGGCGGAGGGCCGTTCGTGGTCGGGAAATTCGGCGGCCAGTGCTGGCCGGCTCCGCCTCCCCCCAAGCTGCTCGCGCCTCCGCCGATGCCCTCACCCGCGGTGCCGTTGATCAAGGCGCCGGGGTTCAGGACGCCCTTCTTGTCGCCACTCATATTGAGCAGCGAGGTCTGCCCGGTATTGTCAGCGCGGTCGGCTCCTCGCCCACCATCGCCACCCCCTGGACCGGCGACTCCGCCGACGCCGCCATCGATGCTGAGGAGCTGCCCCGCCGAGTCGGAGTTCGCCGCCCAGCTCTGGTGGCCGCCCTGGCCTGTCGAATCCTCGATCGGGGAGCTGCCAGTCACGTCGATCAGGCCGCGCACGGTCATCTCGCCGCGCGCGTACAGCCGCGCGGACTTGGCGCCGCTGAAGCGCAGCACCGAGCCGGTATCGACCTGCACGCTCGCAAACTCGAAGATGCCGGTGGTGATGGTCTCGGTGTGCGTCGTCCCAGGCACCGGATCGACGGCCCCCAACGCCACGACGTTCTGGATGCCGCCGAGGCCGTCGATTCCGCCTGCGCTCGAGGTCCCGTTGAGGACTTGCGAAGTCGTGCTCAGCGTCACCGATTGGCCGTTTTCGATCAGCAGATCGCCGAGCCGACCGCTACCGCCGCCGAGGCTGGGGCGCAGGCCTCCCAGGCCCCAGATCGCGCCTGATCGGCGCGTGTCTTCGTTCTTCGTCAGCGTGAACTGCTCGCCGGTGCCGTCGGGGATGATCGTTTCGGAGAAGATGATCAGCTCGGGCACGAACGAGACCGAGCCGAAGTTCTCGAGCGAGTTGCTGCCCAGGTCCAGGATCGTCGCCGGAGTCTTCACGACGACGCGGCGCGGCAGCGTGCCGGTGCCCGAGGAGGGCAGTCCGCCCGACGGCGTGAACTTCACGATCGTCTTCAGCGAGCTCTGATCGATATTGATCTGGAATGTGCCCGACACAACGGTCTGGTCGGAGGTGTCGGTGACGTCCCCATCGGGGTCGACGAGCACCGAGATGGTCGGCGATACACCCGTGACCGGGTTGACCAAAGTGGCCGGGTTCATCACGTCATCGAAGGTGAGCGTGATCAGGGTGTCGCGGAAAACGTCGATCTCGCCATCGGCCGGCACGCCGAAAGCGAAACCGTTCGGCACGCCGAAGGCGTCGTAGCTCGTGACCTTGTCGACCGTCACCGCGACCGACGGCTTGCCCGGCACCGCATCGTTGATGCCCTTGCTCGCGACGACCGTGCAGAACAGTCGCGAAGAGTTGGACAGACCGGCCTGGCTCTTGATGTGCGAAACGCCCGGATTCTGGGTCGAGCCCGGCACGTCGATCTGGTAGGACGCGCCCTGGTCGAGGCCGAAGATCGGGTTGCCGGTCGAATCGAAGGTGACCTGGGGCCGGAAGATCAGGCGCTTCGAGTTGGACGGATCGAGCGAGTAGGTTCCAATCGGCGTCTTGCCGGTCGCCAGGTTGACGACCTTGAAGGTCGACTTGGTCACCGACGCGAGGTCGACGGCCTGCGCGAACTCGACGACGATCTCCTCGTTGACGTAGATCGCATTCGGACCACAGTTCACCTGCGTGCCGCCCTGGCCTGAGCTGCACCCGAGCGAACAGGACACCACGAACATCTTCGAGCTGCCGCCGGTCGAGCCGCCTGGTGCGCCGCTGCCTCCACCACCCGAGCAAGCGCTCGCGGCGAGGCCCAGGCCCAGGACGAAGGCGAGGAGAGGGGTTCCGTTCGACATCATGAGTTCAGAGGAGAAAGGGCGCTGAGGACGGACATGGCACCACGGCGGGACCGGTCACGCGCGGCGCGACCGGACAAGTCTGGACCACGCAGGAGGGACGGGCGAAAGGGGGGGCAAGGTTGCGGGAGGGCACCAAGTCGGAAACAGGGTGCGCGCTGCGTTCCGATGCCGTGAGAACAGCACTAGTGAGGGGTCGAGCACTATAGTGGCCGGTCCCGCGGGGTTGCCACCCTTTTTCACCCGTTGAGGGCCTGCCGACAGTCCGAGTCCATGAGCCACGCCTTCTTGCCATACAAACGACGTACCCATTGCGCGGATTCACTCGCCGGCCTCGCCAGGACCGGCTGGCGGGCCTCCCAGAGGGGTACGGTCCGCTTCGCTCCTGCCGCGATCGCACGTTCCGGGCGAGCGATTGCGCACCTTCCAAGCTGGCTCTTGGCCTGCGGCCTGGCACTGGCGGGCTGCGCGGAACCGGCATCGGAAGCCGCCCCGGCGGGGTCGTCCCCCCCGGCATCCGCCGCTGTGGAACCGATCTCCGCTTCGATCGGCAAACCGACCAGCGGGCCGGCCGGCCGCGCCGCGGAGATCGATGCGCTGATCCGGGAACTCACGCCGCCGGCCAAGGACGCGACGAGCGACAAATTCGACCTGTGGATCCGCGCTCGCAAGGCCGCGCTGAACGCACGCGCCGCACCGGACCCGGAGTTCGGTCGCGCGTGCTGGGCCGCCTATCGCGAACGTCCCGAGCTCGTGTTCGACGTCCGTCGCGATCTGCTCGAAGTGGCCGCGCGCACGGATCCGGCCGGCATGCGCGACCGCCTGGTCGCGGAATTCGAAGCCTACGAGGTGGAATTGGGACTGCGCGCGCGCGCGATCGACCTGTTGGCCGAGCTCGATCCGCCGCGCGCGCTGGAGCTGCTCGAGCCGCTGGTGCGCGAGCCGCGCAAGTCGAAGACTTGGCCGCCGCAGGAAACGCTGCTGTCGGCCTGGAACGAGGCCGCGCTGCGAGCCGGCATCGCGCGTTCCGACCTGCTGGGCGCGGTGGCAGCCGACCTGTTGCAGGACGATCCCGCCCGGCACTTCGCGGTGCGGCAGCTCGGCACGTGCGGCGACGCGCGCGCCGCGCAGGCGCTGGAGGCGGTGCTGGTCGAATCCACCGGGAACGGCTACCTGCGCCGACTGGCCGCGCAGTCGTTGAGCGGCGACCGGCGCTTCACGCAGGCCTGCGCGACGTTGCGCCGCGTGCTCGAACGCGAGTCGGACGAGAACTTCGCGCTGTTCCTCGACTCGCTCGTGCGCAAGACCTGCCCATGACCGACTCGAGGCCCCGTCCGCCGATGCTGACCGACACGCACGCGCACGTCTTCTGGGACAGCTTCGAGGCCGACCGGGAAGCGGTGCTGGAGCGCGCGCGCGCCGCGGGCGTCGAGCGCATGATCGTGGTCGGCACCGACGAGCAGACCTCGCGCGCCGCCTTCGAGCTGTGCCAGGGCAGGGCCGACCTCTTCCCCACGGCCGGCATCCACCCGCACGAGGCCGCGGCGGCGGACGACGGCATGCGCGCGCGCGTGCGCGAGCTGTGCGCGCGCGCGGAGTGCGTCGCCGTCGGCGAGACCGGGCTCGACTACTTCAAGGAGTTCTCGCCGCGCGCCGCGCAGCTCGATTCCTTCGCGTGGCACGCGGAGCTGGCGCTCGAGCTCGGCAAGCCGTTGATCGTGCACTGCCGCGACGCGCACGCGGACACGTTGCGCGTGCTGCGCGAAAGCGGTGCGGGGCGCGGCGTCATGCATTGCTACAGCCTCGGCGCGGAGGAGTTGCCGGGCTACCTCGAGCTGGGCTTCCACATCTCGTTCTCGGGCATCCTGACCTACCCGCGCACGGAGCGCCTCAAGGCCGCTGCGCGCGCCGTGCCGGAAGACCGGCTGGTGGTCGAGACCGACTGCCCGTATCTCGCGCCGCAGGACCAGCGCGGCCGGCGCAACGAGCCCGCCTTCGTGCGCAGCGTCGTGCAGGAGCTGGCGCGTCTGCGCGGCCGCGGCTTCGAGGACATCGCCCGCTCGACCTCGCGCAACGCCGCCGTGCTGTTCGGGCTACCCCCGTCCTGAGCCCGCGCCAGACTGGGCGGGAAAGCGCGCGTGGGCGCGGTCGATCGCTCGACCGCGCCCACGCGCAGACTGGAATGCCGGCAGCTTTTTACTGCAGCACGGTCCAGGACTCACCGTCGGTCGAGGCGCCGGCCAGACCGACCGCGCTGGCCATGTCGCCCGCCGCCGTGTAGACCGCATCGAAGGCCGGCACGCCGACGTTGCCGTCGTAGACGCTGGCCTTGTTGCCGAACTGCAGCACGTCGCCGTCCTGGTTGATGAAGAACGTGCGGTTGCCGGACTTGCCCGCGTCGATCGGCCAGGCGTAGCAGCACCACAGGATCTCGCAGTTGTTCGGAGCCGGCTCCGAGCCAGCCGTCGCACCGCCGTTGAGGTCCTCGGGGATGCCCGGAGTGGCGCCCGCCGTCACATCGGGCAGGAACATCTTGAAGATGTAGCCCGAACGCGCGACGGTGCCTTCGCCCGTGCCGTCGTTGTCCTGCAGGTTGCCGAACGCGTTCGACAGCATGGCGGGAGAGAGCAGATCGGCGCCGATACCGGGGACGCCGCCGCCCGTGTCCTCGCGCAGCGCGGCCGTGCCGGCGAGCTCGCCGAAGTAGCCGTACTCGCCGCCGCCGTCGCCGTCGGAATCGACCGCGTTCGACGACTGGAACTGAGCTTGCGAGGCCGCGATCGAGCGCAGCGTCGCGATCGCCGCGGACTCGTTGGCGGCCAGACGCGCGCTCATGAGCTTGGGAATGGCGACCGACGCGATGATGGCGATGATCGCCACGACGATCATCAGTTCGATCAGCGTGAAGCCAGAATTGTTCTTGTTACGGATCATCTTGAAGCTGTCCCTCCGGACTTGGTTGGATGTGTCCGGCCCTGGTTGTGTTGCTCCTCTGGGCCGGCACGTCGCCGACACGAACCACAAGTTCGCGCCGACCTGCCCTGTGGCCCGCGCCGGCGAGCCGTCCACCCTGAGCACGACGTCCTACGCCGGACGTCGCGTCGTACGCAGGACCCTTGAACGGGGCCCTTCGCACGCAGGGAGTGTTTCGGCGGCCACGCCCCTGGGGCTTGAAGGGTCGCGCGGATTCATGCTGCTTCGGATCGCGCTCGCGGCGGCCTGGAAGGAAATTCCGGCCCTCGGCCCGCTCACGACGATGCCGCCGGGCGCCCCCGGCGGAGAGCAACGCGTGGCTACTTCGACGAAGAGAGCTTCCCGACGATGTCGAGCAGCGGCATGAACACCGCCATGACCACGCCGCCGACGATGATGCCCATGAACGCGATCAATAGCGGCTCGATCAGGCTCGTGAGCGCCTTGATCTGGGCCTTCACCTGCTGATCGTAGAAGTCGGCGACCTTGTCGAGCAGGGTTTCGAGCGCACCCGCTTTCTCGCCGATCGAGATCATGCGCACGACCATCGGCGGGAACACGTTGCTGCGGGAGAGCGGCTCCGAAAGCATGTTGCCGCCCTTCACGCTCTCCTTGGACTCGCGCACGACGTCCGACACGACCTGGTTGCCGGCCGTGTCTGCGACGATGTCCAGAGTGCCCATGATCGGCACGCCCGAGCGGATCAGCGTCGCGAAGGTGCGCGAGAAGCGCGCCAGCGCGATCTTGCGCGCCAAGGGTCCGAACACCGGCACGTGCAGCGAGAGCTTGTCGTACAGGTAGGACCCGTTCTTCGTGCGCGAGAAGCCGACCAGGCCGCCGATGATCCCGAAGAGCCCCCCGAACGCGATCATCCAGTGCTCGCGCAGGAAGTCGGAGGTGCCGAGCACCATCTTGGTCAGCTCAGGCAGCTCCATGTCCATCTGGCTGAAGATCTCCTTGAAGGTCGGCACGACGCCGAGCATCAGGAAGGCGGTGATTCCGAGCACCAGCGTCAGCGAGATGACCGGGTAGGTCATGGCCGACTTGACCTCGCGCCGCAACGCCTCGTTGGCCTCCATGTAGTCGGCCAGGCGTTCGAGGATCACGTCCATCTGGCCCGAGACCTCGCCCGCGCAGACCATGCTGATGTAGAGCTGCGAGAACACGCCGGGCATCTTCTGCATGGCCGCGGAGAGATCCGACCCGCCGCGCAACTCCGCGGCGATGTTGTTGCAGCACAGCTTGAAGCCCGGGGTCTCGGCCTGGTCTTTCAGGACCTCGATCGCCTCGAGGATCGCGATGCCCGCTCCGACCATCGTCGCGAGCTGGCGCGTGAACATGACCAGTTCCTCGCGCGAGGCCGACGGACGCGGCTTGAACAGCGCGAATCCCGATCCGCCGGAGCCTCCGGAGCTGACCTCTTCGACCTTCAGCACGACCATGTTGCGCCGCCGCAACTCGGCCAGCGCCTCGCCCTGGTCGGGGGCCTGGATCGTGTCCTCGACGGTGCGTCCGGTGGCGTCCTTGGCTGCGAATCGGAAATTGCCCATGTTCGAATCTCTCCCTAGTCGGAAACCGTGACTCGCAGGACTTCCTCGAGCGAGGTGTGGCCCCGGATGACGTTGAGGATCCCCACGCGACGCAGCGTGAGCATGCCCGCGGCAAGCGCGGCCCCCTTGATCTCGGCCACTGCGCGCCCTTCGACGATCATGCGCTTGATGGTCGCGTCGAGCAGCATCGTCTCGAGCAGCGCGAGGCGGCCCTTGTAGCCGTTCTTGCAGCGCGGACAGCCCGGCGGGTGCGGGCCGTGCAGCTTCAGTCCCTGCAGTTCGCTCGCCTTGAAGCCGACGTTCAGCAGCTCCTTTTCCGGCAGCTCCAGCGGCACTCGGCAGTGCTCGCACAAGCGCCGCACGAGGCGCTGCGCGCACACGACGACGACCGAGCTCGAAACCATGAACGGATCGATGCCCATGTCGATCAGACGCGTGATCGCCTGCGGTGCGTCGTTGGTGTGCAGAGTCGAAAGCACCAGGTGTCCGGTCAGCGCCGCCTTGACCGCGATCTCGGCCGTCTCCTTGTCGCGGATCTCGCCCAGCAGCACGACGTCCGGGTCCTGGCGCAGGATCGAGCGCAGCGCGCCCGCGAAGGTCAGACCGCGCTTGGGATTGACCGGCACCTGGTTGATGCCGTCCATGCGGTACTCGACCGGATCCTCGACCGTCACCACGTTGATCTCGGGCGAAGCGACCTCCTGCACGCACGCGTACAGGGTCGTCGACTTGCCCGAGCCGGTCGGACCAGTGACGAGCACCATGCCGTAGGCCGATTCGGTGCCCGCGCGGATGTCGGCCAGGCACTTGGGCTCGTACTTGAGATCGTCGAGCTTCTTGGCCGCGCCGCCCTGGTCGAGAATACGCATCACGCACTTCTCGCCGCCGACGACCGGCAAGGTCGAGAGACGGAAGTCGATGCGGCGGTTCTCGTGCTTGATCTGGAACTTGCCGTCCTGGGGGATCTGGCGCTCGGCGATGTCGAGACTGGCCAGGATCTTCAGGCGCGAGCTGATGGCCGGTCCCATCGTGCGCGGCACGCGGCCCTGCTCCGCCATACGACCGTCGACGCGGAAGCGGATGCGGATGTCCTTGTCGCCGGGCTCGATGTGGATGTCGCTGGCCTTCTCGCGCAGCGCGCGCAACAGCACGCTGTTGACGACCTTGACTGCCGGCGCGTCCTCGCTGCCGGTCGCGACCTCGCTGGAGAGCTCGCGGACGTCGTCGTCATCGGGCCTGACCGCCTCCAGATCCGACGTATCGCCGGTGCCGAGCACGCCCTCGATCTGCTTATTGTCCTTGTCGTAGTACGCGATCAGCGCCTGGCGCACGGCCGAAGGGTGCGACAGCACCGTGCGGACCTTGCAGCCGGAGATCTGCTTGAGGTCGTCGAGGCGCAGGACGTCGAAGGGGTCGCTGACCGCAACCGTGAGCACGTCGCCGTTGAGCACGATCGGCAGGACGAGCAGCTGCTCGCACAGTTCGCGCTGGATCGCTTCGACGGCGTTCTGCTCGAGCTTGACGCGCACGAGGAACACCGGCACGACGCCGGCCGCGGGACCGACCGTCTCGAAGAACTGTCGCTCGGTGAACTTGCCGCTCGAGAGCAGCAGCTCGAGCACGTTCTCCTTGCCCTTCGAGGCGGTATCCCATTCCTCGGCGGTCACGAAACCGGCGTCCGTCATCAGACGCCGGATCTTGGGAGAGGTACCGACCATTACGCGGCTCGCAGCAGGGTTTTGAGTTCGGAAGTGTCGGACACGCAGCGCTCCGCCGCGTCCTGGCGGATCTTGCCGGTGCGCACGAGATCGGCCAGAGACGCCGACATGGTCTTCATGCCGAGTCGCCCGCCCGTCTGGATCTGCGAGTAGATCTGGTGCGCCTTGCCCTCGCGGATCAGCGCGCGCACGGCAGGCGTCGCGAGCATCACCTCGGAGGCCAGCACGCGTCCGCGGCCCGAGGCCAGCGGCAGCAGTTGCTGGCTGAACACGCCTTCGAGCGTGAATGCGAGCTGCGTGCGCACTTGCTCCTGCTGGTGCGCGGGGAACACGTCGATGATGCGGTTGATCGACTGCACCGCGTCCGAGGTGTGCAGCGTGCCGAAGGTCAGGTGGCCCGTCTCGGCGAGCGTCAGCGCGGCCTCGATCGTCTCGTGGTCGCGCAACTCGCCGACCAGCACGACGTCGGGATCCTGTCGCAGCACGCTGCGCAGCGCGCGCTGGAACGACTGCGAGTCGTGCCCGATCTCGCGCTGCGTGACCAGGCAGCCCTGGTTGGCGTGCGTGAATTCGATCGGGTCCTCGACCGTGATGATGTGGCCCTTCTCGCGCTGGTTGATGAAGTCGATCATCGCGGCGAGCGTGGTGGACTTGCCGGAGCCCGTCGCGCCCGTGACCAGCACGAGTCCCGAGTTCAGATTGCACAGGTTCTCGCAGACCTTGCGCGGCAGGCCGAGCTGGTCGAAGTCGGCGATGCGATGCGGCACCAGGCGCATCACGGCGCCGATCGTGCCGCGCTGGTAGAACACGTTGGCGCGGAAGCGCCCCTGCCCCTCGAGGCCGAACGAGCAGTCGAGTTCCAGCTCGCGGTCGAGCTTCGCGATCTGGTCGCTGGTCAGCACGCTCGTCGAGAGGCGGCGCGTGTCCTCGGGTGTCATCGGCGGGCACTCGACGGGCACCAGGCTGCCGTCGATGCGGATGCGCGGCGGAGATCCCACGGACAAGTGCAGATCGGAACCGCTCTTGCGGACCAAGAGCGAGAGCAGGTCTTCCATGGAGATCATCGGGGCGCTACCTCTCGTGCAGGGAACGACCGCTGCTCGTCGCGCCTCCGAAGCGAGACGACGATGCGGGCAGGGTCGGGGCCTACATCGGAAGCCGGGCCGCTCGCCCTGAATGCGGCGCGGCGGCTGGCGCACCCTCCAGGAGTTGCGCGGGCCGCCGCTGGAAAGAATTTCGCCCCGTCCGGGACCTTGGTCTAGGTGGCTGCGCGGGGAATTGGGGAATCCGCGCCACCACCCCGGGTTGCGTGCATCCAGGGCTGGGGCAACACACGCCCCGATCCAGCGCATGCCCGGAGGCCCTCGATGTTCACACCCCCCTGCTGTCCCAATCCCCTCTGCTCGTCCCACCAAGGCCAGCCTTTCACCTACCAGTGTCGCGGGTCCTTCCACCGCGCTCTCGATGACCGGCTCGTCCAGCGCTACAGCTGCGGCGTCTGCGGCAAGTTCTTCTCCGATCAGAGCTTTCGACTCGATTATCGGCTGCGCAAACCCAAGCTCACCGAGCCCGTCTTCTGGATGCTCGCCTCCAAGGTCACGCATCGGCAGACCGCGCGACTGCTGCGTTGCAATCGCGGCACCGTGCACCATCGACTCGAATTGCTCGGTAGCCACTGCCGAAAATTCCATGCGCGCCAGCTACAGCGATTGAAGGGAACGCTCTCACCCGACCTGGCGCTCGACGAGCTCGAGACCTACGAGACCGACCGGCGCCTGCAGCCGCTGACCGTCCCCGTGCTGCTGCACGAGTTGAGCTGGTTCGTGCTCGACGTTCAGGTTGCGCCGCTGGCCTCGCGCGGCGGTTTGCGTGAGCCCGACCGGATCCGCCGCGACCAGCTCGCCGCGCGATCAGGACAACGCCGCAGCGGCTCGACGGAGGCGGTCGGCAAGTGCTTTGCGAACATTGCGCCGCTGCTCGCGCCTGGCGCAGGCGGCATGTTGCGTACCGATCAGAAGCAGACTTATGTACGGCTCAAACACCGCTCGTTGCCCGAAGGCATGACGCACGTGCGCATTTCGTCGGAGGAGCCGCGCGGAATGGACAACCCGCTGTTTC